>Ga0182030_10001146_pt1 | contig 53747 bp, 46 predicted proteins | sample 812S3MmetaG_FD_121299 | JGI IMG/M metagenome (GOLD analysis project Ga0182030, IMG submission 121299) | Permafrost microbial communities from Stordalen Mire, Sweden - 812S3M metaG (Illumina Assembly) | ecosystem: Environmental > Terrestrial > Soil > Wetlands > Permafrost | place: Sweden...
CTCCTCGACCCTCGGGGTCGCCAGTACAACGAACCGTTGCCGGTGACGGTGATCACCGAGGCCCCCCGCAACCCGGCCGACAGCGTGCGCCTGCCCCTGCCGATAGCCGTCGCCCTGGACCCCTCCGAGGAGGTCTACCGGGCACTGGTCCTGGGGACGCACGACTACGTCACCAAGAACGGGTTCCGCGACGTCGTCGTCGGCTGTTCCGGAGGCATTGACTCGTCGCTGGTGGCCACGATCGCGGCCGATGCGCTGGGCCCCGAGCACGTGCACGGCGTAGCTATGCCGTCGCGTTACTCGAGCGATCATTCCGTCACCGACGCCGAGGCTTTGGCCGCCGCGCTGGGGATCGACCTCCGCAACATCCCCATCGAGCAAGCCCACGCCGCCTTCGTGGGCATGCTGGCCCCCAGCTTCGCCGGCCGCGACGCCGACTTGACGGAAGAGAACCTGCAGTCACGCATCAGAGGTGTGCTGCTCATGGCCCTGTCCAACAAGTTCGGGTGGCTGGTGCTCACCACCGGCAACAAGAGCGAAGCCGCCGTCGGATACTCCACCTTGTACGGCGACACGGCCGGCGGGTTCGCGGTGATCAAGGATGTGCCCAAGACCCTCGTGTACCGGCTGTGCCGCTGGCGTAACACGCGTTCGCCGGTCATCCCCGAAACGGTGCTGACCAAACCGCCGTCGGCGGAGTTGCGCCCCGACCAGTTCGACGAGCAGAGCCTTCCGCCCTACGAGGTTCTCGACCCGATCCTGGAGGCCTACGTGGAGGGCGATCTGACCGCCGGCGAGTTGGTGGAAGCGGGCTTCGACCAGGACCTGGTGGACCGGGTGGTCCGGCTGGTCGACCTGGCCGAGTACAAGCGTCGCCAGACCCCGCCGGGGGTGCGGGTGACCCCCAAGGCGTTCGGGCGGGACCGCCGTATGCCCATCACCAACCGTTACCGATGACCCCTACTGAGCTCACCGCCAGCGTCGCCGTGGCCGGCGAAGGGCGCCGGTCGCGGGCGCGTCGGGGCGAAGGCGGTCGGCTGCGGGAGGACATCCTGGCGGCCGCCGAAGAACTGCTGCTCAAAAGCGGGGACGCCGACTCGCTGTCGATTCGGGCCATCGCCAATGCGGTGGGGGTGACGCCACCCTCCATCTATCTGCACTTCGCCGACCGCAACGAGCTGGTCTTTGAGGTGTGCGACCGAAAATGGCGGGAGTTGGCGTCGCTGCTCGACGCCGCGGTGGCCGGTTTGAGTGACCCGTTGGAACGGATCGAACGCCGGGGCCGGGCGTACGCCGAGTTCGGTATCACCCACCCTGAGCACTACCGGGTGCTGCTCGGAGGCCGGGCCGACGAGATCCCCGAGAAACACGCTGATCAGGCGTTGCTCACCGACCGCCTGGGTTTTGGGCCATTGGTGGCCGACCTGACCGAGGCCATGGACGGCGGGCAGCTCGCCCGGTCCGATCCGTGGGAGCTGTGCCGGGTGCTGTTTTTTGCCATCCACGGGCTGACCTCGATGCTGGTGCGGGGATCGGGGCCGGACTGGCCGTCGCCGGAGCGGCTGGTGGAGCGGATGATCGACACGCTGATGTGGGGAATCCGTCCCCGCCCGGCGTGACCGGCGCCTTGGACCTGAGTGCCGCGGCGCGGCGAGTGGGCGGTCACTGCTGGTTGGAGTTGCAGCTCTTCGAGATCGCCGGGCGGTGGGTGCCCGATACGGCGGAGGCGCCGGCCAAGCTTCTCCTCGACCGTCACAGCGCGCATGGGGCGTGGCGGGCCGGGCAGTGGGAGGAACGTCTGCCGGTGCTCGCCGTGATCGATCGGCGAGCCCTGATCGGTCCGCCCGATGCCGGATGGGAGCGCGGCGTGAGTGAACTGGCTGGCCTGGAGGGCACGGTGGCCCGCCTGGCCGGGTGCTACCGCGTGATGCTGCCCCGGCTGGCGCAACGCTACCGGGAGCACCTCGACGCCACCTCAGCGGTGGCCGACGCGCCGACCCGGCGCACCTTGCACATCGTTGCCGCCGACCTGGCCGGGGACTGCGCCGAAGGCAGCGATATGTTGCAGGGGTTGCTGAGCGATCGGGCGTCGATCGACGCCGCGGCGGCGGCCGTCGTCGAGTTGGAGTCGGCCTTCCTCGCCTAGCGACGCTGGCCTAGATTCGCCAAAAAGGAGAACCCGCCATGGGACTGGCCCTCATCGAAGAGCATCTCAGCCTGGCCCAGGTGGCCCGTGACTTTTTGGAGGCGCACGGCGGTCGATTCCCGGCGCGGGCCGCCCTGGACGCGGTGGTCGAGGAGCTCCCCAAGTTCTGGGGGGAAATGGCCGGCCTGGGATGGCTGGGGCTGCACCTGCCCGAGGACGTGGGCGGCCAAGGGTACGGGCTGGCGGAGTTGGCCGTCGTCATCGAAGCGCTGGGCGCGGTGGTGGCGCCCGGACCTTTCCTGCCGACGGTGTGGGCGTCAGCGCTCATTGACCAAGCGGCGGACGACGACACCCGCCGCCGGCTGCTGGTCGACCTGGCCAGCGGGGCCTCTCGGGGGGCGGTAGGTCTCGGCGGGTCGGTCCAGATCCAACGCGGCGCCGGTGCCGCCGGCACCGCCAGCGGCGATGGTGGCTGGGTGCTGGGCGCCGCCCTGGCCGACGTGGTGGTGCTGATGGCCGGCGACGACATGGTCATCGCGGCGCGCCACGCACCCGGGGTCCACATCGGGGAGGCAGCGACCGGCCCCGCGGTCATGGACCCCACCCGGCCGCTGGCCCCGGTGACGCTCCAAGGCGCTGCGGTGACCGTGCTGTCGGGCGGACGCCGGACGGCGTTGCGCATCGGGCGGGTGCTGGCCGCCGCGGAGGCGGCAGGGGTGGCCGGCTCGGCGTTGGCCATGGGAACGGAGTACGCCAAGGAACGCAAGCAGTTCGGGAGGGTGATCGCCACCTTCCAGGCCGTGAAGCACCACTGCGCCAACATGCTGGTGGACACGGAGTTGGCCACCGCCGCGGCGTGGGACGCGGCGCGTACCCGCGTCGACGACCCGGCGGCCGATCTGACCGCGGCGGTGGGCGCGGCCCAAGCGGTGCCCGCCGCGGTGCGCGTGGCGTCGACCAACATCCAGGTGCTCGGGGGTATCGGGTTCACATGGGAGCACGACGCGCATCTCTTCCTGCGCCGAGCCACTGCGCTGCGCGGCGTCTTCGGGTCCGAACCGTCGCCCGCAGCCGACGCCGCGGCGGCCTTCGCCGCCGGGGTGCGCCGCGACCCCGCCGTCGACCTGCCCCCCGAAGCCGAGGAGTACCGGCAGGCGGCGAGGACCTTTCGCCAACGTCTGGAATCCACCCCGGCCGCCCAGCGCCGCAGCGAGCTGGTGACCTCCGGCTATCTGGTTCCCCACTGGCCGGCGCCGTGGGGCCGAGCTGCCGGCCCGGTGGAGCAGCTCGTCATCGACGAGGAGCTGGCCGGGGTGTCCCGCCCCAACTTGGGGATCGGCGGCTGGGTCACCCTGACGATCGCGCAGCACGGGAACCCCGATCAGCTGACCCGCTTCGTGGGGCCCAGCCTTCAGGGCGAGCTGGTGTTCTGCCAGTTGTTCTCCGAGCCGGAGGCCGGATCCGACGCGGCGGCCATCCGTACCCGGGGGGTGCGGGTGGACGGCGGCTGGGTGGTAAACGGGCAAAAGGTGTGGACTTCGGACGCGCAGCGGGCCAACCGGGGATTCGCCACCGTGCGCACCGACCCGTCAGTCCCCAAGCATCAGGGGATCACCATGATGGTCATCGACATGACCGCCCCCGGCGTCGAAGTCCGGCCGCTGCGCCAAATCACCGGTGATGCGCATTTCAACGAGGTTTTCTTTACCGATCTGTTCGTCCCCGACGACGACGTGGTCGGGGCGCCGGGGGACGGATGGACGGTGGCGCGCGCCACGTTGGGCAACGAACGGGTGTCGATCGGCAGCGCCAGCGGCTTCCACTCCCCGGCGTCGGGGATGCTGGGCCGCATCGGTCCCGACCATCCCCAACGCCGGGCCCTGGAGGTGCTCGTGGTGCAAGAGCAAGCCGCCCGTGCCCTGGTGTTACGCCAGGTCAGCCGGGCTGTGGCCGGTGGCGGGCCCGGGCCCGAAGGCAACGTGACCAAGCTGGTGTCGGGTGAACACGCCAAAGCCGTCACCGATCTTGCGTTGGCCGCCGGCGGGATCGGAGCGCTGAGCGAGAGCGACTGGGCCGGCGGCCGCTACGAATATCTGATGGCCAAGGCGTTGACCATCGCCGGTGGAACGTCGGAAATCGTGCGCAACCAGATCGCCGAGCGCATCCTGGGCCTGCCCCGCGATCCCCTTCTCACCTGAGCGGTGCTGTCGCGTACTACGTTGTGGGCATGAAGAAGATCGTTCTCCTCGCCGCCCTACTCGGACTCGGGTTCTTCGCAGCCAAGAAACTCAAGGCCAGCTGACCTCGGGCGCAGCGCGCCCGGCGATTACAACCCATCAACCCCACGGCGCAGGCTTGCCGTGGGGTCTGGCGCGCCCGCGCCGACTCCTAGTTAGGATGCCCCTGATGCTCTTGGCCAACCGTTGGCGCTCAGGCCAGTCCACCGATGGCTGAAGAACTGCGGGTTTCCTACCACCGCACCCTGGAACTAATCGACCACCGGGTCGTTCGTCTTTTCGCCCTGGTGGCCGACGCCATCGGCGCAGGAACCCACGCCCTATTGAGCAGCGACCGTGAAGTGGCCCAGTCGATCACCGAACGCGAGGATCTGATCGACAACCTCTATGTCGAAGTCGAGCAGCTGGTCAACTCGCAGTTCGCGCTCAACTCGCCAGTGGCCACCGAGCTGCGTTTCTTGTTGACGGTGCTGCGTATCGTGCCCGAGTTGGAGCGAAGCCACGACTTGGCCGAGCACATCGCACGGCGGGGGACCTTGGGGTTGCGCGACGAGTTGAGCCCCCGGGCCCGAGGCCTGGTGGGGCGGATGGGCGATCTGGGCGTGCAGATGTGGCGGGACGCCGCACAGGCCTGGGCCAGCCGGGACCAGACCTGCGGCGACCGTTTGGACGTCCTCGACGACGAGATGGACGAGTTGCACACCGCGCTCACCGCCGAACTGGCATCGGGGCGTATGACCCTGCCGGTGGCCATGGACATGGCCCTGGTCGCCCGGTTCTACGAACGGTTGGGCGACCATGCCGTCAACATCGGGCGGCGCGTGTCGTTCCTGGCGACGGGCGAGCTGTCCTAGACCCCGGCCGGCCGCGTTCGCCTGCCACGCGCCCGCAGCCATAGTGACTAGCCTGCGCCCCATATCGAAGGAAGGAGGCGCACGTGGAACTCGGCCTTGAAGTCGATGAGACCCACTCCCCCTACACCGTCCTCACGGTGAAAGGTGAAGTGGACGTCTATACCGCTCCTCGTCTGCGGGAGAAGCTGGTCGAGTTGGTCAGCCAGGACAAGTTGCAGGTGATTGTTGATCTGGAAGGCGTCGATTTCCTCGATTCCACCGGCTTGGGAGTGCTCGTCGGTGGTCTCAAGCGCCTGCGCAGCCACAACGGTGACCTCGGTCTGGTGTGCAGCCAACCCCGGGTTCTCAAGGTGTTCGAGATCACCGGCCTGACCAAGGTCTTCGATATCCACGACTCGTTGGATGCGGCTGTCGCTGGCTGAGCGTGCGACCAGCGATGGAACCGGTCCTCGACCTCGAAATCCCCGCCGTCGCGCAGTACGTCGGGATCACCCGCCTGGTGGTGGGGACGCTGGTGGCGGGGTTGCACCTCCTCGTCGACGAGCGCATCGAGGACCTCAAGCTGGCGGTGTCTGAGGCGTGCACCAATGCGGTCGAAGCCCACGCCCGCCAGGGGCAGGCCGGGCCGATCAAGGTCACCGTCTACGAAACGCCCAGGCGGGTCGAAGTGCACGTGCGCGACCACGGCGGAGGGTTCGATCCCGGGGCGCTTCCCGCACAGCCGTTGCCCGCCGATCCCGAACGCCTCAACTTCGAGCGCGGTCTCGGTATCCCGCTGATCCGCTCTCTGGTGGACGAAGTGGAGTTCGCTTCCTCGGGGGACGGCACCACGGTGCGTATGGTGATGTTCGGGGCGGACGTCGACGTCGATGCGGGGGAGTTCGACCCGTTTCCCGAGGTGGTGTTGGACAAACCCGAATCGGTGTGAAACGGACGTGACAGCTCCGTTCAGTGTTGACTTTCGGGTTAACGAAATCGTAAAGTTCGCGCCCGGGATCCATGGACACGTACCTGTCGAAATCCGAACGGGAGACGCTGAAGGCGGTATGGCGCCTCACCGCGCCCACCGAGGCGCACAGTGCGGCGCGCACCGGTGACCTCGCCGCGTCGCTGCGGGTAGCCCCGGCCACCATGACCGCCACCGTCAAGCGATTGGCGGAGGGCGGGTTCGTCCACCACACGCCCTATCGAGGGGTGGAGTTGACGGAGGCCGGGCGTCGCCGGGCCATGGGCGTCGTCCGCCGGCACCGCATCGTCGAACGGTTCCTGGCCGACATGCTGGGCTACAGCTGGTCGGAAGCGGACAGCCTGGCACCGGTGTTCGAGCACGAGCTGCCGCAAGAAGTCGAGGACCGGCTCTTCGTAGCCCTTGACCGGCCGGCCACCTGCCCCCACGGGTTCCCCATTCCCGACACTGACAGCCCTGCGCTGCCGGCCATGCCGCAGCTTTACAGCCTGGAGCCAGGGGATCGTGCGGTGGTGGCCTTGCCCGGCACCACCGACGCCGCCGTCGCGTCCTTCCTCGAGGAACTGGGCCTGCGCCCAGGGGTGGAAATCGAGGTTCGGGAGAAACACCCTTTTGACGGGCCGCTGGTGCTGCGGGTCGTGGACACTGCAGGCGCAGGCCACGACCGCACGTTGGGGGACAAGGTGGCCCGTCAGATATTGGTCCGCAGGATCACACCTACCGGAGAATCAGAACACCCGCTCCCTGTGAGCGGAAAGGAGCAGTCTGCGTAATGGGAATCTTGGCTAGGGGCGGCTATCAGTCGTTCCATCTGCACAGCACCGAATGGGGGTGGATGATCTTCGCCGCGGCTTGCGGTCTCGTCGCCATCGCCACCGGGTTCTACTTGGTCCGGGAGATGCTGGCCCAAGATCAGGGCACGCCGTCGATGATCGAGATCGCCAAGGCGGTTCAAGAGGGGGCGCAGGCCTATCTGGCCCGGCAGTTCCGCGCTATCGGGATCATCGTGGTCCCCCTAGCCATCTTGGTGTTCCTCACCGCCACCAAGATCACCGACACCAACAGTGTCACCAACGTCACCCGCACCGTGCTGCCCTACTGGCAGGCCGGCCTCTTCCGCATGCTGGCCTTCCTCGTCGGGGCGTCGCTGTCGGGCCTGGCCGGGTTCATCGGGATGAGCACCGCCGTACGCGGCAACGTGCGCACCGCGGCCGCAGCACGAGAAGGATCGATGAACGCGGCGCTGCGCGTGGCCTTTCGCACCGGTGCCATCACCGGCATGTTCGTGGTGGGCTTCGGCCTTTTGGGCGCCACCGTCATCGTCATGCTGGCCCAGAACACCGCTACCGACATCCTGATCGGCTTCGGCTTCGGCTGCTCGCTGCTGGCGCTGTTCATGCGGGTGGGCGGCGGCATCTTCACCAAGGCGGCCGACGTGGGCGCCGACCTGGTGGGCAAAGTAGAAGCCGGGATCCCCGAAGACGATCCCCGCAACCCGGCCACCATCGCCGACAACGTGGGCGACAACGTCGGTGACTGCGCCGGGATGGCAGCCGACCTCTTCGAGTCCTACGGCGTGATCCTGGTGGCCACCCTGATCCTGGCCAACACGGCCTTCGGCGCCGGCGCCGGCCACATCCACCAGGACCCGGCCAAGGGGCTGGTGTTCTCGCTGATCGTGCCGGCCATCGGGATCCTGGCCTCGATCGTCGGGGCGTTCTCGGTCCGGGCCCGTCCCAATGATCGCACCGCCATGGCCCCCATCAACCGGGGTTTCCTCATCGCCGCGGTGCTCACCGTCATCGGCACCTTCTTCGTGGCCCAGTTCTTCATCCATGACCTGAAGGTGTTCTGGGCCGTTCTGACCGGCGTGATCCTGGGCCAGGTGGCCAGCCGGATCACCGAGTACTACACCTCGACGGAGACGGCCCCCGTGCGCGACATCGCAGAGTCCGCCCGCACCGGCCCGGCCACCACCGTCCTGTCGGGGATCTCGAGCGGTCTCGAATCGGCGCTCCCGGCCATCATCGCCATCGTGCTGGCCATCGTGGTGGCCATCGCGTTGGGCAACGGCCAAATCCAGGAGGAGCTGTACTTCGTGTCCCTCACCGGCCTGGGTCTGCTGTCGACGACAGGGATCGTGGTCTCGGAAGACACCTTCGGTCCCATCTCCGACAACGCGGCGGGCATCGCCGAGATGAGCGGCGAGTTCCACGGCGAACCGGAGCGCATCATGGTCAGCCTCGATGCGGTGGGCAACACCACCAAGGCCATCACCAAAGGCTTCGCCATCGGCTCCGCCGTGCTGGCCTCGGTGGCCCTGTTCGCGGCCTACATCCAAACGATCTCCGAGAACGTCAAGGGGCTCAACGGGATTACCGGCAACGCGCTGTTCACCACGGTGTCGTCCACCATCATCAACGTGGCCAACCCCAAGACGTTCATCGGGTTGCTCATCGGTGGGTCCATCGCCTTCATCTTCTCGGCCCTGGCCATCCGCGCCGTCGGCCGCTCCGCCGGCACGGTCGTCCAGGAAGTCCGCCAGCAGTTCCGGGAACACCCCGGGATCATGGACTACACGGAGCGGCCCGAATACGGCCGGGTCATCGACATCTGCACCTCGGCCGCCCAGCGCGAGCTGGTCACGCCGGCTCTGCTGGCCGTCCTGTCCCCGGTCGTGGTGGGTTTCGCCATCGGCGACCTGGCCCTCGGCGCCTTCTTGGCGGGGACCATCCTCACCGGGCAGCTGATGGCCAACTTCCTGTCCAACGCCGGTGGTGCCTGGGACAACGCCAAGAAGTACATCGAGGACGGCCACGAGGGCGGCAAGGGTTCCGAAGCGCACAAGGCGGCGGTCATCGGCGACACCGTCGGTGACCCCTTCAAGGACACCGCAGGACCTGCGCTCAACCCCCTCATCAAGGTGATGAACCTGGTCAGCCTGCTGATCCTGCCGGGAGTCATCAGCCTGCAGCACCACACTGCGGTGCGCTACACCATCGCCATGGTGGCGCTGGCCGTCATCCTGGGCGGCATCCTGTTCTCCAAGCGCAAGGTCACGGCCATGGGCGATCCGGTGGACGCCGCGGTGGGCAGTGTGTCGGCTTCGGGTGCGCCAGCCGCAGCCGCAGCCGCAGCCGCAGCCGTTGTGGGGTCGTCCGATTCCACCCACCTCGAGTTGGTGGAGGTCATCGACCGTTACATGGACCTGGGCACCGGTGACCTCGAGGTGCGAGAACGGCTTATCGAGGTGCGCAGCCGTCTGGGGAACGGGGCCCCGACGCCCGACGCGTAACCCTCTCTAGGTCTGAGGCGCCGGCGGTGGCTCAGCGGTACCCGTCAGGGTTGCCGCTCTGCCACCGCCACGCGTCGGCGCAGGCCTCGGCCAAGGTCCGGGTGGCCTGCCAGCCCAGCAGCTGATGGGCCAGGGACACGTCGGCGTAGCAGGCCGCGATGTCGCCCGGCCGGCGAGCAACCACCCGATAGGGGACGGCCCGGCCGGAAGCCGTTTCGAAAGCATGCACCACCTCGAGTACCGAGTTGCCGCTCCCGGTACCGAGATTGATGGTGACGCAGCGGTCCGGGGCGTCCAGGTGGTCCAGGGCGGCCAGGTGCCCGAGGGCCAGGTCCACGACGTGGACGTAGTCGCGCACCCCGGTCCCGTCGGGTGTGTCGTAATCGTCGCCGTACACCGGAAGGACTTCGTGGCGCCCGATGGCCACCTGGGCCACGAACGGCAAAAGGTTGTTGGGCACTCCGTTCGGGTCTTCGCCCATCAGCCCCGAAGGGTGGGCTCCCACCGGGTTGAAGTAACGCAGCAGCGCGATCCGCCAGTTTCCGCCGGTTGCCGCCGTGTCGCGCAGGATTTGCTCGATCATGGCTTTGGTCTGACCGTAGGGGTTCGTGGGCTGGATGGCCGCTGTTTCGGGGATCGGTACAGCGGCCGGGTCGCCGTAGACGGTGGCCGACGAGCTGAACACCAGCCGCCCCACTCCGTAGGCGGCCATCGTCTGGCAGAGGCTGAGGGTCGAGCGGATGTTGTTGTCGTAATACTGCAGCGGATCGCCCACTGATTCGCCGACCGATTTCAGTCCCGCGAAGTGGATCACCGCGTCAAAGGGGGCCGCGGCAAAAAGGGCGTCGAGACCGGCGGTGTCGCGCAGATCGAGTTCGCTGAACGCCACTTTGGTCCCTGTCAACTGCTCGACTCGTTCCAGCGAACGGGCAGACGAATTCGAGAGGTTGTCGACAACCGTGACCTGGTGGCCGGCCAGCAACAACTCGAGGGTGGTGTGCGAGCCGATATAGCCGCACCCACCAGTAACCAGGACGTGCACCGCCGAAGTATACGGGCGGCGGTCCGGGGGCGTTGACCGGGTACCGGCGAACATCGCTAGCTTCGGAGTCGAGGAGGACGGTCGATGACGGTGGTCAGCAGGGTTCTGGGTCGGCTAGGTCATCTGGGGGCCCCCGAGACGACCGACGTGGTGGTCGATCGGGACCTGGCCATGGTCGCTCCCGACGGGGTGACCCTCCTGGCCGACCGCTGGTATCCGAGAGACCACCCCACGGGACGGCCCACCGTCTTGTTGCGCTCACCCTACGGTCGCCGCCAGTTCGGGCCGTTCGCCCGGCTGCTGGCCGAGCGGGGCTATCAAGTGGTCGTGCAGAGTTGCCGGGGCAGTTTCGGCTCCGGCGGCGAATGGGTGCCGTTTCGCAACGAGGCCGCCGACGGCCGGGCCACCTACGCATGGCTGGCCGAGCAGCCGTGGTTCGGGGCGGTAGCGGCCGGGTTCGGGCCCAGCTACCTGGGGTTGACGCAGTGGGCGGTGGCTACCGACCCGCCGGCTGGCCTGGCGGCCATCGCCCCCATGGTCACCGCCCGGCGCTTCCGCGACGTGGTGGTGTACCCGGGAGGCTCGTTCACCCTGGAGACCGGGGCCACCTGGCTGTATCTCCTCCAGCACCAGGAACTGGGCCTGGCCCAGGTCATCCGGGCCCAGATCCGGGCCCGGCGGCTGCTGGGGCCCGCCTTCACCACGCTGCCCCTGTCCAAGGCGGAACAGGCGGTGCTGGGTCGGGAGGTCGCCTTCTATCAGGACTGGCTGCTCCACGACCAGGTCGGGGATCCGTGGTGGGATCCCATGGATTTCACCACCGACACCAGCCGCGTGCCGCCGGCCACCTTTGTCGGCGGTTGGTACGACATCTTCCTGCCGGCCCAGGTCGATGACTTCGTGGCGTTGCGCGACGCAGGGAGGACCGCCCGTCTGACGATCGGTCCGTGGACCCACTCCAGCCCGCGGGCCGCCCTGGCCGGGATCGCCGACGGGATCGAATGGTTCGACCAGCACCTGCGCCGGCGGCCGGCGAAGCGCACCGCCGCCGTCCGCCTGTGGATCATGGGCCGGGACAAATGGGTGGACCTCGACGCCTGGCCGCCTCCGGCGGTCCTGCAGCGCTGGTACCTCCACCCCCAAGGGAGGTTGTCCCCCGAAGCGGTCGACGCAGTCGACGCCGTCGATGGTCCCGACCGGTTTCGCTACGACCCCGCCGATCCGACGCCGGGCGTCGGCGGCCCTTCGCTCAACGCCGCCAACTCGGGACCCCGCGACCAGGAGAAGCGGGAGCAGCGCCTCGATGTGCTGACCTACACCAGCGACCCTCTGGAGCGACCGATGACCGTCGCGGGGCCGTTGAACGCGGAGATTTGGGTGCGTCCCAGCGTGGAGTTCGTCGATGTCCACGTCCGCCTGTGCACCGTCGACGACCGCGGCCGGTCCCACAACCTTAGCGACGGGATTCTGCGGCTGCATCCACAGCACCCCATCCCCGCAGCCCCCGAGACGGCGGTGGCCATTACCCACGGCGGTGCGCCGGGCTGGGGCGAGGTGGAACGCACCGCCGACGGCACACTGCGGGTCCGCGTGCGCATGTGGCCGACGGCCGTCACCTGGAAGAAGGGGCAGCGCATCCGCGTGCAGGTGGCGGCAGGTGCCCACCCGCTCTTCGCCCGAAACCTGGGTAGCGGAGAACCGCTCGGATCGGGCACCCGCCTGGTCGCCGTAAACCAGGAAATCTACCGGGATGCGGAGCATCCTTCGGCGATCGAACTCCCGGTCAGCCCTATCTGATAGGTGCCTCGACGGGAGGGAGTTGACAACGAACGGGTACGGCTTCCAAGGTTGGTTCGACGTTTGTCGCTACGTTGATCGTATGGCGCCGGCCGCTTCCCAGCCTCCGGTGCCTGTCCCCCCACTCATTTCACTGGTGCACTGCCCATGGCAAAACCCCTGGTAATCGTCGAGTCCCCCGCCAAGGCGAAGACCATCGCGGGCTTTCTCGGCACTGATTTTGTCGTTGAGTCCTCGATCGGCCACATCCGGGATCTGCCCCGCAACGCGGCCGACGTGCCCGCGGCCTACAAGGGCGAGACGTGGGCCCGCCTCGGGGTGGATGTGGACAACGACTTCAAGCCCCTCTACGTGGTCTCCCGAGAAAAGAAAGACCAGGTCCGCAAGCTGAAGGCCCTGCTCAAAGACGCCAGCGAGCTGTACCTGGCCACTGACGAAGACCGCGAAGGCGAATCGATCGCGTGGCATCTGCTCGAGGTCCTCGCCCCCCAGGTGCCGGTCAAACGGATGGTGTTCCACGAGATCACCCGGCCGGCCATCGAGCGAGCGGTGGACGAGTCCCGTGATCTCGACCGGCGTCTGGTCGATGCCCAGGAAGCCCGCCGCATCCTGGACCGGCTCTACGGCTACGAGGTCAGCCCCGTCCTGTGGAAAAAGGTCATGCCCAACCTTTCGGCGGGACGGGTGCAGTCGGTGTTCACCCGGTTGCTGGTAGAGCGCGAACGGGCCCGGATGCGCTTTGTGCCCGCCGGTTTCTGGGACATCGCCGGACGGTTCTTTGCCACCGATCGACAAAACGAGCAGTTCGGGGCCACTCTGGTGTCCCTCGACGGCCGGCGGTTGGCCACCGGCCGGGATTTCGGTGAAGACGGCACGTTGACGCGGACCGACGTCGTCCGCTTGGCCGAGACCGGGGCCAGGAGCCTGGCTGAGCGGCTGGGCGACTCGGCCTTCTCGGTGCGATCGGTGGAAGAGAAGCCGTGGCGGCGCACACCGCACGCCCCGTTCATGACCTCCACGTTGCAGCAGGAGGCAGGCCGCAAGCTGCGTTTCGGGTCGGCCCGCACGATGCGGGTAGCCCAGGACCTCTACGAGCAGGGCTACATCACCTACATGCGCACCGACTCCACCACGCTGTCGGACCAGGCGCTGGGCGCGGCGAGAGCTCAGGCCACCGCCTTGTACGGGGCCAACTACGTGCCGGCGCAGCCCCGCCGCTACGACAAGAAGGTCAAAAACGCGCAGGAAGCGCACGAAGCGATCCGCCCGGCGGGCGAGACGTTTCGCACCCCGGAGCAGACCGGTCTGAGTGGGGACATGCGCCGGCTCTATGAGCTGGTGTGGATGCGCACCGTCGCTTCGCAGATGGCCGACGCAGTGGGCCAAAGCGTGCAGGTGCGACTGGGAGCCACGGCGCGGCCAGCGTCGCCGGGGGCGGTCGGAGAGAACGCGGAGTTCGCCACCAGCGGCCGGGTCATTACGTTCCCCGGCTTCCTGCGGGCCTACGTGGAAGGCAGCGACGACCCCGACGGGGACCTCGAGGATCGCGAAGTCCGCCTGCCGGCGTTGAGCACCGGCGAAGGCCTCGACGTTGTCGCCCTCGACCCCGACGGGCACTCGACGTCACCTCCGGCCCGCTACACCGAAGCGTCGCTGATCAAGGCGGTCGAGGAGCTGGGCGTGGGGCGTCCTTCGACCTACGCCAGCATGGTGGACAACATCCTGTCTCGAGGCTATGTGTGGAAAAAGGGGACGGCGCTCGTTCCCTCGTGGACCGCCTTCGCGGTCATCGGCCTCCTGGAGCGCTACTTCACCCAGCTCGTCGACTACGGCTTTACCGCCTCCATGGAAGAAGACCTGGACCATATCGCCCAGGGCGCGGCGGAGTCGGGGCCGTGGTTGGCCCGCTTCTACTTCGGCTTGCCGGCCACTCCGGCCAAGGGGACGGCGCCCGCGGCGCCCGAGGTCGATGGCTTGCAGCGCATGGTGTCGGAGCGCCTGGGCGACATCGACGCCCGGGAGATCAACTCGCTGCCGATCGGCACTGACGACGAGGGCGTGCCGTTCATCGTCCGGATCGGGCGCTACGGGCCGTACGTGCAGCACGGCGAAGAACGCGCCTCGATCCCCGAGGACCTCGCGCCTGACGAGCTCACGGTGAGCCGGGCTCTCGAACTGCTGTCCGCCGGCTCCAATGACCGGGTCCTGGGTGAGGATCCGGCGAGCGGCTTGCCGGTCGTGCTCAAAGCAGGCCGGTTCGGTCCGTACGTCCAGGTGGGCGAAGCGGGCGAGGTGGATGGCAAGCCCCGTACGGCGTCGCTGCTGTCCACCATGGATCCGGGCACCGTAGGCCTGGATGACGCCCTCCGCGTGCTCGAGCTGCCCCGCGTGGTGGGAAGCGACCCCTCGAGCGGCGAGCCCATCGAGGCCACCAACGGGCGCTACGGCCCGTACCTGAAAAAAGGTAGTGACAGCAGGTCGTTGGAAAACGAGGAGCAGCTGTTCACGGTGAGCATGGAGGAGGCGCTGGCCCTGTTCGCCCAGCCCAAGACCCGCCGTGGTCAGCGCAGCGCGGCGCCGCTGCGGGAGTTGGGCGCCGACCCCGTTTCCGGCCAGCCCATCTCTCTCAAAGAAGGCCGTTTCGGCCCCTACGTGACCGACGGCGAGACCAACGCCTCGCTCCGCAAAGGCGACACGGTGGAAGCCATCACCCCCGAGCGCGCGGTAGAACTGCTGGCCGATCGCCGAGCGGCCGGGCCCCCCGCGAAACGGACAGCCAAGAAAGCGGGCGCCAAGAAGGTCACCGCTAAGAAAGCGGCAACGCCACGCAAGGCCGCCGGAGGGGCCAAGAAGGCCGCCGGCACCAAAAAGGCGCTCACCCCGGCCAGCGCAGCCAAGAAGGCCGCGGGGGCCACCAAGAAGGCCTCGGCCAAGCGGGCGGCGCCCCGAGCCGTCAGCGCGGCCCGCAAGCGCGCCCTCCCCGAGGGCTAGGCCCCCAATCACCGGGCGCTTCATCGTCCTGGAAGGCAGCGAGGGGTGCGGCAAGTCCACGCAAGCCGCCCGGTTGGCCGAGGCGCGGGGAGCGGTGCTGACCCGCGAACCCGGAGGCACCGCGACCGGTGAGCGGATCCGGGCGCTCATCCTCGACCCGGCCCTCCCCGCGCTGGCCGTGCGGGCCGAAGTACTGCTGCTGCTCGCGGCGAGGGCGCAACACGTGGCGGAGGTCATCGCCCCCGCGCTGGCCGCCGGCCGCGACGTGATCTGTGACCGCTTCGCCGGCTCGACGTTGGCCTATCAGGGTTTCGGCCGGGGCATCGACGTCGAAGAGTTGCGGACCCTGTCGGCCTGGGCCGCGGACGGCCTGAGCCCTGATCGGGTGATCCTGCTCGAGGTGCCTGCCGCGGTGGCCGCCGAGCGGTTGGGGCGCCGGGGCCCCGCCGATCGTATGGAAGGGGAGGGGGCGGCCTTTTTTGCCCGGGTCGTCGAGGGCTTCGCCGCGTTGGCGGCCGGGGATCCGCAGCGCTGGCGGGTGGTCGACGGCACCGGTTCGCTACTGGAGGTCGCCGCCCGGGTGCGGGCCGCCGCCGGCGGGGATCGCTTTTAGGAGGCGTCCCGGGCCAGCAGCGCGGCGCCGATGATCCCTGCGGCGTTGCGCAGGCTGGCCGGCACGATCGGCGTGCGCAGATGCAGCTGGGGCAAGAAGCGCTCGGCGTGCTTGGATTCGCCGCCGCCCACCACGAAAAGGGCGGGCCACAGCAACTCCTCCAGGGTGGTGAAATAGCGCTGCAGGCGCTTGGCCCACTGCTCGTAACTCAGCCCTTCGCGCTCGCGGGCGGCTGCGCTGGTGATCGTCTCGGCGTCGACGTCACCGAGCTTGATGTGGCCCAACTCGCTGTTGGGGACCAGCTGCCCGTCGAAGATCAGCGCGCTGCCGATGCCCGTGCCCAGCGTGGTCACCACGACGAGGCCCCGGACGCCCTTGGCTGCCCCGAAGATGACTTCGGCCAGTCCTGCCGCGTCCGCGTCGTTGGCCACCACCGTGGGGCATCCGGTGGCCTGCATCACCACGTCGCGGACCGAGGTGTCGACCCACGCCCCGTCCACATTCGACGCCGTTCGTGCCACCCCGTCGGTGATCACCGCAGGGAAGGTGCAGCCGATCTCGTCGGTCCACCCGAACCCTTCCACCAGCTCGGTGACCGTGGCCCCCACCGAGTCGGGGGTGGCCGGCTGGGGGGTGAGGAGGCGGATCCGCTTCTCGGTCAACACACCCTTTTTCAGGTCTACCGGGGCGCCTTTGATCCCGGTGCCGCCGATGTCGACGCCAAAGCCGATACTGGTCACGTGGAGGATTCTTCCATGCCGGTCCCGAGGCTAGGGCACCATGGACGGGTGGCTGCGCTCTACTCGACGGTGGTTGGACAAGCGGCGGCGTTAGCCCAGCTTCGGGCTGCGGCCACCCGACCTTTACACGCCTACCTCCTGGTGGGCCCCCCGGGCACGGGAAAGCTGGCCGCGGCCACCAGTTTCGCGGCCGCGTTGCTGTGCCCGGCGGGAGGCGACGGCACCTGCGAGACCTGCCGCCGGGTTCTGGTCGGCATGCACCCGGACGTCACCCTGGTGGAACGCGAAGGCGCGGCGATCACCATCGACGCCGCCCGCGAGATCACCCGTCTGGCGCTGCGCAGCCCGCTCGAAGGCGAGCGCAAGGTGCTCATCCTGGAAGATTTCCACCTGGTCAAAGAGGCAGGGCCCGCGTTGCTCAAGTCGATCGAGGAGCCACCCCCCACGGTGGTCTTTGTCGTTCAGGCCGAGTTCGTGCCCCCCGAGTTGGTCACCATCGCCAGCCGGTGCGTCCAGATCGAGTTCAGGGCCCTTACCCCTGACGAGGTGGTCGATGCGCTGGTGGGCGAGGGCATCGAGCCGGACAGGGCGGCGCGCCTGGCGCAGGTGGCCGGCGGTCGACTGGACCGGGCCCGGCTCCTGGCCGCCGATCCGGAGTTCGAGCGCCGCCGTCAGGCCTGGGCTGGGGTCCCCGGCCGCCTGGACGGCCACGGGGCTACTGCGGCGGCTGTGGTAGACGAGCTGATGGGACTACTCGAGAGCAGCGTTGGCCCCATCCGCCAGCGGCAGGAGGCGGAGGTGACGGCGCTCGAGGAACGCAATGCCCGGGCCGTGGCCATCAACGGCAAGGTGGGCCGGCGGTCCGCCGGCAAGTCAGGGGCCAAAGAGCTCGAGGACCGCCACAAGCGGGAGTTGCGCCGCCAGAGAACCGACGAGTTGCGAGCTGGCCTGGCCAATTTGGCTACCGCGTACCGTGACCTGGCGGGCCAGGGCGGTTCGGGGGTCAAGACTGCGCTGGCCGCGGTCGATGTCATTCAGGCGACGGCAGCAAACCTGCAGTTCAACCCCGGCGAACTCCTGCTGTTGCAAGCCCTCGTGGTCCGACTGGGCCGCCTCGCCATCACTACTAACTAGTTAGTTTGGGGTGGCAGTCCGTGGTCGCCAGCGCGGCCAAGATGACTATAACGGGCTATGTGCCTAGGCCACCCTTCAGCCGAGACCCTTAACATGCTTAGCGCAGCAGCGGGCGAACATGGTGGGTCTGAAGTCGTGGTCGACGAGGAGGCGCTCGTTCGCCAACATCTGCGACTGGTGCACTATGCCGTCGCAGAAGTGACGGCGCGGGTTCCTCGACACGTAAACCCCGACGACCTCTTGTCGGCCGGAATGATGGGCCTGGCCCAAGCGGCCCGGGGTTATGACCCCGGCCGCGGGGTGAGCTTCCCTTCGTTTGCCGCCGGCCGCATCAAAGGCGCTCTGCTCGACGAGCTTCGGGACCGGGATTGGGCGAGCCGCTCGGTGCGGGCCAAGGCCCGGCAGGTCGCCGAGGCGGCCGAGATGCTCAACGGGGCGCTTCGCCGCACGGCCAGCAACGTGGAGATCGCGGCAGCGCTCGGCGTGACCAAGGAGGACGTGGACGCCGTTCATGGCGACGTGTTCCGGGGGTCGCTCCTGAGCCTCGAGGCGCTCGCTGCGGGCGACGGGGTGGAGGTCGCTCCCGGGTCGCCCAGCGAGGTTGACGGTGCCATCCTCGACAAGGAACGCCGGGCCTACCTGGTGGCCGCGGTATCCCGCCTCCCAGATCGGCTGCGCCGCGTCGTTCTCGGCTACTACCTCGAGGAGCGCTCCATGTTGGAGCTGGCCAACGAGCTGGGGGTAACCGAATCCCGGATCTCGCAGATGCGCAGCGAGGCGCTCCTGCTCCTCAAAGACGGGATCAACAGCCAGCTCGATCCAGAACTGGTGGGCGAGGAAGACTCTCCTCGCGTGGCCAAGCGCAAGGCGGCCTACTTTGCCGCCATCGCCGCCCGCCGGCGTGACCAGCAGGCCTTCATCGAGTGGGGCAACCAGGGACTGAGCAGCCTGGCCTCCGTACCTGCCTGAGTCCGCTCACGCGTAGCGCTCCCGGGCGCCGTACGACAACAGGGCCGAGAGGTGTCCGCCGGCCGCCTCCGAGGTGGACTGGGGTCCGGTCTCGGTGAACGCCGCTTGGACGACACGAGCGGAGCGGTCCGTGGCCATCGCGTTGATGCCCATGGCCCTGAGCGAGTGGCGGCCTGGCTCAAAGCGCACGACGGGAATGTTGCGAGCCTCCAGGCGGCGGACTTCGAGCTCCAGGCGGCGGTGCCAGTTCCAGCGCACCGCGGTGTCGGGCGCCAGGTGGTGCAGACGTGACGCCGACATCGGCGAGATGACGATGGCCAGATCGAGCTGTTCGTTGCGGATCACGTCGGCGTTGGTGGGCGAGTACACCCCCCCGTCGATATAGGACACGTTGCCGATGCGCACCGGGGCGAAGTAGCCCGGGATGGCACACGAGGCGGCGACCGCGTCGGCCAGGGCCGGCCTGGTGTGCGAGCCGCGACCGAAAACGACCCGCTTGCCGTCGCGGCGTCTGGTGGCACAGACCCACAGCCGATCCGGCCACCCTGCGCCGGCGGCCAGCGGGGTGAAACGGCGCAGGACCGAGGCGAAGTCGAAGCGTCCGGTGGGCATCAGCGTCATGGCGGCCAGGCTGGCCCGGAAGGCCAGCGGGTTGCGGGCCAGGTAGCCGATCAACGCGGCGGAGGGCGCTCGCCACGGTCGCAGCAGGGCGCCCAGCGACAACCGGGGGAGCGCCGTCGGATCGACGGCCAGCTGGCTCAGGATCGAGCGTCCGGCCTCCGACAGGGGCGCCTCCGCCGAGTTGGCGGCCAGGTCGGAGGCACTGACCCCCAGGCGTAGCAAGGTGCCGGTGACCGACCCCGCGGAGCTGCCCACGATCAGCGATGCGCTGCGAGGGTCCCACCCGAAATCGTTTTCCAGCGCCGCCAGCACCCCCGCGTGGTAGGCCTGCCCCACGATGCCCCCGGCCCCCAGGATGAGCGCCACCCGGGGGCCCTCGGGGGGGAGAGCCTCCGCCGGCCAGGCGGCCGGCAGACCCTCCGGCGGCCAGGCGGCCGGCCGGTGCATGACCGGGGTGGGCGTGCGGGGTTCGCCGGCGCGGTCAGAGGGGCCGGCGGTCACGACGAAGCCGCTTGGGGAGCGCTGGCGGCCTTCGCTCGCTGGTCGAGCTCCGCCAGGACCTCCTCGGTGTGCTCGCCCAGTTTGGGGGCACGGAAGCGGGGAATCGGCGTGTGCCCGTCCCAATCCACCGGGGTGGCCAGCATCGGGATGCCGCCCTCCTCGTCGGGGACCACGACGATGGCCCCCGATGCGTGGAACTGCTCGTCGGCCAAGAGGTCGTCGACGGTGTTGACCGGGGCCCAGAAGAAGTCCTCTTCGGTGGCAAACACTTCCGCCCACTCGGCCAGGCTCCGGGTGGCGAAAATGGCGTCGAGCGCGGCGATCACCTCTTCCGCGTTGGTGAAGCGCCCGGCCGGCGTGGCGTAGGGGTGACCGGGTTCGGCCCACTCCGGATGGCCCACCGCGCGCGCCATGGGTCCCCAGTGACGGCTCGCTTCGAGGCCCACCACCCAAAAGCGCCGGCCGTCGCCGGCCGTGTAGTTGTTGATGGTGGGGTTGCCCATCGTCTCGCGCCGCCCCAAGCTGATGGGCCGGCCCCACATGAGCGACGTGTTGATATCGAAGCCCACGGTGTAGGTGCCCTGGCGGAACAGGGAGGTGGCTACGAAACGCCCGTGCCCTGTCTTGGCCCGGCTGGCCAGCGCGGCGCTGACCATGGCCGCGGCGGCCATACCCACCGTGTGATCACCCATCCCCCCGCGTTGGAACGGAAGTGGGGCGCCCGGCGGAGCCAGCAGCGACACCAGGCCCGAGCGGGCCCAATAGGCGGCGATGTCGTAGGCCGGGGCGTCCGCGTCGGGTCCCTTCAGGCCGTAACCGGTGACCAGGGCGTAGACGAGCTGAGGGAATCGGGCGCACAGGGTCTCACGGTCCAGACCGAGCCGGGCCAGGGCCGACGTGCGGATGTTGGTCAAGAAGACGTCGGCGGTGGCGATCAACTCCAGTGCCCGCTCCCGGCCCGCTTCGGTGCTCAGATCGAGCATTACGCTGCGTTTTCCCCGGTTGTCGAGCTCGAAGGGCGGGTTACCGGGCATGTCCTCGCCGCCCATGATGGCCTGGAACATGCGGCCTGGATCGCCCTCGGGGGGCTCGATCTTGATGACGTCGGCACCCCAGTCGGCCAGGATTCCGCCCCCCGCGGGCCCCGCTACCCACACCCCGAGCTCCACTATGCGGTACCCGGCGAGGGGTGCCCCGGTTACTTCGTCGTCGCTCATCGGAAGTGAGGGATGACCTTTTCGCCCATCAACTGGATCGTCTGCATCACGGCTTCGTGGTCGATCTTGTAGGGGTTGACCAGGCACAGGAGCAGGTCGACCCCGGCCTCCTCGTAGCGCCGGCAGGCTTCCAGACACTCCTCCGGGGTCCCCAGCACGCAGGCTTCGTTGCCCACCAGGTAGTCCAGGGTCAGGTGCTCGAGCAGGCCTTCGTCGTCGCGCGCCTTGGACGTGCCGGCGTAGGAGTAGTTGCCCAACTCCATTTCCTGTTCGGCCATATAGCCGGCCAACTCGCCGATGATGTGAGCGCCGTGGCGGGGATACCACTCAAAGGATTCACGAGCCGCGGCCACGGCCTCGTCCCTGGTCGGGGCACACATCGTCATGGTGAACGTGGCGGCTTCGTTGTGCACCTCGGCCCCGATGGGCTTGTCGCAGTGGGCGACGGCCTCGCGGTACAACGAAATCTTCTTGGCCACCTCCTCGGGGGACACCCCCACCGCGAATGAGCACAGCCCGAGGCCGAGCGCTCCGATCTGGCGGTGACCGTCATCGCTGCTGGTAGCTCCCCACAGCGGCGGGTGCGGCTTTTGTAGGGGTTTGGGCAGCACCCGGCGTTTGGGCATCGACCAGTACTTACCCGAGAACTCGTACTCGTCGTTGGTCCAGCAGCCCACGATGTGGCCGATGGCCTCGGCCCACATCTCCCGGGTCTCCCGCGGGTCGATCCCGAAGCCTTCGATCTCCACCCGCGTCGAAGAACGCCCGGTGCCGAAATCCACGCGGCCGTCGGAGATGAGGTCGAGCACGGCCGCCGCTTCCGCCGAGCGCACCGGGTGGTTGTAGGGCGACGGCATCAGCCGGACCCCGAAACCGATACGCATCCGTTTGGTCTGCGCGGCGATGGCGCCGTAGAGAATCTCGGGGTTGGAGCAGTGCGAGTACTCCTCCAGGAAATGGTGTTCTACCGACCAGAAGGCATCCCAGCCGTACTGCTCACCGGCCAGCGCCTGGGTCAACGTGTTCTTGTAGGCCCGATGTTCGCTTCCTTCGTCCCAGGGACGAGCGACGGGGATCTCGTAGAACAAGGCGAATCGCATGCACCCTCCCAGTTGACGCGACGGGCCCACGTCACCGACGCAGCCCCCCTACTAGAACGTGAGTACAGTCCTACCACAATCATCGTCAGTCGATGGGCAGAGGAGGGGGGCCGAGATGGAGCGATTCGAAGGGCGCACGGTGGTGGTCACCGGAGCGTCGTCGGGGATCGGGTTGGCCACCGCGGCCAGGCTCTTGGACGAGGGGGCCACGGTGGTGGGCGTCGACCTGACGCCGCTTCCCAAGGCGCCGGGCGGCGACCAGGAGCGCTGGATTCCGGTGGTGGGCGACGTGCGCGACAGCGACGCCCTGGCGGGGGCGATGGACGCCGCCGTCCGAGCCGGCGGGCGCATCGACGGCCTCGTGCACTCGGCGGGTATCGCGGGGGGCGGTCCCGTTCATCTGGTGCCGGCGGCCGAGTGGCAGCGGATCATCGACGTCAACTTGACCGGGACCTACCTTGCGTTGCACCACGCTTTGGCCCGGATGGTGACCCAGGAACCCATCGACGGCCAACGAGGGTCGGTGGTCACCGTCTCGAGCGTCGAGGGCCTCGAGGGCACCGCGGGCGGAAGCTCCTACAACGCGTCGAAAGGGGGCGTCGTCCTGCTCACCAAGAACGTCGCCATCGACTACGGGCCACAAGGCATCCGGGCCAACGCCATCTGCCCCGGCTTCATCGACACCCCGCTGTTTCGCAGCGTCTTCGACCACGACGACCGCCGGGCTGTCACCGAGAGCATCCGCAAGGAGCATTCCCTCAAACGCTTCGGTACAGCCGAGGAGGTGGCCGCGGTGGCGCTGTTTCTCCTCTCGCCCGACGCGTCGTTCGTCACCGGCCAAGCGATCGCCGTCGACGGCGGCTACACCGCAGGTCGCGACCACTCCGATCACTAGCCGCGGCTAGCGCGCGGCTTTCGTGGGATGGCCTGGGATGGCCTGGGATGGCCTGGGAGTCCGCCAAGCGGTCGTCGACTCGTGGATGTGGGCGCATCCCCGCGACTGGGTCGCAAAAACTCCCGATATCCGCAAATTCTGCGCCCAGACGCGGTGGTCGTTGAGGCGGCGGGGCTTCGGTCAGCGCCGGGCCAGGCGCTGACCGATGATCCCCTTGTCCCGCAACTTCTGCTGGTCGGCTTCCGAAATCCCGAGCATGGTGCCCAGGACTTCCGCGTTGTGCTGGCCCAGGGTGGGGGCCGGCGTTGCGTGCCAGCCATGGGGCGCCGCACCCGCCCGGAAGGGCAGGGAAGGCACGTCGAAGCTGCCGACCACTTCGTGAGTCAACCGCTCGAAGAACCCGCGTTGGCGTAACTGAGGGTTGGTCAGGATGTCGGAAGGCCGTACCACCCGAGCGGCGGGAACCCCCGCGGCGCTCAACAACTCCTCGAGGGCGTTGGCGTCCTGGGCCTCGCACCAGGCGCCCAAGCGCCGGTCGAGGGCGTCGCGGTGGTCGTGGCGTCCCGGCGCGTGATCCAACGCCGGGTCCTGCGCCCACGGCGGCGAGCCCAGCACCGCGCGCAACGCAGCCCACTGCTGGTCGTTGAGCACCGAGACCGCCAACCATTCGTCGTCGCGGCACGGGTAGCAGCCCTGGGGAGCGGCGCCCGGACCGTGGTTTCCGGTGCGCGTGATGAGCGTCCCGTCCTCGGAGTAGGCCAACACCTCTTCGGCCGTCATCACCAACGCCACCTCGACCAGGGGGACCTCGACCAACGCGCCACGTCCGCTTCTCTCCCGCTCCGCCAGCGCGGCCAGCGCGGCGATCACCGCGTGCATTCCCCCCAAGGGGTCACAAATTCCGCCCACGTCCATGGGCGGACCCCCCTCGTACCCGGTCCGCCACGCCATGCCGGAGGCCTGCTCGACGGTCATGGCGAAGCCGGTGCGATTCCTCCAAGGCCCCGACAACCCGAACGCCGGCATGCGCACCAGCACCGCCCGGGGGTTGCGCCGGCGTATCTCCTCGGGCCCCAGACCGAACGCTTCCATGACGCGGGCCGAGAAGTTCTCGATGACGACATCGGCCCAGGCGATGAGCTGCCCGGCGATCTCGACTCCCTCGGGCTCGGTCAGATCCAAAGTGACCGAACGTTTGTTGGTGTTGATGGCGTGAAAGACGGTCCCCCACTCGTAGAAGCGTTCGTCGTCCGGTTTGGCGGAGGTGAAGCGCATCCCGTCGGGGCGTTGTATCGATTCGATCTTGATGACCTCGGCGCCCAGGGAGGCCAGCAGATGGGTCGCCGACGGCCCAGCCCAAAAGGCGGTGAAGTCGGCGACCTTGAGACCCTCGAGGGGTAACCGCGGCTCGGCCAACGCCCGCCCGGGGTGCGCCGCCGCGATCTTTGGGGGGCTGAGCTCCTCCTCCTCCTCGTAAGGAGTGATCTGGTAGGGAATCCGCGGCTGGGTAGTGCCCAGCGGCCCGGGGCTGTACACGCCCCGCTGCGCGAACTGGTCGTTGGTAGGCAGATTGGCACCGTTGCCGATGGGCGCCACCGGGATCCGTAAGGCGGTGGCCAGTTCGACGATCTCGGCGGTCGTGTGCTGCGTCGTCCATTGGTGGATGGCAGCCAGCAGTTCGTCGCGGCGTTGCTCGCGGTTGAGCGGCAACAACAGGGACACGTCGTCGGCCAGGTCGGGGCGCTCGACCATACACAGGAAACCTTGGAATTGCTCGGCGGTGATGGTGGAGAAGCCGACAAAACCGTCGGCGCTGGGCTCGATGGACGGGATCATGGGCGCCCGCAGCGTGCGCGGCAGGCTCCCCCGCAGCTGGAGGTCCACGCTCCAATAGGCCTGCAACACCAGCGATGACGCTTCGAGTACCGACACATCGACATGCACGCCCGGCCGGCGGGTGGCGCGGCCCCCGGATGGTGACTGGACCTGGGCGAAACACACGGCGGCCGCCGCGGCATACGACCCTGCCGCCCACTCCCCGAGTTCACCGCCGGCGTAGACCGGCTCGCGTCCCGGAAAGCCCCTTCGCCCCGTCGATCCGCACAGCGCTTGGATGGTGAACTCGGAGGCTGGGCGTTCTCGCCACGGTCCGTTGCGCCCGAACGGCGAGATCGACACGACGACCTGGCCCCGCTGTGCGGCCCCCGATTCGGTCCCGGCTGCCGTGGCGGCGGTGGCGTCCTCAATGACGATGTCCGCCTCGGCCAACTCCGGGCTGTCCCACGGGTCCGCTTGCCGGATACAACGTTTGCCTTGAACAAGGAAGTCGAAGAGGAGCCCCGGCCGGCCGCCGACCACGCTGGACCAGCGCCGCAGGGCATGGCCGTCAGGGGGTTCGATCAGGGTGACCTGCGCGCCCGCATCAGCCAGTGCCCGCCCGCAATAGGACGCGGCGATCCCGGAACTGACCTCGACGACTCGGAGGTGGCCCAGCATCTCCGATCAGCGGTCCGCGCTGAGGATGCAGCCGCTGGTGGGCACCCCGGTGCCCGCGGTGACCAGAACGTGATGGACGTAGGGGAGCTGGTTGGCCGCCGTTCCCCGCAGCTGGCGGACGCCTTCGGTGATCCCGTTCATACCGTGGATGTAGGCCTCGCCCAGCTGGCCGCCATGGGTGTTGAGAGGAAGATCGCCTTCCAGCTCGATGTTTCCGTTGGCGATGAAGTCCCTGGCCTCCCCTTTGGCGCAGAACCCCAGCTCTTCCAACTGCACCAAGACAAACGGGGTGAAGTGGTCGTAGAGCACCGCGGTCCGGATGTCGGCCGGCGACAGACCCGAATCGGCCCACAACTGGCGGCCCACCAGACCCATTTCGGGCAGCCCGGTCATCTCGTCGGCCGGACGGTAATAGCTCGTCATGGACTCCTGGTCGCGCCACGCTCCCTGGCTGGCCGCGGAGATCAGCGCCGGAGGCTGACGCAAATCACGGGCCCGTTCGGCCGACGTGACGACCAACGCGACGGCGCCGTCGCTCTCCTGGCAGCAGTCGAGGAGGCGCAGGGGCTCCACGATGGGACGGGAGGCCTGATGCTCTTCGAGCGTGATGGGGCGACCGTAGAACCAGGCGTTGGGGTTGGTGGCCGCGTGGCGCCGGTCGGCCACCGCCACCCGGCCGAAGTCTTCGCTGGTCGCGCCGTATTCGTGCATGTAGCGGCGGGCGAACATGGCCACCCACGACGCCGGGGTGATGAGGCCGAACGGCGAGTACCACGACCGCATCACCGCGTCGGTGGTGACTTCGGCCGCCGAGGGGTGATACCCCAAGCCGAAACGCCGACCCGAGCGCTCATTGAAGGCCCGGTAACAGACCACCACGTCCGCCGTCCCAGTGGCGACGGCCAGCACCGCTTGTTGCACGGTGCCACACGCGGCGCCCCCGCCGTGGGGGATACGGCTGAAAAACTTGAGCTCCGGGATCCCGAGCGAGCGCGCCACTTCGATCTCGGCGTTGGTGTCCATGGTGAAGGTGACCATGCCGTCGACGTCTGCTGGGCTGAGGCCGGCGTCGTCGAGGGCGGTGCGCACCGCTTCGACGGCGAGGCGCAGCTCGGAGCGCCCGGAATCCTTCGAGAAGTCAGTGGCCCCGATTCCGGCGATGGCGGTGCGGCCCGAGGTGCTCGACGTCATCGGGCACCGTCTTTCCCGGGTAGCTGCACCCGGACCGTGCCGACCACGTGATTTCCCATACTGTTGCTCCCCACCAACTCGACTTCCGCAATGCCGCCCGTTTCGCCGGGCTCCAGCGCCTTGACCTGGCCCCGCAACACCATGGTGTCGTAAGGGTGGTTAGGGGCGCCCAGCCGGATGTTGATCTGGCGGACGATGGCATTGGGGCCGGCCCAATCGGTGACGAAACGCTCGACCAGACCGGTGGAACTGAGAATGTTCATGAAGATGTCCTTGGAGCCGCGCTGCTGAGCCAGGTCCCGGTCGTGGTGGACATCTTGAAAGTCCCGGGTGGCCAGCGCCGTCGACACGATCACCGTCGGGGTCAGTTCGATGGGCAACTCGGGCAGCACTTCGCCCACCGCGACATCCTCGAAGATGACAGTGGCGGTCACTGGGCCTCCAAGGTCCATTGGGGCAGCACAAGGTCGGGAGCGACCGGCTGGAAACAGACGCGCACCGCGGCGCCGATGGCCACCGCGGTGGGGTCGACGTCGATGATGTTGCCGACGATCCGCGTCCCTTCCTCCAGGTCCACGAGGGCCACCACGAACGGCGTGGTATGCGGGCGGACCTGCGGGTGGTGATGGATCACGAAACTGAACACCGTCCCTTTGCCCGAGGCCACCTGGTAATCCCAGTCGTAGGATCCGCAGCGGGGGCAGGCCGGCCCGGGAGGATGGCGCAGGGTGGCGCACGACGCGCAGCGCTGGATACGCAACTGGCCGGCCAGCGTCCCTTCCCAAAAGAACTGGGTGTCGCGATTGACCGCCGGGTGGGGCCACTCGACCGGGGGAGGAGCGGCGGGCTCGGCCTGCTTGGGCCGGAACTTCAGGATGCGCCAGCGCATGCTGCCGACCAGTTCGCCGTGCTGGTCATGCCACAACTGCCGGCTGGTGATGAAATAGCCCTCGCCGAGCGCCGTGCGTTTGCGGGGCGAGATGTCCTCGAACACCGCGCTCAGGGTGAGCACATCACCGAGGCGCAGGTAACGCAGGTACTCCGTATCGGAGTTGGTGGCCACCACCGAGCTGAATCCTGCGCCGTCGAGCACGGCCAGTAGTTCGCCCAGGCCTTGGGTGGGCGTCGACGAGCGGGCCAAGCCCCGCATGGTCCACACCTGCAACATGGCGGGAGGGGCCACGATCTCGCCGTGCACCGACGCCGCGGCGGCCTCGGGATCGGTGTAGATGGGGTTGTGGTCGCCCATGGCGTCGCACCAGTGGCGGATCATGGGCAGGTTGACCGGGTCGCGGGCCTCTGCCGGCGGGCCGGCGCTGGCGCCCACGAAGCGTTGCAGGTCAACCCACAACTGGTCGGCGGCGCCCTCCACCTCGGATGTCGCGCTCAACGGGGCACCCGCGGCAGTCCGAGACCGACGGTGGCGATGATCTCGCGTTGGACTTCGTTGACCCCGCCGCCGAAGGTGCCCACCACCGCGCCCTTGTATTGGCGGTCGAGGGTTCCGGCGAGCACTGCGCCGGCGCCGTCGGCCACCGTGGCGAATGGTCCGACGACCTCCATGAGTAACCGGAGGGCTTCGAGGTTCAGTTCGGTGCCGTAGACCTTCATGGCCGACGCGTCGGCCGGGTTGGGGTCGCCGTGTTCGGCTAGCGACGCCACCCGCCAGTTGAACAGCTCGGCGGCTTCCAACTTGGCCCGAACGCGGGCCAGGTTGAGCTTCACCCATTCGTGGTCGATGACCTTTCGCCCATCGGCCGCCGTGGTCTCCCGCGCCCAAGCCAGCACCGGGTCGTACGCCTTGGAAATCTTGCCCGCCGGGCCGAGGGCCACCCGCTCGAAGTTGAGCTGGGTGGTGATGAGCTTCCACCCGTGGTTCTCCAGGCCGACCAGCATCGACGCCGGCACCCGCACATCGTTGTAGTAGGTGGCGTTGGTGTGGTGGCCGCCGCCGACGGTGATGATGGGGGTCCAGCTGAACCCGGGGTCCTTGGTATCGGCGATCAGTATGGAGATCCCCTTGTGCTTCGGGGCGTCGGGGTCGGTGCGCACTGCCAGCCACACGAAGTCGGCGTCGTGTGCACCGGTGGTGAACACCTTCTGCCCGTTGACCACGTACTCGTCGCCGTCGCGCACAGCCCGGGTGCGCAGCGAAGCCAAGTCGGTGCCCGCCCCCGGCTCGCTGTAGCCGATAGCGAAATGGATTTCGCCGGCCAGGATCCCGGGCAGGAACCGCCGCCGTTGCTCGTCGCTGCCGCAGGCGGCCAGGGTCGGCCCGACGGTATTGAGGGTCACCAACGGCAGCGGCACGTCGGCCCGGTTGGCTTCGTCGAAGAAAATGAGCTGCTCGATGGGGCCCCGGCCCTGCCCTCCGTGCTCGACCGGCCAGCCGATACCGAGCCAGCCGTCCGCCCCCAGTTGCTTGACCAGCGACCGGTACAGTTCCCCGCCGCTCGAGTCCTGGTGGGCCAACTGGTGGCGGACCTCAGGGGTCATGAGCTGCGCGAAGTAGGTGCGGACCTCCTCGCGTAGCGCTTGTTGCTGTGGGGAAAGCTCAAGCCACACTGGGCGTCACCTCGCTTTGGTGGTGGGCGGAAGCGGCGAGGGCATCGCCCAAGCGCAGCAGCTGGGCGGTGGCGCCTCCCAACGAGGATTCGAGCGCCTTGGCCCAGGTGAAGTAGCGGTGGATGGGGTAGCTGGTGTCCAGTCCCATCCCGCCGTGAAGATGCTGGTAGGCGTGAACAGCCCGCTGGCCGCCGTCGGCCACCCAAAACTTGGCGATCGCCAGAGCTTCGGCCGCCGGGAACCCTTCATCGAGCTTCCAGATGGCCGACCACGTGGTGACCCCGACAGCTTGGGTGTCGATGTAGGCGTCGGCGATGCGCATCGCCGGTCCTTGGAAGGAAGCCAGGGCACGGCCGAACTGCTGGCGCTGGCCGATGTAGTCGGTCGTGATGCGCAAACCGCCTTCGAGGACCCCGGCGGCCGTCGCGCACATACCGGCGATCGCCCGTTGGTAGGCCCACAGCAGCGGTTGGTCGTCATCGCCGCCCAGCCGGTCCTCCGAGCCGACCGATGTCCCGGTCATGGTCAGCTGCCCCAACGGCTCGCCGGTGGTGGAGGTGGCAGGGGTCATCTGGGTGCCGGGGGCGGTGGGATCGACCAGAAACAGGCCGCCGCGCTGATCGGGAAGCAGGGCGGCGACGACTACCGCCTGCGCTTGGGGTCCGTAGGGGACCGCCACTTTGCACCCGTCGAGGCGCCAGCCGGCGCCGTCGGGCGATGCGGTCGTGGTCGGGCTCACAGGATCGGCACCGCCCGCCTCGTCGAACGCTCCGCTGAGGATCACCCGTCCTTCTACAACCCCGCGCAGCAGGGCGTGGTGGGCCGGCGTATGGCCGAAGCGGGCCAGGGGAAGACCTCCCAGCGCCAGGGTGGCCAAGAGTGGGACGCGGGCGACGTGGCGCCCGACCTCCTGGAGCAGTATGCCCAACTCGATCAGCCCGTACCCACCGCCGCCGACCTCCTCAGGCAAACACAGGCCGAGCAGCCCGGCGTCGGCCAGCGCCGCCCACAGCTCCGCGTCGTAGGCCAGGTCCCGGTCCTCGACTGCCTTGGTCCGCTCCGGGGTGGCCTGGTCATCGAAAATCTTGGCGGCCAACCCTCGGAGACTCTCTTGATCTTCGGAAAACGTGAAGTCCACGAACACCCCCGTGATGAAATCTGGTAGCCCGTTCTAGTCGAAGATTGGACCTTGGGGTCGCGACGGACCCCGGTCACCAGGCGCCTACGGTAAACCCATGCGGTTCCGTGGCTTGGCGCGCGTCAGCGGGAGCCTCGCTTTTCTCGCCGTTCTCGCCGCTGGATGCGCCGACGACAACCTGGTGTCGGGCCCCACCCCCGCCGGGGTGACCACGGGTGCCACCATCTCGCTTCCCTCGCCCGGCGCCGATGCGCCATCGACGACTGTCGCCACCAGCGGCGCAGGCAGCGCCAGCGCCAGCGCCGAAGTCGTGACCGGAGTGGAGATCGCGGTCCGCGACGCAGCAGGGGGCTGCTGGGAGGTCCTGGCTCCGGGGGCCCCGGCCGGTGTCACCCGCCAGGACTTGTGGTACGCCGACGCCGCCACCTGCGCCGGGTCGGCGTGGGAGGTCGCCCTCCAGGTGTTCGCCTCGCCGGCCTCGCTTCAGGCGGCACCCCAGCTCACCCCGACGGGGTCGGCCAGCTACCAAAAGGCCAGTGTCCTGGTGGTGGTGGCACCCGGTGCCCCGGCTTCGGTGCGTTCGGTGGTGCAGGCCGTCCCCGGACTCGTTGCTGCGCCGACCCGGCAGTAGCTTGCCACTATGCATCCAGGGACCTTCGCCGCGGTCACTCCCGATAAGCCAGCGGTCGTTATGGCCGCGTCGGGTGAGCAGGTTACCTACGGCGAGTTGGACGTAGCCTCCCGACGTGCGGCCAACCTGCTGCGCTCGCTTCCGGTGCCCGAAGGTGGGCACGTGGCCTTCCAGCTGCACAACTCGCTGGCCTTCTTCGAGTGCCTGTGGGGAGCGCACCGCGCCGGCCTGATCTACACCGCCATCAGCACCCGCCTTACCGTCGACGAGACGGCGTACATCGCCACCGACTGCGGGGCCGTTGCGTTGCAGGTATCGGCCGACCTGCACGGTGGCTTGGCGGAGCTGACCGAGGCGGTCGCCGCGGTACCCCACCGATTTGCCGTCGGGTCGCTGCCGGTACCGCCGGAATGGGCCCCGTGGGAGGAAGCGTTGGCCGCTTCGCCGGCGGACCCGCTGGCCTCGAGCGCAGGCAACGACATGCTGTACTCCTCGGGTACCACCGGCCGTCCCAAAGGGGTGGAACAGCAAGCGAGCGCGTTGTCGCTCGACCAGCCGGACTCGGTCACGTTGTTGTGCATGGCAGTTTTCGGATTCGACGACACGATTACCTACCTGTCGCCGGCTCCGCTTTACCACGCAGCGCCCCTGCGTTTTACCCGCGCCGTGCACCGGGTGGGAGGCACCGTGGTGCAGATGGAACACTTCGACCCCGAAGAGTTTTTGGCGCTGGTGGAGCGCCACCGGATAACGCACACCCAAATGGTGCCGACCATGTTCGTCCGTCTGCTCAAGCTGCCCGAGGCGATCCGCTCCCGCTACGACCTGTCATCGTTACGCACGGTGGTCCATGCCGCGGCGCCCTGTCCCGGCCCCATCAAACAACAGATGATCGAGTGGTGGGGGCCCATCATCTGGGAGTACTACGCGGGAACGGAAGGCAATGGCCTCGTGCTGTGCAACTCCACCGACTGGTTGGCCCACCCGGGCACCGTCGGCAAACCACTGGTGGGCGAGGTCCATATCGTCGACGACGACGGAGCGGAGTTGCCTCGGGGTGTCACGGGCGGGGTGTTCTTCGGCGGGGGAAGCGAGTTTCGTTACCACAACGATCCCGAGAAGACAGCTGCCGCCCACAATCCCAAAGGGTGGAGCACCATCGGTGATATCGGCTACCTCGATGAAGACGGCTGGCTGTTTCTTACCGATCGCAAAGCGGACATGATTATTTCCGGTGGGGTGAACATCTACCCCCAAGAGGCGGAAAACGTGTTGGCCCTGCACCCGAAGGTGGCGGACGTGGCCGTCTTCGGTGTGCCCAACCCGGAGATGGGAGAAGAGGTAAAGGCCGTGGTGCAGCCCGTGGAGTGGGCGGACGCGGGACCGGAGCTCGAAGCGGAATTGTTACGGTTTTGCCGGGGCCGCCTCGCCCACTACAAATGCCCGCGTACTGTGGACTTCGATCCCGAACTGCCGCGCCAGGCCACAGGAAAGCTGTACAAGCGGTTGCTGAAAGACCGTTACTGGCAGGGCGAGGCCCGCATCTGACGTTTGCTCACACGACGATGCCGAGCACGGGGGCCGCCGGTGGGTTTGCCCCCGCAGAGCCCATGAACTTGGCGTCGCCGAAAGTGAAGATGCCGCCGTCTGCAGACACCAGCCAGTACCCGCGACCGGTGGGGGAGGGGGCCATTCCCACGATGGGTTTGTTGAGCGCCAGGTTGCCTGTTGATCCAAGGAACTTGGCGTCGCCGTAGGTGAAGATGCCACCGTCGGAGGCCACCAACCAGTAGCCCCGGCCCGATGGAGTGGGGGCCATCCCCACGATGGGCTCGTTGAGTCGCAGGCTGCCGGCCGAACCATGGAAACCGGCGGTCCCGAAGGTGAAGATTCCGCCATCGGAGGCGGCCACCCAGTAGCCATTGCCGGACGGGACGGCGGCCATGGTCACCGCAGGGCGGTTGAGCGGATGGCCTCCGGTGGAGCCGTAGAAGCGGGCGTCGCCAAAGGTAAAGATCCCACCGTCCGAGCCCATGAGCCAGTAGCCGCGTCCGCTCGATGACGAAGCCATGGAGACGATGGGTCGGTTGAGTGCCTTGCCTTCCAGATCCCCGTGATGGGTTGCCGTTCCCCCGGCCAGCACCGTGCCGTCCGCCCGGGCCAGCCAGTAACCGAGACCGTCGGGAGTCGATGCCATGGCAACTACCGGCGCCCCGGGCCCGACGGCGGTGGTGGCCGCCGGACGTCCATAGCTGAGCACTTGCCCGCTGCTGGTGACGAGCCAGTAGCCGCCGGCCCCCGACGGTCGGACGACCGGTGGCTTCGTCCCCCCATTTATCGGCGTGCTCGAGCCGGTGGGCGGCCCCCGGAAGAGGGGGATGTGCGCCCTCTGCGACGGTGTCGTCCCCGGGAGCACCTCCGCGGAATCCCCGCCCAGCCACTGATCGATGAGCGTCGCGTAGTACTGACGGAAGTCGGTCGAGGGCACGAGGTTGCCGTTGGCATCGAGGGCTGCTGCACTGAGCGAGGGCTGGGGAGTGACCAAGCCACCGTTGACTTGTGCGCCGATCACGAAATGGGAGTTGGCCGTGCCATGGTCGGTTCCCGCCGAACCGTTGAACTCGACCCGACGCCCGAACTCGGACCAGGTGGCGATGGCTACCTTTCCGGCCTTGGCGGAGGCCAGCGTGGCGTAGAACGCGCTGACCGCGTTATCGAACTGGCTGAGCAGGCCGGCCAGCGTCGAACTCTCGCCCTGATGGGTGTCAAAAGAGCCGAGGACGACGTGGATGACTCGAATCCCTAGTTCCGCGTTGATCAGCCGGGCGGCCAGGGTCATCTGCGAGACGAGACTCGAGTCGGGAAGGGCCGGCGAGAACAGAGGCTGCAGCCGCAGGGCCTGAGCCGTGCTGGTGGCCAGGCTCCCCGCCAGGGCGTCGCCCCAAGGACCCAGATTGACACCGGCCGCCATCCGCTCCGACGCTTGATAAAGCGACGACCAGTAGGGGTTGGGCAGGTTGGCCGCCCCCCAGGCGCTCCCCTGGTCGACGGGGATGGACGTGGCTTGGGTCGTCGCCCCCACCAGGTGCAGGGGGATGGAGCTGCCGATGGCGATTCCGGCCAGTCCCCCGGGGTTGCCCACCTGATCCAGCCACCGGCCGAGCCATCCCGTGGTGGCGTCTTGCCCGGGTAGCGCGCTCATCCAATCGAGCATCGACGTGAAATGGCTGAGATCTGGGTTCGGGTAGTCGATGCCGCGCACCACGGCCACCTGCCCTGCCGCGTAGCGCCGGGCCAGCCCGGTGAGCGACGGGTGAAAGCCCACCCCCTCCCGGGCGTCGGCGACGTGAAGCGTGCCCGTCGCGATGGCGTTGCTGCCCCGGGCCGCGTGGTAGGCGCTGTCGCCGTAGGGGACGACCACGTTCAAGCCGTCCATGCCGCCGGCCAGTTGTACCACGACCAGCACCCCCGGGACCTTGGCGGTCGAGGCGGAGGCGAGGGTCTGCGCGCCTGCCAGATAGGGGTTCGCCACCACGGCGCCGGCGGTGGCCAGCGCACCGATCAGGAACTTGCGCCGCGAAAGGCCGAACGCGGTCTCAGGCCGCGACAGCATGGTTTGAATCTCGTGCGTTTCGAGCTCCTTGGTCATGCGAGGCTGAACTCCGGCGAGAGGAGGGAGAGGACGAAGAGACCATAGAAACGGCCCCAGTTCGGGTCGTCGACCGAGGCGGCCCACGAGGTGAGCGCATTAAGCGTGCTGCCCGAAGGCGAAAACACCCCCAAGTTCGTCAACATCTGGTTGACCGCAGTGGCTGCCGGGGTGGCTGCGTAACCCGTTGGTAGATTGGCGTTGGTGTATTGCCAGCCCAGGTTTTGGGCGTAGCCGGCTTTTGCTTGCGCCGCTGCGGTCGACACGAACGCCGGGTTGCCATGCCATCCCGACACGTCGGTGGGATAGAAGATGGACTGGCCCATCTCGTTGGCGTACCACTGAGGATTCGCCTTGGAGGATGCGAAGCCGCTGCAACGCATGGCGCTCACCATGAAGTCGGTGGGGCTGCGGACCAAGGCACCTTGCGCGCTGGCGCCGTAGAACTCGTCGCGGTTGAACATGACCGACAGCAGCGAAGCGATGTTCAACCCGGTGGAGAGGAGTGCGTCGACCAGCACACCCAACAGGGTGGGATCGGGGTTGGGGTAGGCAAAGTAGGACCACAGCTCCGACGCGATGAAGCTGGCGCACGTCTCCTGCTTGGCTCCGGTGCAAATCTCGGTGATGATCTGCGGTCCGTCCCAGTTCTGGGTGATCCCGAAGAACGTCTTCTGGCTGTTGTCGTGGCGTGCCGGGTCGAGCAAGAAGTACTGGCCCAGCGCGTCGAGGTTGTAGCCAGTCCACGCCGCCGCGGAGGCTGTCACGTCGGACTGGGTGTACTGGTCGACGCCCAGGCTGAACAGTTCCATGGACTCGCGGGCAAAGTTTTCGTTGGCCACGCCCGCGTAGTTCTCCGCGTTGTCGAGGTAGATCAACATGGCCGGGTCGATGGCGACCGCCTGGAACAGGTCCTCAAATCCCCCCACGGCGTTGGTGCGCAACACCTGGTTCTGATTCCACATCTTGAGCGGATCGAACACCTTGTCCTCGGAGCTGGCAAAGTGACCGTGCCAGAACAAAGTGAGCTTCTCGAGCAGCGGGGTCGGGCTGGTACGCATACGCTCCCACCACCACTGCTGCAGGTCGACCATGTTGTAGTAGGTGTCGGTCCGGGTGATCGTGCTCGGCATCACCACCCCCGGATTGGCGGACATATCGAGGACCTGGGTCACCGCGTCCGCTCGCTCCAGGCCCGCGAAGGAAGCCAGGTCGCCGGCGGTGGGTCCGAACCCCGTTCGACGCAGCAGATGGATTAGGTCTGCCTGGGGCATGGCCACGATGAGAGTTCGGCGGTCCGGCGAAGCAGCTGTAGGGCTTTCCGTTGTTTCCCGGTGGCGGCGCCCTTCACGCCTGTTCGGTCACGAGGGCGGCGGCCGCCAGGCCGGAGAGGAACGCGCCCTCAACCCGGGGAGAGCCGAAGGCGTCGCCCGCCATGACGATCCGACCGTCCGGGGAAGCCCAACAGGGATCGGGGTGGACCGTTGCCGGCGTCGCGTAGCGCCACCGGTGAAGGGCCACGTCGAGGATCTCCGCTCCGCCCAACCACGGCGTCGTGGCTCGAAGCAGTTCGGTGGTTAGCACCTCTGTCGCCTCGTCCCACCGTGCGGCGGCCACGTCGGGGCGGGTATGAAAGGTGGCGGCGGCGACCGGCGACACACGCTTGGCCACATTGTCACCGATCCACGACCATGTCGGATCGTCCTCGAGTTGGATTCCTCCGGGCGCCGGGATCGCCGGGGCCGTTCCGAGCGCCACCACGAGCGACAGGGTCGGGGTGTAAGCGAGGTCCGGGACGGTGACGTGTCCCGCAAGCAGGTCCGCCGACTGTGGCACCGGGGCGGTCAGCACGACAATGTCGGCGTCGATCCGACCGGCCGGCCCATGCGGACCTTCCGGCCAGCGAACGGACCAGCGGGCACCGCGGGGGACGACCGCGGCGACCTTTATGGAGGTGCGGACGTCCAGGCCGGCCGCGATGTGCGCCCCCAGCCGCCTCATGCCGCGGCGTGCGGCATAGCGCGGGTGGCCGTCGGGCGCTGCGAACCCGCGACACCACTCGTGCACCGCCCCTTCTTCCAGCCAACACTCGACCTGAGAGCGGAACACCTTGCTGCGGGCGGTGAAGAACTGCGCGCCATGGTCGGCGAGGGCTCCCCCGACGAGGTGCTTCGTGGCCAGCCGTCCACCGGGCCGGCGCCCCTTGTCCAGGACTACGACGTCATGGCCGGCGCCGGCGATCCTCCCGGCTGCGGTGAGGCCCGCCATGCCAGCACCGATCACCACCACGCGCACCCACCTCAACCTACCGTGGCTGCCTGACTACGGGGCAATATGTCCGAGGTGTTGAAGGCCACGGCGACCGATGATCTCTCTGGCCTGTTGGGCCGAGGAGAGGATTAGATGGAGCCGGTGGACACGCTCAGTTTTCTCCTCGGGAGTTGGAGTATCGAGCGAAGGATCGACGACCGGCGCTCGGGGGTGCAGGGGTCCTTCATGGGGACCGCCACCCTCATCGACACGTCGTCCGAACGCGACCGCGGGCGCCTGTCTCGGGCACGTTACGAAGAGGTAGGAGAGTTGTGCTTTGGGTCCTATAAAGGCCTGGCCCGTCGGATGCTGGACTATGTGCGTAACGACGGCGGGTCAGTTTCGCTCCACTTCAGTGATGGACGACCTTTCGTTGATGTCGATCTCCGGACGGGTGTCTGGCAGGGGATTCACCACTGTCGAGAGGACCGATACGAGATGATGATGTTTGCCCGATCCCCGGGCGTCGTCGAGGAGCAGTGGCAGGTCCGGGGTCCCGACAAGGATTACGACGCCTATGCGACTTTGACCCGGTCAGCCCCGGCCGTCGGTCGAGCGACGATGCATCGGCGGCGATCACTCGACGCTGATTGGTCCGAACAGTCCGGGCGGTACCCTTCGCCATGACGATGCCGGAAGCAAAGCAATGTGCCGGCTCTTCGGTTTGAGTGCCGGAGAGCACCGGGTCCGAGCCACCTTCTGGTTGCTGGAGGCCCCCGATAGCCTCGACCGCCAGAGCCATCGCAACCCCGACGGTTGTGGCATCGCGGGCTTCGACCCGACGGGACGTCCCGAGGTTTACAAGGCGCCGGTGGCGGCGTGGGCCGACCCGCACTTCGACGCCGCGGCCCGTGACCTCGTCTCGAGCACGTTCGTCGGGCATGTTCGTCATGCCAGCACCGGTGCCCGCACCTACGCGAATACCCACCCCTTCGCCCACCAGGGGGTCATCTTCGCCCACAACGGCGCCCTCTCCGGACTCGACCATATCGAGGCGGAGCTGGGCGAGTACCGCAAGGTGTTGCACGGGGAAACCGACTCGGAGCGCTTGTTTGCCTTGGTGTTGAAGCAAACGGCGGCCAACGACGGCGACCTGGGCGCTGGCATCGCCGCAGCAGTGACCTGGTTGGCGGCCGCGGTGCCGATCCTGTCGCTCAACATGGTCGTGGCCACCTCGACGGATTTGTGGGCTCTTCGCTACCCGTCGACCGACGAGCTCTACATTCTGGACCGGGAAGCCGGCGGCCTCCACGGCGACCACCACTTGCAGGGCGTCGGCCAGCACGGCGGTATCCGTGTTCGCTCCAACGACCTGCGGGACCAGCGGTCGATCGTGGTGGCCAGTGAGCGCATCGACGAGCACCCAGGCTGGCATCTGCTCGCTCCGGGCGAGTTGGCCCACGCCGACCGACACCTCCGAATCGACCGCCGGATCGTCATCGACCGCCAGCCGACCTACCCACTTCTCCCGCCCTCCTGAGCGTTATCAGGCGGTCACTCTGATGCCGATATTGCCGGCGCGAACGAAGCGACCGCTCGCTGGCGATTGTTGCCTCGGCGACGTGTGATGGGGTCTGATTGTCGAGAGCGCTTGTCGCCTCGTCGAAGTAGAGGATCCTCGGTTTGGCTGCGACCGCTCTGGCGATGAGCGTTCGCTGGCCGCTCGCGAACGTGCCTGCTCCTTCGGCGACGAATGTCTGCCGTCATCGCCGACGGGACCCGAGGTTCTCCACATTGGTGCCGAGTCTTGTCCCTTGCTGCTGAACGGTGGCCGCTAACGGCGGCGTTGGCCAAGTTCGGGACCTTTACCAACCTCGGAACAACCTCTCTTCGCCCGATCACACAAACCCCAGCACACCGACGTTTACCTTCTACGGAAGTCCCCTTTATCGACTTCGGGAACAAGTACCTCATCACCGGGGCCACCTTCACGTCGAGTTCCATGTCGAATCAGAGCTTTGCGTCGGTGGCCGACCAAGTGGGCAGCAACAACACCGAACGCTGGGGACTTAGTTCGTGGTCAGGGCGATCCGAAGCTTGGCTAGGTCCGAGTTGATCATGCCTCCTGCGCCGAGGAGGTAGGTCTCGATGCCTCCGTGTTGAAGGTCGAGCGCCGTGAGAGCATCCGCCATCGCCCAACGCGGCGACCCCAAGAAGCCAACAATGACGTCGTAGTCAATGCCAGCCGCCATGAGGACCTCGACCAGAGCCTGTTCGTGCTCGACGGTGCGCCAGGTCCCTGACAACTCGTAGTCATCGAGAACGGTGTCGCGGTCAACCGCCAGCAGGCTGAGCAGGAGTGCCGCGGCCATGCCCGTTCGGTCTTTGCCGCCGGCGCAATGGATGACTGCCGGGAGTCCTTCGGGTCTGGACATGGCGGTGAAGATCTGACCGAACAGCGCGGCCGAGTTGGCGAGCACTCCCAGGTACTGGTCTCGCAGGAGACGTTCGCCGTCGGCGGCGGTCTCGGCCGCAATCTGTGCCTCCCGGACGCTGGTGGCAGCTGCGGTCGGGTGCCGACTGAGCAGGGCGATGTGGACAGACTCGACGGGGTCCGGTTCCTGGGTCCGCTCCGAATCGCCCCGAAGGTCGTAGACGACGCTGACGCCAAGCTCGCCAAACGCCATGAGGTCCGGGGCGGTCATCTGATGGAGCCCGTCAGATCGAAAGACGAGTCCCCAGCGGGTGGACCCGCCATCCGCTGTGAGGTAGCCGCCAAGATCGCGGAAGTTCGTAACCCCTTCAAAGCGCAGACGGCGACTCTCGCTCATACCGGATCACCGTAATAGCGATCCCGGTTCCCACAGTGCCACGGACGATCTCTACGACCTTGCTTGGTCCGATCGCGAACTGGGGTCACTGCCCGGTCCGCCAGGCGGCTGGTGTCCTCCACCGGTAAACGCCGTACTCGGCGGCATGTACGGCCGACTTCACCCCCGTCGTGCCCGGAGGGCCCGCCGTTCTGCCTAACCCTTCACGAACTGCCGAGAACTAGTGAGAGAGAAAAGGGCAGCTAGAAGGCCATTTCTGCCCGAGGGTCCAAGGTCACAAACCTCCCCCGATCACTTCCAGCGGAAGCGATCGGGATAGCTGGGGGCCCGCGTACACCGAGGCCCTCAGAGGCAGGCCCTGGGAGAGCGCCAATCGGCTCCGCTCCTCCTGGTAGAAGGGTGGTCCCATGAGGGCGCTCTCACGCGATACTGACGGCGTGATTCGTCTGGTTGCAACGGACCTTGACGGCACCTTGTGGGGTCCAGACATGGTGGTCCCCGAACTGCACTGTCAAGCGATCGGAGAGCTTGCCCGACGAGGCGTCGCCGTGCTCGTTGCTAGGTCTCGTCGTGCTCGTGTTGTTCGCCCGCGCCTCGAGTCGGTGGGGCTGAGTCTTCCCGCTGTGCTGCTGGACGGAGCAGTCGGCGTCGACTTCCGAACTGGCGTTCGGTTCCACCAAGCACTCTTTGAGCCGGATGCCGCCGCCCCGTACCTTGAGGCGTTCAGAAGTTTCGACCTTGAGCCCTGCGTCTACGTTGAATGACGTGGACGAGGACGTGGTCGTCGGCCACCGGCCATCAACGTGCGCCGAGCATCTGGCTTCTATGGGAAGCCTCGTCCGAGCCGAAGACCTCAGCGTCTCGGTCGCCACTCGCCCGGTGTATGCGTTCTCGGTGGCGGGGGTTGAACAGCAACGGCTGGAGCCGGTAGCCGAGCTCCTTGGCTCCAGCGGCGCCGAAGTGGTGCTCTTTGCCGAACGTCGCTTCGGCGGCTACAGCTTGAGCGTCAACCCATCGGGCGTCTCGAAGTGGAGCGGGGTCGAATCCTTCTGTCGCGTCGAAGGGATCTCAACCGCTGAGGTGCTCGCTGTAGGAGATGGCGACAATGACCTTCCCATGCTCGCTCACGCGGCGGTCGCGGTGGCAGTAAGAGGAGGTGCCGATCGTGTCCTGGCGGCATCCGATCACGTCATCGAACCTCCCGGCAGCAATGGTTGGGGCGCAGTGGTCGAGCTCGTCGTTGGCTAACCCGCGCTCACGAGTTCGACGAGATCCTGATGTAGTCCCTGGGTTGCGCTACAGAGGAGTGAGTTAGAACCAGGCGTCCAGGGGCGGTCATCGAAATCGGAGACGGTCCCGCCGGCTTCGGATACCAGAAGGGTGCCCGCGGCCACGTGGACGCGCCCCGGTGACGCGAACAGAACGCATGCGGCCAGACGACCCGAAGCGACATAGGCCAGAGACAGTGTCGTGGAAAGGAACCGAATATCCCAATGGTTTGCTTGGATCGCTGCCGCAGCGAGAAGGGCAGCGCGATCTCGGCTTGGTCCCTGGTTCGGCCACGCCTCAAAGTCGATAGTCAGGCTCGAGTCGCTCGTGAACAGTTGCTGGGGGACATCACCGACACGCCACGCTCCGCGTTCGCGTTCAGCCTGATAAATGGCCCCGGTCGATCCGTCGCCGACTACCGAAATCGAGACTTCGCCGTGTTCGACCAGCGCGACGTTGACCGAGTAAAGCGGGATGCCGGAGGCGTAGTTGCGAGTGCCGCAGATTGGGTCGACCAGCCAATGCGGCTTATTTCTCGGTACTTCACCTCCTCGCTCCTCCCCGATGACGGGTAATCCGAAAGCCTCGGTCAGCTCCGCCCGGATCATGTCCTCGATAGCGACATCGGTGTCCGTGACCACGTCACGGCCCTCTTTTACGTGGACTTGGCCAGATCCTTCGCGAGCCATCTCAAGAGCGCGCTCGACGGCTTTGATTGCTGCCTCAGTCTCCGAACGGTGCGATTCCATGACTCCATCCTGGCTCATCACACAGTCTGCCCGCCGACGGCCAGGGCGGCCTCAACCTCGCGCCGATGACGGGGATCACAAGCTGTCCAGCGCCGCTCGCTCTCGTCCAGTTCAGCCAGGAACCCGTACCAATCTCATGTTGTAGCCACGGTGCACGGGGAGTGCCACGAATGGCAGAACTTCCGGTTCGAGGACGAGTGGTGGTGTCGATGTCGGGCCGGCCACTTCAGGCTTTTCGCCCTGCGGTCTGCAGCGGTGCAACGAGGTGGTCCACGATGTGGAAGTCCGGTGCCCAGACTGTCTTAGGGGCTTCACCGAACTGCACCTTGGGCCGATTCGTCATCGGTCGCTGTCCCAGCAGCGCAACCCCATCATCGTGGCGATTGCCGCAGTGCAGGAGATAGCCCGCTCGCTGCCACGCTGACGCCGACTGGTTGCCGAGCAGAGCGACAAGTCGCTCGACGTCGCAGTCCTCCGCGAGCTGCTCCAGGTGACGGACGAGGTCTCCCCATACCCGGAACGACATGGGTCTGGCTGAAAGCTGCACAACGAGGGCTTCGGGACCGAATCCAGGAAGCCCCCCGGCCCATGACAGGGTGTCGGACCGACGACGATGCAAGAGAGCTGTCGTCGGTCCTAGTAAGGGAGCATCATCGATGCTCCACCGCAGGGTGACGATCGATAGGTGGGCCCGGAGCCCGTAGGGCAGTCGACTCTTGGCGGGGGTCCAGACCGCGATCGGACCGGTGAAGGCCCGGTCGAGGTAGCCGAGGTGCGACGCCGCTGCCTCCCCGGCGAGAGCGAATACGGCGTGCGGGTCACGAGCCTTCCAGCCGCGAATGTCGATGTAAGGGTCAACGATTTCTTCCTCGCCGGACGGGACGTATGCCCAGACTCCCTTGAGGTGGAGCGTTTGGAGCCATCCGAGCCGTTGCAGTTCTCGAAGCGTCGAGTCGACGTCCCGAGGTGAGCCCGATTCCCGGAGGTGGGCCCCGATGTCTTCCCTAGTCACCACTGGTGGCCGGTCCCGGGCAAGGCGGGCCAGTAAACCCGCCGCCCATCCGGGGATCCGGCGGTCCGGTTTGACGCCTCTCCTGGCTGGCCGTACAACTTCCATCGTTAGCTTCCTACCTGGAGTGAGCCTGCTGTGGGCTATTTCCAGGTGTGATCATAACCGATGGGTTAGGTATCTACCTGGAGTGGTGCCACCGAGAAGCGGTTTGTACCGAGAAGCGGTCCCGTCGTGACCCCCAGGAGTTATCTCCATCGGAAGTGCACGAAGATACGGCCGAAGTTCTTGGAGTCCTTCTCCACCCTGTCATAAAGCGGCTTGATGTCCTTCTGGTCGAGGAACCGTAAGACCCGCTTCTTTAGCTGTCCGCTGCCCTTCCCCGGGATGATCTCCACCAGCGGCGCCTTCTTCTCGATGGCCTCGTCGATGATGGCGCGCAGGGCGCGGTCGATATCGGTTCCCCGGTTGTAGATGTCGTGGAGGTCCAGTTTCAGCTTCACTGCACGCCCGGTCTACTCCAGCCGCGAGGGCTACCGCATCGGGGTGCTACTTGACCAGGTCGGCGTACTCCGGATGGCGTTGGATGTAGGCCGAGATGAAGGGACAGCGAGGGGCCGCCGCCTGGTGGTGGGCGCGAACGTCGTCGAGCGCCGCTTTGGCTAGGCGCGAACCGATTCCCTGGCCCTCGAAAGCCGGCTCTATCTCGGTGTGGGTGAACACGACCTTGCCGTCGTGGAGAACGTACGCGGCGACGCCCGCCAGGCGGCCGTCGACACGGATCTCGTAGCGGCCCGCCGCCGGGTTGTTGGTCACCGCCTCGTCGCCGGTGGGCGAAGGCAAAGCCGGACCTCCTACCGACGCTTGAACTGTGGTGTCCGTTTCTCGGCGAACGCCTTCGGCCCTTCTTTGGCGTCCTCTGTGGCGAAGACCGCCCGGGCCCGGTCTGCCTCGTTGGCGAAACCCTCGGCTTCGGTCATGCCGCCGGTGATACGGATCGTCTCGAGAATGGCTTCCACCGCGAGAGGACCGTTGGCGCAGATCTGTTGGGCGATCTCTTTGGCTTTGGCTAAGGCCTCGCCGTCAGGGACCACATGACCGATCAGCCCGATACGCTCAGCTTCGTCCGCTTTGATGTGCTTGGCGGTGAGCAGGATCTCCGCCGCCTTGGTGTAGGAAATTTGCCGTGGCAGACGAACGGCCGAGCCCATCATGGGATAGAGCGACCAGCGTGCTTCGGATACTCCGAAGCGGGCGCTCGCTCCCGCCACCCGGATGTCGGTGCCCAGCAAGATTTCGGTGCCCCCGGCGATGGCCACGCCTTCGACGGCCGCGATGATCGGTTTGCGGGGACGGCCTGTTTTGAGGAACCCCCGCTCCATGATGCTGGGGTCGTCCTTCATGCGCTGCGCCACGTCGATGGTGCCGTCGTCGTCAGGGTCGCCGGCCATGGCGCGGAGGTCTGCACCTGAGGAAAAATTGCCGCCCGCCCCGGTGAGAATGATGCAGCGGATGTCGTCGTCGGCATCGGCTTCCCGGCAGCTGTCGGAGATGATCGTGAGCATCGCCCCGGTGAACGCATTCAGGCGCTGCGGCCGGTTCAGGGTGAGGATCAGAATCGGACCTTCGCGTTCCACGATTACAGGCGGCACGTCGTTTGCTCCTTTGCGTATGTTCCGATGCGTCATGTCCCGAGCTCGGCGCGGACACTCTAACGGGCGGCATGGCTTGGCGCGCCGACGGCTCACTGATCTCTGATTCCACCCTTCTGAGCAGCCTTCTTGGTTGTCAGGGCGGCGATACTAGAAGTCCGTTATAGTGCACCGACTCGCCGCCGAGTGAAGGAGTGCGCCCGCCATGCCCATGCCTGTCGACATCGGGATCGTTGACCTCGGGATTGGCTTCCCCTACCAGAGCGTCGAGGAAAAGAAGCGGGCGTACGACTTCTTCCGTCCCCTCCTCAAGGACCAGCAGAGCGTTTCCGAGTTCGAGTTTCCCGCTCAGTACATGTTCAAAGACGTGCCCGATGTGATCTCCCCCGACGAGGACGCCGTCGAGTACATCGTGGGCAAGATGGACCAGTTCAACATCGAGATGTGCATGACCCACATGAGTGAAAACGGGATCCGGGCCAAGCGCGAACACCCGGGGCGCTTTCACCTGAGCATGAGCGCTGATCCCAACAAGGGGATGGAGACGCTGCGGGCCATGGACAAGGCCAAGGCGGAGCACGATATCGTCGCCGTGTCGACCTTCCCCTCGGGTATGTACCCGCAGGTGGCGGTCAACGACAAGAAGATGTACCCGATCTACATGAAGTGTGTAGAGCTCGACATTCCGATCTGCATCAACGGCGGGGTCGTCGGCCCCCGGATGCCCTTCGCTCCGCAACATGTCGAGCACTTCGACGAGGTTCTCTACGACTTCCCCGACCTCACCATGGTGATGATGCACGGCGGCGAGCCCTGGACCTTCCTGGCCTGGAAGCTGATGCTCAAGTGGCCCGGACTGCATTACATGACCAGTGCCTTCGCCCCCAAGCACTACCCCAAGGACATCATCGACTTCGCCAACACCCGGGGGTCGGACAAGGTCATGTACTGCGGCTACTTCCCGGCCGGTTTGACCCTCGAGCGGCAGTTCCGCGACATGCCCAACGTCCCCTTCAACGACGGCGTGTGGCCGAAGTTCCTGCGGGAAAACGCCATCCGGGTCTTCAAGCTGCCAACCCTGACCCACTAGGTTCGCGTTGGGGATCGGGGGGTTCACCGCGCGACGGAGGTAGAGAGAGCGTGTCATTTCAAGACGCTGCGAACAGCGAAGATCCGGCAGCCGAGCAGGAGGTGCTCCGCTCGAGTCGCGATCACGCCGATGTGAGCCAACGGCTGGAGGAGTGGTTGGCCGGCAAGCTCACCGACGGGGCGGATCCCCACATCACCTCGATTGGGGGCACGGGGAGCACCGGGATGTCGAGCGACACCATGCTCTTCGACGTCACTTGGAACGACGGCGGCCAGCGCCGCGAAGAGCGTCTGGTAGCCCGGGTGGCGCCGCTGGGCGATGACGTTCCCGTCTTTCGCGCCTATGAGTTGGACAAGCAGTTCGAGGCCATCCGCCTGGTGGGCCAGGCGAGCAAGGTGCCGGTGCCCCAAGTTCGCTGGTACGAGGGGGATGCGTCGCTGCTGGGCGGAACATTTTTTGTGATGGACCGTGTGGAGGGCGTCGTCCCTTCAGATGCGCCGGCCTATGTGCTGGGGGGCTGGTTGTTCGAGGCCACCCCGGACCAGCAGCGCCAGTTGCAGGATTCGACCGTGCAGACGCTGGTGGACATCCATGCCATTGAAGGCGCGGAAGAACGTTTTTCCTTCCTTCAGTATCCGCAGGCCGGCGACACCGCCATGCGCCGCCACGTCGCTGACCGCCAGGCCTGGTACGAGTGGGCGGTGCAGGACGTGGGTCGTTCGCCTCTGGTCGAGCGCTGTTTCGCCTATCTCGAGGAGCATTGGCCCGACGGCAGCCCGTCGCGCCTGTCGTGGGGCGACGCCCGCATCGGCAACATGCTCTTCCGCGACTTCGCTCCGGTTGCCGTGCTCGACTGGGAGATGGCCGGAATCGCTCCCCGAGAGGTCGATCTCGGCTGGATGATCTACCTGCATCGCGTGTTCCAGCGGATGTGTGAGCAGTACGGACTCCCGGGGATTCCCGGGTTCATGCGATTCGATGACGTGGCGGCCACCTACGAGGCGGAGAGTGGCTACACGCCACGCGACCTCGAGCTCTACCAGCTCTATTCCGCCGTGCAGTTCGGCATCGTGGGCATGAGGACCGGGCTGCGCTCGGTTCGTTTCGGCACGGCCGAAATGCCCGACGAGGTCGATGACCTGTTGCTCAACCGAGCCGATCTCGAGGCATTGCTGGCCGAGGTGCAGAGCCGCAGGCCCTGATCGCGAGGCATTAGTTGACGAAGCTCATTTTCTCCACAAAGATAATCAGACCGATCGGTTATGAGGAGAAATAGGATGAGCGTGCTTGACGAAGTGTTGAAGGCGAACGCAGACTACGCAGCGTCGTTCGGATCGAAGGGCGAGCTGGCACTGCCACCCGCCCGAGGGTTCGCCATCCTCACTTGCATGGATGCCCGCCTTGACCCCGCCAAGTACGCTGGGTTGGCCGAAGGTGATGCGCACGTCATCCGCAACGCCGGTGGCCGGGCCAGCGACGACGCCATCCGGTCCTTGGTGATCTCCTACAAACTGCTCGGCACCCGGGAATGGTTCGTGATCCACCACACGAACTGCGGCATGGAGTTTTTCACCGACGACGTGATGCGGGGTCTGCTGGCCTCCAGCCTGGAAACCGCAGAGCTGGGACCCGACGGATTCCGCGATGTGGGGAAAGGGCCCGGTTCATCCGAGGCCAAGTACATCGACTGGCTGACCATCTCGGATAACGCGCGGAGCGTCGTCGAAGACGTCGCCCGCATCCGGGCGCATCCGTTGGTACCCAAGAGCATTCCGATCTACGGATACATCTACGACGTCACCACGGGGCGCCTCGTCGAGGTGCCGGGAGCAGCAGCCTAGAAACCGGGGAGCGGCGCTCCAGAAATCGGCGTTCCTGCACCCCAGGTGACCGTGTCCGGCGCGATGATGCTGCGGGCAGCGGTAGGCAGGGAGACAGGGCATGGGGTCACCCGGGACCAATCATCACCAACGGCTCGTCGGCGTGGCCGTCGTGGTGGCCCTGCTGCTCGGCTTGGTGGCTGTGGCCGCCAAGCGCCCGGCGCAGACGCACCGGGCCGCGCCACACACAAAACTGGCCGTGGCCCGTACGTCCTCGGACCTCTCCCAGTGTCCGTGGCTCAACTCTGCGGTCCCGTTGGCCAGACGCGTTGACCAACTGGTGGGCGCCATGAGCCCTCTGCAAGAAGCAACAATGCTGCATTTGTTGTCCCATGGCGTCGCCGATCCCTACGAGGGATACAGCGCGGCGATCCCCGCGCTGTGCATCCCCTCGATCACCGAACAGGACGGATCGGCCGGTGTCGCGTCGGGGTGGACGGCCGCGTTCGGAGGGGCCACGCAACTCCCAGCGCCCATCGCCGACGCCGCTGCATTCGACCCGCCATTGGCCCGCAGTTACGGCGACGTGATCGGCAACGAGGAAGCGGCCAAAGGTGTTGACATGGCCTTGGCCCCCACCCTCAATATCGATCGCTCCCCGCTGTGGGGTCGTTCCTATGAGAGCCTGGGCGAGGACCCGTACCTGACGGCCACGCTCGGGGTGCAACTGATCGAAGGTATTCAGGCCAACCGGGTGGTAGCGGTGGTCAAGCACTTCGCGGTGTACAACCAGGAGACGCATCGGGGCACACTGGGCGACGACGCCATCGTGTCCGACCAGGCGTTGCACGAGATTTACCTCCCGGCCTTCTCGGCCGCGGTGCAAGAAGCCCATCCGGGCGGAGTGATGTGTTCCTACAACCTCATCAACGGCACCCCGGCGTGCCAGGACCTGGCCCTGCTGGCCCAGACGCTCCGGGGAGAGTGGGGCTTCGCCGGGTTCGTGCGTAGCGACTGCGGCTCGGTGTACCTGCAGGCGCCGGCCCTCGCGGCTGGGGTGTCGCAGGTCAAGTGCTCCCTGCTCTACAACCCCCGACAGCTGGCGGACGCGGTGGCGGCGCGGACGCTGCCCCGGGCGGCCCTCGACGCGCTGGCCCGGCCACTGCTCACCGTCCTGTTCCAGTACAACCTGATCGCCGCTCCTCACCCCGAGACGCCGTCCGCCCCGGTGGCCGTGGCGCCTCACGCCCAAGTAGCCCTGCAAACCGCCAACGAGGGGGCGGTGCTGCTTCGCAACGAAGGACACCTGCTGCCCCTCGATCTCAGCTCCGTCCACTCTCTGGCCCTCATCGGAGCGGACGGCGCGACACCAATGCCCAGCGGGTTCGGGGCTATCTATGTGCGCCCCATCGTGAAGGAATCGGCGGAGCAGGCTCTACGCTCCGCCCTCGGGGACCGCCTGCATTACAACTCGGGCGCCAACATCGCGGCTGCGGCGGCCACCGCTCGCCGTAGCTCCGTAGCTGTCGTCGTGGTGAGTGACGTGGAGATCGAAGGCCGAGACCGCTCGAACCTCAACCTGCCCGGCAAGCAGAACGCCCTAATCGCTGCGGTGGAGCGGGCCAATCCGCGAACGGTGGTCGTTTTGGAAACGGGTGCCGCCGTGCTGATGCCCTGGCTCCCCACCACCCCGGCCCTCCTCGAGACGTGGTACCCGGGGGAGGTGGCCGGCACCTCGCTGCTCCAGATCCTCTCTGGTCAGGCTGACCCGAGCGGGAAGCTGCCGGTCACTTTCCCCACCTCGGTTGCTGCGATGCCCGACAACCACGCGGCGTCTTTCGGCGGGGTCGCGGGGCGCACCGACTACAGCGACGGGATCGATGTCGGGTACCGCTGGTACGAGGTGCATGGCGTCACGCCGGCGTTCCCCTTCGGCTTCGGTCTCTCCTACACGGATTTCTCTTTCTCCGGGCTCAAGGTGGGCAGCGAAACAAGCGGAGCGCTGTCGGTGTCCGTCAAAGTGACCAACGTCGGACAGCGCGCCGGCGCCGATGTCATCCAGTGCTATGTGGAGGATCCGTCCGTGACGGGCGAGCCTCCCCGGCAGCTACGCGGGTTCCAGCGAGTCGCTCTGCGGCCCGGGACCGCGACGGACGTGACGATGAACCTTGCGCCGGGCGACCTGGCGACGTGGGCTAAGCCCGCCCAGACCTGGAAGGTGGCGGCCGGGACGTACCGCGTGTGGGTGGGCGACGGGTCCGACTTGGCCAACCTGCCGCTGCACGCCGACGTGGTCGAGGCAGCTCGCAGCCTCGGTGCTAACTCCGGTCCCCGTCCCGCGGCCGCCTTCAGCGCAACGCCAGTGGCCGTCAGGTCCCCGAAGGCGCCGCCAGGAAAGAGCGGTCGAGGCGTGTGACCTCGCCCGCGCCGAGCAAAGTCAACGCCACGGTCAGCTCGGAGCGGAACTGCTCGAGAACGGCGGCCACTCCCGCGCCGCCACCCGCTCCCAGCCCATAAACCCAGGGGCGCCCGATCATGCAGGCTCTAGCCCCCAGGCAGAGAGCCTTGAGCACATGGGTGCCGCGCCGTATCCCGCCGTCCACCACGACCTCGAGCGCGTCGCCGACCTCGTCGAGCACGCCTCGCAAAGCGTCAAAGGACGCGATCACCCCATCGAGTTGGCGGCCTCCATGGTTGGACACCACCACCACTTCGGCTCCCAGTTCCACGCACCTGCGGGCATCGCGTGGGTCGAGGATCCCTTTGATGGCCAATGGGCCTCGCCACACCGATCGGATCCACTCGAGCTCGGCCCACGTGGCGGAGATCATCTGGTCGGTCACCATGTCCGCCGACCCTGACGCCCGGGCCACCAGGCCGGCCAGCCGCGACGGTTCCGGGCCGTCAAATGCCTTGACCACCACCCGCCGTCCTCTGACAACCCCGGCAACCCAGCGGGGGTGGCGCAGCGTGTCGATCCCATTGCGCAAGGTCAGGCGAGGGGGCACGGTGAGCCCGTTCTCCAGGTCCTTCTCTTTGCGGCCCTTGGCCCCCGTGTCCACCGTGACCACCAGACCGGGGACGCCGGCCGCCGCAGCCCGTTCGATGAGCTCGGTATAAAACGACCGGCTGCGCCACAGATACACCTGGTACCACGGGGGCGCCGCGGCAGCCGCTACCTCCTCGATGGTGTAGGTCGCTGCACCCGACATCACCATGAGGCAGCCACTGCGCTGCGCGGCCTGGGCCGCTCCCCGCTCTCCGTCCGGGTGGACCAGGCCGGCCAGGCCGGTCGGGGCGAGCATGACGGGCATGGTCATGCGTTGGCCACACAGCGTTGTGGAAAGGTCGACGGGACCGGCGGAGCAAGCCACCCGTGGGATCAGCGGAGTCCGTTCGAAAGCCGCGGTGTTGGCTCGGGCGGTCACCTCGTCCTCGGCGCCCCCGTCGACGAAATCGAAGACGGCACGAGGCAGTCGACGTTGCGACGCCCGACGAAAACCCTCGACGTTGTGCGGCCATGTCGCCGCCGCGGACCGGCTCAACCCAGGAAGGCCCGTAAGAGCGCAGCGGTTCCCTCGACATGGTCGGCCATGGCCAGCGCGGCCCGGTCGGGCTTGCCGGCCAGGATGGCCTTGACTACCGCGGCGTGCTGGCGATCCGAATGTTCGATATTGGGAGCGAGCAGTGGGATGGCGTCGAGAAGGTCGTTCAGTCGCAAGCGCACATCGGCGACGGCCGCCGAAAGAGACGGCGACCCGGTCAACTCGGCGATGGCCAGGTGTAGCCGCGAATCGGCCTGGCGGTAGTGCCGGGCATCGGCCCCGGTGACATCGGCGAGGCGTTGCTTGAGATAGGAGCGTTCGTCGTCGCTGATGTCGGCTCGGGCTGCCGAGGTGGCCGCGCCGACTTCCAACGCCTGGCGCAGCACCAGAGCATCGCTCAACGAGTCGCCCATGGCCTTGGCGATTCTCCGAGCCCTCCCCGGCGCCGCTTGACGCGGACGGTAGGTGACAAACGTCCCGCCGTAGCGGCCGCGGCGGGACTCCACGTAGCCGGCCTGGTTCAGGGCGCGAATTGCTTCGCGCAGGGTGACCCGGCTCACTCCCAGGATGAGGGCCAGTTCCCGCTCGGCCGGAAGGCGGTCCCCGTGATGGATCACGCCCAGCTTAATGGGCAGTAGGACGCTCTCCACCGCCTCCTCGAACGCGTTTCCGGCCCGCACCGACCTGAACACCCAGTCGTTCGGCCTTTGTGCGTCGGCCTCGGCGGACTGGGCCAATTTCCACGCTCCCTTTCGAATTCTCGTTATGCCAGGACCGTCATGCTATGGCCTGTGGCACACCCCGGGCCGGAGCCCGGGCTCGGCCCGGCGGTAGCATCGAGAGGTGCCCGCTTTCGCGCCGCCCCGCATCGGGATCACGACCTACCGGGAGTCCGCCTCGTGGGGTGCCTGGCAGCAGCCGGCAGATCTGTTGTCGACCGAATATGCCGACGCGGTACGCGCGGCCGGAGGCGCTGTCGTGTTGCTGCCGCCCGGCTCTTCCCAAGCGCTGGGCGATGCCGAGGCGGTCCTCGGGGGAGTACACGGGTTGCTCGTCGCAGGCGGGGCGGACGTCGATCCCGCCCGGTACGGCCAGTCCCGTCAGCCCAACACCGACGCCCCTCGCACGACCCGCGACGAGTGGGAGTTCGCCCTGATCCGGACAGCGATCGATGCCGGTATCCCGCTGTTCGGTGTCTGCCGCGGCCTGCAGGTCCTCAACGTGGTCCTGGGGGGCACCCTGTTCCAGCATCTCCCCGACGTGGTCGGAACCACGCTGCACTGCAGCGCGGTCGGTCACTTTTCCTCCCACCGGGTCCGTAGCGCCGACGAGAGCTACACCGCAACGGTGATAGGCGCCCAGGCCGACGTGCCCACCCACCACCACCAGGCGATCGATCAACTGGCCCCCGGTCTGGTGGCCACCGCGTGGGCCGATGACGGAATCGTGGAAGCCGTCGAGTTGCCGGGGAAGGGTTGGGTGCTCGGGGTGCAATGGCATCCCGAAGTTGACGGCGGTAGCGCGCTTTTCGAAGCGTTCGTCACTGCGGCGGTTGCTTACCGTGACGGCGTCGCGGTCGACGGCGAGGTCGCGCCGGGAGCGAGAGCAGCCCTCAACGCCGAGCTGCGGCGTCAAGCAGTCCGTCGAAGTCGGCAGTGGTGAACTCGGTGGCGGACAGCGTTCACCTCGCCGGCATCAGCGCCGGATCGTCTGATGTGCCGACGTCGGGGTCGTCGACCGTCCGGACTGGGCCCTTGAATGTTCGCTTGGCGCCCGCCGCCCACGCGATCCAGACCCCCAGCGCCAGCGCGATGGTGACGACTGGCGCGTAGTTGAAGTCGCTCCAGCTGAAGCCCTTGTTCCAGGGAACCGCCCCGGGCGACGTCGGCAGGCAGAAGATGATCACGCAGAGCACGACCCAGACGATGGCGATGGCGTTTATCCATCGGTAGTGCTTACCGAGGTTCCATACGCCCGGCTCGAACCTGTTCCCCATCCGCCAGCGGAGGAAGACCGGCAGGATGTACGCGATGTAGAGCCCGATCGTCGTGATCGACGTCACGGCGAAGAAGGCCACCGGGAGGCCGGCGCTGTTGCCGAACAGCGCCGGGATCGTGATTATGAGTGCGAGGACGACCACGAACAGGACCGCCCAGGTCGGCGTCTGGTGCTTGTTCAGGCGCCGCCACAGCCTGTGGCCCGGTACCGCCCCGTCACGGGAGAAGGCGAACACCATACGCGAGGCGGCCGCAACACAGCCCATCCCGCAGAACAGCTGGCCGACGGTCGAGATGTCGAGGACGAGCTTTGCCAGGCCGGTGCTGAGCGCCGACTCGATCACTGGAACGGCGCCGCCGCCGCCCTTGTTGATCGCGGCGACGTTCTTTGCCGCGAAGGTGATGGCGAGCAGCAACGCCCAGCCGCCGACCGCCGAGTAGGCGATGGATGTCCAGATTCCGCGAGGGGCAGAGCGCTCCGCGTCGTGAGTCTCCTCTGACAAATGCGCTGAGGCGTCGTAGCCGGTGAACGTGTACATGGTCAGCAGGAACCCGAGCGGCAGGACGAAGAACCAGTACATGTGGCCCGAGAAACCAGTGTTGTTGAAGCGGTGTCCAAACACGAACGAAAAGCTCTGATGCGACGAGGGTCCGAAGATCAGTACGCCCACGATCACGATCACTCCGGCGAGCATCCACCAGGCCGAGATCCGGTTCAGCAGTGAAACCAGGTGCGAGGAGAAGAC
>Ga0182030_10001147_pt1 | contig 53680 bp, 57 predicted proteins | sample 812S3MmetaG_FD_121299 | JGI IMG/M metagenome (GOLD analysis project Ga0182030, IMG submission 121299) | Permafrost microbial communities from Stordalen Mire, Sweden - 812S3M metaG (Illumina Assembly) | ecosystem: Environmental > Terrestrial > Soil > Wetlands > Permafrost | place: Sweden...
GTTCAGCAGCAACGTCAGTTCGCGGCACCGCCGGTTCAGCAGCAACGCACGTTCGCCGCACCGGTTCAGCAGCAGCGCGCGTTCGCACCACCGGCGCAACAGCGACGGCCGTTCGCCGCACCGCAACGGACGTTCTCAGCACCCGCGCAGCGGAGCGCCCATCCGGCTCCGGCCGCGCGCGGTCAAGAGCAACGCCATAGGTAGTCGCTAACGGCGACAAACGCGACACGCCCGCCGGCCGGCGGGCGTGTTCGTTTTATCGCTTTGTCCTCGACTGCTGCTGCTTCAGGGCCTTGAGCGTTGAATCGACGACCGCGACGAGATCAGCCGTTTTCCCGGGATCGTGCACGCCGGCGGGCAACGTGCTGCGCAATGCCGCCGCAATTTCGCGAAGGTCGGCAGCGCGCGTTTCCGTCGCGCGCCAAACCAACGCGATCGTACGTCCGGCGCGCACCGCATCGAGGTCCCGATACGCGATCATGCCGCCCATCGTCGTATGTTCGCCGGCGGCAAGCGACGGAATGACGGAAATGCCTTCGCCCGCTGCGATCATATGGCGAAGCATCTCGAGCGAACTCGCATACCGGCTCTGGTGCATCAAGCGGCTCGGATCGCACAATGAAAGCGCCTGATCGCGCAAACAGTGGCCGTCCTCCATCAAGAGCAGCGGCCCACGCTCGAGATCGCGCAAGGTGAGGTTGCGGCGCTGCGCGAGATCGTGCTCGGGCGAACACGCGAGGCGAAAGGGCTCGAAGAACAACGGTTCGGCCACCAGATCGTCTTTCGGAACCGGAAGCGCGACCAGGACCGCATCGAGATTGCCGTGACGTAACGCCGCGAGTAGCTGATCGGTCGTCGACTCGCGCAGCCGCAACGCCAAACGCGGAAAGCGTTCGCGGCACAGGGCGATCACGAACGGCATATAGTACGGCCCGAGCGTCGCGATCACGCCGAGGCGCAGCTCGCCGGAAAGCGGCTCCGCGCTGCGACGCGCGTCATCGAGCAGGCGCCGGGCATTGCCGAGCAGCGCTTCCGCCTGCTGCAAGATCTCACGACCACGCACCGTCGGCTCGACTTTGCGCGTCGTTCGCTCGAAGAGCTGCACGCCCAAGACGGCCTCGAGCTTGCGCACTTGCTCGCTCAGCGCCGCTTGGGACACTCCGCACGACTCGGCTGCCCGCCCAAAATTGCGTTCCCGGGCAACGGCAACGGCGTATTCGAGATCACGCAGCGAGAGCGCTGAAATCGGGGCCGGTAGCATGCTTTTTATTAATCGGTTTCTCCGCTGAAATCCTTTGGGTAAATCGATTTCACTTGCGAGTCGCGTTGTGCTATCGTGTCGGTACGGACGAACTCGCTCGACGACTTGGAGAATGGCTGATTCGGAACTTGAGAAGACTGGTGGTTGCCCGGTAGCACACGGCGTTCCGCGCCGATTCCGGCCGTCACGTACAAGCTGATCGACGATGCCGACATCTCGGTGCTGAAAACGAAGATCCTCGCCACGGGACTTTCCGTACCGCAGCTGGTCGCGACGGCGTGGGCATCGGCGGCAACCTTCCGCGGTTCCGACAAACGCGGCGGCGCCAACGGTGCGCGCATTCGCCTGGTGCCGCAGAAGGATTGGGCGGCCAACCAGCCTGCGCAACTGGCAACCGTGCTGACCGCGCTCGAGCGCATTCAGAACGAGTTCAACGCAGCACAGACGAACGGGAAACAGGTATCGCTTGCCGACCTGATCGTTCTCGGAGGCTGCGCCGCCGTCGAACGTGCGGCCAAGAATGCCGGGCAGGACGTACACGTGCCGTTCACACCGGGACGTGCCGATGCGTCGCAGGAGCAAACCGACGTCGACGCGATGGCCGTGCTCGAACCGCTCGCGGACGGATTCCGCAACTATCTGAAGGCCTCGCCGCTCGGCGTATCCGCGGAAGAGCTGCTGATCGATCGCGCCCAACAACTGACCCTGACCGCTCCCGAAATGACGGTACTGGTCGGCGGCATGCGCGCGTTAAACGCAAACGCCGGTCAGTCGAAGCACGGCGTCTTCACGCACCGTCCGGAGACGCTGAGCAACGACTTCTTCGTGAACCTGCTCGACATGCGAACCGTATGGACGAGCACCTCGCAAGCTGAGGAGACCTTCGAAGGACGCGATCGCGCGAACGGCCAGCTGAAGTGGACCGCAACCCGCGTCGACCTGATCTTCGGTTCGAACTCGCAGCTCCGCGCGCTCGCGGAAGTCTACGCGTCGGACGACGCCAAGCAGAAGTTCGTGACGAACTTCGTGGCTGCGTGGAACAAGGTGATGAACCTCGACCGGTTCGACCTCGTCTAGCCGCGCGGAACCAGCGCGAAGTCGAACTTCATCGTTGCAAACGGCAGCGGCATCGAGAAACGCTCGGCGTCCGCTGCCGTTGCCTTCGCATACGGCGCGATCAACCGCTTGCGCACACCGAAACCGGCATCGCTGCCGATCAGCGGGTCGCCGCTCGGAAAGATCGACGTGATGACGGTGTCGTAGCCCGGTGCCTCGACCATCATGTGGATGTGCGCCGGACGGCCCGCCTTGCGGCCCATCGCCCGCAGCATTTCCCCGCCGGTGCCGTCGGTCGGAACATCGTAGTGATGCGCTCGAACGGTAATGCACGCATAGCGCCCCTGCGCGTCGGTCGTGAACCTGGCGCGCAAGTTGAGCTCGAACGGCCCCGGCATCTGCGCGTCGTACTTGCCGTCCTCGTCGGTCTGCCACACGTCGACGTCGGCGCCGGCGACCGATTTGCCGTCCAGTGACGTGACCTCGCCATAGAGCACGACGCGCTCGCCGGGAACACCGCCGGTGATGTCGGCCAAGTACGGCTTCCGCGGCGCGTTCGGATTGAAGAATGGCCCGAGCACCGAATTCGGCGTAGCATTTTCGGGGCGCTGCCGGTTGATGATGTCGATGAGCATTTCGGTACCGAGCAGCGCATCGATGAGACCAAACTCATCGCGCAGATCGGTGCTCATCTGGCCGGTGCGCTTCAAAAAGTCGAGTCCCGTGCGCCATTCCTGCGGCGTCGGCCGCGCTTCCCGCACGAACGCGATCAAATGGCGCAAGAGCGATTCGAAGAGGGCCCGGTTGCGCGGGCTCGGCGTATCTTTGACCGTCGCCAAGATGAGGTCGAGGGCCGTGTTTTCATTGAAGTCGACGATGTCGTCGCTCTTCAACGCGTGAACGCTGCTCATAGGGGCTTACCTCCCGTTCCGCTCGCCGCGGTGACCGCTCCCGCGGCCGGCGACCACTTCACGACCACGACCGAATCGGTGCCGAGTCCGTGCTGATCGCCCGACCGAAAGTCGTACGATCCGTTCACGCCGCCGAAATCGTGCAGGTTTGCGATATAGTCGCGAATTTGTGTGGACGTCGCATCGGGGCCGACCTGCTTGAACGCCGAAACGACGATGTTCATTGGATCCCAGGCGTAGGCACTCGTCGTCGTCGGGACGACCCCGGCGGACTTGAAAGCCGCGACGAAGGTCGCGTACGCATTGCGCTGACCCGCGGTGCCCATCGGCACGCCCACTTGGAACGGGAAGCCGTCGAAGTAGAGATCTTTGGGAAGAAATGCCGAGTACTGGGTGAGCTGCTCTTTGTTGAGATTCGCCGATGACGTAAAGACCGGAAGATCCACGCCCGCGTCTTTTAGCGCACGCAACGCGGTGGCGAATGCCGGCCCCGTCGCGAAAATAAAGATGCACTGCGGTTTGAGTTGCAGTATTTTGGAGACCTCGGCGTTCAGCGTAATTGCCGAAGGCGCGAACTTTTCTTCGTCGATGATCTGCAACGAATGATAGGCCGGCATCGCATCATACAGCCCATGCGATCCGGCTTGTCCGGACGCGTCCGTCGCCGTCAGCACGCCGATGCGGTCGTAGTTCTTGTCGTTCAAGAAGCGCGCTTCCGCAAGCAGCGTCGCGTCAAGCGAACGCGAACTGGAAAAAACAAAGGTGCCCTTCTGCGGCTGGAGCCCGGGCGAGAGACAGTATTCGACGGGACCGCTAGATCTCACGACCGGGTCGATCGCGGCACACGTTCCGGTAACGGCCGGGCCCACGATGACCGGCGCGTGCTTGTCGATGATGCCGTTGGCAAGCTGCAAGGCCACCTGCGGCGAGCTTTGATCATCCCAGATCTGGAAGTGCACTTGGCGGCCACGAATACCACCCGATTTGTTGATCGCGTTCTCGTAGACCGCAACCGCCGCTTTTTCGTCCACCCCCACGAACGCTGCCGGGCCGGTAAGTGACAAGATCACGTTGATCGTGAGAGCCTCATCTCCGATCGCAACGGCCGGCGCCATGCCCGCCAGCAGCACCAAAGCAAGACATAGTTGTAGCAGCTTCATCATATGAACCTTATTTCTTCAGCAGCGAGAAGCGGGATCACACCGCCGGAACGGGAGACAAATCTTCCGGGTACGTCCAGCGCTTCACCGGTTTGCCTTGCGCAAACGCATCGATTTCACGCGCGTAGATTCGTCGGAGCAAGATCGCCGCGCGGTCGGAACGTCCGAGTTGATCGGGCTCGCGTTCGGTAATTCCCGGTTGGGTTTCCATGACGACGCTGTCTTGGATGCCGACGAGATCCGGCCGGTCCGGTACCTCGTCGATATGCAACTCGCCGCGAATGACCGCTTGCACGACGTCGTCGATCGGCGGAAGCGTTTGCAAGGCGAGCCGCTGCTGCCGTTTCTTCTCCATGAAACGGTCCCGCTCTTCACCGAAGATTTCGAAGAGGTTGACGATGAACGCGCGATGCGACTGGTCGTCGATCGGAATGCGGAACGCGAGGTGATCGACGAGGTGATCGAGGCCCTCTTCGGCGATCATGATGAACGCGGCCAACGGCATGACGACGTAATGCCGGCCGTTCTTGCCGTCCTTGTACTTCGTGTTGAAGGCGATGCCGAAGTCCGTCTCCCATGGCTCGATTTCCGGTATCTCCCGATTGACTCCGACCGTGGAGAAGGCCGAGCGTTCGTGCACGAAGTTTGCGTGCACGTGGTCGGCCCCGTTTTCCATCGAATTGAAGTAATTGGTGCGCCGCACGTAGCTCCACGTCACGACCTCACCGGGGCGCTCGAGGCGCTTGAACTGCGGAAACGGCGGCGGCTCTCCCTGGCCGAGAAACGCGAACACGAGCCCGAGGTACTCGCGCGTCGGGAACGCGGCGGCGCGCACCTTATCTTTAAAAGCCTCGTCTTCGGCGGGCTGGTCGACGCACGCGCCGTGTTGGTCGAATTTCCAGCCATGGTAAAAGCACCGGACGGATTCCCCTTCGACGCGGCCCACCGCCAACGCGACGTGGCGATGCGGACAGAGGTGCGCGATGAGATGCGGCTCACCCGATTCCCCGCGATAAAGCGTGAAGTTCTCGCTCATGATCGTGATCGTCTTCGCGCGGGCCGGCTTGACGTCGGTGATCTGCGCGACCGGGATCCAGAATTGGCGCAGGTAACGCCCTGCCGGCGTGTTCGGACCCGTTCGATCGTATGCGAGTTCCTCGGGTACATCGACCGCGGCGAACGCTCGCTCACCTTCTAAATGCATCGTTTCCTGATCCTCCGGAGCCCCTCAAGGCACACAGACCGTAACAACGGAAAAGGGCTGGCGCAACGCTACCCGTCCACTATCCGGAACGCAGCGAACGAGGTGCCCATGACCCTACAATCCGGCCGCGAGCAGATCGCCGGCTTGAGAGCCGACTGGCGGGCCGGAAAGGCCGCGTTCGGGGCATGGTGCTCTATCCCGTCCGCGGCGGCGATCGAAGTCTTGTGCGTTGCGGGAATCCGCTACGCGTGCCTGGACCAACAACACGGGTTCTTCGATGACCTGACCCTGGTCGACGGAATTCGGGCGATCGAACGCTGCGGCGCGCTTCCTTTGACCCGCGTGGCAACGAACGTCCCCTGGATGATCGGGAAGGCCCTCGACGCCGGAGCGCTTGGGGTCATCGTGCCGATGGTCGAGGACGGCGCCGATGCAGCGGCAGCCGTGGCCGCCTGCCGTTATCCGCCGCGCGGCACCCGGTCGTACGGTCCGACGAGAGCCCAGCTCTTTGACAAGCCGGAGACGGCGCGCGGCTTCGAAGACGTGCTGTGCTTCGTGATGGTCGAGACCGAGCGCGGAGTGGCCAACGTCGATGAAATCGCTCGAACGCCCGGCGTCGACGGGATCTACATCGGGCCGAGCGACCTCACCCTGGCGTTCGGACACGCGACCCTTGCCGGCCCCGAGTCACCGCTGCTTCGCGAACCGATCGAGGAGATTGCGGCGGCTTGCCGGCGTCACGGAATCATCGCCGGCATCCATTGCGTTGACGGTGCATCGGCCGGACGTTTCGCCGAACGCGGGTTTGCGCTCATCACGTGCTTCAAAGATACGACCCTGATCGCGAACGCTGCGCTGCGGGAGGTTGCGAGCATCTGATGCCGTCCACGAGCAAGCCTCTCACCACCGTCCACAATGCGCTCGCACTCCTCGATGCGTTTTCGATCGAACGGCCCGAATGGGGCGTGCGCGAACTCGCGCGCGCGTATTCGCTGCCGCAGGCGACGACGAGCCGGTTGGTCGGCGCACTCTGCAACGAAGGGTTTCTCGCGCAGACGCCGTCCAAACGCTACCGCTTGAACCTCTTGCTGCGCGAAATCGGCTTCTCGGCAACGCGCGGTTCCGAACTCTACGACGTGGCGTTGCCGGAGGCCGTTCGCGTCCGGCGGGAGTCCGGGCTCGCGACGACGCTCTCGGTTCTCGATGGCCTCGACATTGTTTTCCTCGAACGCTTGGGCGTATGTGAGGGCGAACAGGATCGCTCCCCGCGTAAGCGCTGGCCGGCGTACGCGACGAGCGGCGGAAAAGCCATGTTGGCGTTCGCTTCGGGTGCCTTCGTCGACGACGTACTGCGCCGGGCGAAAGAACCTTGCACTCCGTACACGCTAACGCAACGTGCAGCCCTGACGAGCGCACTCGAACGCATTCGCCGCGACGGCTATGCCGATGAGATCGAGGAATCGCAAATCGGCTGGCGCGGTCTCGGCGTGCCGATCTTCAGCGCATCCGGCACCTGCGCGGGCGCTCTGAGCGTTGAGATGCAGCTGCCGTTCTGGAATCCTGCGACGTTGGCGAAGACGGTCGCCCTGCTGCGCGACGCGGCTCACACGATCGGAGCCGAGCTGCCATGAATCACCCAGCCGGCGAGACCTCGTTGACCGTGCAGAAAGCGCTGCGCGTCATTCGCGAATTCTCCGTCGACGGTCCCGTTCTCGCCGTGAGCGACATCGCGCGACGCCTGGATATTCCGCGCAGCACAGCCTCGCGGCTGATCGCCGCGCTGTGCAGCGACGGCTATTTGCGCAAAACGCCGGCAGGCACGTATACCCTCGGGCTCAAGTTCATCGATTACGCGAGCGTCGCCATGGGGACCAACGCCATTCGCGGGCTGGCGCGATCCGAAATGCTCGACCTTCGTCAAACGCTGGGATTGAGCACGCATTTATCCGTCTTCGACCGGCGCCACGGATCGATCGTTCACGTTGAACGCTTGCGCGCCGGCGAGCTCGAGCAATTTTTACTGAACCCCGGCGAGCGCGTTCCGTTACACGCGACGAGCAGCGGCAAAGCGCACTTGGCTTTTTGCGATGACGGCGCGATCGAGCGCTTCACCGCCCAGACACTCGAACGATTTACTGCCGCAACGTTTGTGAATCAACACCGGCTCAAAGACGAACTCTCGGCGGTGCGGCAAAATGGCTACGCGCTCGGCTGCGATGAGTTCATAACGGGCGTTTCGTCAGTCGCGGCACCGATCTTCGGCACGGACGGAAACGTGGTCGCGGCGCTTTCCGTGACCGGGCTGTCGTATCAGCTGAACGAGCGATTCCGGCGACGCGCGATCGAGCGCCTCGGCAAGACCGTGAACCGAATCAGCGCACAACTCCGGGCAGCCCCCGGTCAAGCTTTGATCGCGCCGACGCCGCCTTCAAAAATCGACCGAAGCGTGCGCGCGCGGACGCTCCACGTGCCGCCGGCGCGCACATACTCCGTGGTGGCGTCGGCAATCATGATTGCGGGCTTGGATTCGAGCACCGGCACGCCGTCGTCGGCAAATAGCGACATGATGGATTCAAAGCGCGCGTGATCTTCGCTGACGACGGTGAGGCGCGGATTCGCGATCACGTGGCGGGCCGTCCGGTTGCCGCGCTCTTCGCGGCGGCGGTAAAATCCGGCAATGGCGTCGCGTCCGCGCAGCACGTTGCCGTCGATGGTAAACGTTCCGTCGGACTCGTAGAAGTTGTGCGCCGATCGGCCGCAGTTGTGGTCGACCTCGTACCAGTATTCCGCTTCCAGCGCATGCAGTTCGACCAGCAACAAAAGATCCGTCATCTCCGGCGAATTACCGCATGCCTGCACTACGCCCTGTTGGAGAATCCCGCATGAACCGCAGTTTTTACACGCTCGATGATTACGTACAAACGGAAATTCGGCCGGGCTTATCGGGAGCGGTGATCGCGGGTGAGCGGTCGACGGCGGTGCGATGGGAGTTTCCGCCCGATATGGAGCGTACGGGGATACACCACCACGACGAGCACGAACAGTTCGGTATCGTCGTCGGCGGGCGAATCGAGCTGGAAATCGGCGGTGTTACCTCGCGGCTCGGCCCGGGCGAGATGTATTACGTGCCGAAGGGCGTTCCGCACGGCGGCACGATCGTCATCGGCGACGATCCCGCCGTCGTCATCGACTTCTTTTCGCCGCCGCGCGAGGAATACGTACGCGCGGCGAAGGGCGGCCCGGCATTCGACCCGGTCGCTCGGACATAGGTCGAAAGGGTTGCGGCCGTCTATCGTCTAGGAGCTTTCATGAGGAAATTTCGCTCCGCCGCGGTCGTGCTGGCACTCGGGTTGATCGTGGCCCTCGGCCCGGCCCCGGCCGTACCGGCAACGCCGTACAACATCGACGTCATCATATCGCTCACGGGCAGCTATGCGTTCGTCGGCAATCAGCAAGCCGATAATTTCAAGGTGTTCGAGGATTACGCCAACCGTACCGGCGGCATTCGCGGAACGCCGATCCACTTCGTGATCCACGACGATCAATCGTCGCCGGCAAACGCCGTCCAGCTGAGCACGCAACTGCTCGCGAATCATCCGGCAGTGGTCTTCGGATCGGACGGCGGGTCGCTGTGCGGCGCGATGATGCCGCTCTTCAAAAACGGTCCGGTGAACTACTGTCTCGTACCGTCGATCTACCCGCCAAAGGATGGCTTCGTCTTCTCCGCGCAGATCGCGCTCAACCCGTTCGTCAACGGGATGATTCGCTACTTGCGCTTGCGCGGCTGGAAGAAGATCGCGATCATCACCAGCACCGACGGGTCGGGGCTCGTCGACGACACCGCCACCAAAGACTCGTTGGGCCTGCTCGAGAACAGCGGCATGCAAGTCTTGCAATGGGAGCACTTCAACCCGACCGACGTGAACGTCAACGCACAAGCGGTTCGCATCAAGAACTCGGACGCGCAAGCGGTCATCGTCTGGGTTTCGGGAACGCCGTTCGGGACCGTGCTGCGCAACTTCAACGACGTCGGGCTGAATTTGCCGGTCGAGACGTCGAACGCCAACAGTCAAGTGGCGCAACTGATGGGGTATGCGAAGTTTCTGCCGAGCGAAATGGTGATGCCGGGGCCGGCGTACCTGACGCCGCCGGCGGTGCAGACCCCGGCGCTGCGCAAGGCGACGGTCGACTTTTTCGCCGCATACGCAGCCGATGGGAAGACGCCACAGCCCGGCTCCGCGCCGTCGGTGTGGGACCCTGCCAACATCGTGCTGAGCGGTTTGCGAAAACTCGGGACGGACGCAACCGCCGATCAACTGCGCCAGTACATCCTATCGGTACACAATTTCACGGGGGTCGAAGGCACCTACGATTTCCGCAGCGGTGACCAGCACGGGCTTACCGACGATGCGGTCGTGCTCACCAGCTTCAATCCGCAAAGGCAGAGCTTCTCCGCGGTCAGCGGTCCCGGCGGCATACCGATGCACACCGGCGCACGCTGATGGCCGTTACGATGAAAACGCCGGGTGACTTGGGAAACTCGGTCGACCGCTACCTGCGCGAGATCGAAGCGAACCTCATTGCTTGGCGCCGTGATTTCCATCAGCATCCGGAGCTCGGCAACCGCGAGACGCGCACGTCGGGAATCGTCGCGGCGCATTTGGAACGCTTGGGGCTCAAGGTGACGACCGGTGTCGCGCATACCGGTGTGGTCGCGGTATTGGAGGGCGCGTGCCCGGGTCCCATCATCGGCTTACGCGCCGACATGGATGCGCTCCCGATCGTCGAGCAAGTCGACGTCCCCTATCGTTCCGAGGAGCGAACGACGTACAACGGCGAGTCGGTCGGTGTGATGCACGCCTGCGGACACGACGGTCACACCGCCGTGTTGATGGCCGTCGCCGAAGCGCTCGCGAAGCACCATACCGACTTCCCGGGTACGGTGAAGTTCATCTTTCAGCCGGCGGAAGAGGGCGCACCCGACGGTGAAGAGGGCGGCGCGGCGCTGATGATCCGCGAGGGCGTTCTCGACGACCCGAAGCCGGACATGATGATGGGATTGCATTTCGTCTCACCGATTCCGAGCGATCAGATCCTCTACTACAAAGGCGCGATGCTGGCGAGTGCCGACATCATCTCGATCAAACTCAAAGGCCGCCAGGGGCATGGTGCCCGGCCGTGGACGGGGATCGATCCGATCGTCTCGGCCGCCCAAGTCGTGCTCGGTCTGCAGACGATCGTCAGCCGCCAGGTCGACGTGACGCGCGAGCCGTCGGTGTTGTCGATTACGATCAACCGGGGCGGCATCCGGCACAACATCATCCCCGAGACCGCGGAGCTGGGCGGTACGCTGCGCACGTTCGATGAAGAAATGCGCAAGGACATCCACATCCGCATCAAACGCACCGCCGAGATGATCGCCGCGAGTTCGGGCGTCGAGGCGAATGTGGAGGTCAAGGCCCAATATCCGGTGACGTTTTCGCTGGCCGCACTGGCCGAGCGCATCGTTCCCGCGCTGGAGCGCGCCGCGGGCCCCGCAAACGTGCGTCAGGGCAAGAAGATGATGGCCGCCGACGACTTCGCGTTCTTCGGTCACCACGTTCCGACGACGTACTTCGTCGTCGGCTGCGCGAATCCGGAGCAAGCTGCGGCGGGCGTCCCGAACCATTCGCCGCGCTTTCACCTCGATGAAAGCTGTTTGCTCTTAGGGGCGCGCGCGCTCGCAGGCGCCGCGTTGGACATACTCCACGGCGCCTGACACGCTCACGCGCCGGATGCGACGGCTTTGAGTTGATCGAATCCCTCGTGAACGATCGCGACGAGTTCGCGCTCTTCCGCATCCTCGACCCAGCGAACGAACCCCAGGTAGAACACGCCGATCCCCATGTCGGCGGCCGCCGTCCGTGCATCAGGGTCGCCACGGCTTCGACGGCGATGCGAACCGCTTCGATGGCGGGAACTGCCGGCGGTACCGCGTCGAGTGCCCGCAGTAGCTCGTCCTACAATACAGCCGAGCCGCCGAAGAGCACCTCGCGCTTGTCCGCGTAGTGCCGGAAGAACGTCCGCTCGGTGAGTCCGGCGCGTTCCGCAATGTCCGCGACGGTCGCCTGCTCGTACCCGCGTTCAGCGGCGCTCGTTCGGGAAGAGGAACGCGGCCGGATCGATGGCCGTAAACCCGACCGCCGTCGAGCCGGCAATCGAACTGATGGCATCGACGAGCGTTTGCGTCGGTCCGATCAGGCCCCGGTTATAGGGCGGATTGTCTTCCTGGCGCGCGAGATTGCGATAAGCGACAACGACGGCCGGATCGGTAAAACCGATCTTTGCGGCGATCCCGGGCCATAACGCATCGTCGGTCTTGAGCTTGGCGTAGGCCTCATCGATCATCGCCGAAAGCCGCCGGAGTGCGCCCGGATGCGCCGTGTTCCATTTCTCGGAAAGGTTCCAATTCGAGTTGAACGCATTCGGATTGAAACCGGCCCTGCGCATCAGACCCGGCACGTCGATCACCATGCGTTGCTCGCCGGCCTTGATCGGTCCGAGGGTCAAACTCGAAAATTGCAGCATCGCATCGACTTCACCCTTGGCCATCAACTGGTTGAGAAGCGGTGGCGAACCTTGAACGAGCGTTGCGTCGGTCTCGATGTCGAAGCCGAAGGCTTTCTTCCCGGCCGCTCGCAGGATGAGCCAATCGAGAAACGTCGTACCGAACTCACCCATCCGTTTACCCTTGAGGTCGGCGAACGAACGAATCGGCGAATCCGGCTTCACGACGATGTAGTTGTTGTAGCCCTGAAAACCGTGGAAGGCTTGGAGCGCGACGCCGGCCTTACGTTGGCGCAACAGATCCACGAAGGTACCGGGCGAAACGTCGATCGCATCGCCACGAAACATCACGTATTGCTGACCCGGCGCGGTCAGGTCGACTTCTTGCACGGTAAAGCCGTATTTGCGGTCGAGGTTGTAGGCCTTGATCGCGTCGAGGACCTCGGTCTGCCCGCCCGAAGCGTTGACACCGAAACGAACGGCAATCGGCTCCTGAGCCGATGCCTGGCCGGCGAGCATGACGAACATTCCGAGCACGAGGACGAGATTTCGCAAAAGCATCGCCGCTAATTCCGCGGTTCCAGCGCGGCGGCCTCGGTGCCCGCGATCTGCCCACCGATAAAACATTCCGTCAAGTTTCCCCCGGCGAGGTACAAGTGTCCAAAGATACTGCCGAGTTCGCCGGCAACATAGAGCCGTTCGATCGGTTCGCCAAATGCATTGAGCACGCGCTGCCGGGAATCGTGCATCGGACCACCCTGGGTGTTTGAAACGACCGGCCAAATCGCGCCCGCGTAGTAGGGTGGCGTATCGAGCGGCATCATCGAGCCCGGCGGCCGGCCTTGATCGGTATCGCCGCCGCGCGCGCAGAGCATGTTCCAGCGCGTAAACGTTCCTTGCAGTTCGACGGGGTCGCAGCCGATCTCGCGCGCCAGTCCGGCTACCGTGTCTGCTTTTTTGAGAATACCCCGATCGACTTCGCGCAGGTTGTCGTGACTCCAATCGTAGGCAAGCTCCGCCTTGTTGAACGTCGGCGCGCCGACGGGATAGAGCTTGCGTCCATTTTCGTCAAACACCAGAAACGACGGGATACGTGAAAACCGTTGCCGCTGCGAGTCGTAGAATTCCATCGGACGGTGCGTCGTATCTTGCGTGTACGGCGTACACTCGTTCATGTACCGCTTGCCGTCCTGATCGACGATGATCCACGACATCTTTACGTTGAACTCGTCTTCCTCCCCGGGCACCCAGTCCGGCAAGCGCTTCGCGCGGATCCCAATGCTATCCGCAAACCGCGGATCGGGATGCTTGAATCCGTAGGATCCGTGGAAATGCCACATGTGCCACAACTGCGCACCGAGGTCTTGCGCCATACGGATACCATCACCGGTGTTGGACGTCGTGGCCGCGGAGAGGACCGGCGTCTTTTCCCAGTACTGCCGCTTCATGTCGGCATCAGCTTCGAAGCCGCCGCACGCCAAGACGATACCGCGCTTCGCCTCGACACGCACTTCGCTGCCATCGGGGCCCGTGAAGCTCACGCCCTGCACGGCGCGCTGCGAGTCGGCAATCAACCGCCGCGCCGGCAAAGAGCAACGCACCGTGATATCGCGCCGGGCGATATTCTCTTGAAGCATCTTGAAGACGCGCCAGCCGTTTGCATTTCCGCTACCCATGAGATGCGGATAAAGCGCCGTGGCGGAGTCATGGCCGGGCACCTTGACGATATTCGTGTCGTAAAATGTGGCGGCACCCGGAAACGGGTAGTTCCCTCCGTTCTCGCGGATCCCGATCTCGGCATCGCAGATCGCCGCGAGCTTGCGCACCTCGGACTCGACCTTCGCCATGCCGGTCGCCAGCGTCAGCAGCACGTCGTCGGACGTGCGGCCGCCGTTTGTCGCCTTTAAGTAGGCGAAGGCCTCGTCCGCACTATGTGCGGAACGGATCGCACCATAGGAGCAGATCGAGATGCCACCGCCGGCGGCCTCTTTCTCGGCCAGCAAGACGCGTGCACCGGCGTCGGACGCATTGATCGCCGCCACCGCACCGGCGAAGCCGTAGCCGATGACGACAACGTCATAGCTCTCGTCAAAGCTCGACAAAGGTCGCGGTTACCCGCGGCGACCGGGAAAGAGAAATGCTGCAGGATCGAGCGTCGTGACACCGACAGCGTCTTCACCCGCGATGGCGACGATCGCATCGAGCAGCTTTTGCGTCGGCGCGAGCAGCGAGGGGTCGTACGGAGGATTATCGATTTTCCGGTCCAGGTCGCGATAGGCCGCAACGAGCGCGGGATCGGTGATGTGGATTTTCTCGGCGAGCGCCGGCCAAACGCTGTCGTCGCTCTTCAGCTTGGCATACGCGTCGGTCAACATCGCTTTGACCTTGTCGATCGCACCGGGATGCGCGCCGGTCCACTTATCGGTTACGTGCCATTGAACGTAGAAGCTGCGGGGATCGAAACCCGCCGCTCGCATCAAATCGGACATCTCGCTCACCACGCGCTGCTGGCCCTGCGCGATCGGGCCGAGCGTAAGGCTGCTGAACTGTAGCGTGGCATCGACGTCGCCTTTGGCCAAGAACTGATTCAGTAGCGGAGGCGCGCCCCCGACGAGTTCGGCGTCCGTTGCCAGATCGAGATTGTACGCTTTTTTCCCCGCGGCGCGAATGATCAGCCAATCGAGGAACGTGGTGCCGAACTGCCCGACCTTCTTGCCCTTCAAGTCTTTGAAGGTCTTGATCGGCGAATCGGGCCTCGTCACGATGAGGTTGGAGTACCCCTGGAAGCCGTGAAAGGCACGCAGTCCGACCCCCGCTTTGCGTTGACGCAACAGGTCGACGAAATTGCCCGCCGCAACATCGATGGCATCGGCGCGAAACATCGGATACTGCTGTCCCGGCGCCGTGAAATCGATCACCTCGAGCGCGAGACCATACTTCTTGTCGAAGCCGAACTGCTGAATGACGTTCGAGACTTCATCCTGACCGCCCGAGCCGATGAGCGCAAAGCGTACCGGGATGAGCGTCTGCCCCGAAACGTAAGCAGGCCACGCAAGCGCCGTCGCCGCGGTAGCGCCTGCTGCCGCCAGCATGGCCGATCGTTTCATGAGATTTCCTCCGTCCATTCGATGATATCGGGGCTCGTCGGTTGATAGCTCAGCACTTGGAGTTCGAAGCCCTCATCGTCCTTCATGAGAATAGAACTCGCCTCGGCTTCCGCAAGCTCGATCGGGCCGCGCAGCTTCTCCCATCCCTGATCCACGAGCGCGGCAAGGGAAGCGTCGATGTCGCCGCTGCGAAATGCGATATGCAGAAAGCGCGGCTCGTGCGCCTCGGGGTTCTCGATGAGCTCCAGCTTCATCCCCGTCGCGTCTCCAACCATCGCGAGCCGTGCGCCGGTGCGTTTGTTCTCGCCGCGCCGCAAGAGGCGCATCCCGCCGGTTCGGCACAAGCGCTCGATCCGCAAGTCGAGGTTCGCAACTTCGATTGCAACGTGATCCATCCGTCCCAGGGTCATGTTCGCCTCGATGCGGAGCGTAATCGTCCGCGGTTCAAGAGATCGTAGGGGTCCGCTTCCGACTTGAGCGCAACGATCGGCGCGACATCGGGAAAGAGTCCGTTATCTTCGATCACGTTGGTATGCGAATTCTGATATTGCAGCCCGATCTCATCACAAAAGCCCAGAACCTCTTCAACTTTACCGGGCGTTGCGCCGTCGCGCAGCGACACGACGGCCGCCGGTAGAGTTGCATCCGGCCGATATCCGAGCGCCTTCAACATCCAGGGCGAGCGCACGTATTTCATCTCGACGAGCAGCTCGTCGCCGTACCGTTTCTTTAGCGCCCGTACGCCGGCATCCGGATCATCGGGATCGAAATAGACGTGCAGGAAGGCCGCTTCCGGAAGCAAGCGCTTCACCCACAGCATGCGGTGACCGTACACCATCGCCGCGATCGACGGCTTACCGCCGCCGTCGATATCCCAATCTTGCCACTCGACGAGGGAGCCGCCGTGATGTTTCGCCGCCTGGCGAAAATCGGACACCTGTTCGCGGTCGATCAGCAAGAGCACACCGGCACCCGGCTGCAGAATCGGCGCGAGCGAACTCAAGCCCGGCATCAGCTCGGCCTCTTGTGCCGCACACGCTCGGTGACGAAATTTCTTATCGCGCGAAACCTCGGTGACGAACGCCGAGGCGTGATCGAAGTCCGGGAAAAAGGCGACGGCTTCGAGCCAGTCGTGTTTCGGAACGGTCCGCAGGGCGACTTCGGTCATCAGGCCGATCGCACCGAACGTGTGGAGCAGCGGAATGACTGCATCGCCCTGCAACTCCATGACGCGCGGCTGCTCTTCGATCGTCACGATGCGCGCCGATACGACGTTTCCGTCCCAAACCGAGCCGTAGACCCCACTGCCCAGGCCGACGTGACCACCGGCGATCCAGCCGCCGACCGTTGCCTGTGCGTAGGTCGTCGTCATCACCGGCAACTCACGGTCCTGTGCGTGCGCGGCTTTCTCGATGTTGCCCTGGAGCGTGCCCGCCGGCGCATTTGCCGAATCGCCCGCAAGGGCCGGGGGGCCCGCGATGCTGCGCAGGTCGACGATGACGCCGCCTTCCGCCGGCGTGAGCAGTCCGAAATTCGACGTGCCGGCGCCACGCGGCGTCAACGGAAGGCGATGCCGCGCCGCGATCGCTGCCAAACTGATGACGTCGGCTTCCGTTGCCGGCGTGACCACGGCTTGCACGCCTAAAACAGAACCGTCCGATTCATTCCGCCGCTCGAGGGCCTGCGCGAACACCGGCGATAACCACGAATTGTCACGCAAGAAGCGCACGATCTCGGGCGCCGAGGTGCGAACCGCTGCGGCGCCGAGTGCGTCCCGCAGTTCACGCACGGAGTCGGTTTCGGTCACCCTTTCATCGCCCGGTCGGCGTCGGCGAGTGCGGCCGAAATCTCTTCACGCGCGGCCGGGCCGAGCGCGCTCTGCGGACGGATCGGGTCGCCGACCGCATAGCCTCGAATCTGCAACGCCGCCTTGATACACGCCGCAAGCGGGTATTTGCGGAAGCATTCGTTGACGCTCCAGAGCGGCCGCTGCAATGCGAGCGCGCCTTGCACGTCGCCGGCGGTCACACGGCGATAGAGTTCCGCCGCCGCCTCCGGTACGACGCAAGCCGGTCCGGCCATCCAACCGACGCCGCCCAGCAGAAAGACGAACGTTGGAATGTGTGCCGACGCGCTGAACACTTCGAGCTTGCCGCCTAAGCGGTTGATCAACGTGAGGATGCGTCCCGTGTCACCCGTTGCGTCTTTGATGTAACGGATGTTCGGAACGCGCGAAAGCGCAACGAGGCTGTCGATGGTGAAGTCGCTACCGAGCAACGTCGGGTTCGTGTAGAGGACGATCGGGATGTCAACCGCGCGTGCAACCTCCGTGAAGTAGTCGATGACGCCTTCTTCTGAAGCCGGAAATGCGTTTTGACGCATGACAACCAGTCCGTCGACACCCAGCGCGGCAAATTCACGGGCCTGATCCACGGCATCGGTCGTAGCGAAGGCCGCCACACCCGCGATGACGGGCACGCGGCCCTTTGCAACGCGCAGTGTCGCGCCGACGACGGCGCGGCGTTGCGACGGCGTCAAGTACATGATTTCGCCGGTGCTGCCCAGCGGCGTGACGCCGTTGACACCGGCTGCGATGAGATCGGATACGAGGCGCTCCAGCACCGCCTCGTCGACCCGGCCATCCCGGTCGACCGGCGACACGAGATACGGATAGATGCCATGCGGCAGCGCGTAGGTGCTCAATGGGTTACTCCTTGGGACATGCCGTGATCGATAAAAGCCAACACCCGGCCGGCGTACTCCACCAGACGCGGATCATCCGGCCGGCGCGGACGCGGCAAGTCGATCGAAACTTCGGCGACGATCCGGCCCGGATGCGCGCTCATGACGACGACGCGTTCGGCCAGGTAACAGGCCTCCGCAATATCGTGGGTGACGAACAGAATCGTGCGTTGCTTCTGAGCGCACAGCGTAACCAACTCCTCGCGCAAGCGCGCGGCGGTGAGCTCATCGAGCGCCGAAAACGGCTCGTCCATGAGGAGCAAGTCCGGGTCAACCGCGAGCGCGCGCGCGAGTGCGACGCGCTGCTGCATTCCGCCCGACAGTTGCGATGGAAATTTCTCACCCGCTTGGGTGAGGCCGACCAGGGCCAAGAACTCGCCGGCGCGCTGCCGCGACTCCGTCCGGGAAATGCCGCGCGCTTCGAGCACGAAGGCAACGTTGTCACAGGCGGTACGCCACGGCAGCAGGCGCGGCTGCTGAAAGAGGCACGCCAACGTCGCATTCGCCGGTTCGCGCTCAAACTCGCCCTCGTATTGCGTGTCGAGTCCCGCTGCAATGTGCAACAGCGTCGACTTGCCACACCCGGAAGGCCCCACCACCGCCGTAAAGCTGCCCGGCTCGAGCGTGAGATCGATTTCCGCGATGGCGACCGACGAACTCCGGCCGTTGCGAAAGACACGCCGGAGGCCGTGAAAAACTAGGCGCGCGCTCATTGCGCTTCGATCCGGCGCCAGCGAAAGGCAAAGCGCTCGAGCGGTCGCAACACGCCGAATTCAAACGCCAGCATGAGCACGACAAACGGCAGCGCCGCCGCGACCACCCGATTCATGTCGACGAGATTATAGAAATACTGGATGCGGTAGCCAACGCCCGATTGTCGCCCCAGAAGCTCGACGAAGATCATGATGCGCCAGGTAAGCGAGAGCCCCGTGCGCGCCGCGGTAAAGATGAACGGCATCGTCTGCGGCAGAACGACCCTGCGCACGATCATCAGTCGCGGTACCGCAAAGGCGCGCGCCATCTCTTGCAATTCCGGATTGATCGCTCGCATGCCGTCCCACACGGCGAACGTCATCGACGGTGCAACGATCAACGCCGTGCCGATCATTGCCGCGCGATCGTTGATACCGACGGCGAGGTAAATGACGACGATCACGACGAGCGACGGAACCGATGCACCGATGGTGACCCATGGCCCGAAGAGGCGCTCCGCAAAGCGGACACGACCGAGAAGCACGCCGGCAATGATACTGACGACGAGCGCAATCCCGAAAGCGCCGGCGATGCGATACGCGGTGATCCCGATATCGGACCAGAGGTAACCGTCGGAAGCAGAACGGCGGATCGCGAGAACCGAGGCAATCGGCCCAGGCAACACGTCAGCTCCGACGATAAAGGAGATGCCTTGCCATGTGAGGCCGAGCAAGACGAGCGACGCGAGCACGTAGAGCGCGGCTTGCGCCCGATCGGCGTAGGCGGCGCGCCGCTCGAGAGCGGCGCCATCCGGAAGATCGCTCACGGGGATCATCACGGATGTACCTGTAACCGCACGCGCTTCTTCTTCGGCCGCGAAACGCGCCAATCATTGCGGAAGGTTCAAAGCCCGCATGGCCCACCCTTGATGCGACTCGACCGGTTGCGTCGAGGAGCGTCACACGTAATTGCGTATTTTAGGCGATCATGCCAAACGTACCGCTCGCACCCGTTTCCTGCGGCTATGCCGATGTGAACGGCATCGAGCTCTATCACGAGATCTACGGAGAGGGTGAGCCGCTCGTCCTTCTGCACGGCGGCCTGATGACGATCGGCGAAATGCGCACGCTGCTCGAGCCCTTGGCCAAGACCCATAAGGTGATCGCAGTTGAACTACAGGGCCACGGCCGTACGGCCGACACCGACCGCCCGATTTCGTTCGAGACCATGGGCGACGACATTGCCGCGCTGCTCAACGAGCTCAACATTGCCGAGGCCGACGTCGTCGGCTTATCGCTCGGGGCTTCGGCCGGTCTGCGCACGGCCATCCAGCATCCCGGGAAGGTCCGCCGGCTCATCGTCATCTCCAGTCCGTACGCCAAGCGCGGCTGGTACCCCGAAGCGCGCAAAGGCATGGCAAATGTCGGCGCCGCTATGGCCGAACATTTGATGCACATGCCTACCGGAACATTCTCGGCGCAATGGCCCGAGCCGCAGCGCTTCCCGCAATTCCTCGACAAGATGGGCAAGATGCTGAGTGCTTCTTACGACTGGTCTGCCGACGTGAAGGCGCTGCCCATGCCGGTGCTGCTGATCTTCGCAGACAACGACTCGGTGTCACAGAAACACGTCGCGGAGTATTTTGCTCTGCTCGGCGGCGGCGTAAGTGAGCCCGGCTGGATGAACACCCAGCTTTCGAAGGCGCGGCTCGCAATTGTCCCCGGCTACAGCCACTACAACTTGAAAGATGCGCCCGAACTCGCGCCGATCATCGAGAAATATCTCGCCGATCCCCTTACCAATTAGGTCCAGCGTACATAACCCACTCAGGAATGTGGGTAGAATTAGGTTATGCCCACCGGCCCATCGACCGCCTCGGCTGCCGATTTCATTCCGGCATCCCATTCGCTTGCCGCGCTGCGGCGGGCCGCACGCAATTGCCACGGCTGCGACTTGTACCTTCACGCGACGCAAACGGTGTTCGGCGCGGGACGGGCGCATGCGCCGCTGTTTTTCGTGGGCGAGCAGCCGGGGGATCAGGAGGATCGCGCCGGCGAACCGTTTGTCGGGCCGGCCGGTAGGTTGCTGCGCACCACGCTGCAAGAGGTCGGTATCGCTCCCGACGACGCCTATATCACCAACGCGGTGAAGCATTTCAAGTTCATCGAGCGCGGGAAGCGTCGCATCCATCAGGCGCCGAAGCGTTATGAGGTGAAATCGTGCCGACCGTGGCTCGAAGCCGAACTCGGCGCGGTGAAGCCCAAGCTGGTCGTCGCATTGGGCGCAACGGCCGCGCAGAGCTTACTGGGGCCCGCGTTCAAGCTCACGCCGAACCGTGGGAAGCTGGTCGCCGCCGACATCGCCCCGCACGTCATCGCGACCGTGCATCCGTCCTCGATTTTGCGCGCTATCGACGATGACATGCGCCGTCGGCAGTTGCTTGCCTTTCGCGCGGATCTCATGGCGGTCGCCGGAGCGCTGAAGGAGCTCGCATAACGTCGATGGCCGCTTCCCGCGAACGCGAGCTCAAACTCGACGTTCCAAATGAGTTTTCGCTGATCCGGCTCGCGAAGCGCCTCGGGCGCTTCCGATTGTCGGCGCCCGAGTTGCACCGCCTACACACCACGTACTACGACACCGATGATCTGCGCCTCGCTCGGTGGGGGGCGAGCTTACGTTACCGTCAAGGAGAAGGCTGGACGCTGAAGCTGGCCGGGCCCGCGAAGCGCGGGGCCGTCTATCGCACGGAGCACACGTTCACCGGTGATCCCGATCGAATACCGGATGCCGCACTCGACCTTGCGGCAGCATTGCTGCGCGGCCGGCAACCACGGCCGCTCGCGGACCTGCGCACCCTCCGCACGCAACGCAACGTGTGCACCACGCGGGGATCGACGGTCGCAGAGGTCGTTGAGGACGACGTGCGGGTGTTGCGTTCGAATCAACTCGTCGATCGCTTCCGGCAACTCGAGGTTGAGTTACGCGCTGCTGCGTCGTCTGCGTTACTGCCGCGGCTCGAGCAACAGTTGCGCAAACGCGGCGCCGGAAAGGTGAATCCGGTCGCGAAATCCGCAATTGCTCTCGCTGAGGGCCGGCTTGAGCCGGCCTTGCCGACGATGCGGTTGCATGATAACGCTACGATCTTCGAACTTGTCCGGGCAACGCTGGCCGTGTCGGTGGATTGCCTGGTGCGGACGGATCCAATCTTACGCGCTTCACCGAACCCCGGTGCCGTGCACGATGCCCGCGTGGCGGTGCGCAAGTTACGCTCGCACTTGCGAACCTTCGCACCGATTACGGATCGCGAGTGGGCCGATGAACTCGGCGAGCGCCTGCATTGGCTTGGGCAGGTGCTGGGCACGGCGCGCGACGCGGACGTCTTGGTCGCCGGGCTGGCGCAGTACGTCGAGCGCCTGCCGGTCACCGATCGCCGTCACGCGGAGCAAGCCCTGGCACCCTATCGCGAGCGGCGCGATGCCGCGTACCAAAAGCTTCAGCACGCCTTGCGCGATGCGGCCTACACGGAGTTGCTCGATGCGATGATCGCGGCAGCGAACGCGCCGCGCGTCTGCCGGCCCCAGCGGTCTGCGGCTTCGGTCGTGCCGCAACTGATGCAACGCGTCTGGAAGAAGCTGCGCAAGCGCGTCCGTCGCGCGGGAGCCGAGCCGACCGACCACGACCTGCACCGCATTCGGATTCAAGCCAAGCACGTGCGCTATGCCGCGGAAGCACTGACGCCGATCGTGGGCCATGCTGCGCGCCGATTCGCACGTCGGGCTGAGGAGCTGCAGGCATTGCTCGGCAAACAGCATGACGCGGTTGCCGCCGGCATTGCGCTGCGTGCCCACGCCCCGGCCGGCGTGCACGCGTTCTCCTTCGGCGAGTTCGCGGCGCTGGAGCAGACAGACGCACGGCGCTATCGCGAGCGGTTTCCGCGCTGCTGGCAACACCTCGCTCGACCGAAGCGGCGACGCTTCTGGGTATAACCGCTCTATGCCGAACAAAGGAAAATCCGGAGAATTCGCCCCGCTGCCCTCAACGCTCGAGCGTTCGCCGAAAAAGGCCCAAGACACCTATGAGGCGACGCTCGAGAATGCGGAGCGCGAATACGGCGGCGACGAGGCCCGCGCGCACCGCGTCGCATGGAGCGCCGTGAAGCACGGTTTCGAGAAACGCGGCGATCACTGGGAGCCCAAGGCCGACCCCGGTCCATCCGACGATCCTTCGGCCGGTTAGCGGCCGCGCAGTCGTAGGCGAGAACCGCTTGCGACCATCGCGGCAAACGCGCACACGCAGCCAAGCCAGAGCGCAGCGTGCGCTGCCGGTGCGATCGCGGCATCGGCTGCTGCGCCTGCAACCGATGCGCCGAACGCTGCAAACGTAATGGCAACCAGTGTTGCGCCAACGGCTTGGCCGCTGGTCCGCACCGCGGCGAGCACGCCGGAGGCACTCGAACTGAGTTCGCGCGGCGCGCTCATCATCAACTCGCGATCGTTCGGCGACTTGAAGAGGCCGAAACCCATTCCGCAGACCGCACCGGCGACGACGATCTCGAACGTCGCCGGGTGCGACGGAAGCATGGCGTAGAGTGCGAGCCCGCAACTGAGAAGTCCGAGTCCTACCGTGGCCAGAACGCCGGGTGAGAACCGGTCGGAGAGCCGGCCGGCGAGCGGCGACGTAAGTCCCAACATGATCGGCCACGATATCATCAGCAGTGCTGACTCGAGCGGTGTCGCGCCGAAGGCGCGCTGAAAGAAGTAGGGTAGGCTGACGTAGGCGAGTGCCTGAGCCGCGAAACCGACGAATGCCGTCGTGCCGGCTAACGTGAACGCCGAAATACGGAACAGCCCCACTTCTAACATCGGCCGCGGCAAACGGGTCTGCCGCACGACGAACCAGCCGAAGGCGATCGCTCCTACGACGAGCGATAATGCAGTGACCGCCGCGGAACCGTGACGGGCAAACGAACCCAAGCCCGAAATCAAAAGCGCAAAGCCGAGAGCACTCGCCAAGGCACTCGGAACGTCGAGGCGGCCGTCATTCCGATCGTCGTGCGGCAAAGCACGGTTGAGTGCAATGTTCGCAAGACCGAAGGGAATGTTGATCGCATAGATCCACATCCACGGCGCGATCGCCAGAATGAAACCGCCCAGCGCCGGACCGGCCGCGGTGCTGGTAGCAACGATCGTCGCGTTGATCCCGAGCGCTCGCCCAAGTTGCGCTCGCGGGAAGACTTCACGGTAGAGCGCCGGCGTGATCGAGAAGATCGCCGAAGCACCGATCCCTTGGAGAACCCGCCCACCGATCAACAGCCCAAAACTATGCGAGAGCGCGCACACCGCCGACGCGAGAATAAAGACGATGACGCCAAGTCGATACACGCGTGCCGGACCGTACAGTTGACCGAGCGCCGCGAAGGTGAACAACGAGGCGACCGACGCGATTTGGTAGGCGTTCACGATCCAAATCGACGTGGCCGGCGCGATACCGAGATCCCGCGCGATCGCCGGCAAGGCCGTGTTGGCGATATTGACGTCCAGCGTTCCCATCGTGGACGCAAGGGCAATTGCAAACACCGCGAGCCGTCGCTGCGGCTGAGGTAGTCCGTCCGAAACAGCCTCGGCCATGAGTTGCTTTAGCCTACGATTGGAGGTCGGCCACGAGCCATGCGGCCGCGGCGATCAGGTAGTTCTCGCTGATTTCGCTCCAGTTGGAAAGCGTCGCCGAGCGAGCTGCGATCATCGGTACCCACACCAACAGGCCGAAGAGCGCCGTCATCGTAGCCAACAGGCGCATCGCTAGGCACATGAGCGAGACGACGCCGAAGAGTATCGCTGATGCCCCGAAGACAATCCGCCCGTACACCCGGGAGGCCGTTCGCAGTGGAACCGAACGCGCCTTTGCAGGACGCTCCTCCGGTTCGATAGGCTTAAATGAGACGGTAAATTCTCGGGGCGAATGCCATTGCAAAACGGCATGACGAAAACCGAGAGCAACGAGTTGCCCAATACGTGCGGTTTGTTCTTCATATCCGCGTTGACACACGACTTCCGCGTTTCCAAGGGAGCCAAAGGCGGTAGCCACGCGCGAGCGGTGCTGCGCATGCAAAGCCGCCAACTCGTGGATATCGCAACGGATGTTTTCTCGAGCGCGCCTCTCTTCGCATTCGACGACCGCATCGGCCTCATCACCGACTAGTCTTCACACGGCCTTCACCACACCATGACAGCCTGCCGGGCATGGGCAAGCGCATTCTCCTCATTCAGGGCCATCCCGATCCGAACCGCCGGCACTTCGGGTACGCGCTTTCGGCTGCATACGCTGAGGGCGCGCGGCGTTCCGGTCACGAGGTGACGGAAATCGATGTTGCATCGACCGACTTTCCGCTCATCCGGACGGCCGAAGAGTTTTTCGATGGCGAACCCCCGTCATCGATCGCGGAGTGCCAGCAATCGATCTCCCAGGCGCAGCACGTCGTCTTCTTTTATCCGCTGTGGCTCGGCGATATGCCCGCGCTGCTCAAGGGCTTCCTCGAGCAGCTCTTTCGGCCGCATTTTTGCGGCCAGAAGGTGAAGCTCGGGCTCTTCAGCCACTTGCTGCGCGGTAAATCGGCCCGCGTCGTCGTGACTATGGGGATGCCCGCGTTTGTGTACCGTTTATTCTATCGTTCACACAGCCTGCGCAGTTTCGAACGCAACATCCTCGGCCTCGTCGGCTTCGGCCCGGTGCGTCATACAATCATTGGCGGCATAGAGCAAGGCGGAACCCGGCGGCAGTCCTGTCGATTGCGAAAAATGGAGCGCCTCGGCCAGCGCGCACGTTAACACATCTTGTTTAATTAAGGAACGATAATCTTCCGGCTCGGTTTGTGAACGCGGAATTCACCGCTCGCTCCGAAGTGTGGTGTATGCTCTGCAGTAACACACCGAGAACGAAGGACGAGCACAGTGACGAACGGTCAAAAGGCGACGCAACCGATCACGGGCAGCTTCACGACGAACGACGGTGTCGAACTTCGCTATGTCGAATCCGGCTCCGGCGCACCGCTCGTTCTCGTGCACGGTTGGTCACATTCCGCCAAGCTCTTTGAAGCGCAGCTGAGCAGTCTGAGCGACCGGTATCGCGTGCTCGCGCTCGATCTGCGCGGGCACGGCTTTTCGGACAAGCCCATTCACGGCATGCGGCTCTCGAGAATGGCAAAGGACCTGCACGAGTTCCTGACCGCGCTCGACCTTGACGAAGCAATTATCCTCGGTCACGGCATGGGGGCTGCAGTCCTCTGGTCGTACTGGGATCTGTTCGGGTCCGATCGCATCGCCAAACTGATCTTTGTCGATCAGAGCCCGTTTGCTACCGCGAATCCGACGATGACCGAGGCGGAGATGAAGCTGGCGGGCAGCAACTTTGATCTCAAAACTTTGTACAGCGAGGTCAACGGAATTGCCGGCGTAAACGGCGGTGCCGTTACCTACGCGCTGATCCGAGGCATGACGTCGAAAACGACGCCGCGCGCCATCGTCGATGCGATCGTGCTGCAAGACTTCCGCCTCCCACGACCGCTAGCGGCGAAGTTGCTCTATAATTGGGCTACACACGACTGGCGCGACACGATCCCGCGGATCACCGTCCCCGCGCTTGTAGTGGGCGGCAAGGACAGCCCTGTACCGTTCGAATCCCAGCTGTGGATACGCGACCAGATAAAGGGTGCTCAGGCCGAAATATTCGAGGTAAACGAAGGCGGCAGCCACTTCATGTTCATGGAAAATCCGGAGAAATTCAACGATCTGGTCGCAAGATTCATCGGTTGATGGATACCGTAGCCGACGCCGGCCCGCGAACATTGCTTCGGCAGTTGCTGGAGATCCGTGCCGAGATCAACTCCGAGGCTACCACGCAATTCGAGGCATGGCGGCCGAATATTTCGCGCGCTTCGTTTCTACCGAGCGCGCTAAACCTCGCCCACTACCTGGCGCTGCGGCGGCGGGATCTTCGCGAGGTCCAGCTGGCACTGATGCCGCTGGGATTGTCCTCGCTCGGGCGTTGCGAGAGTCACGTCTTGCCGAATTTGGACGCGGTGATTGCCGCACTTGGCCGCGCTACGGGCGAAACCGAACCGCGGCCGTATCCCACGCCTACCGAATTCTTCGCCGGACAGGCGGCGCTTGCAACCGCCGCCGAGGAGCTTCTCGGCCCTCCTCCGGGCGGACGGACGGTGCGCATCATGACGACCCTCCCAACCGAAGCTGCCATCGATCGGACGTACGTGCGGCGACTGCTCGTCGCCGGTACGAATGTCGTGCGGATCAATTGCGCGCACGACGACGAAGCCATTTGGCGAGCGATGGTCACGAACACCCGGGCCGCCTCGAAAGAACTAGGCGTCACATGCCCGGTGTACGTCGATATCGCCGGCCCAAAGCTGCGGGTGGACAACGTGCGAGCTTCCGGGCACCATACCGAACGCGGACCGCGCGTGCGGGTAGGCGACCGCGTACTGCTCGGCGATGTCGACGTCCAGCTCAGCAAGGATTTCGAGATCGCCCTATCTTCATCGATCCCGCAGTTGGCATCGCGCGTTCAGATCGGTGCACGCGTGTGCATCGACGACGGCAAGGCCGAAGCGCGCGTCGTCGACGTCCATCGCGGTGCGCTCGTCATTGAATTCATTGACGCTCCCGCGAAGGGGTTGCGGATGCGACCGATGCGCGGCCTGAATTTTCCCGACAGCGAACTCGGATTGCCGGCGATCACCGACAAGGACAAGACCGACCTCGAATTCATCATCGCAGAAGGCGACATGGTCGGTTACTCATTCGTCAACACGCCTGACGATGTCGCGCAATTGCAACTCGAAATCGGCCGGCACAGACGCCGCGCGAGCAAGCCGCTGGCGATCGTCCTCAAGATCGAGACGCGTTCGGCCGTCCAGAACCTGCCGGCGCTGATCGTCGCTGCCGCCAGTCGCGATCCGGTCGGCGTGATGATCGCGCGTGGCGATCTCGCAGTCAATATCGGCTACCGCCGGCTAGCCGAGATTCAAGAAGAAATCCTCTGGCTTTGCGAATCCGCACACATACCGGTAATTTGGGCGACCCAAGTGCTGGAACAACTCGTCCGGGAGGGTCAGTCATCGCGCGGGGAGTTCACGGACGCGGCAATGGCGGAGCGTGCCGAGTGCGTCATGCTCAACAAGGGACCGTATCTCGCCGAAGCGACCACTGCCCTCGCCGATGTTTTGGGGCGAATGGAAGGGCACCAGACGAAGAAAACATCTCGGCTGCGGCCCCTCCACGCGTGGGATGCTTATTTGCCGGCGTCGGTCCCGGTTTCGTCTATGTGATGGAGGCTTCAGTATGGCCCTATTTGGAAAGAGTGGAGGTCATGCAAGAGCCGCCCAATGCACTCGGCGTCACCGTCGACAGCCGCGTTGTCCCAGTTAATTCGCACGGGCGCATATCGGCGCGGATCCCCGATACGCCGGAGCGCAAACGGCTCGAGCAACAACGCGGCATTCGCGAGATCGTTTTTGGGGCCCAAGACGGGATCCTGACGACTTTGGGCATCGTGACGGGCGTCGGCAGCGCTCAGAACGATCGCGCCGCCGTCCTCATCACCGGCGGTCTTTCGCTCCTCGTCGGCGCGCTATCGATGGGGGTCGGCGAATACCTGGGTGGGAAATCCGAACGGGAAGTCGTCCAAAGCACGATCGACTTCGAACAGCGCGAAATGATCGACACGCCCGACGAAGAGTTCGCCGAACAAGTCGCTTACTATCGCCTAAAAGGATTTACGGACGATGAGGCGCTCGCGATCGTCAACCGTCTAAAGAAGAATCCCGAGATCTGGCTTCACGAGATGGTACGCGACGAATTCGGTATCGATCTTCGCGAAGCCGAGAGTGGAGGTTTGCGAAGTACGTTCGCGATGGCCGCCTCGTTCGCCATCGGCGGAGCGCTTCCGGTACTGCCGTATGCGTTTGGGATTCCGCTCGGCACTGCCGTCTGGCTAGCGTTGCTGCTCGCTGTCCTTGCGCTGTTTGCTATCGGGTTCTTTGCCGCGGGTCATACGAATCGTAATCCGATCTCGAAAGGATTGGAGATTGTCGCATTCGGGGCACTGGTGTTCGCGCTCGCGTGGGCCGCAGGCCGCTACATCCCGCCGCTCTTTGGACATAGCGCGGTCAGCGTCGGCGGCTAGCGGGACGTTTCTAGTCAGCTCGTCGTGCCGTGCGCGAGCGGACGGCTCAGGAGTTCCTCGATCCGGCCGCGCATCGCGGACTGATCGTAGCTGCGCAACAGGTTGATCCGGTTGCGCGCCGGGTCGCCGCCGTGCCAATATTCGTAGATATCCTGGCGCATACCGAACGACGAAGCGCCGAGTTCGTGCGCGAGCCGGAACAGCCGCGATTTGTAGTCGACGCCGACGCCTTTGCCGCGCATGTACTTATCGAGATAGGCGCGGATCTCCGGATTGGCGAGATCGTTTTCGCTCGGTTGCATGATGATCCCCGAGCCGCAGATTTCACGCAAGAGCTCCGTCATGCGGCCCGATGTCTGCGCAAACCAGATGTGCAGTCCGCGGCCCGGACCGAGCGACCATTGACCGGAGGGCGTCGGGCCGGCCTCGTGTTCGACGCCGTCCATCGCGTGGCGCCATAGTTCGCAGTAAGTGACCATCTCGCCGAGCTTGGATGCAACTTCGCGGTACTCGATGACGCCGATCGCTTCCGCCACCATCGTCGCGACGGCCGTAATCAGCTTCATGCGCGTGTAGGCACGGCAGAGATTGGCCCAGCCGAGGAAATTGAAGTTTACGCTGCCGCCGCCGGCGCCGAGCATTTTGATCATCGGCGTGGCGTCGTAGAGCATGAACAGCCGGTCCCACGGCACCAGCACCCGGTCGAAGAAAAGCATGCAATCTTGTTCGTCGAGCATCTGCAATGGATGCCCCCACGAACCGAACCAGCGCGACACCGGTTCGCGCGCCAGAATCTTCAATCCCCGTGATGCGAGGGGAATCGAAAACGCCAGGACGCAGCGCGGATCGTTGCGCATGGCGAACGTCGCCGAGAGCGCGACATAGCAGTCATTGGCGTGAGTCGCGGCCGTCGAGAGCTGCTTGCCGCCGCTGACGATGACACCGTCGGCGGTCTCTTCGATGACGTGCAGCGCGACCTGTTCGTCTTCCGGGATCTCCCGTTGCTGATTTTGCGGCTGCGTGCTGCGGTCGACTTGCGGATCGCCGAGTGCGTGCGTGAGGAAGATGTCGTTTTCGAGGCAGTAGCGGTAATAATTTGCAAGGTTCTCGCCGAAGTCGCAGCGCGGATGCTTCACCTCGCTGAACGCATCTTTGAGATGCAGCGCCGAGATGATATAGGGCGCGAGGATGTCGGGGCTGCGGCCGAGCTGACCCCACGTGAACTCATTCCAGAGCTCGCTGTTGCGGCGCTTGAGCTTGAGGTCCGCGGCCGAGCGCGGGAGCAGCCACGAAAGGCTCGTGCGCACGCCCGAATCCGGCTCGACGAACGTCATCTCGTCGCGGTACGCGGGGCTGTTCTGCAAGTCGTAACAGCGCGCGAGCTCGCCGATCATGTCTTTGAACGCCGGATGAACCGTTACGTCGTCGACTCGCGTGCCGTCGATATAGACTTCCCGGCCGTCGCGCAAGCTTTCAATGTAGCGTGCTCCGGTCATGGCTCCGCGAGCTCCGGTCTTGGTCTGCGTTCTATCTGCTGCGATCATGGCCGGGAGTATATCCGGAAAATGTGGCGCTCCGATGAAGAACGATTCGCGAGAACTTCACAAGCCCGAGCCACGATCGGAGGGCCCAGGAGGTTCATATGGCACGAATCACGCTCGGAATTGCATCGTCGCATAGCCCGCAGGTCAGCACGCCGGCCGATCAGTGGCACGTCCACGTGGATCGCGACCGCGAGAGCCCCTATCTGGATTTCGACGCCCTTATGGCAGCCTCCACGCACGACATCGACGATCAGCTGGCAATAGAGCGCATGCGCGAAAAAGATCGCGCGTGTCAAGATGCGATCGGTGAACTGGCCCGCACGCTGGAGGAAGCTGCCCCGGACGTTTTGATCGTCATCGGTGACGATCAGCGCGAACTCTTCCTCGACGACGGAACGCCGGCGTTCGGCATCTTCTACGGTGACACGATCGTCGATACGAGTCCCGACAAGCAAGCCATGCATCCCTCGATCCAACTGGCGTATTGGTCGCAGCACGCCGACGCACCGGAATCGTATCCGGTCGACGCACGCTTCGCAACGCACTTGATCGGCACGCTCGTCGCGGACGCGTTCGATATCGCCGCCTACGCGAAGCAGCCGGCAGGCCGCTCGCTCGGACACGCGTTCACGTTTGTACGACGGCGTTTGATGACCGGTCGCCCGATCCCGATTGTGCCGCTGTTCGTGAATTGCTTTTATCCGCCGAACCAACCCACCGCGGCACGGTGTTTCGACCTCGGCCGGGCGCTGCGGCGCGCGGTGATGTCGTTCGATGCAGACGTGCGGGTCGGCGTCATCGCGACCGGCGGTCTCTCGCACTTCGTCGTCGACGAAGCCTTCGACCGCTCTGTCCTCGCGGCGCTCCAGAAGCGAGATGTGGCCGCACTCAAGGCCATTCCGCCCGAACGGCTCGTTTCGGGAACCTCGGAGATCCGCAATTGGCTCGTTCTCGCCGGCGCGGTCGCTGCATGCGAGAGCGAAATCATCGAGTATGTGCCCGCATACCGGTCTACCGCAAAGACGGGCTGCGGGATGGCCTTCATGCGCTGGCGTGAAGCCGCGGTTCCCGCCGCCAGGTCGTCGTCAAGTAGCAATATTCTGGCTTCGGCGCCGAAGCAAACGCATCTCGCGTAAACGCTGCAAACGGCGTTGTCGCCGGGCGCCGGTACGTGCGGCTCCGATGACGGCGCGCGCCGGCGCATCGTAAAACCGGAAGATGTCGCCGAAATCCGCGTCGGGATTTTTATGATGTCCGTTGTGATCTTCGGGAAGGACGAGTCCGACGGCGTGCGCGGCGCGCGTGAGCCAGGCCGGACTCTTCCATCCGAGTTCGCACGTATGCCGGTACATCACGTGCAACTGCCCGAGCACGAGTCCCAGAAGCGCCCCGGCGGTCGCTGCCGTTCCGAAGCGAGTGAGCACTGCGGCGAGTACGAAATACGGCAAGGCACCGAGAAACCCGTCGAGCACGATCGCCGGGTCAACGGACACGATAGAGTGCTCCCAGTACGAGCGCGTATTGTCGTGATGGGTTCGCAAGTGCAGCTTCCCCCAGATATGCTGCGGAACGTGATAGAGCATCGTGGAGAGGAGATCGCCGACGACGAACAGGCCCGCGAGCGAGGCGCAAAACACCAGGACGTCGTGCCACGTGGTTACCATTTCGCGAGCACCTCATCTGCAAAGCGCGTTCGCCAGTCCGCGCCGTGCGGAACGAAGTCGTCGTAGGCGCGAACGTTGCGATAGGTGTTCGGATCCGTCCCTTTCGGCGCGCGTCCTGCCTCGACGTCGTGGGTCCCTTCAAGCATCAGTTGACGCATCGCGATGATGGCACGATCGCTCGTCCCAAGATGTTCCTGCGTGCGGTCCACGATCGAACCCATCCCTTCTTGAAGTGCAAAATCTTGTGTGTTGATGCCGACGATTCCGGAGAACGTCTTCGTGCGCTGCATTTCGCGGTCGATCAAATAGTCGTTCGACGGGTTGCGCTTGAGCTTGTATCCCGCGAGCACGTCGTCTTTGCCGCGGCCGAGCAGGGTTTCGAAGCGCTCGGCGATTTCCGGCGTGATGACGGCGCTCTCGTCGTACGCGCACATGAAATTGTAGACGTACGAAGTTTCGTCATCGATCGGGACCCAGAGATGACCGTCGATCTTCGGCACCTCGGATCGGCCGCCGAAGAACGACTGAACCGCTCCGCGCAGTTGCGTGAACGGCATGATATAATGATAGACGCGAACGTAATCGGTCTCGGCATCGATCGTACGCGTCGAGACGTACGTGTAACCGTAGCCGGTCTTCTCGACGTCGATGCGCGGGGCGCCGTCTTTGCTGCGGAACCAGGCACCGCCGTCGATCGTTTCGTTGTGAACGAAGGATGAGTGCGCCGTATCCAGGCCACCCTCCATGGCCTGCAAGTAATTGCAGCCTTCGAACGTCTTGGAGATATAACGGTGCGTCGCCGGCGGGCGCATCCACTCGTAATCCGGGACCGGCGGTTGCTGTTCGGGCGCTCCCATGTACGTCCAGATGAGGCCGCCCGCCTCGTGGGTGGGGTACGCCGTAATCTTCACCTTCGTCTTGAAGAGCGAATCCGGCGGTTCCGAGGGCATGTCGGTGCACGTGCCGTGGCGGTCGAACTTCCATCCGTGATACACGCAGCGCAAGCCGCACGCTTCGTTGCGGCCGAAGAACATCGGCGCGCGCCGGTGCGGACACGCATCTTCGACGATGCCCACGTCGCCGTTCGTGTCGCGAAACGCAACGAGGTTCTCGCCAAGCAGCCGAACCCGGACCGGCGCGCCGTCGGCAACCGGCAATTCCTCGGCAAGACACGCCGGCATCCAGTACCGGCGTAACATGGCGCCCATCCGAGTTCCGGGTCCGACCCGCGTCAAGCGTTCATTTTCTGCGGCACTGAGCATCGTTTCCTGATCTCCACTCTCGAACGGGTGTCTTTAGCAGAGATGCTAGGGAGTGGATAAGAAGAAAACGTCAGGAAATTGTGAAGGCACCTTCACATAATTTCGGCGCAACCCGGCGCATCGTGAAAATCGGTCGTCCCGCAATTGCTCCACCGAGCATCCATTGCTATCCTTGAGGTGTGAAACAACCGCTCGCTTTTGCGATCCTGACCGGACCGGGCGGCAATTTCTGGTGGCGCCTATTGCCGGCGCCGCAAACGCAACACCGTGTCGTGAACGATCGCGGGAATACCGTTCGCGTCGGTCACGCCGCGGGAGCGCGCCGTCTGGACCAGCGTCTCCCACGCATGCGGATCGAACAGCGTAGCGATCTCCTCAGCCGTATACAGGACCCCGGGCATACGTGGACGGCGTACGGTCGTTTCGAGATCGCTGGGATGATGGCCAACGATCAGCAGCGTGCCGCCGATCGCCACTGCCGCAGCAATACTCCGAAAGACGGTGTCGCGGAGCGATGGTGCGAGTTGCATGAACTGCGCCGATACGAGATCGTAGGAGCGTTCCGGCGCCCATGTCGCGATGTCGCCGTGCCGCCAATCGATTCGCTCCGCAACCCCGGCATTCGAGGCAGCGCTGCGTGCGCGCTCCAAAGCCACCCCGGAAATGTCTATTGCCGTCACGTGCCAACCGCGTTCGGCGAGCCACACCGCGTCGGCGCCCTCGCCGCAGCCGATGTCGAGCGCAGTTCCGGACGCGAGTCCGGCAACTTCGGCAACGAGCTGCGGGTTCGGATCGCCTGACCAGATCGCGTCGGCTGACCGATAGCGTTCGTCCCAAAGGCTCGCGTCGGACACGCTACGCGACCGCCTCGCGCATCGAATGGATGAACGTCGTCAGCGTCAGTCCGGCTAGGACGGCGAACACGGCGAATGCCTCCGGAATCGTCAGACTGGCCAGCGTTCCGTTGACGAGTGAACGCGCGGCGTTCACCGCGTAGAAGAATGGGTCGAGGTGCGAGATCGTTTGGATGATCGGCGGGCCGAAGCCGATCGGGAGCATTACGCCTGATAGGATCAGTAGCGGGAGGATGAACGTGTTGGTGATGCCGGCGAGGATCCCGCCCTCACGCGTCATCAGCGCGAGGGTGAACGAGATCGATGCCATCATAACGCCGATCAGGACGATGAGTGCAAGGAGCACGATCGCGCCAAGGATGTCGAGCTTCAGCCCGAACGCGAGCGAGCACACGATGAGCACCAGGCTCTGGAATATGAGCGTCGCCGATGATTGGAGAATGAAGCCCAGTGCCAGCGAGAGCCGGCTGATCGGCGTGACGCGCAGGCGCTCGAGGAAACCGGAATCGACCTTGTCCTGTAGGGTGAAGCCTTCGAAGCCCGCGCTGAAGAGCACGTTCATGATCAGCAGTCCGGGTGCGAAGAACTGGATCGCGTTGTGCGCCGGAAAACCCGGTACGCCCGCCACGCCGTTGAGGAGCGGCGCGAAAAGGACGAGGTAGATGATCGGCTGCACGAGGCCGTGGAAGAGCCAATACGGGTTGCGGACCGTTACGAGCAATTCGTTCTTGGCGATCAAGTATGCATCGCGCATGCTAACGGCTCTCGCTTTCGGTGGCGAGTGCCCGGCCCGTCAGCTTGATGAACACGTCGTCCAACGTCGGGCGTGCTAGGTGCGCGGTCTTCGGCGGAGCGCTTCCTGCGCCGAGCCGGCGCATGAGTTCCGGCAGGGCGCCGTCGCCCTCACGGACGTAGATCTGCAGCAGGCTGCCGTCGATGCGCATCTCGAGCACGAGCGGGTCGCCCGTCAGAAGCGCTGCAGCCGCAGCGACGTCGCTCGCGTTATCGTAGCCGAATGTGAGACGGTCACCGGCGACTTGGCGCTTGAGTTCGGCCGGGCTTCCGAGTGCCACGATCTCGCCGTGGTCGACGATCGCGACGCGGCTGCATAACTCGTCGGCTTCTTCGAGGTAGTGCGTGGTGAGGAAGATGCTCGTCCCGGCTTTGTTGAGTTCGCTCACTTCTTCCCACACGCGCGCACGGCTTTGCGGATCGAGCCCGGTCGTCGGTTCGTCAAGAAAAAGCAGCCGGGGCGCGTTGACGACGCCGGCGGCAAGGTCGAAAATGCGGCGCTGGCCGCCCGAATACGTATCGGCCGTGCGGTCGGCGAACGCGGATAGGTTCAGCCGTTCGATCAGCGCGTCGACCGTACGTTTCGCGGTGGCACGCGTCATGCGATAGAGCAGGGCTTGCAGCATCAGGTTTTCGCGACCGGTCGCGACGGCTTCCATTCCGCCCTTCTGGCCAACGTAGCCGATGTTCCGGCGAATCTCGGCCTGCTGCGTGCCAAGATCGAAGCCGACCACGGTTACGCGGCCTTCGGTGGGGACGAGCAGCGTGCAGAGCATCCGCATCGTCGTGGTCTTGCCGGCGCCGTTGGGGCCGAGCAAACCGAAGATCTCGCCCTCATTGACGGTCAGGTCGATACCACGGACCGCCTCGACCTTACCGCGTCCACGTGCGTCGAACGTCTTCGAAAGTCGTTCCGTGCGAATAATCGCCGCTTCAGCCACGACGATGCCGTTCAACGCGCCGCACTGAGTTCCGCCGGCCCTCGTTTCGTGGACGCCCGAACGCAAATCGCCTATGCGGGATAATGGACGATGCGCGGTGTCCGGCGTCCCGGTGAGGGCGGCTGCACCGCCGGATGCCCGATCGCGATTCCAAAAATCGGAACGTGCGCGGGGTCGATACCGAGTTCGGCTTTGGCCTTCGGGAGCTGGAGCCAGGGGCGCGAAAATCCGATCGGACAGCTGGCGAGGCCGTACGCGAGGGCCGCCAGCATGAGGTTTTCCGCGGCAAGGCAGCAATCTTCAGCGTCTTGTTGACGCGGACTCGTCGCACAGATGACGACCAGGGCTGCCGCGTCGTGGAAAACGCTGAACGCCGGATCGGCCAGTTCGCGCCGGAGCCGCTCGGGTATCGCATGTTCGGGTGGAAGCGCGAGAGCTGCGGCTTTCACCTCGTCGGAAAGACCGCGCAGCACGTCCCTTCCGTGGACGACGGCGAACGACCACGGTTCGTTATCGGTGTAACTCGGTGCCTGAATGGCCGCGTCGATGAGGCATTCGATCACTGCGCGTTCGACCGGCGCGGACGTGTATGCACGCATCGCACGGCGCATGTAGATCGCCCCGAGGATACCAGTCGTCACGGTTTCGTCCGAGCTGATCGTTGGACTTGTCGATCGATGCACGAAAGTTTCCTCTCAGCGTTGGGTGAGGTAAAAAAAGCGTACGGCGCAGGATGGAAGGAAATGTGAAGGGGGGCTGGGACGAGGCAGCTGTGCCCCTTCACATGCGCGTCACATGCGAGGGGTAGTCTAAGGGCATGAAGCGCATCGACGTTCACGCCCATCTCTTTCCAAGCGAATATCTCAAGCAGCTCAAAGCCCTAGGTGGGTCCGCCGGGCCCGTCTTCATCTCCGAACTCGGTGGCGGCGACTCACCCGAAGAGATCGAGGCACGCCTGAAGACGATGGACCGCGCCGGCGTGGACAAAGAGATCCTGTCGGTCTCGTACGCCGTCCCCGCAACAACCGATGAGAGCAAAGCGCTCGCGGCAGCGCAATGCGTGAACGATGCGTATGCGGAACTCGTGCGCCGGTATCCCGACCGCTTTGCGGCCTTTGCGACGATGCCGTTGCCGTTCGTCGACGCGGCAGTCGGAGAAATCGGCCGGGCACTCGACAAACTGGGAATGGCGGGGATCGCTACAACAACCGAGATCGCGGGAAAGCCGCTGGCCGACCCTGCCTTCGCCGACTTCTTCGCCGAACTCGACCGCCGGGAAGCCGTGCTCTTCATTCACCCGTCGGGTTCCAGCGTGCATTCGGCGGCGATCGCGGACTTCACGTGGTCGATCGGGGCACCGTTCGAGGACATGCTATGCCTGCTCCAATTGGTGAAGGCCGACATTCCGCGCCGGTACCCGCATATCAAGATCATCTCGGCCCACTTGGGCGGCTGCGCACCGTTTTTGGCCGAGCGCCTAGCACATCATGACGTTCTGCCCGCATCCTGGGCGCCGCAACGTCCGGCACTCACACGCGAAGAGGCACGCTGGTTCTACTACGACACCGTGAACGGGCACCCGCCGGCGCTCCGATGCGCCTGCGAAACATTTGGTGCCGATCGTCTGCTGATGGGCACGGACATCCCCTTCAACCGCGGTGACGGGCACCAATTGATGGTGGAGCACATCGCTAACTCGGGATTATCGGCAGCGGACGTCTCCGCGATCTATGGCGGCAACGCGCTACGCATATTCGGAAACCGCCTGCTCGCTCTTTCCGGCGCGTAGGTGTTACGGCTCGAAGACCGTCGCAGGGATGGTTCCGTTTAGTACGTAGTCGCCGTAGCTGACGTCGGCGTTCCCCTTGTACGATTCGGCTTTCGCGGTCACCGTCATCGTCGATAGCATGTAGTACGAGTTCTTCGTATCCTTGACCGTCTTGTAGGTATATTTGGCGTCGAGCGTGCCGCCGTCCGCGTACGTGAGGGACGCTTCGTCGATGACGTACGTGACGGTGTTCACCTTGAAGACGACGTCGCTGACGCCGCTGAGCGTTCCCTCCAGCTCGTAGTCTTTGCTGCAGTCCGGATTCGTTACGGTCTTGAGTTTGGTCGGATCAATTTCGAATTTCGACGTCTTCAGCGGCACTTGCAAGGCGGCAAGCGAGTCGATCGCCTTGATCAATCCGGCGACTTCCTTGCGACCTTCTTTCACTTGAACGGCCACCTGAGCGGGCGCCTTGAAGAACTGGGTTCCGCCGAGCTTCACCGGCACGAGAGCGAATGCAACGCGAATTTTCGTGCCGATGTCGAGCGGGACTTGATAACTGTTCAGGCCTTTCGATCGCGCGGCTTGTTGTCCGATGATCGTTTGCGAACTTACCGCGGCCTTCGCGGTTGAGGGCGAGCACTCAGCCGGAGCAGCTGCCGCCGCGGCCGGCTTTGCCGGCTTTGCCGGCTTGGGCGTTGCTCCTAACAAGCAGATACTAGATGCCAGGGCGATCGCCGTGACGACGCGTGCGCTCGTCATGGCGTTGAACCGGGATTCCCCCATATGGCCCTCCTACTTTACGGTCGCGCTTAGACGACCTGGTTTTCGAGTGTCCCGATCGACGGTGACGAAATCGCAACCGTATCGCCTTTCTTGAGGAATAGGTCGCGCGGGCGCGTACCGTTCGCATCGGGTTTCGTGCTGTCTTGAGCCGTGCCGGCCCCAGTCCCACCGAGGATGACGTCGCCTGGAACGAAGGTGAAATCAATCGACAGAAACGCCAGGTACTCTGCAAACGAGAAAACCATGTCTTTGCTGTTGTAGTGTTGCCGGACGGCGCCGTTGACGCGCGTTTCAACGTCCACGTTTTGCGGATCCACGCCATCGATCGCGATGCTCGGCCCGATTGAGAGCGAGAAATCGAAGTTCTTGGGCAAATTGAAGCTCATCGCGCGCTGCGGACCGCCGGAATCGCGGTTGCTCCAGTCGTTCGCGAGCGTCACGCCCCACACGTAGTCGCCGAGTTGTTCGGCCGGAATGTTCTTTCCGCGTTTGCCGATGACGATCGCCACCTCGCCCTCATAGTCGAAATAGTCGGCGCGACTCGGATACGGAATCTCGGTACCCGGACCGGCGGCCTCATCCAGGACTTTCCAGAAGCCCCAGTTCCCGGCGGCACGGATTTGCGCCGCCATTTTCTCAATCGTGACGTCCGTCGTTCCGCGATTGATCGCCATGCCGTACGAATGCGCGGCGTAGTTTCCGCCTGCACAGGCAACGCGTTTACCCGCCCACGGCGCGTGCAACTGCACGCCGGCAGCCGCCAGCACTTTGGTGCCGTCGACCGCACCGCCGCGCACCTGCGCGACGGCTTTGGCGATGCGGCTTTTCCCGTTCTGGCCGAGTTCGATCAGCGGCAGCAGCGCAGGCGGAAGCTCCGCATCCACCGCGTTGAGGTCGACGATGCGATCGCCCTCCAAAACGCCGACCCGCCGCGCCGGTCCGAAAACGACAATATTCACGCGGCACTTCCGAGCTGTTTGAGCAGCGTGTCCGCGTCGGACACTTCGAATTTGCCGGGCTCCTCAACGTTCAACTGCACGATGCGACCGTTGTCGACCAACGCGGAAAAACGTTTCGTGCGCGTTCCCATTCCCGGGCCGCCTTGCTCGAGCCCAAGCGCCTTCGACCAATCAGCCGTCGCGTCGCCCAGGAAGCGGATTTTGCCGAGGGCTTTTTGTTCGCGGCCCCAGTGCGCCATGACGAACGCGTCGTTCGTGGCCACGCACCAAACTTCGTCGATGCCGGCCTTCTTCAGGTCTTCGAAGTGTTTCAGGTAGCCCGGGACGTGCTTCGCCGAGCAGGTCGGCGTGTACGCGCCCGGCACGCCGAAGATTGCGATTTTCTTGCCCCGCACGGCGTCGGCAACCTTGACGTCTTTCGGTGCCATTGCGCACTGCGTGGCGGAGTCGAACTCCGTGGTCTCCTTCAACTCGCCGTCCGGTAGTTGATCGCCGACCTTCACTGACATGTGTGGTGCCCTCTCTTCGTTGCGATGTGTCTCGGGGCGCCCCTTCGCCCTGAATCGATGACCTCCCGGCACTGGCACTTGCCGGGAAGCTTCACGTCGAGGAGAGGCCCAGCAAATGCGCTGGGCCCCGCGTTACCTCAGTGCTGTAAATGAATGAAAAACAGCCGATCTCCCAAATCGAAGTTCTGCCCGGGATCGTGCACACGGTCTTCACATTGTGCCGTTATCGTCCGAGCATGAGAGTAACTCGACTCGTCACCATTGCGCTGTGCTGCTTTGCACTGCTGGCTGAAAGCGCGGAAGCGGGTCAGAACACGAGCGTTCCCGCCGCCGGTGGAACGCCGGCAGTCCCCGCATACGTCGCACAACCACCGCGCGTCGCCGTGGCACCGGGAGTACTCGTGCTGCACGGCTGCGAGGGATATAGCCGGGCGTACGCTGGGGTCGCGGATTGGCTGGCAAGCCGCGGCTACGTCGCCGTGGCGATCGACTCGCTCGCGCCGAGCGGTTCGCACAGCGCCTGCAGCGATCCGGTAACCGGTGCCCGAGTCGAAGCCGCGGATGCGCGAGCCGCACTGGCCTGGATGCGCACGCAGCCGTTCATCGATCCGAATCGGATGGCGATCGTCGGCTACTCGATGGGCGCTCTCGCGACGCTCGACGTCATGGACACAGCGCCCGGCACGGCGCTCCCGGCTGGACTACAAGTCGCTGTTACATACTATCCACCCTGTAGTGGACGTGTTGCAGCTAATGTCGGCGTTCCGCTACGCATCCTCGACGGCGACGCCGATGATTGGACACCCGCACCGGCGTGTCAGGCGCTGGCCGACGGAGCTGCCTCAGCCGGCAAGGTTGTCTCGATCACGACGTATCCTGACGCTAAACATGCGTTTAACTTTCCCGGCCCGAACCGTACCGTGCTCGGTCATCATCTCGGCTACGACCAACCGGCTGCGCTCGATGCCGCCGTACAAACGCTCGGCTTTCTGCAGCGCTACCTCGGTACGAATCCGTAGCGGGTTCGGCGCGCCTACTGCGGGTAGGTATTTCCGCTCTCGAAGTTCGTCAGCGTTACCGAGATCGGCGGACTGCACTCGGAACAGGGATCTCCGGACAGTGTCCTCGTCGCGCTTGGCTCGACGAGAAAGCTAATCCCGCAGTTCGTTTCTATCGGGCGTATCCACGTTGAGTCCACGTGGTACCACGTATCGAAGCCCACCTGGCACTGATCTGCGATGCAGTCGGTGTACGTAACGCCGAGCGCGCCGATGTAACAGAAATATTTCCGCGGATCGGGTGCCCAGCCGAAGCCCGTACCACGCGCCCCAACGCCGAAATCATCTTGCGCCGTCACGTTGCTGGCCTCACAGCGTTCGAATTGGATATCCAGTCCCCACGCGCTGAATCCCGTGGCCTGTTTGTCTTGCGGATTGATCGCCTTGATATCGCTGACAGCAGAATCCGTCACCGTCACGGCTACTCCATAGACCTCGAGACCCGTCGCTTTTGCCCCGGCGTTCGACGGCGAAACGCCGTCCACGATGTGGTCCGCTCGGAAGCCGCTAACGGTGACCTGTCCGTCCAGGAATACCGACATGCCGTGGCAGTCGTCACAGCAGCCGGTCAACCCAGACGCCGAGCAATTGACGTAGCTGAGATCCCAACACAAGATGGGACAGAATCCGAGAACGGTGTGGCCTGTCGTCAGCACGTTTCCGTTGAAGTGTGATTGAAGGGACTGCGCCGTGCAGCCGGTGGTCGTCACATTGATGCATTTGATGTAGCTGAAGCCTTGCACGGCGCCATCATTGTTCACCAATCCACTGGTGCTGCAGTTGCTCACCGTTGCCTGGATCGTACTGACCAAAAAGATGCCGGCGCTGGAATCAGTCGTGACATTCAACTGCGCAACGCTGCAGTCGGAGATCGCAACGTTTATCGAGCCGCTGACCTGGATTCCAGCTGGGGTCAAAAACCGGACGGCCAGGTTTTGCATGCACACCCCGGTTACGGCGATGCGCGAAATGTTCAGACCGCAGACACTCGTGGCCAGGATCCCATACTCCGACACATTCGCTACGGTGCCGTTGGTGATCGTGATGTTGCCGAGTGTTGGGTTGGCGGCCGGTCCGAGTACCAGGATGCCGGTGATCTGCTGGCTCTTGTCGGAGACGGACGCTATCAGTGCGAAGCCAGCCAGATCCAGCGTCACGTTGCTGCATTGAATCGTGATCGCCGAACACTGGGCGTCGTTCGGAGTCCACTGAATGTCTCCACCAAACGTGTACGTCCCGGGAGATCGAATCACGATACCGGCGTTCGGAATGTTCCGGATTACACGGTCACTCTGTAACTGCTGGCCAGATTGGGCGAAGTATCCCTGATAGAGCGCTTCGATTTGGGGTGTTGGGTCAAAGATTTCTGCCAGAGCCGCTTTGTCCAAGCTCTGGAAGGCTGGATCAGAAAAGATGTCGTTCACCCCAACCGGATTCGTCGCGGCAACGCAGTTCGGGGGGACGGGGGTTGTGGCGATTGGGCCACCACACGCCGCGAGCGCTCCGGTCGCAATCATGCCGCCGATCAGTTGCGCCCGCGAGAGGGAGTCTAGGCGCTCTGACATCTGCTACCTCCGCGAAATAAAGACGCCGGCGACCGGAACGGCCGTCGCTTTGTCTCACACTACCATTCAGTGAAGCGGCTTCCTTCACGCATCTTCGAGCGAGAAATTCACGAGGAGCAAGTCGCTTAACTGCGAAGATCGCCCGAAATTAGGAGGTCGCCTGTGTTTCGCTCGTGCGTGCTGAGTCTTATACTCATCGTCTTTTTTGCTGTGACGTTCACTGCATGCGGGGGCGGCGCGACAACGTACACACCGCTGGCAACTCCGGCGGCCATTCCGTCGGCGACCGCTGCGGCGGGAACAGCGACTGCGACGGTCAGCGTCTCGAATCCGTCAGGCTACGCGGCGACGGTCTCGTTGCCCGCGACAGCGGACGGTAGCAGTGGCACGATCAGCGCGATTCTCTCGACGACGCTTCCGACCGGATTCGTAACTCCGTCGTCCGTGCAGCGCATCGCGGCTTCGGCGCGACGCGCGCCCGCGACAATCGGGGTGACGTTGACACCCGTCGCCTACGTCGTGCTCACACCGACCGCCAACGTCTCGTTCGCGTCGACGCCGGGCTTCACGTTCACCGTTCCGGCCGCGATGGCAACGTCGCTCGCAAACTCAGCGTATGTTGCGTTTGACGATCCTTCGCAGTCCACGGGCTGGACGAATATTTTGGGGCCCGGCACCGTCAGCGGCAACACGATCAGTTTCGCGGGCGCTCCGGGATCGCTGCTGCTGAAGGGCGGCCGATCGTACGGGTTTCTGCTGTATTCGACGGCCCAGCCGGTTCCGGCGGTGGCGGCTCCAACAGCCAGCGGCCCGCAACTCGTCCTCGATTTGACGCAAACGAATCTACCGACCGGAACTCCGGTGTACATTTACGTCATCGGGACGATCAAGACGACCTCAACCGATTACTGGATGCAGCCGTCATCGCTGCTTCAAACCACCACGCGAACGGCCGTGGCGCCCGGTTCCACCGTGATCCAACCGGCCCAAATGCAAGCGATGGTTCCCGGCAATCCCACGCCGGCCCAGCCCAATTGCGCGAACAACGGCGATGACACCAATTACTTCAGCTGCAACAACAACCAGTTGAACGCGCTGCCGTCGCCCCAAGCCTCGGCGATCAACGGCGGCGGCGGAACAGGTGGGAACTATCCCAGCGCCTGGGCTGATTATGGCATTCCTGCGACCATCGGAACGAAGCTGTCGCTGCCGCTTTCGGCGATTTCTAAACTCGCCGGTCTGGGCACCGGCACGTCGGCATTCAGCGGCCGCATTTATGTTTCGGTCGGCACGCCGAAACTCCCGATCACACCGGTGTCAGCGAGCGGTTACACCGCGCCGGTGTTCGGGGACGGAACCGGTCAGCCGGGAGAATGGACACTCTTCGATTGGATCGAGTTTTCATACGACAGTAACGGTGTGTTCAACGGCAATACGACGCAAGTCAACCAGTTCGGCTTTCCGATGCAACTCTCCGGAGTCGCCGGCACCGGCACGCTCGTTGCCCCACCGCAGGTCCTTACGGCGTCACGTAACACCATCCTGAATTACTTCGCAACGCAGCCGGCGCCGGTCGGCGGCACCGGAACATCGTTGGGCAGCGTCGTTGTCTCCGTGCCGGCCGGCGCGCCGAGCGCGTATCCGGCCGGACTGACGTACCTGCGCGCCATCGCTCCGCAGACGATCGTCGCCGTCGGAGCCTACTCGGGTCCCTTGACCACGACGTTCGCTTCGGCGATCTCCGCGGCGTACACGGCGTGGCAGACGACGCCGCTCGTGACCTTCGAACAGTCGACGCAAGTCTACTATACGGGTGTCGTTTTTCCGACGAACAACCCGTCGATCCCGACGCCGGCCGGGTACGTCCCGGGAAGCCTCGCCTTCTTCGGCCCGAGTACCGGCAGCGGTTACCCGAATATGACGGCGCTCTCCGTCGCCGTCGCCCTTGGACAAACAGCGTATGCCTTCTCGCTGACCGGGACGGGAGTCGACCCGGGCCCGCAAAACGTGATCTCATCGATCGATGTCTGGACGAACCAGAACTCACTGGCGACGGGCGGGGCCGACGAGAAAAACGTGGGCAAGATGCTTGCAGCGGCGTTCAATCGCGGCGTGGCCGTGAGCCCGGCCGGTGTGGTGACATCATCGCTCAACGATGCGACCTGCCAGACCGCACCTGCGACATACGAAAACTCCCTGTATCCGGTCGGCGGGACGTACAATTGGTGGGCGCAATACTTCCACCAGAACACCGCAACGATCTCACCGAACGTCACCGGACTCGCTTACGCGTTCTCCTATGACGATGTGTGCGATCAGAACCCGTCGGTGAGCTTTACTCCGGGCACGGTGACCGTCACGTTGGGCAACTTCTAAGCGCGCCTACTTCAAACGTCGGGCGTATCGAGCACGAGCTCGTCGAACAGCAACTCCGCGGCAGTTTGAAAGAAGTGGACGTGGTAGGCACCGACGATCTCAAACCGCTCACCGAGCATCGCCGTGCCGGCACGTGCACGATCGCAAAGATCCCGATCGACAGTGCCTAGCCGCGGATAGGTGTCGATCGTGCCGTCCGCCTTGCGCTCGGCAAAGATGGTGAACTCGGCATCGATTTCAACAAAACGCTCCCAAAGAAGCGGTCGTCCCTTCGTTTCCTGCAATGCACGCGGAACGTCGTCGAAATCGCGAACCACCCACGGTCCTTCCGCGTCGGGGCCGTCGAATTGCAGCTTAAGGACGCCCGGAAAACCCAGGGCCTGGTGCGCAAGCACGAGCTCGCGATGGTTGCGAGCCAAGCGAAAGTCGGTCGTCGGGATGCCGCATCCGTTGACGAACTTCTTTTGGAGGAAGCGGTTCGTTTTATTGTCTTGAGAGCTCAGCATGAACGCCACCATCGCATCGATTCGTGAAACTTTTAAGGCAACGTCTTCACAAAATCTTCAAATCGGCGCTAGCGGCGGGCAGCCGGGCAGTCGGCCGCCTCGCGTTAGCGGGCACCGCAGCGCAGTATCATATCGAGGCCGATCGTCGATCGGACCGCTGAGCGGCTTCCGATCGATCATCTCGAGCGGCAACTGCCATTCGTGTCTCGAACGGATGCAGCGATGCGACGAACCGATTTCTGCCGGCGAGCCGGCACCGCGCTCGCTGCCGGCGTGGCCGGCGTGCCCGTGGGCGTGGTTGCTCAGACGCCATTGCAACCGCTGCGGATCGTAACCGCGCCAACCGAGATCCCGATCAGCATGATCAACGCGCACGATCTGGGGTACTTCAAGGACGCCGGCATCGACGCGCAGATCATCGCGCTAAACAACGGGCCGGCCGGCATCGCGGCGGTCCTCTCGGGTTCGGCGGACATCGGCTTCACCAGTTCGCTCTCGCTCGTCGTCGCCTATGATAAAGGATTGCCCGTGACGGCGGTGATCGGCACGGACCTCCACCGCTCGACTAACCCGGTCCAGGGCGTCCTCATGGCCTCCGTCTCCTCGCCGCTGCACACGGGCAAGGATTTCAACGGCAAGACGGTCAGTGTCCCGGGGCTGGGCGGCACACAGAATTACGCGGTGCGGGCGTGGGTCGATGCGACCGGCGGCGATTCGTCGACGGTGCGCTTCGTCGAGGTCCCCAACTCGGCCGTCCCGGCGGCCATCGTCGAGGGGCGCATCGATGCGGGCACGACCGACGTGCTCACGCTTCACTCGACGGGCTCGCGCGGGCTGCGCGAGGTCACGAACGTTTACAACGCGATCGCGCCGAAGTTCCTGACCGGCGTCTGGTACGCGACGGCGCCGTGGGTCGACCAACATCGCGATCTCACGCGAACGTTCATCACGGTGTTCCAGCGCTACTCGGCCTGGGCAAACAGCCACCCGACCGACGAAGTCCGCTTCTATTCGAAGCAAAGCGGCTTGTCGATCGACGATCTGCAAACGGTGCCGCGCGCCGTGTTCGAGCCGACCTTGACGCTCGAAGCGCTGCAGCCGATCATCGACGTCGCCTACCGCTACGGCGCGATCAAGCGACGGTTTCCGGCGAACGAGTTGCTCAGCAGCGCATCGCGCGCGAGCGACCACGGCTAGGCTGCGACACGAAGCGCGGTCTCCTTGGCGAACGAGGTCGTGCTTACGTAGCCCAGCGCGACGATCGCGCAACCGTATCCGGCGATCAGCCACCATCCGGGGTGCGTCGCGGCCGCAAGCTGCGGCATATGCTCTGCGACTGGGGCGGCTCCCAGGGTGACGCCGGCAACAGCAACGCCGATCGTTTGGCCGAATTGGCGCGTCGTCGAATTGACGCCGGCGGCGACACCGGCCTGTGCGGGCGGCATGCCGGCAACTGCGGTGTGCGTAATCGGCGAGCCGACGGCGGAGTTGGCGAAGCCCATCGCCGCGTATGCAACGAGAAGCCAGCCGATTGACGTGCCCGTCGTAACCGTCGCCAGCATAACACCTGCGACGATGAACGCCACGCCGGCCAACACGAACGGGATGCGCGCGCCGAAACGCGCCAAGACATGCCCATTGAGCGGTCCCCAAATGACGCTGACCACCGAAACCGGCAGCATGAGCAGACCGGTGTCGAACGCGCTATAGCCCCGCGCATCTTGCAAATAGATGCTATTGAGATACAGGAACGAGCCTATGCCCGCGAAGGCCACGATTGCAATCACGTTGGCCGCGGTGAAAGGGATGCTGCGAAAAAAACGTAGCTCGAGCAGCGGTTCGGCGCACCGCGGTTCGTACACGAGAATCCCGATCAGACATATCGCGGCGAGACCGAGGATCGCCGCTTCTGCCGGTGACCCCCATCCGAGTCGCGGACCTTCGATGATGCCGTACGTCAAGCTCGCCAGCATTCCCGCGACGAAGAGTTGACCGACCAGATCGAAGCGGCGCGGACGTTCTACTTTGGATTCGGGCACCACGCGCTGCGCAAGAAGCATCGCGATCAGGCCGATCGGGATGTTGATCACGAAGATCCAGCGCCATCCCAGCGGCGAACTCACCAATGCTCCGCCAACGACGGGACCGAGTCCAAGGGCGAGCCCGGTGACGCCGGCCCAGACACCGATGGCCCGCGCACGCTCCGCGCGGTCTTGGAAGACGTTGCTGATGATCGCCATTGCGACCGGATTGAGCATACAGCCGCCGAGTGCCTGAAGTACTCGGAATGCGATCAGTGCGCCCAAATTCGGCGCGACGGCACATAGCCCCGAACCGATGATGAAGACCACCAGACCGATCCCGAAGACACGCTTGCGTCCGAAGCGGTCGGCGAGCGATCCCGCGAGCATGATGAACGTTGCGAGCACGAGCGTGTAGGCGTCGATCGTCCACGACAACCCGCTGGCGCCGGCCTGAAAGCTTGCGCCGATCGCCGGAAGCGCGACGTTCACCGCGGTCATATCGATGCCGACGAGCAGAATACTCGTGCAGCATACGGCAAGCACGATGGACCGAGGTGTCATGACGGCTGTTTTTGCCGGTTACGATTACCTCACCCGTCTACGCGATCGGCGTCGAGCAGACAGGCGCAGTTGTCTCGGCGCTGCGTGCGAGCAGTTCGTCGCCGAGCGCTCGCGCCTTGGCCTTGACGGTGTCGCGGATTTCGCGCACGACATCGGGCGGTTGACCCTTCGGATCCGGCAAGCCCCAGTCGTCGTCGATGCGCGGCACGCCCTCGACGTCGCAACCCATCGTGATGATACGGTCAACGCCGTCGAGCCGTTGCGTCTCCAAAAGTTTCGGGCGCGCGGCCGAGATGTCGATGCCGTCTTCGGCCATGATCGCGACGACGCCGGGGTCGGGCATGTCGGCAGCGATAGTGCCGGCGGAGGCGACGTCAACGGCGTCGCCGGCAAAATGGCGCAGGTAGGCTTCCGCCATTTGGGAGCGGCCGGTGTTATGCCGGCAGACGAACAAAACTGATGGCTTCATGAATGCTCCAGAAGTCGCGCGGGAATCGTGCTCGGCGTAAACCCGCGGCGCAGGCGCAGTGCGACATGCACGAGCGTGAGGAGCACGGGCACTTCGACCAGCGGCCCGATGACGGATGCAAACGCCTCGCCCGAGTTGATGCCGAAAACTGCGATGCACACCGCAATGGCGAGTTCGAAGTTGTTGCTCGCCGCGGTAAGGGCGAGCGAGGTGGTACGGCCGTATGATGCGCCCGCGGCCTTGCCCATCCAGAACGACACGCAGAACATGATGCCGAAGTAGAGGGTCAAGGGCACGCCCACGTAGACCACGTCGAGCGGCTGCGCGATGATGCGCGCGCCCTGCAGAGCGAACATCGCGACGATCGTCACGAGCAGCGCAACAAGCGTCAGCGGCGCGATCGCCGGCACGAAGCGGTTGTCGTACGTCTCGATTCCGAGCCGGGGTCGCAAAACCAGGCGCGTGAGCGCGCCGGCAACCGCGGGCAAACCGAGGTAGATCAGGACGCTCACCGCGACCGTGACGATGGAAAGGTGCACGGTAAGGCTCGGGAGGCCGACGAGCGGAGGGAGGACGGTGACGAACAGATACGCGTACGCCGCATACCCGAAGACCTGGAACACGGAGTTGATGGCGACGAGCGCCGCCGTGTACTCGCGGTCGGCTTGCGCGAGTTCGCTCCACACCACGACCATTGCGATGCAGCGTGCGAGTCCGACCATGACAAGACCCGCGAACAAGTCGGGGCGATTGTGCAGAAACGCGGCCGCAAGACCGAACATCAGCAGCGGTGCGATCACCCAATTTTGGACGATTGAAATCCCGAGCAGGCGCGTGTCTCGTAACGCCGCGGGCATGTACTCGTAGCGCACGCGCGCGAACGGCGGATACATCATCAGGATGAGACCGATGGGCACGATCACCGACGGCAAGTGAATGCCGATGGCTCCGAGCCCGACGCCGACGATCATGGCAAGCACGATCCAGAGCGTCAGGTACCGGTCGAGGAACGAGAGCCTCGGCCGCTCCATGGCGATGTCGCTCACGTCAGGCGCAGCAGGTCGCGCTGGATTCGGCCGCGTCCGTGCGACAGCACGACATGTCGTCCTGGTCGCGTTCTTCGGTATCTTCGTGGACGAAGTAGGTTTCCCAACGACGGCCTTCCGGATCGCTCGCCCACACCTTCGTCTGGTTCGCATAACAGCACGTTTCTTCGCGCTCGATGTCGGTGGCGTACCCGGCCGCCGTCAGCCGCAAGATCTGGGCGTCGACCGCGTCGGGCGTGTCGACAACGATGCCGAAATGCTGGCCTGGCGCGGCGTTCGCGTCTTTGTCGAGATCGAGCGCAAGTTCGAGTCCCGGCTGCTCAGTGATGAAAAGCGCATAGTCGTCGAGCCGCTTCGCGGGTGAAGCGCCGAGGAGGGTCGAGTAGAACGCGACGCTCGCGTCGAGGTCGCGTGTCGCGAGATTGAGATGCATTTTCATGCGTGTACCTTTTCAGGAATGAGCGAATCGAGGGCGCGGGCGATCCGTGCTTGCGCGTCTACCGCGAGGCGGTAATAAACCCAGGTGCCGCGGCGTTGCCAGGTGACGAGGCCGGCGTCGCGGAGGATCTTGAGATGGTGGGAGACCGTCGGCTGATTGAGCGGCAACGCGGACGTGAAGTCGCACACGCAGACCTCGTCGTCGGCACGCGCGAGGGTGGCGAGCATGGTCAGCCGGTGGGGGTCGCCCAGCGCCTTGAACAGGGCGGCGTCCTCCGAGCGGTCCGCCGGGTCAACCGTGGCCGGCGGGCAGCAACGTTGCATCGACACACTTCGATGCTATAATCTGAATCGACACTTGTCAATACACAGGGCCAATCCCGCGGCGGCGCATTAGTTGTATAGTGGAACCGTTGAAACACGCAACGAAGCATAAGCGCTCTCTGGCAGCCGTCATCACGACCGGCATCGTCTCAATTCTGGCGGCCGCATTTCCCGCATCCGCCGACCCAGCTGCGAGTCCGCCACGTCAAGCGACGGTCGAGCAACGCGGCGAAAGCGTTATGCCGTTCGACATGAACCGCACGATGCACATGTTCACACCCACCACCAGCGGCGGCGTGGAGAGCGTCGTCTCAAATGATGGCGATCCACACCAAATCGCTCTGATCCGTGCGCATCTGCGCAAGGAAGCGCGAGCGTTCGCGCACGGGGACTTCTCTGACCCCGCCTCAATCCACGGCAACGACATGCCTGGGCTCGCTCTTCTTCGAGCCGGCGCCCGCCGAATTACGGTCAGCTATGTAAATGCCGCGAACGGTGCAAGCATCATCTACAAGACGCCCGATCCGACACTCATCGCAGCCATACATCACTGGTTCGCCGCCCAGGTGAGCGATCACGGCGCGCACGCCATGATGATGAACCACTAGCTCCTCGCGTCAACCCGGAGCGGTTGGCCCGCAATTCGACGTCAAGTCGAATTACACTAGAACGGCGCTGTCACATCATTTTGGCGAATTTCACCATTTTCGCCAAATCAGCTTTCCTTTTCACCATATCCGACTGGCCTGATCGAGGTAATTGAGGTACAACCGCTAAGCTCCTAAACGTGTTACCGAGCACGTACATCTTCACGATCCTCTTCCTCGCCATGGGTCCGTTGAAGACGATACCGGTGTTCTACATGCTGACGCGCGAGAGGGACTGGGGGTATCGGCTCCGCGCGGCCCTCTATGCGACGCTGATCGCCGGCGCGATCGTGGCACTCGTCGCCTTCAGCGGCGTCAGTACGATCCAGAGCTGGCACGTTTCGTTCGCTGCGCTCAAGATCGCCATCGGCGTGCTGCTCATTCGCTCGACGCTCAACACCCTCACGACGCTGGGCGTCAAAGGCGGCGGCGATCGGAAGGACGGCGAGGAAAGCGCTCCCGTGAGCCCCGCAGCACTGGCGTTCTCACCCCTCGCCGCTCCGACAATCATCTCCCCGACCGGCGTCGTGACGATCGTTCTTTTCTTGGCGCTCACACAAAGTAATCACGCGCTCCAGCTCAAGGTTGACGTGATGCTGATGATCATGCTCGGCCTGAACTTCGTCTGCATGTTGCTCGCCGGTTACATCGTGCGCTTCGTGCGCATGACGACTCTTGAGCTCGTGGGCTGGGTCTTCGCTGCGCTGCAGGCCGCGCTCGCCATCGAAGTGATACTCAGCGGATTGAAAGACGCCGGCTTCGCGGCGCGCTGAGCCGCCCTAGCTCGATTGAAAAAGCCCAGCATTTTGCGAGGTAGTCAACAGCCTCCGTTGCCCGGCGGTGACGGGTTCGTGTAGACGCGCTGGTGATTCCACGGCGTCGTGCCAACCCGTTGCCACCAGTAGTCGAGATTGCCGCACACGTCACTCGCGGTTAGAATCACGGACGCACCCGTCCAGGCGATGGAGCGCGGACCCGTCTCGCCGCTATAGGACCCGGAGGCGTTGAGGTTCTGCAAGTTCCACGTGCCGCCCTCAAGCGCCGGCGACCACCAGTAGTCCACTTGCTGCGCTTGCGTCGAGATGTCCGCGGCGGCGATCACGATCGAGTTGCCGGCCGCTGCGATCGTCGGGCCGAGGTAGCTGGTATCGTTGAACGGGACCGAGCGCGGCGCGCTCACCGTTTGGGTGTGCCAGAGCGCCGTGCCGGCGGCCTGCCACCAGTAGGTCACCGTGGCGGTGCCGGGGTGCTGGTCAGTCGCATGATGCGTCGCCGCGATGATAACGGCGTGCCCGTTCCACGCGATCGAAGGGTTCCCGTTGGAGCCATTGTCGACGACCTGCTGGTGCCAGATGTTGGATCCGGCGCCCTGCCAGTAGTAGCAGAGGGCGGCGCCGTTGCAGATGTCCGCGATGACGACCGACGTCCCGGTCCACGCGATCGACGGCTCGTCGAGCGAACTATTCGCGTTCACGAGCTCGTGATACCACGTCGTCTGGCCCTTCTCTTGAAACCAATAATGCAGCCCGTGCTTATCGGTCGCCGTAACGACGACGGATCGCCCCGTCCAGGCCATGCTCGGCGGGGAATAGCCCATAACGTGCGGCGTTGTCACGCCGTTCTGCACAGAGCCGAAGTTGCAGCAGCCGGGCGGACCATTTGCGATCGTCTGCTGATGCCAGGGCGTCGTCCCGGCGGCTTGCCACCAGTAGTAGAGGCCGCCGTTGCGCTGGTCGACGGCGGCGATGATCGCGGAATTGCCGGTCCACGCGATCGCGTTCGATCGATAGCCGAGCACGGTGACAAGTTGAAGTCCGGGACCGGGACACCCGCCGGCCGCAACGAGCTGCTTGTGCCAGGTGCTCGTGCCGGTCGTTTGCCAAAAATAATAGAGGTTACCGCCCTCGATCCCGGGCGACGCGACGAGCAGCGCGGTGCTACCGTTCCACGCGATGCCGCCGCTGATCAGATTATCGGGACACGTTTGCGCGCGTGCCTGTCGATCGACAAAAGCCACGGCACACAATGCAACCGCGCACGCGAAGAGCGCGAGACAGAAGCGAGCAAGACCTTGTCCGTGCACGTTGCCCTCCTATAGCACGGTCCCATTCTAAAGTGCACCCACCGGGTACGCTAGCATCGGCGCTCACACCCTCTTGCCCATTCCGTTTCGATGTCCGCCGTAGATTGCAAAGCCAATCGGACCGCTGACGTCGCGCAAAGATATGGCCAAGGCCGGCTCGCCGGGTGAGCGCGGCACGGTCAACTTCGCCCACTCGACCGACGGCATCACCTCGGCACCATTTTTGCTAAGGAGGCGACGAACCGATTCGTCGTCATCCGATCGTACGTATTCCCAACCAACATCTGCCGTCCGCCGCAGACCGTTGTCACAGAGTCGAAAGACTGCCGCAGAGATGAGGGACAGCGCATCGACTTCATCTGCAGTATGGACTCGAGAAAGTTCAGCAATCTGCGATGCAATGAGTCCTTCGGCGCGAAAACGGTCTCGAAAGACGTGTCCGCAAAAATGCTCGCCGGAACGCCGTTTCCTAGCGTGATCTGTACGCCGTCCCCTTGACAAGGGCTACGGCGTCTGTTCGATTCGGAGGATGTCGGCGTAGTGGTTGCTGCCGGTCCAGAAGGTCACCGGGTTCGTGCTGTTGTCGATCCACACGCGGCGGATGTTCGTGCTGGTCGGCAGCTGATA
>Ga0182030_10001148_pt1 | contig 53610 bp, 49 predicted proteins | sample 812S3MmetaG_FD_121299 | JGI IMG/M metagenome (GOLD analysis project Ga0182030, IMG submission 121299) | Permafrost microbial communities from Stordalen Mire, Sweden - 812S3M metaG (Illumina Assembly) | ecosystem: Environmental > Terrestrial > Soil > Wetlands > Permafrost | place: Sweden...
GACGAAACCATCGATACCGGTGAAGACACCATCGTCCGCGAAGTGGCTGCCTGGGATGAGAATCCGGAGCAGCGCTTCTCTCGCGAAGAACTGGGCGGCATTCTGGATACCGCCGTCGACAGTCTGGAGCCCACTTACCGTTCGGTGTTCGTATTGCGCGACATCGAGGAATTGTCGACCGAGGAGACCGCCGACGCTCTCGGCCTCTCCATACCGGCAGTGAAGAGCCGGTTGCTGCGCGCGCGTTTGCAGTTGCGCGAAAAGTTGACCCGCTACTTCAAACGCAAGGGGGACGACGCCTTTGCTTACATGTAGGGACTTCCTGAAGGAGTTGAGCGACTACCTCGACGAGACCGTCGACAGGGAAGTACTCGCCAAGCTGGAACACCACATTACCGAATGCCCGAATTGCTGGGTGATTGCCGACACCACCCGGAAGACCATCCGGATTTATAAGGGGATGGATCCCCACCCTCTGCCAGGCGATGTGGAATCTCGGCTGATGCGCGCGCTAGAAAAGAAAATCGCCGCGGACAAGGCCGGCCCGGCTACTTGACGGCCATCGTCACATTCGCTTGAGTGGTGAACAGGGCGGGACTGGTTCCGAGCGTGACCGTCACCGGCACATTCCCAGGAGTCACACCGGACGGTACCGGCACGTTGATCTGCATCAGCCCCGGCACGGAGCCGATGGGCGCCTCGGCAGCAGCGCCAGGCGCAGCCTGACCGCCGATGGTAACGGCCACCGGCAGTTGCGGCGAGTTATTCCCGGTGATGAGATTGACCACTGTGTTGGCGGGATTGCAGAGACTGCCCGCGTAAGTGCCGCTGGGCGGGATGTCGGCGCAATTCGTCAAACCGGCGCCCGTCAAATACAGCACGGCAATGGTGGTTCCCTTGATTGCCGGGTTCGTGGCGCTGTTGATGGAGTAATCCCCCGTCGCCGGATTGTAATTCAGGATGGCCCCCTGCCCGATACCCGAAGCGTTCATGGTGAACAGCCCCGGATTGGCAGCCACTACGTTGACCTCAGTCGGGCTGGTCACCGGGATCGAATTGTAAGTGACCACAAGGTTCACTGCGCTGCCGGTCTTCGTCGATACCGTGAAGGGAACAATGCAACTGACTTCGTTTGTGCTCGTGTAAAGCAGGGGCGCCGGAGCGCCATCGATGGTGACCGAGGTCTGGGCCGTGCCATTGACCGGGAGGCTGGTATTGAGCGGGTCCTGGACGGTCAATGGAACCAGCGTGGCCGGCCCCAGGCCCAGCCCATAAATGGTGATGATCTCTCCGGGAGACACGTTGCCTGCCACGTAACTCGCGGAATCGGTGACCGCCATCACTTGCGGCCCGGGCAGGTAGACCTGGAACGTGGAAGCCGCGGTCGTGACAGAGGACGAAGCGGCCGTGGGTGTCGTGATGGTAATCGGCAAGCTGCCGGCCGCCGTCAACTCAGAGGACGGAACCGTGATCAACATGGCGTTCGAACTGATTACGTTAGGCGCCGCCAGCTTCACCGATCCAATGGAAACGGTGGACGTGCTGAAGAAACTGGACCCGCTGACCGTCACCACCATATTCGGCGAAGCGACCAGTGCGCCCGGTGGCCACAGGCCGGTGATGACGGGGATCCCCGCCTTCACGCTCAAACTGACTCCCACACTCACGGCCGCGATAGCAGTATCCGATGGTGTGAATTTGATCGTGGCCGAATAACTACCGGGGGCTAATCCGGCCGGGTTCACGGTGACATTGATGGTGGAAGGAATGCCCACAATCGAAATCGATCCGCTATATTGCGCGGAGAGCCAGGTGCCTCCGGAAACCGCGATGGCGGCCGTGATGGCCGCGCCGGTACTGGTGAGCACAACCGGTTGAGCCACAGGAAAGGCGGCTTGATCCGTGGCATAAGTGAATGCCAGGCTGGTTGTGTTGGGGACCAGCGTAGGCGGTGGATCGCTCACCGCCAGTGTGACCGTATAGGTCTGCGAGGGGGTGTTGGCCTGCGGTGCGCTGATGGTGAGGGTGGCCTGTTGGCTGCCGGATGGCAAAGACGTGGGGTTGACGTAGATCTTGATGCTCGCGGGCGTGGTGCCGCTGTAGGCCGAGAGACTCACCCAAGGTGACGCGCTTTGCGAAATGGTGAAAGCGAGCGCGGTTCCCGTGCTCTTGATCTGCAAAGTTTGCGAGGCGGGCAAGGCCGTGCCCATGGTGTAACTGAAACTGGTGGAAGCCGGCGAGAAAGCCAAGTCCGGAGTGGTCGCGTACCCGAGCGTCCCCAGCAGCAACAAGATCGCGAATAGCCTCAGCGGGCGGACCCCAACGGTCCACATCGATTTACAGTTCATGGTTTCACCGGCCCGTGCCAAAGAGGAACAGGCGCCTTCGATATCCATATCGGCGAAAGCCGCGTGGAAGTATAGGCGCGTTTTGAATCCGACCGGAATCCGGTCGTTTTGTCGCCCAAATAAAGGAGTTAGCCCCCAAGACGGACTTGATACCGGTCGTTCTTGGGCGGGCCTGTCCGCGGCGAGTGGAGCATGTTTCGGCCAGGGAGCCATGTTATGCTGAACTCGGATGTTCTCTCGCCAGCGTAAAGCCCGTGTTTTGTTTGGGCTATCGGATCTCATCCTAACCACGGCGGCGTTTGAGGCGGCTTACCAGACGCGCGCTTCGCTACACCTCCAACATCAGTTCTTTCTCTCCCCGGAACAGAAAGCGCTGGTCCTCGGTTTCTCCTTGGTAGCCTGGGTAGCTATCGGGCTTTGGCTGGAAGTTTATGAGAAGCTCGATTCCGGACACCCGGGGATCATCCTGCGCGATTCTTTTCGGCAGTGCCTTTACGGTGCGGTTTGTGTAGTGGTCTTCGAGTATCTCTTGAAAATGGAACTCAGCCGCCCCTTCCTGCTGCTGTTTTCCGGCTATGCCTGGGCCTTGCTGCTGCTTTTCAGGCTGACGGCGGGGCGTGTAGTGGGCGTTCTCCGGCGGGAGTTTGCGGCGCCGCACTACGTCATGGTTGTAGGCACTGGAGAGCGCGCACTGCGAATTGGGCGGCTGCTGGAGGAATCGGCCGTCTATGGCATCCGGCTGCGCGGCTTCTTGAACGAACAGGCTGGTGCGGGGCCGGCGGAAATTGCCTTGGGAGCAGTATATCCGGTGCGGCCCATCACCGAACTGCCGTCCATCTTGCGGCAGCACGTGGTGGATGAAGTGGTTTTTGCGGTAGGCAGCGAGAGCCTGGCCGATCTGGAAGAGATCTTCCTTCTGTGCGACGAGGAAGGAGTTCGAACGCGCATCGCCGTGGATTTTTTTCCGCATGTCAACAGCACGGTTTCGCTGGATCGATTCGGAGCCATCCCGCTGCTGACGTTTTCCGCCGCGCCCTACGATGAAATCCAACTGCTGCTGAAGCGCTCCACCGATGTGGTGATCGCGGCCGCCGGTCTAATGGCGCTGGCGCCGTTTATGCTGCTGATCGCGCTGGCGATCCGGCTGACCTCGCGCGGGCCTGCCATTTTCCGACAGGTGCGGTGCGGGCTGAACGGGCGGCGGTTCCTGTTCTACAAGTTCCGCTCCATGGTGGAAAATGCGGAGGATCTTAAGCCGGGCCTGGCGCACCTGAACACACGCGATGAGATCGTCTTCAAGATTCCGCACGATCCGCGGCTCACGGCGCTGGGCTGGTATCTGCGCAAGTTCTCGATCGACGAATGGCCGCAGTTATGGAATGTGCTGCGGGGCGATATGTCCCTGGTGGGCCCGCGGCCGGCCGTACAAACTGAAGTGGACCAATACCAGCGGTGGCAGCGCCGGCGGTTGCGGATGCGGCCCGGCTTGACCTGCCTGTGGGCCATCTCCGGACGCGACCAGGTGGACTTCGAAACCTGGATGAAAATGGATATGCAGTACATCGACAACTGGTCGCTGGCGCTCGATTGGAAAATTCTGCTGTACACCATTCCGCGCGTGCTCACCGGCCACGGAGCGAACTGAGGCCCCCGACTGCGCGGCATGGAACGGCGCCGCAAATTCGGAGTGCCGATTTGCAGTACATTGATAGGTGGTCCCCCGGCTAACGGGAAGCCCGGTTGCATTCCTGTCGCACTGCCGGCGGGCCGTGGAGCGAACTGAAAGCAGATTGAGACTATGCACCTGATTCCGACCCAAGACGAGGTCGTCGCCGTGTTGCGAGAGACCGGAGCGCTGCGCGACGGCCATTACGAATACCCAACCGGGATGCACTCCAACGAATATCTCCAGGTTCCCCTGGCCCTGCGCTACTACCAGCATCAGCGGATGCTTTCGGTAGGATTGAGCCGGCTCTTGCGAGCCAACGCGGAAATCCGGGCTGGCGTGAAAGACCTGTCGATCGTCACACCCATGACGGGCGGCTTGCCGGTGGCCTACGGGGTGTGCGAAGCCCTCCGCTGTAAGCAGGTCTACTGGGCCGAGCGGGAATTCGACAATGAACCGCTGCACTTCCGGCAGTTCCTGGAGCCCGAGCCGGGTGAACAGGTTGTGCTGGTGGACGACATTCTGCGCACCGGGCAAAAACTGGCCGAATTGAAAAAGCTTCTGGAGTCCCGCGGGGCCATTGTGGTGGGGCTGGCCGTGATCATCTATCAGCCAACGCCCAACACGCTTCACTTTGGGGAGTTGCCGCTGTATTACCTGGCGAAGTTGGACCACGCCGTTTATTACCCCAACCAGGCGCAGTGTGCCATGTGCCAACGCAACGAGCCGCTGGAAAAGGTGTGGGTCTAACGCGCTTTGCTGAATTGCTGTGCAAGATGTCACAAACCCGTTACGGAACGCGCGGTGAGGGCGGGCGAAAGCGGCATTTTCACAGGGTTTTGAACACTTTCGTGGGAAAAGACCGGAAAATGGTAAATTCGGATTAAGGCGATGCTCAAACTGGGTTTGGTTGTGATGCTTGTGCAGGGGGTGGTCTCGGCCCAAACGGGCGACGCCGAGAAACTGGCGCCTTACTATCCCACGCCGGAGACGATTGTGGAAAAAATGCTGCAACTGGGCAGCCTAAAGGCCGGGGAGAAAGTCTACGACCTGGGCTCCGGCGACGGGCGCATCGTAATCATGGCGGCGCAGAAGTTCCACGCCGACGCGGTAGGAGTAGAGTTGGACAAGGACCTCTGCAAGAAGAGCATGGATAAGATCCTCAAACTGCATCTGGAAAAGAACGCGCACATCGTCAATGGGGACTTGCTGAAACAAAATTACAGTTCCGCCGATTTAGTTACGGTCTATCTGCTGCCTGGCTTCATCGACAAGGTTCAGCCGATGCTGGACCAGCAGTTGAAAAAAGGGGCGCGGGTGGTGGCGCACGATTTCGAATTCAAGAACTGGAGGCCGGACAAGGTAGAGAATATTGCCGACGATGGCGAGGGGCGCAGTCATACGCTGTATTTGTACAAGAAATGATTAACTGATGTTTCCTCCGGAGTTCCACTGGCCGCGATACCTGTCCAGGGCTCGCGTTCTGCTGGCAGCCGTTGCGTTGCTTCTGGCAGCGATAGACCCGCGGCGTAACCTGCTGTTTGTAGCGCTGCTGGGCGTGTTTCTGGTGGCGAGCATTCTGGCGGAACTGCGCGGCAAAGCGCGCATCGGGATGCTGGCCCTGCTGGCGCTGTTCGCGGATACGGTCTATTTCCTGATTGTGGCTTACTACGGAAGCCCCCGGCTGTTGTGGCTGGCGACGGTCTTTTTCCTGTATCTGCTGACGGAAGCGCTGGCCTTCTATGGACCGGTGGAAGTGGGAGTCATCGGCGCGTGCAGCACGGCCTTCTGCGCCATCCTTCCCAGCCAGCGCATCCATCTGCCGGCGGTGGTGCTGGCGGGCGTCTTGGCGTGCGGCTTCGCGGTGAGCAAACGCCGCTTGAACCGGCGGACGGAACTGCTGGCGGCGCAACTGGCGGAGGCACAAAGGGCCGCGGAAAAGGCGCGCGACGAAGAGCGGCAGCGCATCGCTTCAGATTTCCACGACGGGCCGCTGCAAAGCTTCATCAGCCTGCAAATGCGGCTGGAGATTCTGCGCAAGCTGCTGGACCGCGATTTCGAAGCCGGCGTGCAGGACCTGAAGCAGTTGCAATCCCTGGCGCAATCGCAGGTGAGGGATCTGCGGGCGTTTGTGCACAGCATGCGCCCGGTGGATGTGGATGGCGCCAACCTCATCGCCACGGCTCGCCGGACCGCCGAAGGATTCCAGAAGGAAAGCGGCATCCGGTCACTTTCCTGGGCACCAACAAACCGGTGGGCTTGCCGCAGGAGATGACGCTGGAGGTTCTGCAGATGCTGCGTGAGGCTCTGCACAACGTGCAAAAGCATGCCGCCGCCACGCGCGTGGCGGTGGAAGTGGAGAAGACCGAGCGAGGCCTGGAAATCTCAGTGGACGACAACGGCCACGGCTTCAGTTTCGCCGGCACCTATTCACTGGAAGAGCTGGAGTTGCTGCGGCTGGGACCGGCCAGCCTGAAGCGGCGGGCGCGGTCTTTGAACGCGGACCTGTCGCTGGAATCGCGGCCGGGCCGGGGATCGGGCATCAAGTTCCGGATTCCGCTGCAATGAAGGTGGGCGCCGGCAAGCGGGCGCCGGCTGAAAGCCGGCGGCAGCCAGTATTGGCTGCCCCACATTGCGGCAAGCTTTGCGCGTCGGGTTCGAAGTGGGACAGACGATCGGTTTTTGTCGTCTGTCATTTTCGGAGAGCACCCCTGACAGACGACAAAAGGCGATCGTCTGTCCCACCTCTGCTTGTCGACTCATGGATAGTAATACTGGCGCTGGCGGCACTGTGCGGGTGCGGGCGCTATGCGGATTTCACCCTGCCGCCGGTGGTGGGCGGCGATCCAAGAACCACGTTCACTTTGGAAGAACGGCGCGCGCCGGTACTGGAACGGGGCAGCTATAGCGACGTGCTGAACCCATCGGTGGTTCGCGCCGGCAACGGATTCACGAACTATTACTCTGCGTTCGATGGCAAGACATGGCGCACCTTGGTTGCTGAATCCCCTGACGGAATTCAATGGCGCAATCAGGGCGAGGCGATTCCACATCAGCCCGCGGCGCCGGCCGATTCGTATATCGCGGCGAATGGATCGGCACTGGATTACGGCGACAACATCTGGTATTGGTACGAGGCCGGCCCACGCGAGCGGCTGCGAATCGAACTGCGGGGCAAGGCCGTGCTCCAGCCAGGCCCTTGGGCCAGCTGGGACGAACGCGATGTAGCCGACCCTGACGTGATCCGCATAGAGCCGTATTTTTATCTTTACTATCTGGGGCAGGACCGCGGAGCGCGGCAGAAGATCGGCGTGGCGCGCTCACGCGACGGGGTGGAGTGGGAGAAACTGCGCGGCAACCCGGTGCTGGAATCGGAAGAGAACGTGGGCGAGCCGGCGGTGTGGCAGTCGCACGGCTTTTACTGGATGCTGTACACGGTGCGGCTGGCGGGCGAAGTGCGGCATCTGCGGCTGGCGCGATCGACCGACGGCGTACACTGGACCAAACTGCCGGCGGAGTTCAGCGGCGCCGGGGCATGGGATTCGAAAGTGATGTGCGACCCCAGCGTGCTGGTGGATGGCGACCGCGTGCTGCTCTGGTTTGGCGGAGGCGACGTGGCGCGTCCGGACGAAAACATACACGGGCAAATTGGTTTTGGGGTGCTGCGCCCGGTTAGTGCTACGCTCGAAAAGTGAACGTCGGAATCACCTGTTATCCCACATACGGCGGCAGCGGAATCGTGGCGACCGAACTGGGCCTGGAACTGGCCACGCGCGGCCACGAAGTCCACTTCATCAGCTACGCGAACCCCATCCGCCTGGATGTCGAAACGCCTCGCATCCACTACCACGAGGTTGAGGTTTCCAATTATCCGCTGTTTCAGTATCCGCCCTATTGCCTGGCTCTGGCTTCGCGCATGGCGGAGGTGGCGGAGTCTTACGGGCTGGACGTTCTGCACGTGCACTACGCGATTCCGCATTCCATCTCAGCGATGCTGGCGCAGCAGATGCTGCGGCCGAAACGGCCGCTTCCGTTCATCACCACGCTGCACGGGACAGACATCACGCTGGTGGGAGTGGACCCTTCGTATTTTCCGATCACGAAATTCTCGATTGAGCAATCGAATGGAATTTCGGCGGTCAGCGATTACCTGCGGGAGCAGACCGTGGAAGTATTCGGCGTGTCGAATGAAATCCGCGTGGTGAAGAACTTCGTCAACTGCGACCGCTATAAGCCGGACGACGAAAAAAAGGGAGCCGCGCAATATGCGCCGGCAGGGGAAAAGCTGCTGCTGCACCTTTCGAATTTCCGCCCGGTGAAGAGGGCACTCGATTGCGTGCGGATTCTGGCGGAGGTGCGCAAGAACACGCCGGCGCACCTGTTGATGGCCGGCGACGGCCCGGACCGCGGTCCGGCCGAGCATCTGGCGCGCGAACTGAAAGTGGATAAGCACGTGTTGTTCCTGGGCAAACAGAGCCACGTGGAGCGGTTGATCCCGCTGGCGCATGTGCTGCTGATGCCAAGCGAGTTGGAATCCTTCGGGCTGGTGGCGCTGGAGGCGATGGCCTGCGGCGTGGTCCCGGTGGCGACGAATGTGGGCGGCGTAGGCGAACTGATCACCGATGGTGAGGATGGTTTTCTGGAAGCGGTGGGTGACATCGCGGCCCAATCGGCGCGCGTTACGCAGTTGCTGACCGACGAAAGCCTGCACTACCGGATGCGCAAAGCCGGCCGGTGGAACGCGTCCGAGCGGTTCTGCGCGGAGAAGATTATTCCGCAGTATGAGAAATATTACGAGGACGTGGTGAACGGGGCGTAAGGGAACCGCTACGACAGGACGAGCACTTCGACCGGGCGGGACTGAAGGGCGCGATCGAAAGTGACAAGTTTCAATCCAGCCGCGGAAGCGAAGGCGAGAAGGTACGCGTCCGCCCAGACCTTAGGGGATGCGCTGCGAAGGCGCGAGTGGATACGCAGGCGTGACTCTACACCCTCGGGCTCCGGGAGGAAGGCGATCTGATCGTCTTGCCGCAATTGCTCCCAAATCTCCCAGGCGCCGGCCATGCTCCGGACATCCCGGCCCATCACGGCTGCCGTGGTTAGCAGTCGCAGGACTGTGAGTTGTGTGAAGCGGCAGAACAGAAACTGCTGGTCGCTACAGCTTTCAAACCACGCTCGAGCGCTGGCAGAGTGGCCATGCCGGTCCCATAGCAGGGCGAGCCAGACGTTAGCATCAAGGAAATTCAACGTGTTCATAGATCTGTTCGTTGGTCAAGCCGACCTTGGGCCCCTTAGAGCGAATCAGGGGAAAACGGACGCGCCTGGGTTGGGATCTTTGGCCGCGCAGCAAAACCGTTTCAATACCGGCCAGGATCAGTTCGCGGGCCGGTTTTCCCTGAGCGGCGGCCTGCTCTTTGAGCTGACGGTAAATCGGCACAGGAATATCGACTGTCGTGCGCACGGATGCAGGCTTCATGGTGCCATTATGGCAGATTAGCCATAAATATGGAACCTGTAGATTCACCCACCGCTCTCAGTGTCAGGCCAGTGCCCTGTAAATAGGAGCCACAAGTGCTCCAACACTTTCGTAGACGGTGGTTCGGACGGAGGTGGCATTCATTTGCCTTCCGATTATACGGAAGAGGCTATGGCGCGGTAAAGGAGAGCCGCCAGCAAAACAGCCGGCTCCGCGGCGACACCAATTACTATGGCAACGAAGGCCCGAAACAGCAACTGTGCGCCGTCAGGAACAGAGTCCGAGACGACCGCAACGGACGATTCCGGGCCGGCCGCGCCGCCGGCGGCAGGCGCGCCAGTGAGAGTGAAGCTCTCCGACCGGGCAGCCGGCTTGGGAAACAGGATCGGCAATAGATGATGCCGCAGGAATTGGAGCAAATAGTAGAGCGCGGCCACTGTAGCGAGCGGCGAGGCTAAGTACGCGAATGCCAACAAGGGAACTGAAGTGGACGCCGCAGAGCCTCCTCTCGGAACGGGAAGGCCGGCGAACTGCACGGCAGTCACACCGGCAAAAGATCTCATGGACAATGCGGCAATGGCAGCCGAGAGGATCGACCAGATCCAGATCTTTCCGTACTTTCTGAGGACTGAGTCGAGGTTTTCAGGAACTGAGTCTGCAGGGGACACAAATGCTCCTTCGGGCTCAGTGTAGCTCGATTGCAATTTGGGTAACCCGAGGAGGGACTTGACCGCTGGCGAACGCTCCCTTACGGTCGCGGCTCGGAATACTCCGCGTGCGCGCTGGCGAACTTCCAGGCGTGTTCGATGATGGTCTTCAACTCGGGGTAGCGGGGCTGCCAGGCGAGGCGACTGCGTAGTTTGCCGGGGTCCGCAACCAGACTCGGGGAATCGCCTTCGCGGCGGGGACCGATCAAATAGGGGACTGACCGGCCGGTTACTTCTTCCACGACTTTGATGGTCTCAAGCACGGTATGACCCTGGCCGGTGCCGACGTTGAACTGGTCGGAGGCGCCGCCGTTGAGCAGATATTCCAGAGACAAGATGTGGGCTTGCGCTAAGTCATCAACGTGGATGTAATCGCGGTCACACGTGCCATCGGGAGTGGGGTAATCGCCGCCGAAAACAGTGATCGGCTTGCCGGTGAGAATGGCGCGGAACAACAGCGGGATGAGGTGCGTTTCCGGCTCATGCTCTTCGCCTAAGTGGCCGGCCGGGTCGGCGCCAGAGGCGTTGAAGTAACGCAGGCAGACACTGGTCAGATGGTGCAGGCGATCGAACCAGCGGAGCAGCGTTTCCACCATCACCTTCGATTCGCCATAAGGATTGACGGCGCGAATGGGGAAAGTTTCGAGAATGGGGCTCGAAGGCGGATCGCCATAGACCGCCGCGGTGGAAGAGAAAACAATATGGCGGACGCCGGCATCGACCATGGCGGTGAGCAGAGAGAGCGAGCCACCCAGATTGTTGGCGAAATAACGGGCCGGCTCGCGCATGGACTCGCCCACCGCGATGAACGCGGCAAAATGAATGACGGCCTGCGGACGCTTGTGACGCATGAGCGCGGCGAGCCCGGCCGTATCGGCGATATCGAACTCGAAGAGGCGCCCCGCCGGCACATTGTGGCGATAGCCTTTGGAGAGGTTATCGACCACCGTGACGTCGTGGCCCTGCTCGAGCAGCAGGCGCACGGTATGAGAGCCGATGTAGCCTGCGCCGCCGGTGACAAGGATGCGTTGAGGGTCCAAGCTTCGATTGTAGTGGTACTGCGCCTCCGCGCCAAATCCGCCGGGCGGGCATAACCCGGAGCGCAAAGAAAGGTTAAAATGGTGCATCGTCCATGTCGCGAAAGCCCCCTAGTGTGATCGCCGTTTACCCTGGATCGTTCGACCCAATCACGAACGGCCACCTCGACCTGATCCAGCGGGGCGCCCGGATGTTCGATAAGTTGGTTGTGTCGATTCTGCAGAATGACACCAAGACGCCCCTGTTTTCCGTGAAGGAACGAAGGGCCATGTTGGAAGAGGTGGTTCATCTGTACCCGAACGTGGAGGTGGATTCGTTCAAGGGCCTGCTGGTGGACCATGCGGCGGCGCGCGAAGCGACGGTGCTGCTGCGCGGGATTCGGGCGATTTCGGATTATGAGTATGAGTTGCAGATGGCGCTGATGAACCGGCGGCTGCGGCCGGATATTGAAACAATTTTCATGATGGCGAACGAGACCTATTCGTTCATCAGTTCCCGCCTGGTGAAGGAAGTTTACAGCTTGGGCGGAAATATCTCGGGCCTTGTTCCGCCGACGGTGGAAGTGCGATTGCACCGCCGGTTGTCCAAAACCAAATTCAAAGGGGCGTAACAAAAAGAATGCAGGCCACCAGGAACTCCATCGCGGAGCGGATCTCATCAATCAGCGTGTCTTCCACGCTGAAAGTCTCGGCGGACGCGGAAAAACTTCGGTCCGAAGGCGTAGACGTAGTGGATTTCGGAGCCGGCGAGCCCGATTTTCCCACTCCGGACAACATCAAGCAGGCGGCGGTTCGCGCGCTGGAACAGAACTTCACCAAGTACACGGCGGCGGGCGGCACGGCCGAACTGAAGAAGGCCATCTGTGAGCGGCATGCAGCGGACTTCGGCACCGATTTCAAACCGAACGAGTGCCTGGTGACGGTCGGCGCCAAACACGCGATTTTCAACCTGACGCAGGCGTTGGTGAATCCGGGCGACGAAGTGGTGATCCCGGTGCCGTACTGGGTGACGTACAAAGACGTGGTGAACTACGCGGGCGGCAAGTGCGTGTTTGTGGAGACCGACGAGTCGAACGGCTTTGCGCTGACGGCCGCGATGGTGGAACCGCACCTGACGGAGCGGACGAAAATCGTAATCATCAATTCCCCGTCGAACCCCAGCGGCGCGCTGGTGGAGCGCGAAGAGTTCGAGAAGATTTACCGCCTGACGTCGGAACGGGGCATCTACCTGCTGACCGATGAATGCTACTGCAAGTTTCTTTATGACAGCGAGCCGTACTCCATCGCGTCGGTTCCGGGCTCGAAGGAAACGGTGCTGGTGGTGGGATCGCTTTCGAAGACCTATGCCATGACGGGATGGCGGATCGGTTATGCCCTGGTGCCGCCCCCAATTGTGGTGGCGATGACCAAGCTGCAAAGCCACTCGACGTCGAACCCCACGTCGATTGCGCAGAAGGGCGCCGTGGAAGCACTGCGCGGTCCGCAGGAATCGGTTGCCATCATGCTGGCGGAATACCGGCGGCGCCGCGCCTTCGTGGTGGAGCGGTTGCGGGCCATTCCGGGCGTCACCTGCCAGGAGCCGCGCGGGGCATTCTACGTGTATCCGAACCTGGGTGTGCTGCTGGGCAAGAGCGGCATGGGAAGTATGCAGCAAGTGGCGGAACGGCTGCTGGCGGAAGTGCACGTGGCGGTGGTCCCGGGCGAAGCATTCGGAACGGACCGGCACGTGCGCATCTCGTATGCGACTTCGATGAAGGAACTGGAGCGCGGGCTGGACCGTTTGCACGGCTTCGTGGCGAAGTACGCGTAGCGGCAAGAGAGAATCTTCAACGCGGAGGCGCGGAGACGCGGAGAAGGCTGGAGAACGACTGCGCGCGCCGCTGCAATGGCTCCAGGCATGGAAAAATCGATCCGACTCACACCTTCGCTGCGGGAAAAAGTGTGGGGGCGGACGCACCTGGCGCCGTGGTTTGCGGATTCGGCACAGCCCATCGGCGAAGCCTGGTTCCAGGCGGAGCATGAATTGCCGCTGCTGGTCAAGCTGATCTTCACGTCCGAGCGGCTCTCCATCCAGGTGCATCCGGACGATGGCGAAGTTGGGCCGCGCGGCAAGACGGAAATGTGGCACATTCTGTCGGCCGAACCGGGCGCTACCATCGCGCTGGGTTTCCGCGAGCCGATTACGCGGGAGCATCTGCGCCGCGCCGCGCTCAGCGGGGAAATCGAGAACCTGGTGAATTGGATGCCGGTCCACGCCGGCGACACGTTCTTTGCGCCGGCGCATACGGTGCACGCGATCGGCGCAGGCGTGACGCTGTGCGAGATTCAGCAGAACTCGGACGTCACCTACCGGCTGTGGGATTATGGACGGCCGCGGCCGCTCCACGTGGAGCAGGCGGCGCCGATTGCGGACCTGGGAGTGCATCCAGGCGCGGTGCGGCCCGTCGAATTGGGAAATGGGCATGAAGCGTTGGTGTGGTCGAAACACTTTGTGACGGAACTGGTGAGCCTGGAACCGGGCGAGGAATTCACGCCATCCACGGAGAGATGCCAGATGTGGATCTGCGTGGAAGGCAGCGGCACAATGGGCGAGGAAGCAGTACGGCCGGGCGAAGTGTGGCTGCTGCCGGAAACGGGAGAACAGCCGGTGGTGACGGGGGCTGGGAAGTTTCTGCGGACGTGGGTACCGGAGTAGGGGCCTCGGGCGGGTTTTCTACAAGGTCACACAACCAGGGGCACACCGGTGAGACCGAGGTGACGATCCGTGGACCAGCAACTGATGATGCGGCGCTCCGTCATCAGAGCCAGACCGTGGGCATCAGCAAGGGTAAGGCCCTGATCGCTGAATTTCCTGACAACGCGAGCCGCTCTGACAAGTTGCTGAGAATCGAACGGTTGAATGCCGAGGGGCTTTAGCGCTTCGATGAAACTGAGGAACTGGACCGCGCGGATCTGATCGTAGCGGCGCAAGAACCAGCCGTGGCCCTCTGCGATGACGAGAGCGGAAGTCACAAGCGGAGGCGGATCCGAAAACAGGCGTTTGAAGAGGGGATGATAACTGTCGGAGCGGTCGAGAAAGGCAATGAGAGCCGACGTGTCGACGTAACACTCAGTCTTTCGAGCCATAGACAATCTCGTCGATCTGCTGGCTGGAGCGTGGATTTCCGGATTCGACAAACCCGGCATAGCGCATCCACGGCGGCTGTTTGCCTTGCGGTAGAGTCTGGCGGATGGCTCGACGAACCAGTTCTGCAATCGGCACGCCAAGAGCCTTAGCCTCTTGTTTGATGAGGTGGTAGTCTTCTTTCTCGAGGCTGATTTGAGTACGGATCATGTTATCACCAACCAGCTAGATGATAACATACGGTCGGCGGGCGCTTATCGCAGCCGTCCGGCGTCACCTACGATGATTGTGGACTGGGTTCCGAACTCCTGCGCGGTGGTCGTGAAGTCCTCTACGATGTGCTGCGGCGCGCCTTCCGGGGTGATGGTGAAGCGGCGGCCCCACGTGATGTAGTTGCCCGCCTTGAATCCAACGGAGGATGTTTGCATGCCAGCGGACAGGAATCCAGAAGTTGCGATCGGGCGACTGAAACTTGTCTTTCTGCAATTCGTACTCGACGCGAAACGAGGCGCCTTTGTGCAGGCTGGCCCGAACGTTCTCACGGGCCCCCGGACTGTCGTAATACACATTCGCAGTGCGGGCCACGTTGCAGCCTTCGCCCACCACGTCGCCTTCCACGCGGACGGGGAAGAAAGTGGGGGGGTCCAGCAACACGGTGGCGCGGATGGAAGCGGCGCAGCGCTCTTCGATGTCGGTGGAGCTAAGCTGGCCCTTGTCCGGCGCGATTGAAAGCTTGATTCCGGCGGCGGACCGGGAGACGAGTTTCACATGGCGGCTCTTGAGGAGCGCCGGCACTTCCATGGCGGCTTTCTCCGGGGTGGCCTGGCAGCGGCTGTCGGAATCGGCATCAACCAGGTAAGCTTCCACTCCATCGCCCCATGCCCGAACGGCTGTGCAGCGTTTGCCATCCGCGCGGATGATGGATTCGATGGTGACATCCGGCAAGGGCTGGACCACTTTGCCGGCGTGGTCCGTGATGACGCGCTTTTCCGTGGACACCCAGTTCCAGTGGATTTCCTGCAGCCGGTTGCGTGCAAACGCAGCGGAGGCTTTCGCCAGGAGGTCGGCCGGGCTGTCTGCCAGGGGGGCGGACGGCGACGGGATACCCAGCAACAAGATGACGGAGCCCCAGAGTGCCGTGCGGAGCCTCATAGCAGTAGGGTACGCCCGTGAGAGAAGGCGCGCAAATGGAGCAAGGGGACGCAAAGCTTACGGATCGACCCAGGCAAACACGCGTCGAGTTGAGACTCGACGCAGCAGGCAGGAGTGCCCGCGCCACGGGCCAACAGGCTATTCGGCCCGAAGCGCCGCTGTGGGGTCAAGGCGCAGGATGCGGCCGGTGGCGATCCAGATGGCAGCCGCGGCAGTGGCGCTCAACACCAGGGCGGCGGCGCAGGTAGTTGTACCAGCAGGCTCGGCGGTGAGAATCAGGTGCTGCAGGAATCTGCCCAATGCGGCGGCTCCGGCGATGCCAAACAGCATGCCGGCCGCAACCGGGAGCATACTCTGGCGCAGCAACATGGCGCGCACGCCACGCGGCGAAGCGCCGACGGCGATGCGCACGCCGATCTCCTGGGTGCGCTGCGCGATGGAGTGAGAGACTGCGCCGTACGCGCCGATGACCGCGAGCAACAGCGCGAAGCCCGCAAAGAAGAGCACCGCGGTGGTATAGAAGCGCGGGCGGGCGAGCGACTCGCGCAGGCGCTGGTTGAGCGTCATCACACCGTACACCGGCACTTCGGGATCCACCTGGCGCAGCGAGTCGCGGAGGATGGGAAGGTAGGCCTCCGGATTGCCCTTGACGCACACCGTGATGGTGGCCGCCGTCCCTGGGCTCTGCGCCATGGGAGTGTACACCTGCACGTCGGCGAACTGTTTGCGCAGAGGGTCATAACGGGCGTCCGCGGCTATGCCGACAATGGTCAACGGCTGATCCTGATCGGGAGTTACCTTGTGTCCCAGCACGCTGGCATCGGGTGAAACCTGGCGGGCGAACGACTGGCTGACAATGGCGACAGGTTCCGAGCCCTGGCGGTCGGCTTCAGTGAAATCGCGGCCTTCTACGATTCCGGCGCTGAGGGTGCGGAAATAATCGGGCGTAGCAGCAACCTGCATGGCGGGGCCATCCTGACCGGAATCGAGCGTGAAGTGGTCCCCCAGATGTGGGTCATTCACCAGCGGCAGGAAATCCACCGCCGCGACCGATTCCACACCCGGAACGGCTCGCAAGCGGTCGAGCGCCTGCCGGTAATACGGCAGCTCACGGAGCGTGCGAACCGTTTGCGGGACGCGGTAATCCGTCTCGTACCGAGTGCCGAAGAGCGAAATCCCGAGCGTGGCCACGTGGTCCACGCGGTAGCCCAGATCCATGTTCAGCAATTTTAGAAAACTGCTTCCCAGGGTGAGAGAGCCGGCCAGCAGGACCACGGCTACCGCTGCCTGCACCGCAAGTACCACGGCGCGCATGCGCCGGATGCCGCGTGGAGTCGGCCCCCGGGCGCGCAGCGCATCGTCCACCAGGAAGCGCCCAATGAGGGACGCGGGAACGACGCCGAAGAGCACGCCGGTGAGCGCGGAGAGTCCCAGCGCGAACGACAGCACGCGCCAATCCAGAATGGTGTATGCCTGTGTGGCAAGTTGGGCGGGCAGCGCGAGCGCCGCGAGTTGCACGGTCCAGCGCGCGACGGCCAGGCCGGCGCAGGCCGCGGCGAGAGTCAGTACCGCGCTTTCCGTGGCGAGTTGCTGCACCAGGCGGGCGCGACTGGCGCCCAGGGCGGCACGCAGCGTCAACTCAGTGCGCCGCTCGCTGGTTCGCGAAAGCAGCAGTTGCGCGACATTGGCGCAAGCGATCAGCAGCACGAGCATCACCAACCCCAGCAGCACGAAAGAGGCCTGCCGCACCGGCCCGGCGAGCTGATCCCGCAGCGGTTCCAGACGGAATGGCTCAAGTCTCCGATTGCCGCCAGCTGCCAGAACTCCTTCGCGATAGATGCGGTTGGCCGCGGCGATACCGATGCCAGGTTTCATCCGGCCAATCACTGTTCCGCGCACCATTTTTTCACCGGCCGGCAGCAACGCGAAGTCGAACACGGTGGGCGTCCAAAGGCTGGTGTTGCCCGGAAAGTCGAATGCCGGCGGCGCCACGCCCACCACGGTCAGAGGCACTCCCTGCAGCCGGATGGTGGCGCCGAGAATGCCTGGGTCGCCGCCGAAAAACTGTTGCCACAATCCGTACGAGATTACGGTGACGCGGTCGCGGCCTTCCACATCCTCACCGGGCGCAAACGTTCGCCCCAGCGCCGGCGCAGTTCCCAGCAGGGAAAAGAAATTCTGCGAGGTCTCGGCGATCTGCACATGGAGGGCGCGGCGGTTGGCGTTCAGATTCATTTGCTGGGGCCGGTAGCTGGCCGCATCCTCAAGGAACGGACTGCTCTGCGCGGTGGTGTGGAATCCAACTGGCGTTGCCGTATTGAGGGAAGAGATCAGTTGCGGCACCAGGACCAGGCGCGCCGGTGAGCGGAACGGAAGACTACGAAGCAGCCGGGCATTTACTACGCTGAAGACGCCGGTGGAAGCGCCGATCGCAAGAGCCAGAGCAGCAAGGGCCAGCGTTGTGACGAAGGCGCGCCGGCGATAGACGCGGGCGGCATAGCGAAGGTCCTGGAGCAGTTCGCGCAGAATTTCCGCGGGGATGGTGGCGGCCAGGTCAGCAAAGGCACGCAGCAGGAAAATGGCTCGCGCCGGGGCACTGCCGGCTTGGCCATATTCATCCCAAAATTGGCGTTCCAGCGGCTCACCGAATTCCTCCCGGAAGCGCGCGGGGTATAGCTTGATCAGCACACGGTAGAAACGGCTCGGCACGGGCATGGTTGGCTCCTATGCAAGATCCGGCAGTCCCAGGGTGTTTTCCGCCAGGCGCACGAGGTGTTGCAAGCGGATGGCTTCCGCCTGGACGATGCGGCGGCCTAGGGCAGTGATGCGATAGTAGCGGCGGCGTTCATCATCCAGATGCGTATCAGGGCGCTCGTCGGATTCTTCAATCCATCCCTGGTCCAACATACGGCTGATGGAGCCGTAGAGCGCGCCGGAAGCCAGATTCAGCTTGCCGTTGGTGCGTTGGAGAATCTCGCGTTTGAGAGCGTAACCGTGGCGCTCTCCTTCGCTGAGAGCCAGCAGCATGTGGAAGATGGGCAGCGGCAACGGCAGGGATGCCTGAATTGAGGTCTCTTTTGCCATATTAGGTCAAATTATGTCCTAGTAGGTCAAGATTGTCAAGAGCACTTTCAAAGAGCGCGCAGGAAGCTTACCCGATTCCCAGATCGTCAATGCGTTCCAGGGGGGCGCCGCAAACGCGGCAGATGAGGGCATGGCAATCGCCGCAGACCAGGGGGTCGGGGACGGGACGGGCGCACGCGGGACAATAAAACTCGACGCCGGGCTGAGCGGGTTCGGGCATGGGCTTTGTCTTCAGTGTAGCCTTAAAGAACGGGCGGGCTAAAACAAAGGAAGGAAGACGGGCGGCCCTGGGGCGGGCGGGTTGCCAACCCGCCGCAGGTTAGCAACCTGCCCCACAAAGGCGTGATGAAAGCCATCGAAATCGGCGAAGACCTGGCGGAACTGGACCGGGCACTGGAAGCGCTGCCCAACAGCCCGGCGGTGTTTCTGCTCTGGCCCAGCGAAGGCGCGCCTTATCTTTCGAAGACCGGGTTGCTGCGGCGGCGATTACTGCGACTGTTGAAGGATCGCGAACGGCCTTCGCGATTACTGAACCTGCGGCACACGGCGCGGCGCATCGAATACCAGTTGACGGCTTCCGGCTTGGAATCGGCCGTGGTGATGTATGAGCAGGCCAGGCGGCACTTTCCCGAAACGTATCTGAACCTCTTGAAATTGCGCATGCCGCCCTACGTGAAGATTGTGCTGGGAAACCCGTTTCCGCGAAGTCACATTTCCACGCACCTGACGAAATCGGCCGCTCTGTATTTCGGACCGTTCCGCTCGCGCGCCTCAGCCGAACGCTTCGAAGGGCAGTTCCTGGATCTTTTCCAGATGCGGCGCTGTCAGGAAGACCTGGCGCCGGCGCCGGAACATCCCGGCTGCATTTACGGCGAGATGGGGATGTGCCTGCGTCCGTGCCAGCAGGTTGTGGGTGGCGAGGAATACGGGCACGAAGTGGCGCGCGTGGTGGAGTTCCTGCAGACTGACGGGCGATCTCTGCTGGAGGCGATTGGCCATTCGCGCGACCGGCTGAGTGAAGAGATGAAATTCGAAGAGGCGGCCCGGCAGCACAAGCGGTTCGAAAAAGTGCAGGACGTCCTGAAGCTGCAGGACGACCTGGCGCGCGATGTGGACCGGCTGAACGGCGTGGCCATCACCAGATCTCTGGCAGCCGATGCGGTGGAACTCTGGTTTGTCCGCGAGGGCCACTGGCAGGAACCGCGGCGCTTCCAGTTCGGAGTGATGGAAGGCGTCACCATCTCACTCGACCGGAAGTTGCGGGAGAGCTTCGCGGAAGTGGAAGCGCGTCGCCTGCCGGTGCGGGAGCGGCGGGAATATCTGGCTCTGCTGGCACGCTGGTATTATTCGAGCTGGCGCGACGGAGAGTGGCTGGGCTTCGAGAGCTTCGAAGATATTCCTTACCGGAAACTGGTGAATGCAGTTTCGCGGGTAGGCGGCGCCGGGCGGCAGCTTGTATGATGGAAAATCCGGTCAGGAGGATGGCTGAATGAACGATTGGGCCTTTGCGCAAACCCATGTTTCGCAGGAACTGGCAGAACTGCATTACTACTCCATCAAGAAGGGCGAAGTGGAGTTCTTGATCACGGTGAGGGAATACGTCACACCGAAGGAACCGACCATGCATTTCTTCGCGCAGACGGACAAGTTCACCAACCAGAAGAACGCCCCTTACCGGCCCTGCGGGTGGGGCAAAACGATGCTGGAAGCGCTCTCAGCGTGCGTCAATGCGCTCAACCGGTTTCCTTACGAAGGGTGAAAGCTGCGCACGGCTTCGTCTTCGCCCGTGAATGTCACGAAGAGACTGGGACTTTCCCGGCTAACGTTATCCCAGCAAATGCAGGACCACGCTGCGGCGGTGCGGCGCGGCGCGGTGCTCAAACAGGTAGATGCCCTGCCAGGCGCCCAGCGTCATGCGGCCATCCTGTACCGGTATGGAAAGCTGCGTCAGCGTAAGAGCGGCGCGGATGTGGGAGGGCATATCGTCCGGGCCTTCCGCAGTATGGCGGTAGAGGCTCGTATCCTCGGGCGCCAGGCGGTTGAAGAAGGCGGCGAGATCGTGAATCACATCCGGGTCGGCATTTTCCTGAATCGTCAATGAGGCCGATGTGTGCTGCACGAAGAGCGTGAGCAGGCCGGTCGAGACTTCCTGGGCGCTTACCCACTGGGCGATGGGTCTCGTGATTTCGTAGAGTCCCTTGCCTTGCGTGGGAACGGTGATGCGGTGCGTGAACTGCTGCAACGCCGCGTTACTCAACCGTGACGCTCTTGGCCAGATTGCGAGGTTGATCGACATCGCAGCCGCGGCGCACGGCGATGTGATAGGCCAGAAGCTGCAGCGGCGCGATTTCGAGAATGGGCGCCAGCAGATCGATAACCGGCGGAATCTCAATCACGTGATCGGCCACTCTACGGACCTCCGAATCCCCTTCGGTGACCAGTGCCACGATGATGCCTTCGCGCGCCTTCACCTCCTGAATATTCGAGAGCGTCTTCTCATAGAGCAGGCGGCTTTCGCGATTGGAGGCATCGTGGGTGGCCAGCACGACCACGGGAAGCTTTTCGTCGATGAGCGCGTTGGGGCCATGCTTCATTTCGCCGGCGGGGTAGCCTTCGGCATGGATGTAGGAAATCTCCTTGAGCTTGAGCGCGCCTTCAAGCGCGATGGGGAAATGCACGCCGCGGCCCAGGAAGAGAAAATCGGTGGCGCGGTGCAGTTCGCGGCCCAGAGCTTCGTACACGGGGTCGTGGGAAAGCACGGTTTCCAGCTTGCCGGGAAGATGCAACAACTCCTGCACCAGGGAACGCGAGCAGGATTCGTCAAGCGCTCCGTTGGCCTGGCCCAGGTACATCGCCAGAATAAACAGCGCGGTCAACTGGCAGGTGAAAGCTTTGGTGGAAGCCACACCGATTTCGGGGCCGGCGTGGGTATAGATGGTGCCGGCGGCTTCGCGGGTGATCATGGAACCGACGGCGTTGCAGATGGCCAGCGTGGGCGAACCCTTGTGCTTGGCTTCGCGCTGGGCGGCCAGCGTATCGGCGGTTTCTCCCGATTGCGAAATGACGACGGTGAGCGTGTGGTCGCTCATGATGGGGTCGCGATAGCGGAATTCGCTGCCGTAATCCACTTCAACGGGCAAGCGGGCCAGCTTCTCAATCATCATCTTGCCGGCCAGCGCGGCGTGCCAACTGGTGCCGCAGGCAATGATCTTCACCTGGCGAAAGCGCGCGAACTCTTCCGGCGTAATCTCCATTTCATCCAGGAAAATCTGCCCGGTTTCCTGGCTGACGCGACCGAGCGTGGTGTCTTTGACGGCGCGCGGCTGCTCATAAATTTCCTTGAGCATGAAGTGCTTGTAGCCGCCTTTTTCCGCCAGAATGGGATCCCACAAAATGTGCTCCACGCGGCGATTGATGGGGCGGCCTTCGAAATCGCTCAAGCGCACGCCCTCATCGGTGAGGACGGCCATGTCGCCATCCGCCAGGAAGATCATGTCCTGCGTGTGGGCGAGAATGGCGGGAACGTCGGAAGCCACAAAATATTCGCCGTCGCCCATCCCCACGACCAGCGGGGCCTGATAGCGCGCGGCGACAATCTTGCGCGGGTCGTCGCTTGAAATCACCGCCAGGGCGAATGAGCCGGTGCACTCCCGCACGGCAGCGCGGACGGCCTCTTCCAGGTTGCCTTTGAAGTGGCTCTCCACCAGGTGGGCGATGACTTCGGTATCGGTTTCGGTGACGAAGACGTGGCCCTCAGCCTGCAGCCGGTGTTTGAGCGCCAGGTAGTTTTCGATGATGCCGTTGTGCACCACGACGAGCTTGCCCTTGCAATCGCGATGCGGGTGGGCGTTCTCTTCGGTGGGGCGCCCGTGGGTAGCCCAGCGGGTGTGCCCGATGCCGAAAGAGCCATCCATGGGGCTGAGCCGGATGACTTCTTCCAGGTTGCGGAGTTTGCCCTGCGCGCGCCGCAGAGAGAGTTGGTTGTCCTCGCCGCAGACGGCGATGCCGGCCGAATCATACCCACGGTATTCCAGCCGTTTCAAACCTTCGAGGATGATGGGGACGGCTTTATGAGAGCCGATGTAACCGACAATTCCGCACATGTTCCATTATAGATTGGCAGAGCGCGGGGATAAGTTAGTGCTAACCGGGGGCGGTGTGGCGTCCTAGTCCAGAATCTCCACGCGGTATTCCTCGATCACTGGGTTGGCCAGAATCTCGTGAGCGATGGTCTCGACTTCCTTGTGAGCTTCCTCGCGCGTGACGCCCTCGGCGAGAGCGATGTCGAAGACCTTGCCCTGGCGCACGTCGGAGATGATGCGATGGCCCAACCCGCGGAGCGCGGAACAGACGGTCTGGCCCTGCGGGTCGAGGACCGTGGTTTTGAAGAAAACAAGAACGCGAGCTTTCATGGGGAAACTCGATTATCGCACGGTGAATAGCGGAACTGAGCGGCCTACGGCAGGGAGAGCAGCCGCAATTGGGGCATCGGGAAATCCCGGACATTATCGGTGGCCAGTTCAAGGCCATTGTGAAGCGCGACTGCTGCCACGGTAACGTCAGGCAAGAGCAGTGTATGACCCTTCTTACGCCATTCCCGGTACAGCGCACCAGCGAGGCGGGCGACGTCCCAAGTTACGGGGTAGAATTCCAGACTCTCTAAGAACATTCCAGTCTTCCTGGCCTCCTCGGGCCGCATGCCCATAAAGACTTCCGTGACGTTGATCGAGCAGCAAGCCAACAAGGTGCCTTGCGAGATTAGTCTTGCGAGAAACTCGCCACGTCCGTTGCGACCGTTGAGGGCGTCGATGATGACGTTGGTGTCGAGCAAGCAAGTTGTGGGCATCGATTCCGGATGGTGGCTAGGCCTCGCTCCCTATTGCGAGGTCCGGTGGTGCTCAATCTTCAGGAGGCGTTTGAGCGATTGTTGGCGCAAACTTCGCACCCACGGAGCGGCGCCCTTGGCCAGTTCCGGGTGACCCTCCGGCCGCCACGCTCCCACGGCCGCATGGAGCGCGTTGGCTTGCCGCGCGAGTTTGACTTCACGTTGCGCCAGCCCGACCAGAAACGGAGCGCGTTTCCCACGCTCGACCAATTTGTCGATCTCGGCAATCAGGTCGGCTGGAAACGGAACCATCACGCGAGGCGGTCTGGTGTTCGCTTTTCCCACGAAATCAGCGTACCACGGCGGCTTACTCGATGGTAAACCGCTATGGTTTACCCGAGAGCGCCGCCCGATACCGGTCGCCACTTAATTCAGCAGTCTTCCCTGCCTCAGGTACGCCGGCGTTTCCACGTCGTCCAGATCCAGCATGGGCTCGGCTTCGGCGATCATTTCCGGCTCCGGTTCGGGCTCGGCGATCACAGCCGGCGGTTGCATCATGGGCGGCGCCATCATTGGCTCCGGCAGACGCGCCTGCTGACGGATTTCGGGCAGCGCGCGTGCGGCGACGGGCGCGTTCTCGGGTTGGAAGCCGGTTGCAATCACGGTGATCTTCACGGCGTCGCCCATAGTCTCATTCACAATCACGCCGAAGTTGATTTGCACGTCGTCGCAGGCCGCGGCTTCCCGAATGATGGAGCAGGCCTCATTCACTTCGTGCAGGCCCAATTGACTGGAGCCCGTAATATTGATGAGCACGCCGCGCGAGCCGCAGATCCGCGAATCTTCCAGCAAGGGGCAGCTGATGGCCTGGCGGGCGGCTTCCACCGCGGCCTTTTCGCCGCGGCCAATGGCCGTACCCATCATGGCGTAACCCATGCCGATCATGGTGGCCTTGATGTCTGAGAAATCGCGGTTAATCAAGCCCGGCGTGATGATGATGTCACTGATGCCCTGCACGGCCTGGCGCAGCAGGTCGTCCGCCACTTTGAAGGCGTCGAAGAAACTGGTGCCGCGCGGCACCAGCGCCAGCAGGCGGTCATTGGGGATGGCGATGACGGTATCCACCGTGGCTGCCAGGCGACCCAAACCCTCCTCGGCCAGGCGCATGCGGCGCGGGCCTTCGAAAGCGAAGGGCTTGGTGACCACGGCCACGGTGAGCGCGTCGAGTTCCTTGGAGAGCGAAGCAACCACCGGCGCGGCGCCCGTGCCGGTGCCGCCGCCCAGCCCGGCGGTGACGAAAACCATGTCCGCGCCCTGCAGAATTTCGACGATGCGGTCGGTGTTTTCGAGTGCCGCCTGGCGGCCGATCTCGGGGTTCGATCCGGCGCCCAGGCCCTTGGTCATCTTCGCGCCGAGCTGCAGTTTGTTGGGCACGCGGCAGGCCGTCAGCGCCTGCAGGTCTGTGTTCATGGCATAGAACTCGACGCCTTCCAGACCCTCTTCCACCATGCGGGCCACGGCATTGCAGCCTCCGCCACCGACGCCGACCACCTTGATCCGCGTTCCCAGGCGGGCTTCTTCTTCGATTTCGTATTTCAGATCGTCCATGTCCGCATCCATGAATCCCATGACGTCCTCCCTCTCAAAATGAGTTACTTCAGTAATTTTCCCAACCAGCCGGCGGTCGCCTTTTGTTCCTGTGCCTTGAGTTTGGCGGAGTACATAGCCAGCCCCGCGGCGGTGCTCCACTCGGGGTCGTTCATGCTCTCGGGCCAGTCTTGAATCCCGAACGGCAGGCCGAAGCGCGCCTGGCATTGCAGCACACGCTCGGCGACGTCGCAAAGGTCGGGCAGGCGGGCCGCGGCGCCGGTGAGAAAAACGCCGCCCATCAACGCGCGGTCCATGCCCACGCGCTGCAATTCAGCGCGCACGAAACGGAACAGCTCCTCGGCGCGGGCTTCGATAATCTGGTTGACGAAACGGCGGGTGGCGTGACGGTGCTCGCGGCTCTCCGGCGTGGGCAAATCCACCAGAACGTTTTCGGGACTGGGCTCAGCGAGCGCCGAGCCATATTCCAGCTTTACCAGCTCCGCCTCTTCGAAACTGAGACAGAGGCCTTGCGCCAGATCGCGCGTAAAGTGGTCGCCGCACACTCGGACCGTGGAAGCCAGGTGTAGCGCATCGCCATAGTAAACCACCATCTGCGTGGATTGCGCGCCGATATCGATCACCGCGATGCCTTCGCGGCGCTCATCGGGCAGCACCGCGGCATAGCAGGCGCCCAGCGCTTCAAAGATGGTCTCTTCCACCGCCAGGTGCGCCTGGTTCACGGCGCCCACCAGGGCGTTGTGTTCCTGCACCGAGGCGGTGACCAGGTGTGCGTTGATTTCCAGGCGCGCCGCCAGCATCTTGCGCGGGTTCCGGTGGCCGGGATGGTCGTCCACCACGAAATCCTGCGGGAACAACTGCAGCAGCATGCGGTCTTCCTGCAACTGAACGCGGGAAGCGCGGTTCACCACGCGGTTGATATCCGGCTGATCGATTTCCCGGACGTAGCCCAGTTCCAGCACGCCACGGCTGTTGGCGCCGCGAATCGTAGGCCCGCCGAGCCCCACCACCACGGATTCGACGGCGGCGCCAGCCGTGGCCTCGGCTTCGCCAAGAGCCGCCAGGATGGAAGCCGTGACGGCCCGCTGATCGGCAATGCGGCCCTTCAACCAGCCCTGCGAAGGCACCGCGGCACAGCCCAGCAAGCGCAGCCGTCCTTCCTCCAGCGTGCATACCACCAGACGAGTCCTGCTGCTGCCGGTGTCTAATCCTGCTGCGTAAATGGGCTTCGCTGCCATTGCCCTGTGCTACTCCTTATCCTTTGCCAGAATGCGGTCGTCCACCCGCAGATCGAAAGTCTTCGCGTCCGGCGAGCGCCTGGCGATGTCCGGGTAATGCGCCAGGAAGTTCTGATAGCGGCGCGCATAGTTGACGTCGCCCAGCATCAGTTCCACGGCGCGGTTTTCCACCTGCGTCACAATGCGAATGTCGTCCGGATCGCCGGCGTTGACTTCGGAAACGTCTTTGGTTAAGTAGCCCAGTTCCTTTTCCACTTGCAGATAGGCGCGCACGCAGTCCATGCGTTGTTCCGGGGATTGATCCTCGCGGATGCCGTCGAGCACCGGAAACGTAAACTGCGCCTGCGCGGGAAGGTTCAGCAGAACGCCATGAGCGTCAATCAAAAGGACGTTGGCGCGCAGCAGGACAAAGGCGATCGGCTTGCGCTCCTGAATCCGCACGGCCAGGCGATCGGGCCACAGGCGCGAGACGGAAGCATCTTCCACCCAATCGATGGCCAGCAGGCGCCGGCGGCGCTCTTCCAGCGGCGCGGTAAAAATGCTGTGATCGAAATCGCCGGCAAAAATGCGAAGCACTTTGGAGCGCGGCGTGTATTGCAGCCCGGTGAGGGCCAGCGCATCCTGGTCGTGCGTCAGCGCGAAGCGCTGGTCCGTGACCACGAACTGGCGGACCTTCAGGGCGGCCATGGCGGTGGACAGGAAGACGACGCCGAGCGCCACCAGCGACAGCCAGAGCCGCCATCGGAAGCCGTACGATTTTTGAGAGGCGCGGGCCATATCAGTTGACTCCCCGGAGGCGGTCGAGCAATTTTTCGCCGGCCTGCCAGACATTGCCGGCTCCTAAAGTGAGGACAGCGTCGCCCGGCTCAGCCACCTTCTCCAGCGCTTCCACGCCGCGGTCGATCGAGCCGACGTATTCCACGGAACGGTGGCCGAATTGCCGGATACGGTCCACCAGCGTTTCCGCCGTTACGCCCTCGATGGGCTTTTCGGAAGCCGCGTAAATATCCATCACGAAGACCGTGTCGGCCTGGTGAAAGGCCCGCGCGAACTCGTCCATCAAATGGAAGGTGCGCGTAAAACGGTGCGGCTGGAACAGCACGTGGACACGCCGGAAGCCGCAGACGCGCGCGCCATCCAGGGTGGCCCGAATCTCCGTCGGATGGTGGCCGTAATCGTCGATGACGGTGATGCCGCGCTCCACGCCGCGCACCTGGAAACGGCGGTCCACGCCGCTGAACGTGGCCAGCGCCTCCCGGATGGTATCGGGCGCAACTTCCAGTTCCATGGCGACGGCGATCGCAGCCATGGCGTTCAACACGTTGTGGCGTCCCGGTATGCGGAGGTGAAAACGGCCCAGGTCGGCGGTGCGGTAACGCAGCCGGAATTCGCTGGCGAAAGGTTCGAGCGCCAATTCCGTGGCTTCGATATCGGCCTGAGCGGTAGTTCCATATGTGATGGCCCGGCGCTTGATGTCGGGCAGAATGCTCTGCACGTTGGCATCATCCAGACAGACGATGGCGGCGCCGTAAAACGGCACCTTATTGACGAATTCGATGAACGCCGCGCGGGTTGCCTCAATGGACGGATAGTGGTCCACGTGTTCGCGGTCAATGTTGGTCACCACCGCCAGAATGGGGGCCAGTTTCAGAAAGGAGCCGTCGCTCTCGTCGGATTCGGCCACCAGGAAGTCGCTCCGGCCCACGCGCGCGTTCGCTCCGCCCATGGTGCCGACGCGGCCGCCCACCACCACCGTGGGGTCGAGCCCGGCATAGTTGAGGATAGTAGCGGCCATCGAAGTGGTGGTGGTCTTGCCATGGCTGCCGGCCACCGCGATGCCGTATTTCAGGCGCATCAGTTCGGCCAGCATCTCCCCGCGCGGAATGACGGGGATCTGCAGGCGGCGCGCCTCCTGCACTTCGGGATTAGTTTCGTCGACGGCCGAACTCACCACCAGCGCGCGCGCACCGGTGACGTTAGAAGGCGCGTGGCCTTCGAAGATGCGGGCGCCCATGGCTTCCAGGCGCTGGGTGGTCGGCGAAAGTTTGACGTCGGAACCGCTGATCTGGTATCCGAGATTGAGCAGCACTTCGGCAATGCCGCTCATGCCAATTCCGCCGATCCCCGCGAAATGCAGGTGCTGGGGACGAAAAAACATTTCCTTAACGTATTGTTTCGGCTTGCAAGGCTGCTGTCAATTGAAAAATGCGGAATTCAGCCCCGTGCCACCTCCTCTAAGATGTCCGCAGCCCGCTGAGCGGACCCCGGATGGGCGAATCCCCGGGCCGCGGCGGCCATGCCGTCGAGCGCTCCGGGCGAGCTTTGCAGCTGGGAAACGGCCTGAAACAGGCTCTCTCCGGTCAAGTCGGCATCGCGCACCAGGCGAGCCGCGCCGCCGCGCTCCAGAGCCTCGGCATTGCGCGTCTGGTGGTCGTCGGCCGCGAAGGGAAAGGGCACCAGAATGCTGGCGCGGCCCGCTGCCGAAAGTTCGGAAACGGCGCCCGCGCCGGAGCGCGATACCACCAGGTCAGCCTCCGCGAAGGCTGCCGGCATATCCGTGATGAAGGGCACAACTTCCCCATCCAGGCCGCTGGCGGCAAAGGCGCCCTGCAAATCGGCAAGCCCCGTAGGCCCGCTCTGGTGCAGGATGCGCACGCGGTAGTGCGCCCCGCGGAAAAGCGGCCAGCTTTCCCGGGCCGCCCGGTTTAGGGTGCGCGAACCCTGGCTGCCCCCGGTGATGAGGATGTGCAAGGCCGCGCCGGCCGGCCTGGTCGGCGTATGGAAGAATTCTTCGCGGACCGGCAGGCCGGTGGTTTCGGTTTTGCCCGCCGGAAAGTGGGCCGCGGTTTCCGGAAAAGCGACCAGCGCGCGCGCTACGAAGCGGCCTATCACGCGGTTGGTGAAACCCGGCATGGCATTGGGCTCCATCACCACTACGGGAACGCCGCCAATCAGCGCCGCCATCACCGGCGGTCCCGCCACATATCCACCCATGCTGAAGACCGCGGCTGCCTGTCGGACGAATCTGCGGCAAGCCAGAGTGGTGAACGGCAAGCGGAGCAGGGTGGCTGCTTTCTGCCGGAGCGAGACACGGTTCAGGGCGCCGATATCGATCCGTTTCAGCTCAAAGCCGGCCGAGGGAACCAGCCGCGCTTCCATACCGCGCTCCGTGCCCACAAAGAAGACGTCGTGGCCGCGCCGGCGCAGTTCCCGGCCCACGGCCAGCGCCGGTATGACGTGACCGCCGGTACCGCCTCCGGCCATGAGAAAGCGTTTCATCGGCTGGACATCGCTCCGCGAAGCCCATCCGAGCCGCGCGCGTACGCAAGCGACCGGCCGTCTCGCAAACCATCCGTCCTTCGCGCGCAAGCGCTCAATCCGCCGCTCCAACCAATCGACTCAGCCTGCATGCTCACTCACATTCATGAGGATTCCCAGCAGCGCCAGCGTACTCAGCAACGAACTGCCGCCGTAACTAATCATGGGCAGCGGAATGCCCTTGGTGGGCATCATGCCCAGCACCACGCTGATATTAATGAGGCCCTGCACCACCACCACCACCGTCGCACCCAGCGCCAGATACCGGCCGAAATCATCCCGCATCCGCACGGTGGCGCGCAGGCCTCGCCAGAAGATCACGCCAAAACCCGCCAGCAGGCCGGCACAGCCAATCAAGCCCAACTCTTCGCCCACCACGCCGTAAATGAAATCGGTATGCGCCGCCGGAAGGTATCCCACCTTTTGACGCCCGTTCATCAAACCTACGCCCAGCAAACCGCCGGCCCCAACAGCGATCTGCGATTGCTCCAACTGGTAATTGGTATCGCGCGCCGCCAGCGACGATTCCAACTGGGCGCGGATGTGGCCTTTGGGATCAATCCGATCGGTGATCTTAAACTGGGGATCGAAGTACTTCACCACGCGCGCCAGCCGGTATGGCGACAAGGCAATCGAAAGCAGCACGCCCACAAATGCTACGCCCGCGGCAATCATCACGAAACGCCATTCCAGGCCGGCCACAAAGAAGACCACGGCAACCGCCGCGCCCAGCACCACTGCGGTTCCCAGGTCCGGCACCACCACCAGCAGGATGACCAGGCCCACGGAAAGCGCCGCCGGACGCAGCGTATAGAGCGGATTATTGATGGCCCGCGCGCGCCAGGTAACGAAAAACGCCAGAAAAATGACCAGCGCGGGCTTGGCCAGTTCGGAAGGCTGCAGGCCGAAGGATCCGCCGATGCGCAGCCAGCGGTGGCTTGAGGTATCCAACACGTAGACCGCAATCAACAGAATGATGGCGACGCCGATGGCCGTAAAGGCCACGGCGGGGCTCTGGAAATTGCGGTACGGCGTGCGCTTGAGGGTCATCATGACCATGACCGCCACCACGGCCCATTCCAACTGCCGCAGCACGTAATGCCAGCTCGATCCGGGCCGCGGATCCATCGGCGACATCACGGATGAGGCGCTGTAGAGGATCAGCAGTCCGAACGCCACCATCGCTACAACGGTGCCGAACAGTATCCAATCGGTTTTGAGTCTCTGGCCCATGTCAGCCTTTCTCCGGCAACTGCCGGACAATCTCTTTGAACACGCGGCCGCGATGTTCGAAGCTTTCGAACTGGTCGAAACTGGCGCAGGCCGGCGCCAGCAGCACCGTGTCGCCTGCGTGCCCGCGCTCGTACGCGTAGGCCACAGCCGCTGCGATCGTTTGCGAATCCACCAGCGGAACAGCGCCCTCCAACTGGCTCGCAATCTTCGGCGCGGCTTTGCCCACCAGCAGCGCCGCATGCGCCCGCGCGGCCAGCGGTTGGCGAAGAGCGGTGTAATCCAGACCCTTGTCCTTGCCGCCGAGTATCACCCAAAGGCCGCCGGTGAAAGCGTCGATGGCTTTGAGCGTGGCGTCCACGCTGGTGGCTTTGGAATCGTTGAAGAAATCGATGCCGCCGGCCTGTCGCACGAATTCCAGGCGGTGTTCCACCGCATGAAACGTGCGCACGGCGGTGGCAATGGCGCTGCGGTCGACGCCCGCCCGCGCCGCGGCTACCGAGGCCGCCAGCACATTCTCAATGTTGTGCCGGCCCCGAATGGGAATCTCTCCGGCCACCATCAGCAATTTGCCGTCGAGCACCAGCTTGTCGGAGCACAGGCCTGCTCCATGAGCCACTTTCCCCTTGCCGCTGAACCATTCCACTTGCGCCGTAGTGCGGCCGGCATACGCCACGCACACTGGGTCGTCCGCATTGAGGATGGCGTAATCGCCGCGGGTCATGGTTTCAAACAGCCGCCCCTTGGCCGCCGCGTAGTTCTCAAATGTGTGATGGCGGTCCAGGTGGTTCTGCGTGACATTCAGGGCCAGGCCGATGTGCGCGCGGAATTGCGAAATGGTCTCCAACTGGAAACTGGAAAGTTCCAGCACGTTCCACATTTCGGGCCGCGAACTCTCTACCATCGCCGTGACCGGCGTGCCGATGTTGCCCCCCACCTGGACGGGCAGCCCGGCTTCCTGCAGAATGTGGCCGATCAGGCTGGTGGTGGTGGTCTTACCGTTTGAACCCGTGATGCCGATGGTCTTGCCCCGCAGGAATGGCGCGGCCAGTTCCACTTCGCCGATGACGCGCACGCCGCGGCGGCGCGCTTCCACCAGCGGCGCCAGATCGGCTGGCACATCGGGCGAAAGAACAATCAGGTCGCAATCCTGGAAGTCTTCGGCGGCCTGCACGCGGAAAGGAAGGTTGAGCCGGGCGACGAAGGCACCGGCGCCGGGAATCTCTTCCAGGCCTTTTAGGTCCGTGACGCGCACGCGCGCGCCCAGGCGCGCCAGAAACTCGGCGGATGCCATGCCGGATTTCCGCAGCCCGACGATCAGCGCTCTGGTGCCCTTGTAATCCATGTCTATCTCAACTTCAAAGTCGACAACGCGAACAGCGCCAGCACCAGCCCGGCGATCCAAAAGCGCACAATCACTTTCGATTCCGTCCAGCCCAGCTTTTCGAAATGATGATGCAGCGGCGCCATCAGGAAAATGCGCTTGCCGCCGCGCAATTTATAACTGCCCACCTGCAGGATGACCGAAAGGGCCTCCAGCACGAAGACTCCGCCAATGAAGAGCAGCAGCACTTCCTGTTTGATGAGCACGGCCACCACCGCCAGCGCGCCTCCCAAACCAAGCGAGCCGACGTCCCCCATGAAGATCTCCGCGGGATGCGCGTTGTACCAAAGAAAGCCCAGGCTGGCGCCGGTCATGGAACCGCAAAAAATGGTGAGCTCGGAAGTGCGCGGGTTGCGCGCCAGTTGCAGATATTCGGCCAGCTGCGCGTGGCCGCCGGCGTAAGCCAGCATGGTGAGCGCGCCCGCCGCAATCACCATCAAGCCGATCGCCAGGCCATCCAGGCCGTCGGTCAGGTTGACCGCGTTCGACATGAACACCACCACCAGGGCGACGAAGATGCAGAACGGCGCCACGCCCAAAACGTAGGTCCAAGGGTTATGGAGCAGCGGTTCCAGAATCAGCGTGGGCTTATACTGCTTCATAAACGGAATGTTCATGGCGGTGGAAAAATCGCCATGAGCGCGCATCACCAGCAGCGCCGCGGCCAGGATGAATCCGGTGCCGAACTGGTATACCAGCTTGCGCCTGCCAGTGATGCCCAGGTTGCGGTGGTTGGTTACCTTGGCATAGTCGTCCACGAAACCGATCCACCCAAAGCCCACCAGCGCGGCGATCGCGATCCAAACATAGGGGTAGCGCAGGTCGGCCCACAGCAGCGTGGGAATCACAATCGAGATGATGATCAGGACGCCGCCCATGGTGGGAGTGCCGGCTTTTTTCTGGTGCGACTCCGGTCCCTCGGTGCGAATGTATTGGCCGATTTGAAACTCCCGCAGCTTGGCGATGAGCCAGGGGCCCAAGGCGATGCACAGGAACAGCGCCGTCAGGCTGGCAAAGGCCGTGCGAAACGTGGTGTAGCGGAAAACCCGCAGCGGACTGGCGAACTTATAAAGCTGCTCGTACAGCAGGTAATAGAGCATGGCGGATTAAACCAGGAACCTTTCCAGAGCACGCTCTACGTGAATCCCGCGGGATCCTTTGAACAGAACGGCATCGCCGGGGCGGGCGGCGCCGCGCGCGAAATCCCCGGCTTCGGCGGAGTCTTCGAAAAAGTGCGCCGCGGCGGCAGGCAGTCCGGCGTCGACGGCAGCCTCCGCCATGGCGCGAGCCTGCCCATGCACGGCCACCAGCAGATCCACGCCATGCTCAGCCGCGTATTGGCCCACCGCGCGATGCAGGCCTTCCGAGGCGCGGCCCAGTTCCAGCATTTCACCCAGTACCGCGATGCGGTGTGCGGCCGGCGTCCCGCCCAGTACGTCGATCATTGAACGGGCCGCCTCGGGGTTCGAATTGTAACAGTCGTTCCAGATCACCATGCCGTTGTGTTCAATCTTTTCCCCGCGCATCTTGCCGGTGGCGAAACTGCGGACTGGCTCGCGCAGGCGCTGCGGGGCGATCCCCATCTCTCGCGCCACGGCAATCGCCGCCAGCAGGTTCATCACCGCGTGGCGTCCCACCACGCCGGTTTCGTAGTCCACGCCGCAAGCCCGAAAGCGCGCACCGCCGGCGCTGAATTCCACCGCCTCGGCGCGCACGTCGGCGCTCTCCGCAAAACCGAAACTGACGCTGCGGCCAGGATGAATTTTGCGGAAGGCCGCCACGCGCGCGTCATCCGCGTTGAGCACGGCGACGCCATCGGCGGGCAGTGCTTCAATGAGTTCCCGCTTGGCGGCGGCCACGCCCTCAATGGAATCGAAAAACTCCACGTGGGCGTAGCCGACGTTGGTCACCACGCCGATCTGCGGCGCGGCCATGGCGCCCAGTTGGCGAATTTCTCCGGCGTGGTTCATGCCCAGTTCCAGCACGGCGGCTCGGCAGCCATCGGGCAGCCGCAGAATGGAAAGCGGCACGCCGACGTGATTATTGAAATTGCCTGCCGTTCGTCCCGTTGGAATCTCCGTTTCCAGCAAATGGGCAATCGCGTCCTTGGTGGTCGTCTTGCCCGCGCTACCCGTCACTCCAATCACCGTGCGGCCCCACCGGCGCCGCGCCCAGACGCCCAAATCCTGCAGGGCGCGCAACGTATCCACCACTACCAGCTCACGGTCGGCCAGGTTGCCGGGCCTGTCCACCACCACCGCGGATGCGCCCTTCTCCGCGGCTGCGGCCAGAAAAGCATGGCCGTCGTGAACCGGACCGCGCAGGGCAAAATACACGTCGCCGGGATTCTGTGTCCGCGTGTCCACGCTCCAACCGGCGGCGTCGATCGGCGGCACGCTCCCCCGGGCCCCGATGGCACGCGCAACTTCTTGTAAATTCAGGGTCATGGTTCAACGCCCCTTGGCGTACCCATAACCCTTCAGCACTTCTCTCGCCACTGCCCGGTCGTCAAACGCAATGGTGCGGTCCTTCAGAACCTGGTACGGCTCGTGGCCCTTGCCGGCCAGAATCACGATGTCTCCTTCGCGAGCTTCCTTAACGGCGCGGGCAATCGCGGCGGCGCGGTCCGGCTCCACAACGTGAGCCACGTCCGACCGGCGGATTCCCACCAGGGCGTCATTCATAATGGCCAGCGGATCTTCGGAGCGCGGGTTGTCGCTGGTCAGCACCACGAAATCGCTGGCCGCGGCCGCCTGCCCCATCAGCGGACGCTTCGCGCGGTCGCGGTCGCCGCCGCAGCCGAACAGCGTGATGATGCGCTTGGGGTTCAGGCCGCGCGCCACCGCGATGACGTTGCGCAGCGCGTCGTCGGTATGGGCGTAGTCCACCACTACAACGAAAGGCTGGCCTTCGTCGATGCGTTCGAAGCGGCCCGGCACGGCCTGCAACTCCGCGATGCCGCGCGCCACCGTTTCGGACGGAATGCCATAGGAAAGACCGGCTCCGCAAGCTGCCAGAATGTTATACACGTTGAATTTTCCGATCAACGGCGATGTCACGGCGAAACGCACTCTGCCGAATTGCACGTCGAACCGCAAGCCCTGAAAGCCTGAGGAAACGTGCTGCGCCCGCAGAGTGGAATTCCCGCCAATGCCATACCACACCACCTCGGTCTTGGGATGGAGCGCCATCTCGCGGGAGTATTCGTCATCGCTGTTCAGCACCGCAAACCGCGGCGGCGGCCCGCCGGCGCCCGCGAACAGGCTCTGCTTGGCGGCGAAATAAGCCTCCATAGTGCCGTGAAAGTCCAAGTGATCGCGTGTCAGGTTGGTGAACACCGCGGTGTGAAAGTGCAGCCCGTAAACGCGGCCCAGCGCCAGCGCGTGCGACGAAACCTCCATGGTGGCGTGCGTGCCGCCGGCCTGGCGCAGGTCCGCAAACAGCTTGACCAGTTCGAGCGATTCGGGCGTGGTATTCGCCGCCGGCAGCACGCGCCCAGCCAGGTGGTATTCGATGGTGCCGATCAGCGCCGTGGTGCGGCCGGCCGCGCGCAGCACCGAATCCAGCAGATAGGAAGTGGTGGTCTTGCCATTGGTGCCGGTGATGCCGGTCAGGCCGATATGCTCGTCGGGACGGCCATAGAAACTGCGGGAAGCAATCGCCAGCGCCTGCCGCCCGTGCTCCACCGCAATCCACGGCGCCACCCCCTCCGGCGCTTCGGATTCAGAGACCACCGCGGCGGCGCCGCGCGCCAGGGCATCCTCCGCGAAACGCCTGCCATCGGTACGGCTGCCGGGGAAAGCAAAGAACAGGTAGCCCGGCTCAACCTTGCGCGAATCGTACGCCAGGCCGGCCACCGGCCGCGAGGCAAGTTCGGGCACGAGAGGCTGCTTCAGCCCGGCGCCCGAGAGTATCTCGCCCGTGGTCATCGTGCAAACTGTACGCGAATGCGTTCTCCTTCGTGTAGCACCGCGCCCGCCGGTGGATTTTGCAATCGCGCGGTGCCGCTGCCGTCCGCCAGTACGGTGATCCCGCGAGCCGCCGCCACCGTCAATACGGCGCGCAGGGACATTCCGCGAAAGTTCGGAACCGAGCCTTTCGCGTCAACCGGCGCCGCGGCCGGCGCCTGCGCCGCGGGCTCTTCGTCATCGCGGTCTTCCAGAATATTCGGCTGCGACGAGCCCAGGTCTGCAATGGCCAGGTCATCCATCGCATCGGCTTTCGCAACCAACGCCGGAGTCTCCGGCTGCGCATCCGGTAGATCCTTCGGAACGTCCAGAATGCGTAGCGCCTCCGTGGCCACGGCGCGGAACACCGGGGCCGCCGCCGCTCCGCCAAAACCAGCCGTCCCGTGCGTGCCGTTCAGAGTCACAACCACCACCACGGCCGGGTTCGTCACGGGCGCGAAGCCCATAAAGCTGCCGTTATAAGTGTGCGTATAATGGCGCGCCGCAAAATCGTAGATCTGCGCGGAGCCGGTCTTGCCGCCCGTGGTGTAGCCATCCAGCTTTGCGCCCTTGCCCGTTCCCACCAGCACCACGCCTTCCATCATCTGGCGCATTTTGATGGCGGTCTCCGGCTGAATCACGCGGACCCCCGGTTCAGGAAGCGCCGGCCGGCCGTCGCTCCGCAAAACAATTCGCGGCTTCACCAGCAACCCGCCGTTCGCCACCACCGCCGCTGCCTGCGCCAGTTGCAGCGTCGTCACGCTGACCTCTTGCCCCATCGAAATCGAAGCCAGCGAAGTGGCGCCCCAGATGGGCAACCGGCGCAGACGGCCCCGGTCTTCTCCCGGCAGCGGGATGCCGGTCTTCTGTCCGAAGCCGAAGCGCCGCACATAGTCGTACATCTTTTCGCGCCCCACCTGCAGTCCGATTTCGATGGCCCCGATGTTGCTGGATTTCGCCAGCACGTCGCGCATGGGCATGATCCCGTTGCCGCCGTGCGAATCGTGAATCGTGCGGTTGAACAACGTGAGCACCCCGCCATGGCAATTGATCAAGCTCTCGGGCGTCAGGGAAGTTGTCTCCAGCGCCGCCGACAAAGTGATCACCTTGAACACCGAACCCGGCTCAAAGGAAACCCCCGTCGCGTGGTTGGCGCGCCCCGGATCGTTCACCGATGCCGGAGGTTCATTGGGATTGTACGTCGGGTAGCTGGCCAGCGCCAGAATCTGCCCGTCATACGGATTCATCACCACCACACTGCCGCTCACCGCGCCGTGTTCGGCAACCGCCGCCGCAATCTCGCGCTCCGCCACGAACTGCAGCCGCTCATCGATGGTCAGGGTGATGACGGCGCCGGCGCGCCCTTCGTTCGAAAGCTGTTGGTCTATTTTGCGATGTTGCGCGTCCGTCAGCAGTCGCGCCTTGCCGGCCTCTCCGCGCAATTCCTGATTGAGCGCCTTTTCGATGCCCGCATTTCCGTCTTCCTCAAAATCCACTCCGCCCAGAACATGCGCCGCCAGCGTGCCTTTGGGATAATGACGCTGGCTTTCGGTGTTGATGTGGATCCAATCCAGCTTCAGAGCATCCAGTTCCCGCGCTTCCCGCGGCGTGATGTCGCGCTTCACCCACAGGAAACCGCGGTGCGCCTTGTAAGCCGCTTGAATCCGGTCGTAGAGTTCGGCTTCATCCAGATGAAGCTGTCCCGCCAGCAGGCTGGCGTTGAATTTGATGTCAGGCAGCTTGAGTGGATCTACCGTCACGGATTGCGTGCTGAGGCTGGCCGCCAGCAGGTGGCCGGCCCGGTCCAGAATGGCGCCGCGCGGCGACGGAATCTCAATCACGTGCTCCTGCCGGTTGCGAGCCTTCAACACATAGTCCTGGTGATGGACTATCTGGAGCTTGATCAGGTTGTAGAAAATGGCCGCGCCCCACACGAGGACAAGACCGGCCACGCATGTGAGACGTCGATCCGCCATACCCAGCCGCGTGACCGCGTCACGCGCCTCCTTCACTTACTTTTTCACCATGGCCACCGCGCTGTCGGAGTGGCTGTCCAGGCGGACAACCTGCGCCGAAGACGGCGTCACAAGGTTCTGCTTCTGCGCCAGTTTTTCGAGGCGCTCCGGGCTCAGCAGTTCGGCTTGCTGGAGGTCCAGCATGCGGCGCTCATCGGCCATGCGGTGCGCTTCCGCGCGCAGCGCTTCGATGCGGTAACCAGCCAGCGTGTTGGCGGCGCTGGGCGCCAGTGCCGCGGTAAGCAGCCCCAGCAGCAGGCAGGCCGCGCCAATCGCGGACCAGCAGGCCCGGCGCGATTCAGGATCGGCCTCGCGCACCAGCCGCGAATTGTCGATTTTCTTGCAATAGAAAAACACGTCCTCGTGCGGAAGCGTGCGCAAAAGGAACGGGTCGCGTTCCACGCGCGCGGACTTCGGCCGGGCGTTGGAAGCGGAGGCCTCCGCATCCGCTCCTACCGTCATTCTCCGCAAAAATTGTGGCACTGTCGCCATACCTGTTTTGTTACCTCTCTAGTTCATCTCGACGGCTCGCAGCTTGGCGCTGCGCGACGGCGCGTTTTGGGTAATTTCTTCGTCGCCCGGTTGCAGCGGATGCTTCGTCAGAATCACCGCTCTGGCCTGGCGTCCCAGCTCCCGGAATTTCTCTTTCACCTTGCGGTCGTCCGTGGACATAAACGAAATCACCACCATGCGGCCGCCGCTAGCCAACAACCCTGGCCCGGTTTCGAGCAGACGGTCCAACTGGCCCAGTTCATTGTTCACCGCCATTCGCAGCGCCATGAAAGTCTTCGTGGCGGGATGCAAGCGGCCCGTCCTGCGCACGGCCCGCTCCACTACATCGGCCAGATGTAATGTGCTCCGTAAGGGCCGTGCACGGACGATTGCTCTGGCTATCTTCCGCGCCCTCCTTTCTTCGCCTAGCTGAAATATCAGGTCGGCGAGCGCCTTTTCGGCGCTGTAATTGACCAGATCGGCCGCCGGCATGCCCATGGTTTGATCCATCCGCATATCTAACGGCCCATCCGCCAAAAATGAAAAGCCACGCTCCGGCGTGGTGAGCTGATACCGGCTCACTCCCAAATCCGCCAGCAGGCCATCGATCTTCCTGATCCCGTTCTCTTCGAGCGCCGACGGCAGGTCCTCGAAAGACCCGTGGTGATAGCGGATCCGCTCCGCCCACTCCGTCGTATTGCCGCGCGACAGTTCCAGCGAGTCCGCATCGCGATCGTTGGCGATCACCAGACCCGTGGTCAGCTGCTTCGCAATCAGCGCGGTGTGTCCGCCCAATCCCGTGGTGGCGTCCAGATAGTTCCCGTCGGGCCGCACCGCCAGCAGTTCGATTGCTTCCCGGGCCATCACTGGAAAATGCATAAGACATCAGTTCAGCCCCGCGGCTTCGAGCAGCGCTACATCGTCTCCGCCCACTTGCGCCGCTTCGCGTTTGCGCTCCTCGTAGATCTTTTCGCTCAGCACTTCAATGCGGCCGCGGTAAGCCATCAGCCGCACCGGCTGATTCTCAATTCCCAGTTCGCGCCGCAATTCGGGGGAGAAAAGGACCCGCCCCTGACTATCCATTTCCGCTTCCGCGCCCAGATCGTTCGCGTTGAACGCGATGTTGCGCGCCAGTTTCACGTTGTCGCGATACTGTTCGAAGAACTTTTCATTGGAACGCCACACTTCCATGGGGTATATTTGCGCTATGCGGCGATCCAGACTCGTGACAAAGAGCTTCTTTTCCTTCAAGACCGCAAAGTATTGCTGGAAGGTGGCCGGCAGCTTGACGCGACCCTTGTCGTCCAGCCGGGCCGGGTACATCCCGCGTGGCGGTTCCACCATCACGAGTTGTTGACCTAGCGCCTCCATAATTAGTCCCTTTTTAATCCACTCCTGGCCACAACCAATAGTGCCACGGCACATATTGTTTTGCAAGAGGGATTTTGCAGGATCTTACTGAAAGGGACGGAGTTATCTCGCTACCACCCAATCTACACTGATCGGGAAACATACTATATGTAGATTATTGGGCGAAGGAAAAACGAAGAGAAATGGGGGCTGGTCCTGAGCCAGCCCCCGGAGGAAGGAAATTACTCGATGGGAATTGTGCTGCTTGCGCTGGTGATCGCGGTGGTTTTCCCAGCCGGAATGACGCTCACCGAGAACCCGATATTGTTCCCTTGCGGCGCATTCGCGGGCACAATGAACGCTACTTCAAATACCCCAATCATATTGGCGCCCAGCCGCGCGCTGGTGACTGTAGCCCCACCCACGGTGCTGAGGCCCACCGCCACTGTTCCGGTTACCTGAGCATCGTCGCCGTACAGATCGGCGCCGGGGTTGTCCACTTGCCCGGTTCCCACGTAGGGAGATGTGGGACCGAGCCCCGTGACGTAGACCCGGACGATCTCACCGCGCCGTGCCGGATTCGTAAGCGATACAAAGCTTCCGTCGGAGCGCAATGAGACAGCCCGCGCCGTGCCGTCGGAATAGGCAATCTGGAAGATGCCCGGCGCCGCCGGCATCACTGTCACCTGGACGGAAGTTGAGGCTCCGCCCACGTTCACAGTTACCGGAACAGTCCCGGCCGTCACTTCGCACGGCACCTGCACCGTGAGTTGCGGCTGCCCGTTGACCAGGGTGGCGCTGAAGATGGGCGCAAAATAGTTATTGAAGTCCACCGTGATTCCGTTCACGGAAGTGGGCGGAGACCCAAAAACCGGGGCCGGGAAAAGACTGGCAGCCCCGTTGGGCGCCAGGCCCGAACCCGTGATGGCAGCCAGCCCGCAGGGCGAAAGGAAACCGGTTTGACCGCTGGCTGCGTTCGCGAAGCTGCTCGCCGTGATGGAAGGACCAGTGGGCGTGACCGTCAGCGTAAAGGTGAAGGAATACCCCGCTATGGCAGCCGTCACTGTGGCGCCGCCGGCGGTTGAGCCGGCCGTCGCGGCGACCTGCGTCTGCCCCGCACTGTTGGTGACGGTGGAGGTGTTCGAAAGGGTCACTGGCCCAGTGCTCGACCACGTCACGGTGGAATTACCCACCGGTCCGGCCGTGCTGTTCACCTGCACCACCAGAGCCGCGGCGAAGGGATTACTGATGACTGCGTTCTGGTTGTTGCCAGACACCAGAACGATGGAACTGGCAACGGGGCCGGTGGGCGTGATGGTGAGGGTGAAAGTCTGCGATTGGCCGCCGGCGCTGGCGGTCACTGTGGCCGTGCCTGTGCTGCTGCCGGCCGTTACGGTGAGCTGAGCCTGCCCGCTGCTGTTGGTGGTGGCGGTAGTGGAGGGTAGAACCACGGGGCCCGTAGCCGAAAATTGCACCGGATAATTCGGGAGGGGATTACTATTGCCGTTCACCTGCACCACCAGGGGCGAGGTGAAACTTGTGCCCGCAACCGCGCTCTGCCCATCGCCTGAGATTTTGGCCAAGCTCCTGATGTTCACCAGTGCGGTCTCGGTGAAGGTGGCGCTGATGGCAGGGTTACTGGTTAGCGCCACCGTGATGGTGACGATGCCGGCGGCAACGCCGGAAAACCCGCCTGAGGCGTAAACCTGGCCGCTGTTGTCCGTGGTGGTGCTGAGCTGTGTCAATGCCAAAGCGGGGCCCGGATTCCCTGTCCAGGTGACTCCTGTGTTCTGCACGGCGTTGCCGCTGGCATCCACAACCTGCGCGATCAATTCCGACAGGCCTTGCGCCGGCGCCGCGGACTGGTTGTTCCCCTGGACTATTTTGATGGCGGCCGGGGCGCCGGCGATGGCAGTGAACGTATAGGGTCCGAATTCCCCTGCGTAGAGCGGCCCGGTAGACGTGTCGTAGCCGCCAATGGTGATATAGAACTGCCCGGTTCCGCTGCCGCCGATCACCGGCGTGCAGGTGGCGTTCGAGGGCGGGGACAGGCTGGACAGTGCGCCGGAAATCACCGTCCCGGGGTCGCCGGTAGCACTGGAGGCGGCGCAGGTGATGGTGGGCGACGTCTGTCCCTGTGGCAGAACCAGTTCGATCGAGACACCCAGAACTCCGTCGCTGGCAACTCCCTGGCCGCCAACGAACATCTGGATGGCGGGCAGCGTCGAACCTGAATTGGCGGGCGTCAGAGTTTGCGGCAGGGGATTGCCGCCGACCAGCGGCCCGTTGGCCACCACCATCGGTTCGCCATATTGATCGAGCAGCGAGGTCGTCTCACTAAATGTCACCGCGGGGCTGCCTGTGTTGGCTGACGCGACGATGGTGGATTGCAGATAAGGCTGGACGGTGGTGCCGCGAGGACTGAACACTTGCTGCGACACCGGGTTGGTGCTCATGCCGTGGGAATCCGTGATGGTGGTGGGTGAGCCCACCGTCGTGTCCTGACCGCTGGTGACGGCCCACGTAATGGTCGCGTTCGCCACCGGAGCTCCGGCCGAATTCAACGCCTGCACCGTCAGGGGCTGGAAGAATTGCAGCGTACATTGCTCCGCCAGGCACTGGATCTGGCCATCGCCAGTGATTATCTTCAGGCTTGCAACCGTTTGCGCCGGCGCCACGCTGGCGCCCGCCAAGGCCACCAGCATCGCGGCAATTACATTCATCGTGGGTCGTGACAAAACTTCCTCCTGGTTCCGGGGGAACACAATGGATATGGGATGGACGCGGAGAGAAACTTAGTATAACACCGATTGCGCGCCGGTGGATTCGGCAAAAAAAAAGAGGGGAGCCGAAGCTCCCCTCTCGAATAGAACAACAGATTTGATTCTAGTGAACCAACTGTTCGATGCTGACGCCGCGGCCAGCGCAAACCTGGCTGCCGCTGCCGCCGTTGGTCGTCGGGCCGGTGCTCGGTACGCAGTCAGGAGCCAGCTCGAGAGCGAGGTAGCTGCTGAACAAGCCGCGCAGGCCAAGGTCCGTCACCGCTGCATATCCATGAGCGTACTGGAAGTTGCAGATGGCGATTACGTATCCCTGGAAGCCCGGCCAGATGGTATTCGTGGAAACCGTCTGAACCGAACCGGAGGATACGATCGGGAAGCAGTTGGTGCCCGGGAACGGAGTTCCGATGGCATCGCAACCCGGCAGCGCCTTGGGAGGTGCTGACGTCGCGCCGGCAGTGTTCAATGTCACGCCATACGGATACAGCGTGCAGGAGCCGGCTTCGTTGAGCGCGGTGGTCGGATTAGCAATCAATCCGGCGGTGCCGAACGGATCCATCGAGGTATTCGCGATCGCGATACCAGTGTCAAAGCCCTGGCCGAGCGCGCCAGACGGATTCGCCGTAACGAACGGATAGAGCAGGGTGGTCTGGCACAGGCCGATGTTGACCCAGGGCCAATTGGAGGGAGTCAGCACCGAGAACCGCGGAATGATGTTGGTTCCGGGGAACGAAGCGGCTGAAGCCGAGAACGCGAGTTGGCTGGGCTCTGGAGCATAGCTCAGGGACACGTTGTTCACGGGCGCACCGGCAAGACCGGTGATCTGCGGCAAGCCATACGGGAATCCGGGGCCGCTGGTGGTCGCAGCCGAAGCCTTGTAGGCGATATACACGCCGAAGTACAGCGTATCGATCGAAGCAGGCTGAGAGTTGGTGACTTCCCATACCGCGGTAGCCTGGCCCGTAGTCGCGTTCGCAGTCAGAGGAACAGTCGCGAGCGGAGTGGCCGTCGAGAACGGAGCAAAAGCCGTTCCGTCGGAGGTCGTTTCACTAGCAACCAGAACCGCGTAGGAGCTGCTCAGGGTGGTGCCGCCGGGGTTGACCGGGACCGTCACGCTGGTGCCGTTGCTGTTCGTGCTGGTGGTGGTGACCAACAGCGTGATACCGACCGGGATGTTGGTGAAGACCGCCTTCAGGCGGGTTCCGAAGTCGGCCAAACCGGCGGTATAGCTGCCGGAAATGTCGCCAGGAACGATGAAGCCTGATTCAGAGTTCGACGCAAAGCCGCCATACAAACCACCGGGGATGTTCTGAAGCCCGGTATTCGGAGATTCAGCAGCCCAAGTGGTGTTAGTCAATGGCACCACGCGCGTCTTAAACGCAGTCGCGAAGCCCTCTGTAAAGGACAGAATGCTCGAGAGCGAGCCGGACTGGGGCAGGCACTGATAGTAGAACGTCGGTGCAACGGCCTTCGAAGTCAGGCTGTTGAGCACCACGCCAACCGGGAACAGAGACTGGGTCAACGGCAACACCTGCGACGGGCTGGTGCTGAGGTTCGCCTGAATCTGGAACGGGACGGCATACCCAACGCCCGGCGTGCGGATGTTGGTGATGCGGAAGGTACGCGTAACGCCCGACGTCACCGGAGGAAGAACCGGAACGCCATAGAACGTCACAGTGTTGGTGCCTACCGCGTTGATGTAGCCCTGATAGATGTTGGCGGCCGTGCTGGACCCACCGACGGTAGAGGCGGCCACTTCGTATCCGCCGCTCGAACTAACATAAGCGGGGCATCCGCCGCCGAGCGGGCCGGCTGCGCACAGTACCTGCGGCGCATTCGGACCGAAACCGGAGACACCGGCCGTCAGGCCGGAACCGGGCTCGTCAATCAACAGTGCGATTTCCGAAAGCGTGCCGGTGGGCTGAACGCCCGAGCTGCCGCTCGAGAACAACCGGCTGGTGATGACGCCAGTGGCCGGCTGAATGAACACTGTGATGTTCGTGGTGGGGATGGGTGTTGCAGAGCCCACTGCCGGGATTCCACCAGAGCCCGCTACCGGGCCGCCCGAACAATTGATCAAAATATCGCCCAACAGTTCCGTGTAACCTTCCGAACGGATCTGCGGGATTGATGCACCATTAGCGGTGCAGGTGAGCGGCCCGGCGGTGGTGCTGCCGGCAATGCCGATCTGCGCGTTTGCCAGGCCTGCCACAAGGGCCAGCACTGCCAGCGCAATAAACCATCTGCGAAAATCTGCCATTTCCTTCTCCTTGTAAAGTGCGAAAATTGAACCGGCTGAAATTTCTTTCAGCCTGAGCCTCACTTCAACTAGAAACCTTAATACTCAACCAGGGAATCTCTCCGTGTCGGGCGAAGAGTTTCCAGCGGCCACCAAGCCGGACGCTGGAGTTACTGCAAAAACTTTTTCCCATGACACACGGCTTTTTTGCTCTCTTGTGCCACAAGCGTACTGATGCAAAATTGCAAGAAACAACCGGACGCGGTAAAAACTATTCATAACTGATTGCCAAGCCCCGTGTCAAGATTGCTCACGGTTCTTCCACCAGCTAGAAACATCATTCTATACTATCTCGCCCGATTTAAGCACGCGCTGCTGCTCCGCGTCAATAGTTTCACACCGAATCGTCTCAATATTTTCAGCCTCGCAACGCCACTTTCACAGAATCCCGGGTCCGCCAGGCCGTCCGGCTAGCCCGAAGGTGCTTTGACGCACCCAATCCTGGCAGTTATCGTGCCAATCGGCCTCAAATCCAATTCCTTGAAAATCGGCCCTGTTCCACACGCCGGAGCTCCGCCGGCCACGCGCAACTGGGTCCAAACGACCCACCCGCGTTCCGAAAAATCCGCGGAAACGCCCCGCAGCCAGACTTGCGGCAAGCTCTTCCCACTCCCCAGCCGGGCTCCGCAGTGCAGTGGCGCCTGGATCATGTAATTGTGTTCGCCAGGAAACTGCACGACGGGGCCGCCGGGCCTGGCTCCCGCACAGTACCAAGGTCACAATTCATGCCCTCGAGCCCAAATCCTGCCGCACACCACATCGCCACACCAGGTAGAAGGTCCCCGCCAGGTATCCCAGCCATGCCACCAGCAGCACGGTCTGGCCGCCGGCGTGGAATGCCGTCAGCCGCGCCAGCGCGCCGGCCGCGCCCACACTGCGCCAATCCTGCAAATGCAGCGCCGCCACGCCCCCCGCCGCTTTGTGATGAATCATACCTGTGTAATACGGAATCTCCACCAGGTGCACCGTATAGAGGTCCAGCAGGGCGAACAAAATCGCTCCCGGCAGCACGGCGGCCCGGGCCGGCAGGACACGGCGCAAACCTGCTACGCACAGCACCACTTCCGCTGCCACTACCGCATCCAGATACCAGCCCATGGAGCCCGCCAGGCCCTTGCTCATATAAAGGAGGACCACGTTATAACATTGCCCCGCCCAGAACGCCCCGTACAGCAGAGCCAGCGCACCGGTCTCCCGCGTCCGTCCCTTCCACGCCAGCCCCACGGCCGCCAGCAGGATCACCAGGTAGAATACGTGGTACATCCAGCTGCGCACGGTCAGCGAACTCCAGCCGCCGAAGTAGAGGTGCGAAAAAAGAATCGCGTCGATGGCCTTGGCCCAATTGAGAGTGACGGCCTGCTTCGCCATCTCCGCCAGGCCCGCATGCCGGATGATTACCGATTCGCTCAACCCCGACAGCGTGCCGGTGAGTTGCAGATTGCGAAAATACCACCAGCCGGCGATGGCGGCTCCGATCGCTCCCGCCAGAAGCCCGTGGACCACCGTGGCGGCGCGTCCGGCGCGCGGCCGGCCGAGTTCCCAAAGCCACAGCAGCGCGAAGGCCGGAATGGCCGTCAGAAAGTAAGCCTTAGTCAGCAGTCCCAGCCCCAGCGTGACACCCAGGCCCGTCGCCCGCCCCAGATGCCATCCTTCCTTCGCCATCCGTACCGCCAGCCACGCCAGCAGAGAGAACAGGGCCAGGGACAACGAGTCGTTGCCCACCCGCGCCACATCCAGCGCCACGCCCGGCATCAGCGCGACAATCGCCGCGCAACCCATCGCCAGGTTTTCATCGAGCGCCAGGCGCCCCACCGCGAAGATCAGCGGCACGGCCAGCGATGCCAGCAGCACCGATAGCCATCGCAGCGCCAGCACCTGCGCCCCCAGGCTGAGCCCGCCCAGCAGGCGCGCCGCCGGCGTCATGACCCAATAGTAAAGAGGCGGCTGAAGCGCTTCATACGTGAGAAACGGCCCGGTGCCCGCCTGGCGGCTCCAGGCGCGCGGCATATTCCGGAACGCCGCTTCGCGATGCGCGCGCAGTTCCGCCGGCAAATTCCAGAAGGCGTCCTGGGTGAGCCACGGCGGCGGCAGGTAGCGCATTTCCCACGGCACCGGCGCCAGTTGCAGAGATGCTTCCACGTCGCGCGGAACCGGCGCGTCTCGGGCAACCAGCGCCTGGTGGTTCACTGCCATGCTCCGGATTACCGAGAAGTGCGCCCACTCGTCGTAGCCCTCCCACAGAGGCAGCATGCAGGAGTAGAACGCGAGCCGCGCAACAAAGCAGGTCCAGACCGCCGCCACCCGCCAATCCACGCGCATCGCTGCCATGATAACGCGACGCGGAAGAAAAGTTAGACGGTGACGCGAACGTGAGGCGTGGAGTTTGGATATAGCCGGGCAAGCTAAAGCATGCCCAACCATGGACGCGCCAGCTCCAGGTGGGGCATGTTTGAGCTTGCCCTGTTTTTCCCCCGCGCCGCTCGGAGGCCGCGGCGCGGGGGACCCTGCTCCCGTTGCGAGTTCGATCAGCCGATCAAGGCGTCGGCCATGTGCGGCTGGTAAATGCAGCGCGGATCGGAGGCCAGATAATCGCCCGTCAGAGCGTAGGCCCGCGAGCGCGATCCACCGCAAACTTTCTGGTATTCGCAAATCCCGCACTTGCCATCGCGCTGGCTGGTGTCGCGCAGCGTCTTAAACAGCGGGGAATTCCGGTACACGTCGGTCAGCGAATTGTGCAGCACGTTGCCGCCGCTCACCGGCAGGAAGCCGCTCGGGAAGATCTCGCCCTGATGCGAGACGAAGACAAATCCCTTCCCGTCGCTGACGCCCGCCGTGCGGAACGCCACGCCTTTGGCCGATTCGTTTTCCGTCGCGCCGTGCTCTTCCTTCATGCGCTGCGCAATATAGCGGCGGTAATGCATGGCCTCGGTGGTCTTGAGTCCGAAGGGCGCGGTCTTCGAAAGTTCATACATGAACTCGAAGACCTTCTCGTATTCTTCCGCCGCCAGGTCGTCGTTCTCTAGCGCGCGCCCGGTCACAATCAGGAAGAACAGGCTCCACATCTTGGTGCGCACTTCTTTGGCGATCTCCGCCATTTCCGGCAGGCGGTGCATGTTGCGCTTGGTGATCGTGGATTGGAATTGCGTGTCCAGCCCAATGTCGCGCGCATAGCGCAGCGCGAACATGGCGGTGTCGAAGGTGCCCGGAATGCCGCGGAACTCGTCGTGCGACGCCGCGTCCGGCCCGTCCAGGCTGATGGCCATGCGCGAAACGCCCGCTTCCTTGAAGCCCTCAATGGCCTTGGCCGTCAACAGCGGGGTGGCGCTGGGCGTCACATTGGTGCGTAGCCCAATCTTCACCGAGTAGCGGATCAGTTCAAACAGGTCCGGCCGTTTCAGCGGGTCGCCGCCCGTAAACACCATCAGCGGTTCGCCGAACGATTTGATCTCATCGAGCAGCCGGAAGCCCTGTTCAGTGGTCAATTCGCGCGGGCTGCGCTCACTCTGCGCCGACGCCCGGCAGTGTACACAGGCCAGGTCGCAAGCCTGCGTCGCTTCCCAGATCACCAGCATCGGAGCTTGGTCGAAGTTCATGTGTTAGTTCCCCCCAGATGCCACTCACTTGCATTTAGGGTTCCAGGATCCAGAATACTGAAAATAGAGGAGAAACGCCACACTCCCCCACCACGGTCCCACCAAGTTGGGTCAAAACCCCCACTGCTGGGCCAGGCCATCCAGTGGGAACGGGCTCCTGGCCGGTCGAAGCGGGCGCAGGCTGCTAGCGCCGGCGGTCTCGCCAGCGGTGCCTTGCCTGCATTTCGTACTTAAGAGAGAACCAGCGGCAAGATCACCGGCGCTACAAATCAAAAACCGGCTTTCAGCCGACTATTGCCAGATCACCGACTGCGAAACCCATGAGAGGTAAAACGCGAATCCGGCGTTCAGCCCGCTAGCCGTAAATGCAGTCGCCGCGTTGAGCGGTGCGAAGCCCAGCAGAATCGCGCCATAAGCCTGGTAAGCGGTGGCGGCGGTGGGTGGAATGCTGGCCAGCGCCCATGTGGGCACGGTGAAGGTTCCCGCGCTGACGGCTGCTGCGCATACGAAAATTGCCGAGGCGCGGCTCGCCGGGTCATAGTCGCCTCCGGCAATCAACGCCGTTCCAGGGGACGAGGCACCGGCAGTCCACTGCACGGTAAGCGGCTGAGACCGGCTCACCGTACTGAAAGAAGTCTGGTTGGTCCACTGAAGCGGAGCGGCGGTCGGCACACTCACCGAAAAAGCACCCACGTTCGAACCGCCAGGTCCCGACACCTGCACAGAATTCGGCGGATTGAAAAACAGGGGCGAAGTAAAGACTGACGAGCCACTACCGCCCAGGAGTTGCGTGTAGCGTTGAATGGGGACGACAGCGGGCACGGACACACTGGAGCCATTGGAAAGCGAAAGAGTGCTTCCGCCGTCCAGCAACTGAGAGCCAATGAACTGGGAGCCGGCGATTTCCGCCGGAAAAATCAGGGTGGTAATTAAATTGTTGTCTGCACCGTAGATGGTGCAGGAACCTTGCGGCGGCAGCGAGAACATGGGCTGGAAGAAGTACGGATTCGCGCTGCTGCGAAACATGCCGGCGCTGACGTAATCCGAAACGGGTTCCACCGCGGTGTCAACGATGACGTTTACCGTCTGATCGAGCCGCTGCAGCGCGACGATGCCGGCCGATTGACCGGTGATGAAAGGCTGCTCCAGAGGGTTGAAGGCGTCGGAGCAGGCGGCGCCTGCCTTGGCCGAAATTGCCATGGTGACGGCGTTGCTCACGGTGGTTCCGGCGGTGCGCACCACCACGGGGACATAGCACCCGGTTGGCACGTTCGCAGGAAGAGTGACGACAATCTGGTCCAGGCCGGAACAGCAAGGGGAACGGCCGCTGTAGGCCAACGGCGCACTGACGCCCCCCACGAAAACTTCGGTCTTAACGGGCAGGTTGCCAGCCGCCGGAGGATTGATATCTGATGGCACTGCTCCCAGCCCGGTGCCCCAGATGGTGACCACCTGTCCAGGAGCCGCCGAGGCGTTCAGGGCGTTGAGCGGCTGGCTGGCGGCGCTCACAAAATCCGTCACAATGCCCGGTCCCACGCCGGCGCTGTTTACGGCGAAGATTCCGACGCTGGATGCGACCACCGTGAGCGGAGAAAAATTGCTGCTCTGACCGCCATAGCTCACCTGCACCGAGACTGCCCCGAGCGGCGCATTCGACGGCATGATGATGTTGAGCTGACCGGCGGAAACGTAGATAGGCAACGCGGCAACCGTGGTCTGGCCTTGAACGATAGAGACCGAGACTCCACTCAGAGTGGTTTGCAGAGGATAGGTGAGAGCCTGCACGCCGGTCACGGGACCGAGCGCGGAGCCGAACAGACTGAAGATGGACCCCTGCGCGATGGCGCCCGACGCGAGGGCCGGCGGCAGATAACTGGCGGCGTTGCGTATGTTGTGGCCGTTGATATACGGCGGTGGAACATAGGTCTGGGCCAGCGCGGCCGGTATCGAGAGGCCCGACATACCAAGGCCCGAAAAAGAGAGAAGGATGAGAGCTGGTCCGCGCATCAATCAATCCTCAATGCAGAGTCACGAACCCGGAAAAGACAATCGGTACGGTGGTAGATGGCGGCAGATTCGGCCGCGGGATGGGTGTCCCGAGGGTGAAGGCGGTGGCGTCCATGGGGTAGGTGATGCCGGTGGTCTGATCCATCGCCAGGACGGTGGATCCATCGGTCGACAGGGCCAAATCGGAGATATAGGACGTCGCGCTGCCGACTTGCACCGAGTTCACCTGCTGACTGGTATCGGGGTTGATCACCACAACATAAGCGCCCTTGGGGCCCAGCACTGCTACGAAAACCGCGCTGCCGTCCAGCGCGAAGACCATGTGCGGGGACGGCGTGTCTGACTCCGCAAATAGAAACGGAGCCAGTTGGATAAAGCTGACCGGCGAGAGCGTCCGTGTGTCGATGGCTTCCAGGTAACCTTCTGAACTGCTGGCGTAGAGCAGGGTTCCATCCGGGCTGACGGCCAGGCGCTGGTAATTGCCGAAGAGGTTTAGGTTCGCCGGCAGAGGGATAGAGCCTTTCATTTTTTGGCTGGCCGTATCGATTACCAGAATGGACGTATTCGGGCTGGCTGAAAGGTCGCTTGAGCCGACGTTGCTCACGTAGAGGGTGGCGCCGTCCGGCGAGAGTGCGCCGTAAATCGGAAACGTATTCGCCGGCAGCGAAATATTCGCGGTGATTTGCAGCTTGACGCCGTCGATGACCGCAATGCCAGGCGCAGCCCCGTTGGATGGGAAGATGACCGCATAAGCGGTGTTCTGGCCTGGAAGCGATACCAGATCGGTTGGGTTTCCCTTCACTGGCATGGTTGCCAGTTCTGTGCTCGTGGCCAAATCAAAGGCGTCAACGCCGTTAAAGGCGTCGGCGACTAATACAATACCCAGCGAGCCGGCGGCCGTTCGCGGGCGCAGATTCCCAGCAGCGGAAGGTGTTGCCTCACTTCCAGCGGCTCCCGCGACTGCGGCTATGGCCCTCGTGACCGGCCCTGGCTGGTCGCAGTTGCTACCCGACTCGATTGTCGTATTAGAAGTACTGCCTTGCTGGACTGTTTCCCAACCGATGCAATTCCCAAACTGATAGGTGTAGATCAACGTGTACGTGTGACCATTGGCCTGAACAACTCGCTTTTCGGTATCATCGGCGCAGCCGCTCAAGCTGAAACCAATCGGCAGATACAGCGCCGCGAGAAGCAGGATTCCGGCGATTATATTTCTCAACCACATCTGTTCTTCACCGTGGAGGTTGGTTTCGGAGTTCATTGCCAGATCACCGATTGTGAAATCCAGGACTGGTAAAACGCGAATCCCGCATTCAGCCCGGCAGCCGTGAACGCGGTGGGCGCAGCCAGCGGCGCCAGACCCAGGTAGATAGTCCCGTTGGCCGCGGTGGCGTTGCCAGTCGCAGGGATATTCCCCATGGCCCAAACCGGCACGGTGAAGCTTCCCGCTGAGGCCGCGGCAGTACACACGAACACGGCTGAGGCGCGATTGGGCGTATCGAAATTTCCTCCCGCAATCAGCACGGTTCCGCCGGATGACCCCCCGTTGCTCCATGTAAAGGTAAGCGGCTGAGACCGGCTCACCGTTTGCAAGGAAGTCTGGTTGGTCCATTGCAACGGGAGCGCGGTAGGAACGGTCACCGAAAATGCGCCCACATCGGCTCCGCCCAATCCCGATACCACCGATGCGCCCGGTGGGTTGAAAAATAGCGGTGTGGCAAAATCCGTAGGATCGCTGCCGCCCAGCACTTGCTGGTAGCCGGTGGGCGTATCTGGCACGGTGGCGCCAGTCGAAACTGTCAGCGAAGTGCCGGCGTTCAGCAATTGAGCGCCGACAAACTGGTTGTTTGCGAACTCCGCCGGGAAAGTGAGTTCAGCCAGCAGATTGCCGTCCGCCGCGTAAGTGGTGCACGCCCCCTGCGGCGGCAGTGCGAACAATGCCTGGAAGAAGAAGGGACTCCGGCTGGTGCTGAACATCCCGGCAAATACGGAATCGGAAATCGTATTGCTGGCGGTGGGGACAATCACGTTAACCGTCTGATTGAACCGTTCCAACGCCACGATGCCGGCGGATTGGCCGGCAATGAAGGGCTGCTCCAGAGCATTGAAAGGATCTGAGCAGGCAGACGCACCTGGCGCTGCGATCGCCATTGTGACCGCGTTACTGACGTTGGTTCCCGCAGTCCGCACCACCACGGGAACGTAACAGCCGGTGGGCGTATTGGCGGGAAGCGTGACCACAATCTGGTCCAGACCGGAACAACAGGGGGAACGGCCGTGATAAGCCACCGGCGCGCTGACGCCGCCAACAAAAACTTCCGTCGCAGCCGCTAGATTTCCAGCCGTGGGAGGGACAACGTCCGAAGGCACCGCGCCCAGGCCGGTGCCCCAGATGGTGATCACCTGCCCGGGAAAAGCCACGGAGTTCAGCGCGTTCAACGGCTGGCTGGCGGCGCTGACAAAATCGGTGACGATGCCTGGCCCCACGCCGGCACTGTTTACGCTGAAGACTCCGAAATTGGACGCCACCACGGTGAGTGGAGACGGATTGCTGGTTTGCCCGCTGTAAGTCACCATTACGGAAACTCTTCCGAGCGGCGCATTCGACGGCATGATGATATTGATTTGCGAAGCAGAAACGTAAATCGGCAACGCGGCCACGGTGGTGGCGCCCTGAACAATCGAAACCGTGACTCCGCTCAAGTCCGTTTGCAGCGGATACGTGAGAGCCTGCACGCCCACCGCGGGCCCCAGCGCCGATCCGAACAAAGCAAAAATGGAACCCTGAGCGATGGCGCCCGATGCCAGCGATGGCGGCATGTAACTGGCCCCGTTGCGCACGCTGTGACCGTTGATGTAGGGCGGCGGCACATACGTCTGGGCCATTGCGCCCGACATGCAGAGAAGGATTAGAATCGGTCTGCGCATTA
>Ga0182030_10001149_pt1 | contig 53571 bp, 43 predicted proteins | sample 812S3MmetaG_FD_121299 | JGI IMG/M metagenome (GOLD analysis project Ga0182030, IMG submission 121299) | Permafrost microbial communities from Stordalen Mire, Sweden - 812S3M metaG (Illumina Assembly) | ecosystem: Environmental > Terrestrial > Soil > Wetlands > Permafrost | place: Sweden...
CCATGGGCAAGGACATCAACGGCCGCATCGTCACCACCGACCTGGCCATCATGCCCCACGTGCTCATCGCCGGCTCCACCGGCTCCGGCAAATCCGTGGCCATCAACGCCATGATCATGAGCCTGCTCTACCGCACCACCCCCTCCCAGGTCCGGCTCATTCTCGTAGACCCCAAGCGCGTCGAACTCGGCATGTACGAGGGCATTCCCCACCTCTTCACCCCCATCATCACCGAGCCCAAGCTGGCCGCCAACGCCCTCCGCAACGCCGTCCGCGAAATGGAGCGCCGCCTCAAGCTGCTGGCCTCCCGCAGCGTGCGCAACATCGACCAGTACAACAAGCTCTTCGAGGGTGGCATGCCCTCGCTCTTTGACGACGGCGAAGACGAGGAGCCCCTGCCCTACATCGTCATCATCATCGACGAGCTCGCCGACCTGATGATGCTCGACCGCTCCAACGTCGAGGAATCCATCACCCGCCTGGCCCAGATGGCCCGCGCCGTCGGCATCCATCTCATCCTGGCCACCCAGCGGCCCAGCGTGGACGTCATTACCGGCCTCATCAAGGCCAACGTCCCCACCAGAATCAGCTTCCGCCTGGCCACCAAGGTCGATTCGCGCACCATCCTCGACACCAACGGAGCCGAGGCCCTCCTGGGCCGCGGCGACATGCTCTTCCTGCCCCCCGGCACCAGCCGCCTGGTCCGCCTCCACGCTCCCTACGTCAGCGAAAAGGAGACCGCCGCGGTGGTCGGCTTCTGGAAGGCCCAGGGACAGGCCGAGTACGTCGAAGGCTTCCTCGAATCCCCCCGCGACGACCGTCCCAGCGTCGATGGCTCCAACCCCGACCCCGACGAAAACGACCCCCTCTTCGACGACGCCGTCCGCCTGGTCTTCGAATTCGGCAAAGCCTCCACGTCCCTCTTGCAGCGCCGTCTCCGCATCGGCTACGGCCGTGCCGCCCACCTCATCGACCTCATGGAGCGCGACGGCCTCGTAGGCCCCGCCGACGGCTCAAAGCCCCGCGAACTCCTCAAAGCCCCCGGCTGGCTCCACGAAGTCACCGCCACCGCCGACGAGTAACTTCGGCTCTCAATCCTCCCCTTCGCCCTCCGCCCCCCTGCCCCATCCTTTCCGCTTCTTTCTGCGGAAAGGGTCGGTGGTCCCGATCTTCATCATCAGAAACTGACAGCTGATCACTGGCAACAGATCGCTGATCCCTGACCCCTGTTCCCTAGTCCCTAATCCCTAACCCCTAGTCCCTAACCCCTAGTCCCTAACCCCTAGTCCCTAACCCCTAGTCCCTCTTTCCGCATCTATTCCTCAGGAGCCATTCCTCATGAAGAGATTGCTTGCCCTCTGCCTGCTCGGCTGCGCCACCCTCGCCGCACAGCAGATTCCCGCGGCCACCGAGTTGCCCGGCAGCCCCTTTTTCATCAAGAAAACCTGGGTCGTCGGCGGCGCGGGAAACTGGGACTACCTCACCATGGACCCCGCCGCGGGACGGCTCTTCATCGCCCATGGCGCCCAGGTGCAGGTGGTGGATGTCGAGACCGGACAGGTCGCCGGAACGGTTTCCGGCCTGCGCGAAGCCCACACCGTGGCTCTGGACCCCAATGGCGAGCTCGGCTACATCAGCGACGGGCAGGCAAACCAGGTCAAGGTCTTTGACCGGCGCACACTTCAGGTCGTGGCGGCCATTCCCACCGGCCCCGCTCCCCGCGCCCTGGTCTTCGAGCCCGAGAACCAGTTGCTGTTCGCCGTCTGCACCCCTCTGACGACGGGAAATCCCGCACCGGGAGCCAGCCCCGCTCGCACCCCGGCCGACCTCGAGATCAAGTCGTCGATTACGGTGATCGATGCCGAGACCCGCCAGGGTCTGGGCGAAATCCTCATGCCCGGAAGAATGGGATTTGCCGCCACCGACGGCCATGGACAGGTCTTTATCAATGTCGTGAACCGCAATCAGATCGCCCGGCTCGATGCCGGCTCCATTGCCGCCCTCTTCGGCAGGCGGGCGGACCGGGCCGCTGCCACACGCCTGGCCGACGCCCAGCCGCCCGCGCTCTCGCCCGCTCCCGCCCCATCCCGCTCAACCCCCTCCCGTTCAGCCCCATCGCACTCAACCCCGTCCAGCCCGGCCCATGAGAACACCGCGCCCTCCGTGCTCGACTGGAGCCATGAAACCCGCCTCCCCAACTCCGCCTCCAGCCGCTTGACCCTGTTTCCCCTGGGGCCCGATTGCCGCGAACCCAGCGCCCTGGCCGTCGATGGCAGCCACCAACGGCTGTTTGCCGCCTGCTCGAACATGAAGATGGTAGTGCTCAATGCCGGCTCGGGCGAACTGGTCACCTCCCTGCCCATCGGCCCCGGAACCGAGGCCATCGGCTATGACGCCGGCCACGGGCTCATCTACGCCGCCAACGGAGGAGCGCAGGGAACCCTCACCATCATTCGCCAGGACGTCACCGACACCTATGCCGAGATTCAGAACCTGGCCACCCGACAGCGGGCTCGCACCCTGGCGGTCAATTCCGCCACCGGCCAGGTTTACCTGGTCACCGACCTGCTGGGCGTCAAGCTCGATCGGCCAGGCGGCATCGGCACCCTCCAAACCCCTCCGGCAGCGGGCAGTTTTCAGGTGCTGGTCATCGGAAACTGAACCGGACAACGGACGGCGCGAATCGGCCCTCAGGGTGCACACTATATCCATGTTCAGTTTCGGCAAACAACAGCCATCTCCTACATTGCTGCTCATCGATGACGACCTGGTGAGCCGCGAGGTGATGGCCACGGTGCTCACCATGAGCGGCTACGCCGTGCACACCGCCGAAGGCGGCGCGCCGGCGCTCAAGTTGCTGGAGGACGGGGAGTGCGCGCCGGACGCCATCCTGATGGATGCGCAGATGCCGGGTCTGAACGGAGCCGGGCTGATTGAAGAACTGCGCTTGCGCAGCCGCGCCAGGGTGTTCGCGATGAGCGGTAGCCACGCGCCGCGCCAACTCCTGGCCGCCGCCGACGGGTTTCTGCTCAAGCCCTTCGGCGCCGACGAACTGCGCGCGCTGCTGGAAAAACACGATGCGCCGGAGGCTTCGGCCGGGGGCGCGGGCGGCGGGGCGGCCAGGCCTGAGTCCGTTTCCCCGTCCGGCGATCCGGTGGTCAGCGCCGCTACCCTGGCCCAGTTGCGGGGGCTCATGCCGGAGTCCTCGGTCAAGGAGATTTACCTGGCCGTGGTCACCGACTTGGCCGCCCGCCTTGAAGCTCTTGAGGTGGCCATCGTATGCGGCGATGCCGCCCAGATCCGCCGCATCGGCCACGCCATCAAAGGCGGCTGCGGCATGGCCGGCGCCATCGAGGCCGCCCGCCTCGGCGCATTGCTCGAAGCCTCGATTCCTTCCCACCAATCCAAGCCGGCATCCGCCCCCGGAATGGACAACCTCGATGACACTTCCCGCCTCCTCACGGAATTGCATGACGCCGCCCGCAACCTGAAGCGTATGCTGGATGCAGAGTTTCCTGCGTAGGAATCGCCGGCGCATTGTGCCGCGCTCACATTTCCTTCGCCAGGGCAGGGCCCCGCTGCAAGGTTGATTCCGGTGCTCAAAATAGTCGCCGGGGCGCTGCCCGGTCTGTGGAGGTTGGCCGCTCAAGTGGAACGACCGATTCGAATCGTGCTGGCGGATGACCACCCTGTCGTTCGCATCGGAGTGCGCAACATGCTCTCCGAAAGAGATGGCTTTGACGTGGTGGGCGAAGCCTCGGACGGGGACGAAGCCATCACCCAGACCCTGGAACTGGAACCCGACATCCTGCTGCTCGACGTGCAGATGCCGCGCCTTCCCGGCCTTGAGGCCATGCGCGCCATCATGAACGGCACGCCGACCGTCAAGATCCTGCTGCTGACCTCCACCATCACCACCCAGCAGATCATTGAGGCGCTGCACATCGGCGCGCGCGGCATCGTGCTCAAGGACGCACTCTCCGGCGACTTGCAGACCGCCATCCGCACCGTCGTCTCCGGCGACTACTGGATCGGCGGCAAACGCGTCGTCAACCTGGTCACCGCGCTCCACGACCTGATGCAACAGGCCGCCGTGCCGCCGCGCAAAACCTACGGCCTGACCCCGCGCGAGCTGGAAGTGGTCGGCTCCATCGTTGAAGGATGCAGCAACCGCGACATCGCCAAGCAGTTCGGCCTCAGCGAAGAAACCGTCAAGCGCCACCTGTCGAACATCTTCGACAAGACCGGCGTCTCAACGCGCCTGGAACTGGCCCTGTTCGCCATCGCCCACCATCTGGTCGAGCCCCAGTCAATCTGATCGAGCCCCGGCTGAAAGCGGCAGCCAGAGGCGCCTCGCCGCCTTACTCTTCGGCGGGCGGCTCCTCGGCCAGCTTCAAACGCTCTCGCGCCCGCCGCGCCAGCCATCCCCGCGTCCAGGTCGCCAGAACAAAACTCAGCGCGGTGACCACCAGCAGCAGCAGCAGGAAATACTGGGTCAGCCAGATCCGCATCATGGCATACCACGTGATATTGCCAACATGGTAACTCCCGCCCTCCACCGCATACGACGAGAATTTCTCCCCCTGCAACAGGCTCACCGCGCCGGTAATGTCGCGCGATTGCGAGCGGTCCAGAAACACATCCGCGAACGCCCCCGCCGACGCATCCTGTTTTAGAACGATCAAAACGATGGAGCGGTCCGGAGATGCCGGCGACTGAACCTCCTCGACCAGGGCGTCCGGAACCCCCGCGACATTGCTGAGCCGTTCCTCGGTCACGGCGTTTCCCAGCAGCCCGGACCACCAGCGCGAGCCGGCGGTTTCAAGGGACGAGATTTTTGCCGCATAGCCTTGCGCCTGCTTCAGGTGCAGTCCGTTGTTGTCCAGCGTCACAGGCAGCGAGGCATCCAGCGAGCCGAAGGCGGGCTGGTCGGCAATGGTTCCCAGAATGAGATAGTCCCGGGCCCTGCTGATCACCGTGTTCGGTCCGGCGACCTCCACTCCCAGCACCGGATAGCCGGTCTGCGCTCCGAAGTGGCTCATCAGGTGAAGATAAAGAGCCATTTCTTCCGCGCTCGGAACGGTCGGCAGCACCACCGTGGTCTGGGCCAGATCGGCCAGTTGCGTGAACGGAAACCCGGCATTGGCAAACAGCTCCAGGTTCGGCATCCGGGTCCACAACCCAAGATCCTGGAGGTCGATCGTCGAGTTGCAGAGAACTTCGCCCTTCAGCGCGGCGGATGCGGGGTTCTGCGTCGCCGCCCGATTGGCGGGAATGAAGTCGAAGTTGAACAGAACCGTATTGCCGAAGGGCCGTAGGTCGGCAACCGGCACCAGAATCGCCCGCTGCCCCTCGACGAAATCAGCCCCCGGCAGCAGCGGAATCTCACTGACCAGCAACCCATTCACCACCACCCGCAAAGCCGACCCCGCCGCCGCCTGCAAGGCGTTATAGCGGTAATGCAGATGCATCGAGAGGTTCTGCTTTTCTCCATAATTCAGGTTGGGCGGAACGTGGAAATAAAGCGGGATGGGGCTCGAACCGTCGGTCGCCAGCATATCGCGGTTCTGGCAACTGGCCAGCGGAGCGGAGCGGCGGTTGGGCAGCCAGCGCGGAGCGTCGTCAACGGCGCGCGCCGCGGGCATCGCCAGGTCCGGAACGGGGGTGGTGTCGCCGCTCAGCGCAATCCCTTCCGCAGCGGAAGTGGCCGAAGCGCTCTTGGTCAGTGCCAGCGTGCGGGCAACCATCAGCAGCCGGTCCTCATCTTCCCCCGCCAGCACCAGAACGGTTCCATTGGGATCCGAGGGGTTGGCTCTCAGCGCCAATGACGAGCCGGGCTCGCCCTCCATTTGCAGAGAGGAGCTCAACTGCGAGGGATCGGAAGTGAAAACGATCGCGTTGCCGGTGGGAATCGCTCCCACTGAAACCACAAAACGCACCGGCTTGGTGCTGGCCAGAACTCCCAGCCACGAGGCCACGATGCCCGCCGCCTCGAGCGACTTGGGGGTGGGCTGCGACAAGAAAACAAACGGAACCGTCGTGGTGTTCTGCAAATCCACATCGAAGATCGGCAGCGGGAGCTGGCTCAGGTTGTTCTGCCACAGCAGCCGGTCGCCGCTCACCTTCAGCGTGGAACCGGGCGCGATGCGGGCCAGGATGTGCGCCCTGGCCTGGTCCTCCTGTTGCATGATCCCGCTGCCGGTAAATTCAAAAGTGAGAACGTTGCTCCGCACCAGCAGCGTATCGGGAACCTGCACCTCCACCGTGCTGAAGCCGCCGTTGCCCCCCGAAGCGGGCGAGGGCGGGAGAGTGGTCACCAGAACCCCGTTGAGGATGATTCCCAGCGTCGTGCTGTGCGGGTCCAGCCCCGGATCGATGCTGTAAAGCAGCCTGAGCGTGGCCGTCCTGGGCATCATGGCGTAGGAGAGCGTGAAACGCAGCGAATAGTAAGAGTGGGGCCCGCGCATCTCAATCGCATGGGTCAACCCCATGTCCTTCAGGCTCAGGAGTTGCACCGGGGCGGCGTCCGCTGAGGAAGCCTGTGCCGCGCCGTCGAGGGGCGAGCCACCGGCCGAGCCGGCGCCCGATCGGCCGGTTGAATTCCGGCTCTGGCCGGCCGCCATGGCCTGCACGCCCAGGGCCAGCGCCACCAGCAGAACGGCGGCCGAAACCGGCGCCGCTTTTACCACCGCCGCTTTCTCCGGAAACAGGCTTCGCGCCACCTGGTAAAGCCCGTAGAAAGAAAGCCGAATGACGCGCAGAAGGCTGATCAGCGGCCGATCGGCCTCCTTCTTTTCCAGCGGGCTGATCCATGCGTCCGCGCGCGAGTAGAGCGCCCTGGTCAAGGTCTCCTGTTCGGCGATCGTGGGCACCGAGAACGCCAGGCGAACTTCCCTGTTCTTCAAGCCCACAACCTTGGCCCCGATCTCCGCATCCCCGGCCTGCTCGGGAAAAGCCAGCCGCAGATTGTCTCCCAGGGCCAGGCTGGAATCGTCAAACAAGGTTACGGACGCGCCTCCGATCGACATGTCCACCGACATCGCGTCGATCTGCCGTCCGTCGGTCAGATCGATCCGCACCGGGATCTTGGCTTCGATGCGAACCGTTTCGCGCCTCTGTTTCTGCTCATGAGCCACCGCGGCGGCCACGCCGAGTATGACCATGTTGAACAGCACCCAGACCACGTTCATAATCACCGCGCCCTGGTGCTGATTGTCGGTCACCAGCAGCCGGTAAGGCGCCGCCGCCAGGCCCAGCAGGTTCACCAGCAGCAGCCACTTGGTCGGCGCCGCGATCTTGCTGTCGAACTTCGTCCGCCCCAGCGTGCTGCCCTTGTCCGTCACATTGAACTTGCCCAGTTTCGGATTGATCATGGCCAGCAGCGTGGGCGCCAGAATGTAGGGTGCCAGCACCGACTCGTAGATCTCATTCCAGAACGAGTGGCGATGCCGCTCCTGAATCCGGGAGTTGGTCAGGCTCGACAGAATCAAATGCGGAAACGCGTAGGCCAGAATCGCCAGCCAGTAGCCGGGAATGATGGTCCTCGCCAGCAACAGGTAAACCAGCGGCGCCAGCAGAAAAACCAGCCGCGGAACCGCGTAAAGAAAGTGCGCCATGGCGTTGAAGTAGCAAAGGCGCTGCGAAAGCTTCATGCCCCACGCAAACAGCGGATTGTCGGTGCGCAGAATCTGGATCATGCCCCGCGCCCAGCGGACCCGCTGGCCCACGTGCGCCGCCAGGCTCTCAGTGGCCAGTCCCGCGGCTTGCGGAATATTGATATACGCGGTGTTGTAGCCCCGCTTTTGCATGCGCAGCGAGGTGTGCGCGTCCTCGGTCACCGTCTCCACCGCGATCCCTCCCACCTCGTCCAGCGCCGAACGGCGGATCAGCGCGCACGAGCCGCAAAAGAACGTCGCGTTCCAGAAGTCGTTGCCGTCCTGCACGATGCCATAGAACAGTTCGGCTTCATTGGGAATGGTCTTGTACTGCAGCAGGTTGCGCTCAAAGGGGTCCGGCGAATAGAAGTGGTGCGGCGTCTGCAGCATGGCCAGCATCTTGTCGGTCAGCATCCAGCCCAGCGTCATCTGCAAGAAGCTGCGGCAGGGAACATGGTCGCAGTCAAAAATCGCCACGTAAGGCGAATGCATGGTGGACAGCGCGTGATTGATGTTCCCCGCCTTGGCGTGCCCGTGCTCCCGGCGCGTAATGTAGCCCACCCCGGCCTGGCGCGAAAACTCCCCGAATTCCTCGCGCGTCCCGTCGTCCAGAATGTAGACATGCAGCTTTTCCGGCGGATAGTCGATGTTGATCGCCGCCAGCGCCGTGTACCGAACCAGCCCCAGCGGCTCGTTGTAGGTGGGGATCAGCACATCGACATGCGGCCAGCGCGTGTCGTCCGGGGGCAGCAGGATGGGCGCGCGCCTCAGCGGCCAGGCGGTCTGCATGTAGCCCAGGAACATGATCATCACGGTGTACGCTTCAGCCCCGATCAGAACCAGCAGAAACGTCGAATCGATCCAACCGCGATTGTTCGATTGGTCTGAAAAATAGTCGATCAGCAGCGACACGCGCCACCAGCCGTAGCGCAGCGTGGCGGTCATCGATATCAGCATCAGCCCCAGGGTGACCACGCGCGATGTGGACACCTTGTTCGCCGCCAGGGCCAGCAGAATGCTGACCCCGCCCAGAACCAGTTGCTTCGGCCAACTGAGAAAAATGGTGATCAACTGAAGCAGCAGAAACACCGCCAAGCCAATAACCAGCGTGCGGAACAGACGCGTGGCTGCGTCGGGCCTCTCCAGGTAGCTATTCATGCATCCTGCGGGTCGCGCGCCTGTTTCGCTGCCGCACGGCCGGTCTCGGGTCTCAACAAATCTCGGCGAGTCATCATGGCAACGAACGCTCCCTGCGCTCACTTCAAAGTCTATACCGGCGTTGCTGCGGCCCGCCTGGCGCCAGAGGCGCGGCGAGAATCCCCCTCTGCCCCGCGCTTTCTCCCTGCGCATCGCGTCTCCGCATCCGCCTCCAGGCGCGGTTGTTACTCTGCGCCCGTGCATTCCCTGATCGTAAGCACACACAAACTCCACCGGCTATCCCGGATGGGACAGTTTGCACCTTGGCTAGTACAATTCCACCCCGCCCAGCCTCTACAATCACAGTGGAAACTGCCTGCCCCATGGGTGGAGAGCCCGGCCTGAGTGTCCGGGGTCAAACCGAAGCAGCTTTCCAATCGAGGGTTTTCGCCATGAAGATCGCATTTCTGGGACTGGGCAAGATGGGCTCACCCATGGCGCACAGGCTGCTGGCCGCCGGCCACCCGCTCACCGTCTGGAACCGCACCCGCGAACGGGCCGAAGCGCTCATCGCGGAGGGAGCAAGCGTAGCCGGCACACCCGCCGGCGCCGCCCGCTCAGCCAACGTCGTCATGACCACGCTCTTCGACGATGCCGCCAACGAGCAGGTTCTCTTCGGCTCCGAGGGCCTGCTCGACGCGCTTCCGCCCGGCGCGCTCCACATCTCGCTGTCCACCATCAGCGTCGCGCTTTCCGAGCGGCTCACCGCCGAGCACGCCCGCCGCAGGCAGCTTTTTGTCGCCGCGCCCGTCTTTGGACGGCCCAATGTCGCCGAGGAAGGCCGCCTGTGGATCGTTGTGGCCGGAGCGGAGCCCGCCATCGCCCTGGCCCGGCCCCTGCTCGAGCCGCTTTCCCGCGGCATCTCGGTCATCGGCCCCGAGCCCCGCCAGGCCCACGCGCTCAAGCTGGGCGGCAACTTCCTCATCAGCGCCATGATTCACTCGCTGAGCGAGGCCTTCGTCTATGCCGAGGCGCAGGGAATCCCCCCCGCCACCCTGCTCGAAACCGTCAACAGCGCCCTCTTCCAGTCCCCGTTCTACCTCGCCTACGGCAACGTCATGCTCCACCCGCCCACGCTCCCCGGAGCAACCATCGAACTGGGAGCCAAGGACCTGGGCCTGTTGCGCGAAGCCGCCGCCGCCCGCCACTCCCGCCTCAGCCTGGCCGACAACCTGGCCGAAGTCTTCCGCGAGGCCCAGCTCTCCGGCCTGGGCGGCGAGGATTGGGCGGTAGGCCAGTACCGCATGGCCCAGCGGCGAGGCATATTGCGAAGCTAGGAAAGCAGCAATGCCTGGCCGGTACATTCAATCTTTCTCAGATTGCGGGCCGGGCGGGCAGGAAAGGTTGATTAGGATAGAACGATGAGTCTGAAGGGAAAGATCGTCTTCATCACCGGCGCCTCGGGCGGCATCGGCGCGGCCACCGCAATGGCCTTCGCCGCAGAGGGCGCCCGCCTGCTGCTGGCTGCCCGCCGTGCCGATAAACTGGCCGTGGTCGCCTCCTTGGCCCTCGAACGCGGCGCACAGGCCGTTCACTCCATCGATCTTGACGTGCGCAACCATCGCGCCGTGCAGGACGCCATCGACACTCTGCCGCCAAATTGGGCTGAAATCGACATCCTGGTCAACAACGCCGGCCTCAGCCGCGGCCTCGACAAGCTCTACCAGGGCAAAATCCAGGACTGGGAAGAGATGATCGACACCAACGTCAAGGGCCTGCTCTACGTAACCCGCGCCGTGGTGCCGGGCATGGTGGTCCGCGGACGCGGCCACATCGTCAACCTGGGGTCGACCGCCGGCAAGCTCACCTATCCCAACGGCGCCGTCTACTGCGCCACCAAGGCCGCCGAGCGGGCCATCAACGACGGCCTGCGTCAGGACCTTCTAGGAACACCGCTGCGCGTCACCAGCGTCGATCCCGGCATGGTCGAAACCGAATTCAGCCTGGTGCGCTTCCACGGCGATGCCGAACGCGCCGCCAAAGTCTACAAGGGCGTCAAGCCGCTTCGCCCGGAAGATGTTGCCGAGGTCATTGTCTGGGCCGTCAGCCGGCCTGACCATGTGAATATCGCACGGGTACTGTTGACGCCTGTGCAACAGGCCAACTCTCTGCTCTTTCACAGAGAGCAGTAGCGCGGGCCGCAAAAAGCCCCGCAAGACCTCGGACCAAACTAGCCCAAAGCCTCAATCTGCGCCTCGATCTGGGTCAAGGCGGCCTCAAGGGCGGCGCGGCGCGCCGGGTGCGAGGTCTTTTGCGAAAGAATATTCTCCCGTTGCAAGTGAAGCGCCTGTTTCTGACGCGCGAGCTTGGTGCGCTTCTGTTCGGCCAGACGCTTGGTCTCCTCGCTTACAAAGCCATTGCCGGGGCCGACCTCCGGTTGCTGCAAGGCATTTGCCATCTGCTCCTCCACTGATTTACTTTCCCAACCACGAGCCATATCTCCATTCTACCGGGGATTGGCGAAATTGTGTCCCGCTGAATGAAGTTCGTACCCCTAGCGAGACCCCAGGAGGCCCCTTGCAAGCATGGCAGATTTCGTCGTTCGGCGTTGATTCTTTGGAGTTTGTGGAGCGCCCAGCGCCGCAGCCCGGCCCCGGCGAAGTGCTCGTCCGGGTGCATGCTATTTCCTTCAACTACCGCGACCTCCTCATGGTGAAAGGCCTCTACAACCCCAAAATGAGCCTGCCCCGCATCCCCTGCTCCGACGGCGCCGGAGAGGTGACAGCCGTCGGTGAAGGCGTCACCGCCTGGAAGCCGGGAGACAGCGTGGCCGGCATTTTCATGCAAAATTGGCTCGACGGCCAACTCACCCCGGCCAAGGCCAAGGGCGCTTTGGGCGGTGATATCGACGGCATGATGGCCAGGTTCGTGGTCCTCAAGCAGACAGGCCTCGTCCGCCTGCCCAGCCACCTCAGCTACGAGGAGGGCGCTACCCTGCCCTGCGCCGCCGTCACCGCCTGGAACGCCCTCTCCGCCGGCGACCTAAAGCCCGGCTCCACCGTGCTTATCCAGGGAACCGGCGGCGTCGCCATCTTCGCTCTGCAATTCGCGCGGCTCAGGGGAGCGCGGGTACTGGGCATCTCGGGCAGCTACGAAAAGCTGGAGCGCGCTCGCTCGCTCGGCCTCGACGCGGGTCACAATTACCGCGACGACCCCGACTGGGACCGCTGGGCGCTCCAGGAGACCGGCGGCGAAGGCGTTGACCTGGTCGTCGAAGTGGGCGGCGTGGGCACCCTGCCCCGCTCGCTGCGCGCCATCCGCATGGGCGGCGCCGTCGCCCAGGTGGGCGTCCTCTCCAGCCTCGCCGAACCGCTCCCCATCCATTCCATCCTCCACAAACAAGTCCGCATCCAGGGCATCTACGTCGGCTCCCGCAAGGACTTCGAGGATATGAACAAAGCCATCACCCTCACCGCCATGCGCCCCGTGGGCGAGGTCTTCCCCTGGTCCCAGGCCCGCGAAGCCCTGGCCCGGATGGAAGAAGCCTCGCACTTCGGCAAGCTGGTGCTCACGGTGGAGTGAGGAGAGGCCGCGATGCGGCCCCGGACGCACACAGACTCCAAGCTCCCCACCGCAATCGCATGAAGCTCGTAAACTAAGATCAGCAATGGCTTTGAAACCGCGCGACGGGGCGCCCTCTGGGTCGCGTGTCGTAAGTCGCAGAAAATAAAAGACGGGCTTCAGCCCCTGAGGGATGTTTTTCAGCCATTTCGCTTGGAAACCACCCTTTTCCCGCAGCCTGTTTAGCCCCCGAAGGAAGCTCTTCAACGATTCGGGCGTTCACCACGGGCTGCCAGGGCCTCTTTTGGGAATCTCCCCTGAGTTCGAGCTCCGGCTGGGAAGGAAACGGCGCTTTCGCGAAAAAGAGCAAACACCAGGTACGCGCCGCCGGGGTAAGATCGAACCCGCGGGGGTTTCATAGGCCGCGCGCCAGTCAAGGCACGGGTTTTGCAGTCCAACCGCCGACTCCCGGCGACAAATCACAAGGAAGCGGAAGGAACAGTGCCGCAGATCAAGCGAGCTTCGAGGTCCATGCAGACCCGGCGCAAGACGTCGAAGCGGAAGTGCGCGCCGTCGCCGGCAGCCAGGATTCTGGCGCTTCTTGCCGCTCCGGCCCTGTTCGCCCTGGCCGGGTGCGGAGGCCTGGTGGCCGCCAACTCCTCCAATGCAACCTTCTTCATCGCCCCCGGCGCGGGCGTCATCGACACCAACTGCACCGGCTGCAACGCATCCAATGCGGGCGGCGGCGCGGTCCAGCAATTCACCGCGACGCTCACCCAGGGCGGCGCGGCGGCGGTGAACTGGACCGTCTCCGGCGGGGACGCAACCAGCGGGCCGGGAAGCATCAACCCCAGCGGCCAATACACCCCGCCCAGCTACCTGACCGCGGACCGCGCCGAAGTCTTGGTGACGGCAGCGCTCGAATCCAACCCGGAGGTCCGCGCCAGCTCTGTCATTACACTGACTCCGGGGTTCCTGCAACCGCTCACGCCTGAGAACGTGGCCCTGGGCGCAAACGGCAGCGTCGCCATCACCGGCTTCCTGGCCGAGGCGGGCGGCGCCACCGGCATTCAATTTGCGCTGGCCAGTTCCCCGGCAGGCTCCGGCGGCGGGCAAGGCTCGCTCGGCGCCACCAGTTGCCAGCGGTCACCCCAGGCCTTCACCTCCTGCACGGTCACCTATTCGGCGCCTGCCGCGGTGCAGTTCACCGGCGCCACCTTCGTGGTGGCCACGGTGGGCGCTTCGCCCTCCAAGACCTCCGCTGTGGTGCTGGTGAACACGGCCGGGGTCACCAGCAATCCCGCCGCGCACCAGGCCCAGTTTCCGGCGTCCGTCGAGTTGGGCGCCTCCGGCGGCAACAACAACGACTACGACACCCGCGGCAACCAGATCGTGGACTGCTGCAGCGGCACGCTGGGCGCGCTGATTCAAGACTCCGGCGGACGCCAATACCTGCTCAGCAACAATCACGTCCTGGCCCGCAGCGACCAGGCCGGCATCGGCGACGCCATCGTCCAGCCGGGGCTCATCGACAACAACTGCACGCCGCTTGGCGACGGCGCCGGGGTGACCGCGGTAGCCACCTTGACCGGCTGGCTTCCGCTCAGATCCATGCGGACCAATGCCGATGCGGCCATCGCCCAGGTGGTCTCGCGCGCCGTGGACCCCTCCGGCGGCATCCTCGAGCTCGGCCAGCGCCAGGCCGACGGAACTCTGGCCGCGGCGCCTCCCGGCATCTCTTCCACCGGCGGCAAGGGCGAGAATGCCTGGCTCGACATGAAGGTCGCCAAGAGCGGACGCACCACCGGGCTCACCTGCGGCGGCGTATCCGCGATCGATCTGGACGTGACCGTAGACTACTACCAGGATTGCGCGGAAACCCGCCCCTACCTGACCAAAACCTTCACCCATCAACTCGCCATCAGCGGCAACCAGTTCAGCGATGCGGGCGACTCGGGAGCCTTGGTTGTCGACGCAGGCAATGCCGAGCCCGTGGGCCTCTACTTTGCCGGCGGAACCGACGCTGACGGCGTAAGCCAGGCGGTGGCCAACCCCGCCCCGGACGTCCTCAGCGAGTTGACCGCCCAGATGGGCAGCGGAGCCGGTTTGAGCTTTGTGGGCGCGACCGACCATCCCGTCAGTTGCCTCAGCTACGGCAACAACACCCTTTCCGCCGCTCAGAGCCACACCCTCAGCGAAGCGGAGAGGTCGCGGGCCCTTGAGGCTCAGGCCGATGCCCGCATGTTGGTGAACCCCAGGGCCGGCGTTCTGGGCGTGGCCCTCGGCAAGAGCATCGACCACCCCGGCGAGGCGGCTGTGATCCTCTACACGGATGAAGCCATGGCAGCCAACATTCCCTACACGGTCAACGGGGTGCGCACCCAGGCCATTCCCACCACCGCCCGCGCCGTCACCTACGGATTTGCGCCGCAAACCCCGCTGGATTCAGCCGCCGTCTCTGTGCCGTACTCCGCGCTCGGCCAAGCCATGGCCATCAAGAACCTGTTCGCCCCCTCGCTCATGCGGCAGAACCCGGCATTCTTCGGCGTCGGCGTCGGCCAGAGCCTGGACAACCCCCGCGAGGCGGCCCTGGTCATTTACGTGGACCGCAAGCGCCTTCCCGCTCAACTGCCCGCAGTGGTGGGTGGCCTGCGCACCCGCTACGTGGTGATGAGCCGCCTCCACGTCACCCGCTCCTATGCCACGGCGGCGCCCTCCCACGGCCACTGCATGACCCACCCGGCCCCGGCGCTCCCTGACCGCCTCGGGCTCGATGGCCTGAGGCCCCCAAGCTTGCGCCTGGACTAAGCCGCCGGCTCCCTACTCCGTCTTCATCAACGTCGCAATCAGCGATTCCCGGCGCCGGTTGGCCAGGTCGTCGGCATTTTCGAGCCCGCGCAGCCAAACCCTGACCGCTGCCACGGCCGCCACCAGGAAGATGGGCACGGCCAGCCACGGCCGGTCCACAAACCAGCACAGCCAGAACACCCCCGCGCTCACCCCCAGCAGTCCCAATTGAATCAGCAGACTGAGCAGGTTGCTGGCCTGCGAGCCCCGCTGCCGCATCATGCGGCCCAGGTTCAGCCTGTGCGGCATGGCGAGCGAAAACACGTTGCCCGCGGCCAGGTTCACGGGCAGCGCAAACAGGGCCCACGCCAGCGTGGCCGCCATCACCATGCCATCCGGCCGGCCCAGCCTCAGGCTGGTCAGAATTCCGGCCAATACGGCAGCCAGGCCGAACAGCCCCGCATGAAAAAGATTCTTGGCCAACAACACGGTGCGAATCGGCGTCGGCGAAAGAAACAGCAACTGAATCCCCGCGCCTTCCGCGCCCAGATTGTTGAACATCAACTGCATAAAGCCCAGCAGCGCGTAGGCCACGCACACCGGCAGCGCCAGCGGAAACGGATTGCCGCTGCCGCCCCCGCGAAGCAGCCCGCTGATAATCAGCACCATCACCAGCGGCCCGCCCACGGCATACAGCAGCGGCGGAGAACGCAGCACCGTGCGCAGTTCCTTCTCCATCACCGCGGCGATGGGGCCTGACCCGCCCAGCAGCCCGCCGCCGTCACCCACCCAGTTGCCTTCGCGCCGCGCCAGGCTATTTCCCTTCGCGGCAGCCTTCGCCCTGCCCGGCGCATCGCCCAGATTCTCGCCGCGATACTCGGCCCTGATCCGCACCGCCAGCAGGCCCCCAGCCGCCAGCACCCACATCCCGAGCACACCCAGCGAACCCAGCGCGGGCCAAGGCTGCTGCCGTGCGGCCCTCCCGGTCGCCACACCCGCCAGTCCCGGCGGCAGCCACTTCTGCACCGCATTGGCGGCTTTCAGCCAGGGCATCAGCGCAGTCCCCATCCGGCTATATTTCTCCGCCTGCTCCTGTTCCCTCCCGGGCTGATGATTCCTCTTCTCGTGGAAGGCCGGATTCAGCAATTGCACGCTCAGCAGCAGCACCATGAACAGAGCGCCCACGATCTCCCGCGTCCGCCGCTGCGCCAGCCAGCGGTCAATCCAGGCCAGCACGGAGCGCACCAGCAGAATGTTGAAGGTCGCGAATCCCGCCAGGCTGAGCCCCGTCCACAGAAACAGCTCCGGCCGGGCCATCGCGATCCCCGTCCAGATGCCCAGGCAGCACAGCCCGCCCAGCACCGTCGAGGTGTCGGCCAGCCCGAAAACCACATACAGCAGGTAAAACGATGAGAAGCTCACCGGAAAGCGCAGCATTCCGGCCAGGTCGAACTGCTCCTGGAACGAGGCCAGCGCCACCGGCATCACCTGCCACAGAAAGAACAACGCCCAGAACAGGATGGGCAGAAACTGCCACATTTCGTTCGAGGCCAGGGCAAAGGCGCCCGCGCCCAACCCAACCCCCAGCCCCAGCCCCAGCACGGCGTAGAAGGCAAACGAAACCGTGCGCGCCCCCAGTTCCAAAGCGCCCTGGTTAGAGCGCAGGCCGTTCAGAAACAGGCGCCAGCGCAATCTCGCCAGGGCGCCGTATTGCCCTCGTGCCAGAGCCCCCAGCGGACCTCCGCCAACAGCCGCCATCACGCCCTCTTCTGCCCCGTTCGTGTCCGCCCCGTCTATGACAACCATGACAGCTCCTGCGCCGGCTCCAACTGCCCGCCCGCGCCCACAATCGACAGAAAAATCTCTTCCAGAGTCAGCCTCTCCCCGCTTTCGCTTCCCGGCAGCGTAGCAGCCACACCGTAGCGAAGCTCCTCGATGGACCCGTTGGCCACCAGCCGGCCCGCGGAGATGATGGCCACGTGCGTGCAAAGCCGCTCCACGATTTCCAGCACATGGGTGGTCAGGAAGATGGTCGCCCCGCGGTGGATCATCCCTTGCAGCATGGCCTTCAGCATCCCCGCCGCAATGGCGTCCACGCCCTCGAACGGCTCGTCGAGAAACAAGACTTTCGGCCCGTGAATCACGGCCGCGGCCAGCGCCAGCTTCTTCTGCATCCCGTGCGAGAAGTCGGTCACCAGCTTGCGGCTCTGATCCGCCAACTGCATGAATTCCAGCAGTTCCCCGGTGCGCCGGTTGGTGGTCTCCCGGTCCAGCCCATACATGCGGCCCACAAAGCGCAGATATTCGGCTGCCGTCAGGCGGCCCAGCAGGGCCATCCCCTCTGGAACCACGCCGATCTGCCGCTTCACATCCAGCGCTCCAGCCCCGAACGGCCGACCCAGAATCTCCATGGTCCCCGAGGTCGGCTCCAAGAGGCCGGTCAGCATCTTGATGGTGGTGGACTTGCCCGCGCCGTTCGGCCCCAGAAAGCCGAAAAACTGCCCCGGCGCCACACTCAGCGTCACATTTTCAACGGCGGTCAGCGCGCCGAAGCGCCGGGTCAGCCCTTCTGTTTGAATCGCAACGGTTTCCATGTGCCGAAAGCATAACAAGAATGGGTTCCGGAACAAAGCGGCGTCCGCCCTCCCGCCGAATCGGGCTCTCTCGGCCCCTGTGGCGCGGCCCGGCGGAATTTGAGCGCTGGTTCCACCTTGCGCGTCTATCCGTTACGAGCACACCAGGCGGGAACTGGTACCCTGAAACCTGAGAAGAAACACGGGGGGAAGCCGGGCCATCTCACCCGGCGGGCAAAGGCATGGCGGAATTCGTAATCAAGTTGGCCGACGAGCGCGGCCGGGTGCAGGAGCAGGTGCAGACCGCGGCCAGCGCTGAGGAGTTGCGCGCCCGCTTTGTCCACGCCGGCTATCACGTCTTCTCCATCCGCGCCCGCTCCGGTTTCGCCGGCCTCAAGCGGCGCAAGGTCAAGCTGGAGTCCTTCCTCATCTTCAACCAGCAGTTCCTCACCCTGATCCGCGCGGGCCTGCCCATCCTGGGCTCGCTCCAGATGCTGGCCAAGAATCAGAAAAACGCCCACTTCTCCGCCCAGTTGGACGACATTTCAAATCGCGTCAAAACCGGCGACGCGCTCTCCTCGGCCTTCGAGGCCCAAAGCGGCTTTCCGGTCATGTACACCACCACCCTGCTGGCCGGCGAGCGCTCCGGAAACCTGCTCGAAGTGCTCGAACGCTACGTCAGCTTCCAGCGCATCTCGCTCAGCTTCCGCAAAAAGCTGATCTCCTCGCTGATCTATCCCGGCGTGCTCCTCACCCTGGTCACCGCCCTCATGTTTTTCATGTTTGCCGTCGTGGTGCCACAGTTTGCCACGCTCTACGACCAGATGGGCTCCAAGCTACCCACCATGACCGTCTACCTGCTGGACTTCGGCAAGGCCCTCAACCACAACCTCCTGTGGATCATCCTTGCCGCTGCCGCCATCGGCTTCGGCGGCTACCGTTTTGCCGCCACCGAGCGCGGCCGCGACCTCGTCGACGGATTCCGCATCCGCCTGCCCATCTTCGGCAAAATCTGGCTCAAGTACCAGGTAGCCCTGTTTGCGCGCACCCTCTCGACGCTCCTCACCGGCGGCTTGCCCCTGGTTCCGTCCCTTGAAACCGCCGCCCGCTCCATCTCCTCGCGCCGCGTTTCCAAAGCCGTCATGACCTCCATCACCACCGTCCGCGAGGGCAAGCCCCTGGCTGAGGCGCTCGTCCAGACCGGCGTCTTTCCCGACTTGGCCGCGGAAATGATCACCGTCGGCGAACAGACCGGCGCTCTGCCGCAGATGCTCAACTCGGTGGCCGAGTTCTTCGAGGAAGACGTATCCACCGCCCTGACCGCCTCGCTCGCGCTCATCGAGCCCGCCATCCTCATCGTCATGGGCGTGGTGGTGGTCTTCATCCTCATCTCTCTTTACTTGCCCATCTTTTCCCTGGGGCAGAATCCCGCAGGTCAGGGGTAAATCATGTCTGATGCGACCATTCTCACCCTTCCTCTTCCGTCCGAGCCGCTCCCCACAGGCCAGGACGAGCGCGCCCAGGCGGAACAGTTGGCGCTGCGCTATCGCGCCGACTTCGTCGACCTGAAAAACTTCAAAATCCAGCACGACCTGCTGCGCACGGTTCCCGTCGAACTGATGTTCCGCTACAACTTCGTGCCCATCGAGCAGCTCCAGGACGCGCTGGTGATCGCCGTCAGCGACCCCTCCCGGCTCATGGTCCTCGATGAGATCGCCGGCCTCCTGGGCCACCGCATCGTGGCCCGCGTCGCCACCCTGTCGCAGATTACCGACCTGCTCAAAAAGACCGAGCAGTCGCAGCGCGTGCTCGACGAAGCCAGCGAGGGCCTCACCTTCGACGTGCTCACCGGCGACGACAACTCCGACGAGAACATCTCCATCGAGAAGCTCACCTCCGAGGAGGACATCAGCCCCATCATCCGGCTGGTCGACACCACCATCTTCACCGCCCTCGAGCGCCGAGCCTCCGACATTCACATCGAAACCAACGACGATTCCGTGGTGGTCAAGTACCGCATCGACGGCGTCCTCCAGGCGGCCATGGCGCCCATCGCCCGCGAACACCATTCCACCATTCTCAGCCGCATCAAGATCATGAGCGAACTCGACATCGCCGAGCGCCGCGTCCCCCAGGATGGCCGCTTCCGGGTGCGCTACAAGACCCGCCTCATCGACTTCCGTGTCTCCATCATGCCCACGATTCATGGCGAAAACGCCGTGCTCCGCGTGCTCGACAAGGAATCGATGAGCGAGAAGTTCCACAACCTCACCCTCGACGTGGTGGGCTTCGCCGATGAGGACCTGCGCCGCTTCCGCCGCTACATCCGCGAGCCCTACGGCATGGTGCTGGTCACCGGGCCCACCGGCTCCGGCAAAACCACCACCCTCTATGCCGCGCTCAACGAAATCAAAAGCGACGAAGACAAGATCATCACCATCGAGGACCCGGTCGAGTACCAGATCCGCGGCATCACGCAGAACCCGGTCAACGAGAAAAAGGGCCTCACCTTCGCCCGCGGGCTGCGCTCCATCCTGCGCCACGACCCGGACAAGATTCTGGTGGGCGAAATCCGCGACAACGAAACCGCCCAGATCGCCATCAACTCCGCCTTGACCGGCCACCTGGTCTTCACCACCGTCCACGCCAACAACGTGGTGGACGTGCTCGGCCGCTTCCAGAACATGGGCGTCGAGGCCTACAACTTCGTCTCCGCGCTCAACTGCATCCTCGCCCAGCGCCTGGTGCGCACCATCTGCGATCACTGCGCCCACACCGTCACCTATAGCGATGCCGAACTCCGGGCCAGCGCCATGGACCCCGAAGAGTGGCGCGGCTTCGAATTCCGCGAGGGCGCCGGCTGCATCGAGTGCGGCGGCACCGGATACCGGGGACGAACCGCCATCCACGAGCTGCTCGACTTGACCGACCCCATTCGCGAGTTGATCCTGGAAAAGAAACCCACCTCCGAGGTGCGCAAGCTGGCCAAGAAGGAAGGCATGAGCTTCCTGCGTGAGTCGGCCATCGACCGCGTCCGCCGCGGCCTGACCACGCTCAAGGAAATCAACAAGGTCACATTCATCGAGGCTGCACGATAGTGAAATCGATCCTGAGCAAGGTAAAACTCGGCACTGAGCCCGGCGGGCGTCCGCCGGTGGCCGTCGAGGTTGCGCCCCAGGGAGTGCTGGCTGCGGCTTCCCCTGGACTGGGGCAGCCGCCGGTCTACTCCTTTGAGCCGCTGCCCGCCGGGGCCCTCGCCCCCGGCATCGCCGAAACCAACATCAAGACCCCCGACGCCGTCGCCCACGCCATCCGCACCGCCCTGGGCCGGGTCTCTCCCCGCACCCGCTCCCTCACCCTGGTGCTCCCCGACACCGTGGTTCGAGTCTTCGTGCTGGACTTCGATTCCCTGCCCGGCAAAGCCGCCGAAGCCATCCCCGTGCTGCGCTTCCGCCTGCGCAAGATGATTCCCTTCGACGTGGAGCACGCCGGCCTGAGTTATCAGATTCTCAGCGAGAAAAAAGACGAATGCCGCGTGCTGGCCGCCGTGCTCCCCGGCCCCATCCTGGCCGAATACGAAGCCGCGGTCCGCCAGGCCGGATTCGAGCCCGGCGCGGTGCTGCCTTCCAGCCTCGCTGCGCTGGCCGCCGTCGATTCCATGGAGGCCGTCCTCACCGCCAATCTCAGCGGACTGGCCCTCACCACCGCCATCACCAACGGACAGGACCTGCTGCTCTATCGCACCCTCGACCTGCCCGAAGACCCCAGCCAGCGCCTCCTCGAGGTCCAGCGCGGCATCGCCGTCGCCGTCGCCTACTATGAAGACAGGCTGGGGGCCCGTCCCCGGCAGTTGCAGTACGCCGGCATCGGCGCCGGCGGCAACAGCCCCGCGGAAGACTTTGCCCGCTGGATCGGCGCCTCCGAACTCACTGTGGCCGACCTGGCGCCGCGCCCGGCCACCGGCGCTGCCACGCCGCTGGGTAACCTGAGCCTCGCCGGGGTCTCCGGCGCGCTGGCGGGAGCAGCCTGAAATCATGCGCATCTCTGTCAATCTCGCCAATCGCCCCTACGCCGACCTGGGCCCCGCCATCAAACACCTGCGCATCGCCATGGCGGTCCTGGTCCTGGTCGGCATTGGCCTGGCGCTGGGCCTGCACGCCTTTCACCGCAAGGCCGAGGATGCCCGCGCCCGCGAACACTCGCTCGACGCCAAAATCGCCCAGATCACCCAGGAGCGCAAAGCCTACGAGGACCTGATGCACGAGCCGGCCAATGCCCAGTTGCTGGTCCAGGCCGCCGCCCTCAACCGGCTCTTCGAGGAGAAAACCTTCTCCTGGACCCTGGCCATGGAAGACCTCGAAATCGTGCTGCCCGGCGGCGTTCAGGTCAACACCCTCGAGCCCGCCCGCGACAAGAACGGCCGCATCACCCTCCATCTGCGCGTCGTCGGGCCCCGCGACCGGACCATCGATCTGGTCAAGAACCTGGAGCACTCCCGGCATTTCGTTCTGCCCCGCATCGCGGGCGAAAGCGCCGAAACCGGCGCCGGGCCCAACGAGAAACAGGAGCCCGTCAGCGCCTCCAACCGGGTCACCTTCGAGCTGCTGGCCGACTACAACCCGGCTGATTCCTCCGATCATAGGCCGGTCAAAAAAGTCGAAAGCGAGCCCGCCCCAGCCGCCGCCGAACACCCCGGGATGCCTCCCGCGCCGCCCCGCGCGGCTCACGCCACGGTTCTTCCTGCCGCCCCCGGCCAACGCCCCGGCCCCGGCCGCCAAACCTACACCGGCCAGTCCCAGCCCCCATCCAAGCCCCATCCGGGAGGCCCGCGATGACCGCCGAAATCCCCTCCGTCTGGCGCGAGCGCCTGCTCTCCCCACTCACCTGGCACTACGCCGGCTTTGCCCTGCTGCTGGCTGCCATCATCGTCCTGTCCATCCGCTTCGGACTCGACTGGGCCGCCACCAGCAGCAGCTCCAACGACGCTCTGGCCGCCAAGCAGGTCCAGTTGAGAGCCCTCGACCTCGGCACCGCTCCCCTGCGCGGCCTCGACAAGCGCGTGGCCGATTCCCGCGCCCAGATGCTGGGCTTTTATGACCAGCGCATTCCCCCCAACTACTCCTCCATCGCCACCCGCGTCGGCGACCTGGCCCTCAAAGCCCCGGTCCGCCTCTCCCGCATGCAATATACCCAGGGCCCTGCCGGTCCGGATTTCACAGAAATCTCCCTCGACGCCGGCATCACCGGACAATACCCCGAGATCATGCGCTTTGTGAACAGCCTGGAACGCGACCAGAACTTCTTTGTCATCCGCGCCATGAACCTCACCGGCCAGCAGGGCGGCGTGGTCAATCTGCGCATCCGGGTCTCCACCTGGCTCAGGCCCGCCGATGCCGCCGCCTCCGGTTTGCCGCCCACGCCGCCTCCGGGTGAAACCCCCGCCGCACCCGCCGCGCCCTCTGCCGCTCTTAAGGGAGGCGAATAGCCATGGCCATGCGCATGGGAACCGAAAACAAGCGCCAGGTCTACCTGGCCGGCGGACTGTTCGCCCTCATCGTCGTGATTGGCGCCTACGAGCTCTGGCCCACTTCAAAGCCCTCCCCGGCTCCGGCTCGCCCGGTGCCCTCGGCGCCCTCGCTCCCCGCCGCGGCGACGGCCACCAGTCGGCCCGCTGCCGGCGTTGTCTCCAACTCGGCCGCGAACTCCGCCGGCCCTGAAGCGCAAAAGCTCTCCGACTCCTCGCTCGACCCCGCCCTGCACCTCGCCAAGCTGGCCGAGAGCGAGGACGTGGAATACGCCGGCACGGGCCGCAACATCTTCTCCGCCGAGTCGGCCCCGGTGCCCATTGAGTCCCCGGTCAAGAGTGCGCGCGCCGCGGCCCTGGCCGCCGTGAACACACCCCCGCCCGTGCCTGAAATTCCCCGTCCCCCGGCCATCGATCTGAAGTATTTCGGCTACACCCAGGCCAAGGACAAGTCCTTCAAGGCATTCTTCGTTCATGGCGACGACATCTTTGTCGCCCGCACCGGCGAAATTGTCGACCATCGCTACAAAGTGGGCGCCATTCAGGCGGGCAGCGTCCAGGTCACCGACATGAGCTACAACAACACCCAGTCCCTGCCCCTCCAGCCGAATTGAGCCCCTTGCCCCCCATGACGATTCTCGCCCCAATCCGCCGCCCGCTACGCCCCCGCAAACTACGCCGCGCCGAGGAGGGCTACGTCCTGGTGGCCGTCATCTTCATGCTGGCCGTCCTCACCATCGCCCTGGCCCTGGCCATGCCCCGCGTCTCCAAGCAGATTCAGCGCGACCGCGAACTCGAGACCATGCACCGCGGCAAGCAGTACGCGCGTGCCGTCAGAATGTATTACAAGAAATTCGGCGCCTATCCGCCCAACCTCGATGCGCTGGCCAAGCCCACCAACAATATCCGCTTCCTGAGAAAGAAGTACATCGACCCCACCACCGGCAAGGATGTGTGGAAGCCCATCCTCCTGGGTCAGAACAAGGCCCCCACCGCCATGGGCTTCTTCGGGCAGCCGATGGGCGGCACCTCGATGGGCGCCGTCGGCCCGAATGGCAACAACGGCCTCGCCGGAACCAGCGGACTGTCGGGATCCAGCGGCCTTTCCGGTTCAAGCAGTTTTTCCGGCTCAAGCAGCTTTTCCAGCTCGAGCGGCTTTTCGGGATCGAGCGGGCTTTCCTCGGGCTCTGGCGCGTTCGGGCAGGACTCGACCAATTCCAGCGCCACCGGCGGCTCGACCACCGCCGGCGGATCTGCATTCGGATCAACGACTGGGTCCACCGGCCAAACCTTTGGCGGCGCGGGCATCATGGGCTTCGCGCCCATGAGCCCCAAACAGTCCATTCTGCTTTATAAGAAAAAGAACCACTACAACGAGTGGGAGTTCGTCTACGACCCCATTGCCGATCAGATGACCGCCATGGGCGCCGGCAACACGGGAAGTATTGGCCAGCCCGCCAGCAGCACCACCACGCCCGTCGGCGCGCCCAATAGCATCACTACCCCGTCGCCCACCCCGCCCTCTCCCGCCCCGCAGCAGTAGAGTTTCCGTAACACGGCAATTTGAGCACGATTACGCTCCCGGCCATCCGGAAATGCACAAAGGCCCGCGCCCTGTTCAGGGCGCGGGCCTTTGTGCCCAGCGTTTCAGCTTCAAGCGCGGGCAGTCACGGTGCTTTCACTCCAGCTCTCTCGCTACACGCTGAACGACGAGCCGCAACCGCAGGTGCTCTTCACCTGGGGGTTATCGAACTTGAAGCCGGCCGCTTCCAGCGTCTCCACGTAGTCCACCGTGCAGCCGTTCAGGTACATCAGCGAGGTGGCGTCGACAAAAACCTTGAGGTCCTCGAAGCTGAAAACCTTGTCCATCATCCCGCTCTGGTTCTCGAAGGCCATCGAATACTGGAATCCGGAGCAACCGCCGCCCACCACGCCGATGCGAAGCCCGCCGGGTATGGGATCCTGGGTGGCCATGATCTCGCGCACCTTGGCGATGGCCTGGGGGGTCAGGTTAAGGGGTGCCTTCTTGACGGTTTCCTGTGCGGGTGCGACGGTTGCGGTGGCCATGGATTCTCCCGGTGGATGAAATGCTTGCGTATCGTTACTCTACTGCTCCGCGCCCGTAGATTCAAGGCCCCCGGAGCGCTTCCACTTCGTTAGATGCAACACAGGCCGGGAAAGTCGCGAGCCGCTCGGCCCCCCGAGATGTGCTCCGGAACGGCAAAATGCTGTGATTTTTGTCACCACAGCCCTACCCATTCGGGGATATGATGGTCACCCGTAAGGCTCACTTGGCTTGCGGAGACGCGGATTCTTTTCACGGCGACGCCGGTATCCGAGGGCCAGAACATTTTTCGGAGGTGGAGTATGACGCTAGTTCCGGTGATGTTGATTGTGTGGGGAGCGCTGGTGCTGATCACCGCGGTCTTGTACCTGTATCGGTCGCGCCTGACCCGCGACGAAGACGACCAGATCTACCTGGATGACGCCTTCTCGCACGAAAAAGCGGCCCAGGAAGCAATCGCAGCCAAGGTCAACAAGATTGAACCGGCGCTGAAGACGATGAAGTGGCTGGTCGTCCTGGCCACGGTGTCGCTGGTGGCGTACGGAATCTACGACGCGATCACGCAATTCAAGTAAACCGCGCCTGCAATCAAAAAATCACTCTGAACGGCTGGTGGCTGCCTGAAAGGCAGCCACCAGCCGTTGTGTCCTTTGCGCCGCCCCCCGATCTGCCTGCCGCCGGGCTGTCCTACTCCACTTCCTGCCTGGCGCGGTAGCCGTCCCGGGCAATAACGTCGTATTTCAGCGGCTTGTGCTTCTCGTCCTGGATGTGCAGGGGTTGGCCTTCGTCGTCCACCAGCTCCACCCGCAGCTTGCGATAGGTGCCGTCCTGCTTGGGGTTGGTGGGATGGTAAACCAGTTGGTACTTCGAGCGGATGTTCTGGTTGATGGTGGAGAAAATGTCCGGCATCTCGCCCACAAAGCGGGGCGCGAACCACATCCCCCCGGTCATCGAGGCAAAGGTCTTCATTTCGTTGTCGGCCTGCAGATAATCCATATCGCGCATCGCGGAGTTCATTCCCCCGCGGCCTTCGGTCATGGCCCGCATGGCGCCGCCGGTGGAAACGGCGAAGATGGTGATGTCGGGCGTGGCCTTCACCTTCTGCATGATCTTGTCGAAGGTGATCTTCGAGAAGGTGTCGCGGCCCGAGGCGATCAGGATGATGTACTTGCGGCCCTCAATGCGGCTCAGCCGGTCTTCGGCTTCGTAGATCGCGTCAAACAGATTGCGCTCGCTGAACCCTGGAATGCGCATGGAGTTGATGGCCTGGTAAAGCTGGTTCTTGTCCTGCGTGAAATCGGAAACAATCTGCGTGCGCATGTCGAAGGTCATCATGGCCACGTAGTCCTGGGGGCGCAACTGTTGCGCAAAGGAAAAAGCCGCATTGCGCATGTCATAGATGAAGTTGTAGTTGGTTGAGGCAAACTCGCACAGCAGAAGGGCCGTGATGGGCGCCTCGACTCGCTTGAACACCGCCACTTTCTGCTGCACCCCATCCTCATACACCCTGAAGTTGCCGGGCTTGAGGCCAGGGACAAACTGGTGCGTCTTTTCCAGCAGAACACCCACGTCCACCGTGACCTCGGGCACCTCGACACGCAGGGAGTAAGTGGGCATCCCCTCCGGATTCTTCAGCTTGGGAGCGGCCGGCGCGGGCGGCGGCACATCCTCCGTGTTTTCCTTTTTCTTGGGCAGCACGATGACCCCGGAGTCGGCTCCCGGGCCCCCGGAGTCCGGCGTGGCCTGGTCCGGCTGCTGCGCGGGAGGCGTGGCGGGGGCCGGCGTCGGGTTCTGGGCCCGGCTCAACACCCCGGCGGCAAAAACCGCCAGAACGATAGGCAGCCACGCCAGGCGAAGACGGCGAAGGGCAAAAACGTACGGGCGCATTGTGGACATGACGACCTCTGTGCTCAACAGCATACGGGATTTGACGAAACGAAGGACAGCGTCTGGAAGCTGGCCAAGGCAATCGCGCAACAGTCTTCTGTTGCCGAACATGTTCCTTTTTGCGGTCCGTGCTTGTCGATGGCCCGGTCTCATCCCGGAGGGAGGAGACGAAAATAGCCCAGGGCCTAGCGAAGCGCAGCCCTGGGACTCGAATCCAAGCACGAACCCCCGCCCCGTAGGGCAGAATCGAGACCCTTTGCCCGGTGCCCGATTTTCATGCGATTGCCCTGGGAAGCTGGCCAGCCAGGGCCGCGCGACCGGTTGTACTCTTATAGACGTGAAAACTCGCCCGATGGAATCCCCGTTTCCCCTGGCCCTGCCGGCCTTCACGCTGCTCGCGGCCTGGGCCATCTTCCTCTGCCCCTGCCTTCTGCCCGCGCAAGCCGCCCCAGCCCCCCCGGTCGGCGGCGGCTTCTTTCCCCTCGCCGAGGTCCACCGCGGTTTGAAAGGCACTGCGTGGACGGTTTTCACGGGAAGCAAGCCGGAGCCGATGGAAGTGGAGATCCTGGGCGTGCTGCGCGGGGCCCGCGGCCCAGGCCTCGACATGATCCTGGCCCAGTTGCACGGCGCCAAGCCCGAATACACGGGAGTCGTGGCGGGCATGAGCGGCAGTCCCGTGTACATCGGCGACCGCCTGCTCGGTTCGCTCTCCTACCGCATCGGCCAGTTCAGCAAAGACCCCATCGCCGGCATCACCCCCATCGAACAAATGCTCGAAGTGCGCGACCTGCCCATCGACGCCGGCAGGGCAGGCGTCAGGGATCAAGCATCGCAAATCAGCCAGCAGGCCACAGCCGACAGAGAACAGGAGCCTCAGTCGCGGCCCCAGCAGCCCATGCAGATCATGGAAACCCCGCTGGTCATGGGCGGCTTCCGGCCCGAGGCCATCCGCCTATGGCAGCAGCAAATGGCGGGAACCAGCCTGGCCACCGTTGTGGCCGGCGGCATGGCCGGCTCCTCGCAGCCGGCTGGCGCGGAAACCGCGGCGGCCGCGGCCTCCGGCGTCATGCCGGGTTCGGCGGTCAGCGCGCAACTGGTCCGCGGAGATCTCGAAATCGCCGCCACCTGCACGGTTACCTACATCGACCCCACGCAGTTGCTCGCCTGCGGACACCCCATCCTGCAGGCCGGGCCGGTTTCCCTGCCCATGACCACAACCGAGGTCGTGGCCACCCTGGCCTCGCCCTTCAACGCCTTCAAGATCGTCAACACCGGAACCACCATCGGGGCCTTCAACGAGGACCGCGATGCGGCCATTCGCGGCGTCTTCGGCGCTCAGGCGCATATGATTCCGGTGCACATCAGGGTTCACGAGCAGACCAGGACCAGAAAACTCGACATCGAGGTCCTGGACCTTCCCTCGCTCACCCCCCAGGCCATGCTCGTCTCGCTTTACGATGTCCTTCTTGATAGCAACAGCAACACCGCCGAGACCAGCTACCACCTCACCGGCAGCATCGATCTGGACGGCTACCCCTCCTCGCCCATCGACCTCTGGGCTTCCCCCGGAGATCAGATGGGCGCGCCGCTCACCGCCGCCATGCTCACCGGAGACCGGTTCACCCGGCTCTACTCGAATGGAACGCGGCAGGGCGCGGTGCGCGGCATAGAACTCGATGTCGAAGCCATTCCGCGCCGGGTGCAGGTGGATTTGGAGGGTGCGCGGCTGGTTTCAGGCGACATCGTCCGTGCCGGCGACACCATCGTCGTTGAAGCCACGTTGCGCCCCTGGCGCCAGCCCGTGCGGAATGTTCGCATTCCCGTCACTCTGCCCGCCCGGCTGGGCGCGGGAAACCTCCGCCTCCTGGTTTCCGACTCCGGCACCCTCGACCGCACCCTGGATCAGCCCCGACAGCAGAATCACGCCTCCGATCTGGACTCGGCCCTGGCGCTGGCCCGGCGTCAGCACTCGGCCGACCGCATCTACGTCAGCCTCCTGGTGCCCGAAACGCAGGCCGGAATGGAGGGCCAGACGCTCTCAAGCCTCCCCCTTTCAGTGGCCAACGTCCTCGAACCCTTGCGCGCCGCTCAGGAGGTCAGCCTCAACGGTGAATCGGCTGAGGTCGGGGCCGAAGCACCCGCTGGTGGAGTGCTCAGCGGATTCCAGGTGCTGAATGTGCGCATAGAACCCGGAGGCGGTTTAAACTAGGAAGGCGGAGAGAGTCAGATGCCAACTCTCAGGACGGTGCCTCCGCGATCAGGCCGGCCTGTTTGCTACCCCCAGCGAGGACTCGGAATCAACGATGAATCCAATTCAAGGACTTGCAGCGCATGCGGCAGGAGCCGAACTGTTGCCTTTCAAATACGACCCAGGTGAATTGGGCCCGCACGAGGTCGAGATTGCCATTACCCACTGTGGAATCTGTCACAGCGATATTCACCTGATTTCAAACGACTGGGGAATCAGCCATTATCCCTTCATTCCCGGCCACGAAATCATCGGTGCCGTGCAGGCCCTCGGCGCCGAGGTGCGGGCGCTGGAGCTGGGCCAGCGCGTCGGCCTGGGCTGGCAATCCAACTCCTGTGGAATCTGCGAATGGTGCACCCGCGGCATGGAGAACCTCTGCCCCGCGGCCGAATGCACCTGCGTTCACCGCCATGGCGGATACGCTGACTTGGTGCGCGCCAATGCGCGCTTTGTCATTCCCATCCCCGGCGCGCTCGAGAGCGAGCAGTCCGCGCCCCTGCTGTGCGCCGGCATTACCGTCTACAATCCCCTCCGCACCCACGGCATCAACCCCTCTTCGCGAGTCGGTGTCGTCGGCATCGGCGGACTCGGACACCTGGCCGTCCAGTTCGCGCGCGTCTTCGGCGCGGAGGTTACCGCCTTCTCCACCTCCGCCGCCAAGGAAGAAGAGGCGCGGGCCCTCGGCGCGCACAATTTTGTCAACACCAGGGAGTCCAAGGCCATGAAGGAAGTCTTCGGCACCCTGGATTTTGTCCTCAGCACCATCAGTGAGGACCAGGACTGGGGTGTCTATCTGCAGACCCTGCGGCCTACCGGAACCCTGTGCTTTGTCGGAGTTCCGCCGTCGCCGGTCAGCGTTCACGCCCTCCCGCTGATCTCCGGCATCCGCTCCATCACCGGCAATCCCACCGGAAGCCCCTACCGGATCAAGGAAATGCTCGACGTGGCGGCGCGCCACGGCGTGAAGGCCAAGACCGAACTGTTCCCCATGGCCAAGGCCAACGAAGCCATTGAAAAGGTAAAGAAAAACAAGGTCCGCTACCGGGCGGTGCTGGCCAACTAACCGTATCCAACCGGTTCCTGACCGTCTCAACACTGTGCCGGCCCATGGACACCGCCGCCAATGCCGCCGGCAGGGCGCTCTGAGCACCAATGGCCCTGCCCCATGAAATCTTTCTCAAGTGCACCGCAACTTAAGTTCGGAAATACTGTTTGAGAGATCAGAAGCCGGTTGGGAAGAGAAACCCAGAAGCCGGCAAGTGCTGAGGACGGAGGTCGCCTCCGGTTCCCCGGTCCGGGTCAAACAGGACAGGGCAGCACGAGGAGGATTTTATGCGGAGATTCCGGCTGGTTCTGTTTGCAATGCTGCTGACTGTGGGTGTCGCGGCAACCGCCAAAGCCCAGGTCGCCGTGGGAGTTGGCGTCGGTCCCGAGGTCGTCCCCGCTCCCATGGTCTACGATGCCCCGGTCTGCGAGTGGGGGTATTACGCCTACGCCCCTTATGGCTGCGCGCCCTACGGCTACTACGGGCCTGACTGGTTTTATGGCGGCGTCTTCATCGGCGCCGGGCCTTGGTTCCATCGCGGCTGGTACGGTCGCGGCGGATACGGCGGTCGCGGCTGGTACGGTCGCGCCGGATACGGCTACGGCGGACGTGGCGGATACGCCTACGGCGGTCGCGGCGCCTATGCGGGCCGCGGAGCGTACGGCGGTGGCTACCGCGGTGGCGCCAGCGGCGGAATGAGAGCCTATGGCGGCGGCGGTGCCCGCGGCGGTGGCGGATTCGGCGGCGGACATGCCGGCGGCGGACACATGGGTGGCGGCGGCGGGGGTCACATGGGTGGTGGTGGCGGCGGCGGTCACATGGGTGGTGGCGGCGGCCATGGCGGCGGCGGACACCGCTAAACTTGAGCGGCTTCTCTTGAAAGGCCCGTCTGCTTCGGCAGGCGGGCCCTTTTTGTTGGTTTGAGGGTGCAAAACAGGCCACCAGAGGCATTTCCCCAGAGTTTCGAAGGCGGGGTCTGGGGTTCCTTTTCCTTATCGCGCGGCGACATTCGCCTGGGCCAGCGCAGTCAGCCGCTCGGCGATCCGCTCGGCGGCGCCCGGATGCGCCTGGGTGCGGGCGGCGGCAGCCATGGCCGCCAACCGGTCCGGAGCGGTCAAGAGCCCGGTCAGAGTCTCCAGAAGCTTGCCGGCCACATCCAAGTCCCACTCGTGCAGCATGACGGCCGCGCCGGCTTTGACCATCTCTTCGGCATTACGCTTCTGGTGGTTGTCGGCGGCGGCGGCAAAGGGCACCAGCAGGGCGGGCTTCCCTGCGGCAGCCAGCTCGGCCACCGTCGAGGCCCCGCTGCGCGCCATTACCAGGTCGGCCTGCGCAAAGCGCGCTGGCATGTCGTCGATAAACGGGCGCACCTGCCAGCGCTGGGGATCGGCGCCGCTGGCCACGTAGGCCGCATGAGTTCGCTCCGCATGGCGCATTCCGCTCTGGTGCAGGACAGTCAGGCCAGGAACCGCTTCCAGCAGGGCCGGCATCACCGCCGGCAAATGGGTGTTGAAAATCCGCGCGCCCTGCGATCCGCCAAATACCAGAAGATGGGGCGCGGTCACCAGATTCGGCTTCATGGTGAAAAACTCCGGCCGCACCGGGATTCCCGTCACCTCGGCCGAATGAAACCACGCGGCTGCGGAAGGAAAATTGACCGCCGCCGCCTGCACCCTCATGCCCACCAGGCGATTGGCCAGGCCGGGAATGGCGTTGGGCTCAAAGGCCATGGTCGGAATCTTCATTTGCAGCGCCGCGGCCATCCCCGGGCCCGAAGCATAACCGCCCACCCCGAAGACCACGTCGGGCTTGAACTCCCGGATCAGACGCCTGCAGCCCTGGATCGCGCGGGGCAAATCCAGCAACGTCCGCAGCCGGGTCAGCAGGGAGACATTTTTGAGCGGTCCCACATCGACCAGCCGAAGCCGGAATCCGGCCTCCGGAACAAGGCGGATTTCCATGCCCCGCGCGGTGCCCACAAACAGCACCTCGGCGCCATAACGCTCAACCAGTTCGTGGGCTACGGCCAGGGCGGGAATAATATGACCGCCGGTGCCGCCCCCGGCGATAAGAACGCGCGGTTCCGACAATCGTATGCCTTTCTTTCAACGCTGGGAAAACAACCAAGGCGGATGCAATCGGCCGGCCGAGTGGGAAGTGCCAGCCTGGACTTATGTTACCAATGTCTGAATCAGAATCCGATAGGGATTGGTTCGTGAAGAGGAAGATCACTCAATCTTCTTGGTAATGTTCAGCAGGATTCCCACCGAAGCCAGGGTGCAGGCCAGCGAGGTGCCCCCCGAAGAGATCAGCGGCAGAGGAATTCCCTTCGTGGGCAGCAGGGAAAGCACCACGCTGATGTTGAAAAATGCCTGCAGCACAATGGTGGTGGTGATGCCGAAGGCAACCAGGCGGGCGAAAGGGTCCTGGGTGCGAAAAGCCGCGCGCAGCCCGCGAACGCCGAAGATCGCGAACAACAGCACGATCGAAACTGCGCCGATGAACCCCAACTCCTCGGCGATGTTGGCGAAGATGAAGTCGGTGTGGGCCTCGGGCAGGAAAAAAAGCTTCTGCACCCCCTCCATGTAGCCCCTGCCGGTCACGCCGCCCGTAGCCACGGCGATCAGCGACTGGTTGATGTGGAAGCCGGCGCCCTGCGGGTCGGCCTCCGGCGTCAGGAAGACCAGCATGCGCTGCCGCCGCCAGGGGACCAGGAACAGCAAAGCGGCCAACGGAGGCAGCGTAGCGCACACCCCGCCAATCAGGTACTTCCACTCCACCCCGGCCAGGAACAGCATCATCAGCGTGACCCCGGCCAGTACCAGCGCCGTGCCCAGGTCCGGCTGGCGAACAATCAGGATGGCAAAAACCACCGGTACCAGCACCGCCCGCAGCAGCGTGTTTTTCCAGTCCCGCATCCGGTCCAGCCGCGTCGAGAGAAACCAGGCCAGGAACAGCACCATCACCGGCTTGGCGATCTCCGACGGCTGAAAAGTGAAGAAGTCGCCAAACCGAATCCAGCGGTGGGTGTTGTGAGAGCCGGGAAAGAAGAACACCAGCACCAGCAGGAAAACAGTCACCGTGAGAGCCGGGTAGATAAAGCGCGGCGATTTGTAAAGGTTGTAGTCCACGTGCATCAGCGCCAGCAGCGCCAGCACGCCCACCAGCGCCCAGATGGCTTGCTTGCCGACAAAAGTGTAAGGGGAATGGTAGCGCTCCTGGGCCATCACCGCCGATGCCGAGAACACCATCACCAGCCCCGCCACAATCAGCAGCGCGGTGGTGAAGAACAGCCATTTATCCACCCCTACCAGTCTCGCCATCGGCTCTAACCCCGCAATTCGCTCACCAGTTGCTTGAAAACCCTGCCCCGATGTTCGTAGCTGTCGAACTGGTCGAAGCTGGAGCAGGCCGGCGCAAGCAGAACGACTTCGCCCGGACGCGCGGCGGCAGTGGCCGCGGCAATGGCCTTCTCCAGCGTTCCGCACGAACGCAGCGAGATCACCCCGCGCAACTGCGATTCGATCTTTGCCGCCGCCGAGCCGATGGTGTAGACCGCCCGAACCCGCTCCCGCAGCAGATCGGAAAGCTCGGTGTAGTCGGAGTTCTTGTCCTTGCCGCCCAATATCAGATGGATGCCGGTCGAGAATGCCGCAACCGCTTTGGCCGTTGCGTCCACGTTGGTGGCCTTTGAGTCGTTGTAAAACTCGACGCCGTTGTGCGTGGCCACGTACTCCAGCCGATGCTCGACGGCGCGAAAGTTCTCGATGGCGCGCCGAATGTCACGGGCCGCGACCCCCACCTGGCGGGCGGCAACCACGGCCGCCAGCACATTCTCCACATTGTGCTCGCCCTTCAGCGGAATCCCGCCCAGCGGAATCACCGCCTCCACAGCAGCACCCCGCGAGGCCCGATAGACCACGTAGCCATTTTCCACCCACGCCCCCTGCTCCACCGGGTGCTCGATCGAAAACCAGTAGACCTTGGCCGCGGCGCGCGAGGCGGCCTGCGCCGCGTGCGTATTGTCGGCGTTCAGCACCAGGCAATCCCGCTCGTCCTGCACCGCGAAGATCCGCTCCTTGGCCCGGACATAGTTCTCGAAGCTGCCGTGCCGGTCAAGATGGTCGGGCGTGATGTTCAGGATCACCGCGATCTCGGGGTGAAACTCCTCTGTGCTTTCCAGTTGAAAGCTTGAAACTTCAAGAACCGACCAGGTCTCCTCCGTGCTGGAGTCGATCAGGCTCACCACCGGCACGCCGATGTTGCCCCCCACCAGAGTGGGCACGTTGCCCTCCCTGAGAATGTCGCCCAGCAGCGTGGTCGTGGTGGTCTTGCCGTTCGAGCCGGTTACCGCCAGCGTCTTGCCCTTCAGAAACCGGGCCGCCAGCTCCAGCTCGCCAATCACCGGCAGGCCGAAGCTCCTCACCTGGGCCAGTTCGGGCGTGTCCAGCGGGACGCCGGGGCTCACCACGATCAGATCCTGGCGGCGAAAGGTCAGCAGGCCGTGACCGCCGGCCTCCACCATGATGCCCTCTTCGAGCAGGGCCGGAATGTCCTTCGCCAGGGCTTCCGCCGAACGCACATCCGAGACAGTCACCAGGGCGCCGCGGTGGCGCGGAAACAGGGCCGCCGCCAGACCCGATTTGCCCAGTCCGACAACCAGTACTTTCTTGCCTTTGAGTTCCAACATAGGGTCTAACCTCTGGCTCATGCCATCCGCGGCATCTCCAATTGTGCACCGGAAGCTGCCTCCCGGAACCGTGGCTAACGAAGTTTCAGGGTGGTGAGTGCAAACAGTGCAAACACCAGGGCGCCGATCCAGAAGCGCACGATGACCTTGGATTCGGCCCAACCCAACTGTTCAAAATGATGATGCAGGGGAGCCATCTTGAAGATACGCTTCTTGTTGCGCAGCTTGTAGCTGCCCACCTGCAGGATCACCGAGACCGCTTCCAGAATGAACATGCCGCCGATAAATGGCAGCAGCAGTTCCTGGCGGATGATCACGGCGACCGTGCCGATGGCCCCGCCCAGCGCCAGCGAGCCCACGTCGCCCATGAAAATCTCGGCCGGGTGAGCGTTGTACCACAGAAACCCGATCGAGGCCCCCACCATCGAGCCGCAGAACACCGTCAGCTCGCCCACCAGAGGCATGCGCTGAAGCTCCAGATAGTCGGCAAACACCACGTGCCCGCTCACGTACGTCAGCACCGCCAGCGCTCCGGCGGCGATGATGGTGCAGCCGATGGCCAACCCGTCGAGCCCGTCGGTCAGGTTCACGGCGTTCGACGAAAACACCAGCACCAGCGTGACAAAGACAACAAACGGCAGAAACGCCAGAAGCCCAAGGTGCGGAAGCGTGCTGGGCCAGATGTGCCATTGCAAGTCCGGCCGCCAACTCTTGATGAACGGCACCGTCAACTGCGTCGAGAAAAGCTTGAACTGCTGCAGCACCACCAGAAAAACTGCCACCGCCACTCCCGCGATGCCCTGCCAGAAGAGCTTGGCGCGCGCCGTCAGGCCCAGGCTGCGCCGCTGCACAACCTTGATGTAGTCGTCCGCAAACCCGATGGCGCCGAAGGCCAGCGTGGAAAATACCGTGATCCACACAAAAGGATTGGCCGGGTCCGACCACAGCACCGTAGGCAGCAGAATCGCAATGGCGATCAGCACCCCACCCATGGTGGGCGTGCCGGACTTTTTCAAGTGCGACTGTGGGCCGTCCTCGCGGACAAACTGGCCGATCTGGAACTCGTGCAGCTTCTGGATCACCCAGGGGCCGATGCACAGCGCGATCAGCAGCGCCGTGCCCGAGGCAAACGCGGTGCGAAACGTGAGATAGCGAAAAATGCGAAACGGGTGAAAAAACGGAAAGAGCTTTTCATAAAGCAGCCAGTAAAGCAATGGGCCTCCAGAGCCGGTACGAGGCGAAGTTCAGGTTGATTCTACTAGGCAGAGGGGGCCCGCCGCAGGTCAGGCAAACCGATTCAGTTGGATTCCGAGCTCCGCGTTACCACCTCGATCGCCCGCTCCAGGTGAACGCCGCGCGAGCCTTTCACCAGCACCACGTCGCCCGGCTGCAGATTCTTCTCAAGCCAGCGCCCCGCCGCCTGGGCATCCGGAAGAAACAGCGCCGAAACCCCGCCCGCGCAGGCCGCCGTGGCCAGGTATTCCGCGTTGCCCTGAACGCCCGCCACCAGGTCCAGCCCGGCCTCGGCGGCTGCCTTGCCGCAAGCCGCGTGCAGCGCCGGGCCGTGCTCGCCCATTTCCAGCATCTCGCCGGCCACCAGAATCCTGCGCCGCGCCGGACGCGCCGCCAGCGTGCGGATCATCGACCGCAGCGCCTCGGGGTTGGAGTTGTAGCAGTCGTTGATCAGCAGTGCGCCGCCAACCGCGATCACCTCCCCGCGGTTGTCGCCGGGGGTCAGCGATTCCAGTGCCGTGACCGCTGCATCCAGGCCCACGCCCGCTTCCAGAGCCACGGCCAGCGCCGCCAATGCGTTCGCTGCGTTGTGCTCGCCCAGCAGGTGCAGCGTCAGTTCCCCCTCGCTTCCGTCGGCGCGATAGCGCAGGTGCAGTCCTTCCATGTCTTCCTTCAGCCCAGCCAGTTGCGGATCGGCGCAAGGGCCCGCGCCAAAGTACACCACGCGGCCGGGAAAGTCGCGTCCAAACTGCGAAACGTAAGGGTCGTCGCAGTTCAGAAAAGCCACGCCCGTCAAGGGAAGCGCATCCACCAGCTCCAGCTTGGCCCGGGCAATGCCATCCTGCCCATCGGCGAAATTCTCAATGTGCGCGTTGCCCACGTTGGTCACCACGCCCCAGTCGGGAGCGGCAATGCGCGCCAATGCGGCAATCTCGCCGGGGTGGTTCATCCCCAACTCGACGACCGCGACCTCGTGCTCGCGCGTCAGGCGCAACAGTTGCAGCGGCAGGCCGAAACCGTTATTCAGATTGCCGTGCGACTTGAGAACCTTGAACTTTGCTCCGAGAGCCGCGGCAATGGCGTCCTTGGTGGTGGTCTTGCCGGCCGAACCGGTCACCGCAACCACCCGATGGCCCCACTGGCGGCGGACATGGGCGGCCAGCGCCTGCAGCGCGAGCAGCGGGTCCTCCGTAATAAGCAAGGGCACCGCCAGCGCCGCATCGGGCAAACCGGCCACCCGCTCCCGCGAGACCACCGCCGCCACTGCCCCGCGACCCAGCGCGGCGGAGATAAAGTCGTGCCCATCCACCCGCTCGCCGCGAACCGCAAAAAACAGCTCCCCGACGCCCACCGTCCGGGAGTCGATCGAGTAGCCGCTCACCTCCAGCGTTCCGGGCTGGCCGATGCTGGCAGGCGCCTCCAGCATGGCGCCCGCACCCAGTGCCGCCTCTGCAAGCGTGAGTTTCATTGCCCTTTACCGTACCCCAATTCGCGCAGCGCGGATAGGGCGGCCTCCGTGTCGTCGAATGGAATGGAACTCAACCCGACAATCTGCTCCTTCTCGTGGCCCTTGCCGGCAATCAGAACCACGTCGCCCGCCCCCGCCTCTCCCAGCGCCAGGCGAATCGCCGCGGCGCGGTCCGGCTCCACCGTGTAGCGGACTTTGCTGGCCTTCAAACCGGGTTCGACCTCCGCCAGAATGGCCAGCGGCCCCTCGGTCCGCGGATTGTCGCTCGTAGCCACCACAAAGTCGCTTCCCTTGCCCGCCGCCAGCCCCATCTTCGGACGCTTGGTGCGGTCCCGGTCCCCGCCGCACCCGAACACCGTGATCACCCTGCCGGATGTCGTGCCCGTAGTCTGCCGCGCCCCGGTAATCTGCCGAGCCAGGCCAGTCAGGTTGATCAGCGCGTCATCCGTGTGCGCGTAGTCCACGATCACCGTGAACGGCTGGCCCGCATCCACTGACTGAAAACGCCCTGGAACAGGCCGAAGCCGGGGAACGAACTCCACCAGATCCGCGAACGGCACCCCCCGGGCATGAGCCGCGGCCAGGGCCGCCAGCAGGTTCAGAATATTCACCTCGCCCGCCAGGTGCGACACAACTTTCGCCGCTCCGGCCGGGGTCTCGAGCTCCAGAATCGCTCCGCCCGGCGTCAGCGTGTGCCGGGCCGCGCGCCAATCGCCCTGACCAATTCCATACCTCCGCACCTCAGCCCCCGCCTTCCTCGCGGCTTCCGATAACTCCTCGCTGCGCGCGTCGTGCGCGTTGACCACCGCCACCCGGGGAGCCGGATAGACCTTCCCGTCGAACAGCAGCCGCTTGGCCGCGAAATACCTGTCCATCGTCACGTGATAGTCCAGATGATCGCGCGTCAGGTTGGTAAAAACCGCCACATCGAACTTCACTCCCGCGGCGCGGCCCTGATCCAGCGCATGGCTGGAAACCTCGGTCACCAACTCCGTGGCCCCGCGCGCGACGCCCTCGGCCATCAACTCAAACAGGTCTCGCGATTCCGGGGTGGTGTGCACCGAAGGCCGCACGTCCCCCGCCACATGGTATTCGATCGTGCCCACCAGCACCGTGCTGCGCGAGGCGGCGTTCAGCAGCGCCTCAACCAGAAAGGCGGTTGTCGTCTTCCCATTCGTTCCCGTGATCCCGGTCGTCGCCAGCTGCCGCTCCGGGTGCCCAAAAAAAGCAGCCGATGCCTGCGCCAGCGCCCGCCGCCCGTGCTCAACCTCCAGAACCGGCAGCCCGGCTTCGAAAACCAGCAGGTGGTCGAACTTGTGCGCCGAGTCGGTGATAATCCCCAACGCCCCGGCCCCGATGGCCCTTTCCACATACCGATTGCCGTCCGCCGACCCGCCCTTCATGGCCACAAATACCGCTCCGGGCCGCACTCTGCGCGAGTCGTACTCCACGCCCGTCACCGGCTCCTCTGAGCCACCGCCCGCGCCCACCGCCGTCACTTCGTCAATCAGTTCTTTCCAATTCATATCGGGTTCAATTGTAGATTGCCAGGTGGGCTTTGTTCGCTCGGGTCACTCAGGACTGCTCTCACGGCCGGGCCGGTATCTCAAAACGAGCATCCTTGAAGAGCGCATCAAAGACTCAAGTCAACGCTCACACCAGCAAGGTTGGGCGCCCTACTGCGCGCCGCGCCAACGATCAATCGAGGTAAGAAACAGCTCTCTTTCCTCCGACATGTTGAATGCCCGATTTGGGATGAAGAACGCGTTCCCTGTGGACCGGAGAATGAGTATGTATTGGCCCATGTCCGTAACCGCGCCCACCTTGCTCCAGGGCACCTGTCCCTGGTAGGAACCAATCTGCGTCCTAATACCTTCATCGGACACGCTCAGCGTCCGTTCATCGGTTTTCCCGCGGAGGAAGACCCACAGAATCAGGAAGCTGAAGGCTCCTACCGTCCAGATGGCGCCACCTTTGAAATCGCCAACTGTGAGAGAACGCGAAAACGCTCCTCCCATTACGACAAAAACAAAGCCAGGCCAGAGAGAGAGAATCACGACGATCATAAGCAGTTTCGGAGATTTGACCATCCCTTGGAGAAAGAAGGTCACGATCTCCCGCCTAGTCAAAGCATATTTGATGGTCATCGAGTCCTCTCATACAACACAAAGCGCTATGCGGTAATTGGTTGCAATTATCGTACACGGCCCGTCACCGCATATCTCGTTTACTGTCTGGCTGTTCGGAAACCGATTTTCCCAATTACAATGCGCCTTCTTGACAGGCAACCAAAAGGTTGCATAATATGACCCCATGACCGCCGACCCGGGCAAGGTCTTCAAAGCGCTTGCCGCCCCCGAGCGCCGGCTGCTCCTCGACCACCTGCGGGCCAGCAATGGGCAAACCCTCAGCCAGCTCTCCGCGCATCTCGACATCACCCGCCAGGCGGTCACCAAGCACCTGAAGCAGCTCGAAGAAGCCGCGCTGGTTGTCCCCATCCGGCGAGGCCGCGAGAAGCTGCACTATCTGAATCCCATGCCGATCCACGAAATTGCCGAGCGCTGGATCGGAAAATACGAGCGCGGCCGCCTGCGCGCCCTGGCCGAACTCAAAGCGAAATTGGAGGGAGAAATCGATGGCTCAATCTGAATATGTCTACGTGACCTATATCCGCACCACCACGGAAAAACTGTGGCATGCGCTCATGGACCCCGAATTCACGCGGCAGTTCTGGTACGACACCGTGCAGGAAAGCGAATGGAAGCCGGGCGCGCCGTGGCGGATTCTGGTTCCTGACGGTCGCGTCGCCGACAGCGGCGAAGTCATCGAGATTGAGCCCCAGCGAAAGCTGGTTCTCACCTGGCGCAACGAATTCATTCCGGAGATGACCGCCGAGGGTTATTCGCGAGTCGTCTTCGACCTCGAGCAGAAGGGCCAGAGCGTCAAGCTCACCGTCACTCACACCATGGAGATGGCCGGCTCGAAGTTCATCCAGGCCGTGGCCAACGGCTGGCCGCCGATCCTCTCCAGCCTCAAGTCCCTTCTGGAAACCGGCGCATCGCTCGAAGAAACCCGCAAGTGGCCCGAGGGCATGTAGTCCCGACCCTCGGTGCGCCGTTTCGATGCATGGCTTCCCCTCCATGCGCCACAAGTCAGGTGGATGGAGGGTGTCCGGCCGAAGAGGCCTTCAGCCCTTCTCTGTTCCATCGCATCCGGCGATGCGGTCGAAGATCAACGTGGCGCAGGCCACGCAAGCCGATTGAACCGCGCTCCAGTTGTGCCACCTCGGTTCCAGGTTCTTGTACTCGGCCAGGCTCGCCTCATCCAGATCGTAGGGCATTGGGCTAGCCAGTTGAATCTCAAGCTGCTGCAAGGCCGATTCCCCGTTCGGCTGCGGGTAGAGGTTGTCGAAGGAATCGAGGGCCGAGATTGCTTCATCCTCACCCAGGCACGCAAACAGCGCCACAAAATCCAGGTAATCGCGGGTCGCGTTGCGCTTGAGGATCAAGACCGCCTTGATGCGCAACATCTCCTTGAGGGTTGGAACTGTGATCCGCTGGCCAAAGCGTTCGATTTCTGCCGTCTCCAGCGGCCGTTCCCGAATCAATTGCCGGATCCCGGTCTCGATGCCGTCCAGGCTGCCGAGGATCTGCACAGGCGGGCGAATGCGCGCCGTCTTCCAGCCCGCCACCGACTCCAATTCCGCCAGCACTCGATCGAATCGCTCTCGGAGATCGGTGACGATATGGTCGGCATCGGTCGACAGCCGGTGGCCCGCGTAGAGGGCTGCCGCAGTTCCCCCTACAAGGACAGCCCCCGGCAAAATGCGCTGCAGGTGGGCCGCCGCAAAAAGAACCTGCTCCCACTCAGGCAACTCTGAGGTGCTGTTCGGCATAGTGCCTCCAGAAGTGATGCCTCTGCGCGTAGGGGTCGCTTGCATGCGCCAGAGTGACGCGGAGGATCTTCTCCATCACTTCGCGGTCCTTCAGGGCCACTGTCCGCAGCTCGGCCCAATCCTTCCGCTTGCCCCGGTCAATTACATCGTCCAGGGCCGCAAGCGTGTATCCCCCATGATTCAGATGCCGGTGCAGCATGTTTCATCCCCCCAGCACATCCTTTGCGCGCCTTTGCTCGCACCGAAAACATACCACCAGTACCAAGACCGCACGAATTGGTAATGGAAGGATCGTAGCGCTGGCCTCCTGGCCGGCTGTAGCGCGGACGTCCTCGCCCGCGCCTGCCCTGCGATGATGACCAAATCATGCAGTCTGACCACGAGCGGTTCGGCGCGTTTTGGCAATTCTGCCATCTTTCGCCCCCTCCCGTTCCGCCCAAACCCGCTTCACCGCCCGCAGCGCACCACGATCTGCGTGCCGGGAACGACCATCGTCCCCGCAACCGGGGCCTGCTCGCGAACCGTGCCGTTGCCGCTGATCTGCACTTCGAGTCCGGCCGCGGAGGCCTGCTCGATCACCTTGCGCACCGGCAGCCCGACCAGCGATGGAACCCGCATCCGCTTGGCGTCGGCCACCGTCACGGTCGTACCCTGCGACTGGGAAGGCTTTGCGGCCGGACCCGCTTCAGCCGCGGGCGCCGAATGAGTCCAGCCTGGCCCGCCCTTGCCGCCGGCAGCCAAATTGGAACCCGGATTCGAACCCGCCCTCGAAGCCGAATTTGACGCCGATTTTGACGCCAAATTTGACGCCAAATTCGCAGCCTGCGCCGCGCTCGGCGTCGGGCTCTCGGGCGCGCGTAGCGGGTCGTCGCTCGGCAAATCGTTCACCGCCGCATAAAGCGCGTTGATGTCCCCGGTGTGCTCCGAGCCTTCGTCTTCCGCCAGTTGCGCCCCGGCCTTTTGCTGGGCGCGCGGCCAGCGCACCTCGATGTCGTGGGCCACCCCGAGGTATTCAAGCACCTGCTGAGCCACCTCCGCAAAAACCGGAGCCGACACCGCAGCGCCGTAATACGCGCCCTTGGGCGAGTCCATAATCACCGCCACCGCGATCACCGGATTGTTCACCGGGGCAATACCCGCAAACGAGGCGATGTGCATGGTCTTCGAGTAGAGGTGCGTGGCCGGGTCGATCTTCTGCGCCGTCCCCGTCTTGCCCCCCGACGAGTAGCCGTTCAGTTGCGCCTGCCGGCCCGTCCCAAACAGCACCACGCCCTCCATCATCTTGCGCATTTGCGCCGCCGTCAGTGTTGACAGCACGCGGTGCGCGCCCGCGGGCAGCGGATTGGGCAGCTCCCCGCCCGGCTTGAAAGCGGAACCCACCGGCCCGGCCGCCGGCCCTTTCGGTCCAGCCTGGCCATTGCCGGTGTGGTCCACCTGCCCCGGCATCAGGACCCGCGGCGGCAGGTACACGCCCCCGTTGGCGATCGTCGACAGCATCGACACCAGTTGCAGCGGCGTGACCCCCACCTCCTGCCCGATGGCGATCGAGCCGATCGACGACGAACCCCACTTGTCCACCGGACGCAGCAGCCCGCGGGTCTCCCCAGGCAGCTCGGCGCCCGATCGCGCCCCAAAGCCGAAGTCGCGGATGTACTGGTAGAAGCGGTCCTGGCCCACCTTCAGAGCCAGCTTCACGGCGGCCACGTCGCTCGAGTGCTCCAGCGCCTCGTGCACCGTGATGCGCCCATAGTGATCGCCCTTGTCGTCGTGAATCACCCGCCCCGCCAGCGTAATCTGCCCCCCCTGGCAGTCGATCATGTCGTCCGGCGCCGCCACATGCTGTTCCAGGGCCGCCGAATAGGTCACCAGCTTGAACACCGAACCCGGCTCGTAAACGTCGCTCACGGCGTGGTTGCGCAGCAGCTCCGGCGTGGTGCGCCGGAACAGGTTGGGGTTGAACGTGGGACGGGTAGCCAGCGCCAGAATCTGCCCCGTGTGCACATCCTGGATCACCACCGTGCCGTTGGCCGCCTGCGTCCGCTGCATGGCGTGATCCAGCGCCCGCTCGGCCAGAAACTGAATATTGGCGTCGATCGTCAGCACCAGGTTCTGTCCCGGCTCCGGTTCCCGCTCGCTCGAGCCCAGTACGTGCCGGTGCGCATCCATGGCCGTGTACATCCGGCCCGGAACCCCGTGCAACTGCGGCTCGAACTTCTGCTCGAGCCCCCCCAGCCCGTTGTCGTCCAGGCCCACATAGCCCAGCACCTGCGCCGCGATTTCGTTGTCCGGATAAAACCGCTGAAACTCCTTCTGAAAGTAGATTCCCTTCAGGCCCTGAGAATCCAGCAGCTCCTTCACCCGCGTCGAGGTCTGCTCCGAGACACGGCGGGCAACCCAGGCAAAGCTGTGCCCGGCATTCAGGCGGTCGGCAATCTGCTCCTCGGTCGTCTGCCCGTCTTCGGGGTCGGTGTGCACTACCGCCGCCAGCGCGTGCGCCACCGCCTGCTTGTCCTCGATCTCCGTCGGCACCGCGAAAATCGAATCCACCTGCACGGTCATCGCCAACTCGTGCAGATTCCGGTCGTAGAGCACCCCGCGCCGCGGAGCCACCTCGAACGTCCGCTGCTGCTGCTTCTCCGCACGCCCCTGAAACTCGTCGTGGCGCACCACCTGCAGCCAGAACAGCCGGGCGATAATCAGCCCCGCCCAGAACACGAAAACCCCGCACACAGTCCAGAAGCGCGCCCGCCGCAAAGGCATTACGCGCGCTGCTAGATTGCGATTCCGGTTGGGTCGAACGGCTGCCTGCATGGAGTTGCGCTCCGGGGATGAAACGGCGTCGCCGCCTTACCGCGAAGCGGGCAAGGGAGGAGCGTTTTGCGACGGCGGAGGAGCAACTTGCGCCAGCGAAGGCGCCGAAGGATCCGCATTGCCCGTCGGATGAACCACCTGCCCCGGCTGCGGCTCCGACAGTCCCAGGTCGCGGGCCATCTTGTCGATCCGCCCCGGCTGGGTCAGTTGCGCTTCAGAAAGGCGCAATTGACGATTCTCTTCCCGCAACTGGTCCAGCGCCTGCTTTTCCGACTCCACCCGGTAGCCGCCCTCAATGGCGCTGAAGTGCTGCAACCCGTACACCATGATCAGCGAAAAAAGAATGGTCACCGCCGCCGAAAAAAGCCGCATCTCCCGAACCCGCGCCGGATCAGGAGCCTTCACCAGACGCGTATTGTCAAAGTGCTTGGGAAAGTAGAACTCCGGGGTGCGCGCTCCACGCCGCCGTAGCGGCTGCTGGGCCAGCAGTTCGGCATTCCGCGCGGCGTCCCGCGCATCCAGCCCGCGGCTCACATCGAAATAGGTTGTTGCGCATGCCGCCATGGTGTCTCCTGAGGGACTAGGGACTAGGGGTTAGGAACTAGGGGTTAGGGGTTAGGGGTTAGTTCCTGACGCTTTGCGCCTTGTTCCCGCTGCTTCCCGCCTCTGCTTCTCCGCCCCAGATGCTAAACCGCCGTCGCCCTGTTCCCTAGTCCCTGATCCCTGTTCCCTGTTCCCTAGTCCCTAGTCCCTAGTCCCTATTCCCTAACCCCTAACCCCTAATCCCTGCTTTTCTCTCCCCCGCCCTCAGCTTCGCGCTCCGCGAGCGGGGATTGCGATCCACTTCTTCTTCCCCCGCGGTCACCGGCTTCCGGGTCAGAACCTCCCAGATTCCCTGCCGTGCCCCTTCCCGAAAACTGTCCTTGGCAATGCGGTCTTCCAGCGAGTGAAAACTGATGACCACCAGCCGTCCGGAGGGCTTCAGCAACCTGGGTGCGGCCTCCATCAACGCCTTGATCTCGTCCAACTCGCGATTCACATAAATACGAAGAGCTTGAAACGTCCTGGTCGCCGGATGAATATGCCCTTGTTTCATTGGCGGAGCGGCTGAAGCTACAATCCGGGCCAACTGCCCCGTCGTCGTAACCGGCCGCCCCCGCACAATGGCTCTGGCGATTCTCCGCGACCTCCTTTCCTCTCCGTACTCGTAAACAAGGTCCGCAAGCTCACGCTCGTTCGCCTCGTTCACCACTTGTTCGGCGGTCGGTCCGCTGCGCGCATCCATGCGCATATCCAACGGTCCATCCGCCATAAAACTGAAACCTCTGCGGGCCTCGTCCAGTTGCAGGCTGCTCACTCCGAAGTCCGCCAGCAGCCCATCCACTGAACCCGCCTTCAAATGCATTGGCGCCGAGCTGAATGCCTCGCCGATCAGCGTCACCTGGGGCGCCTCGCTGCCCAGTTCCTCTGAAACCTGGTCCAGCTTCTCTTTCCCCAGCGCCAGCGCCTCGGGGTCCCGGTCAAATCCGATCAAGTGCCCCTTCGCTCCCAGAAGCCGGGCGATTCCGCTTGCGTGCCCACCCAGGCCCAGCGTGCAGTCCACCACCGTCGAGCCCGGACGAACCCTCAGTAATTCCATCGCTTCTTCAAAAAGAACCGGCGCATGTCGAGGATTCGGATTCGTCACACGCTCCCCCTGAGGGGTTTCCCCGTTCAACTGTGCCGGCTCAGAATCGCCGCCATGGCCTTGCGATCCTCCGCCGTCATCTGGTTCTCCTCGAGCTTGCTCTCGAAGACCTTCCGGTTATGCACTTCCAGGTACGTCATCTTGCCGAAGACCGTCACTTCCTCGTTCAGTTGCGCCGTGCCCCGCAAAATCTGCGGCAGCAGCAACCGGGCCTGCGAATCCATCTCCACCTGCTGGCCGTAATAGCTGGTCAAGTTCAGGTACTTCTGCACCGCGTCGTCCAAAGTGCTGGACTCGGCCAACTGCGCTTCCCGCTTCTCCCACTCCGGAAGTGGCCAGATCTCCGCGCTGTTCCCGTCCACGCTGGTGATATAAAACTGCGTCACGTTGCTCGCGTCCACCAGTTGCTTGAAGGCAGAAGGGATCTTCAATCTCCCCTTCTCGTCGACCTTGGCTGGATGGTTGCCGCGAAACATTCCCTTGCCTCATTCGCCCTGCGCTGCCGGTTCCGCCCGTTTCCGGTTTCCCAGGCTGATTCCCCCAGCCATTTCAAAACCGGAACCCGTGTTGCAAAGAGAAAAATGGAGTAATCTTGCTTAGAAACTATTGTGACGACTCCACTTCACTCCCTTTTATTCCACTTTAGAGGCAATCATAACCCAGAAAGTTGTACCCTCAAAATCGAAAATCTCCGAATCGCCCGGACGGAGAGATCGTCCTCCGCGAATGCGGCTCAATAGTATATGGAAAATCAAATACCACTATATCTAGTGTTTACTACATCGGTTCCCAGCCCTTGATTGCCCCTATACAGAACATGGGCCCTGCACATATAGGAGAATAAAAGGCGAATCGCCGCCCAGCCCGCCCCGAAAAGCCCCTCCGCCAACCCTACGGCAGCGAACCAGAAAACCGCCCCATGCATCGATTTTACTCAATCGGGGCTCCTTGCGCCTGCTTTCCCCGCTCCGCTACCAGCTTCAGCAGATAGAAGAAAACCAGCGCGTTCACCGTCAGCAGGCTCACCCGAACCCAGGTCAGTTTGCGGATCACCTCGAAGATCTCCCAGGGCAGAAAGGAGGCGGTGATCGCCAGGGTCAGGTACTCGGCCCACGTCTTTTCCAGGTACAGCCCGATTCCCTCCACCATGTCCAACCCGGCATAAATGAAAACCACCGCCCCGATCCGCCGCAGCAGCCGGTCGTCCAGCAGTGCCGCCTTTTCCAGAATAAAGTTGACGAACTTTGACTCGGGGTTGAAGCGCAGGTGGTCGGTAAGCCGCGCCAGCAGGTCGCCCACGTCCTTGTGCAGCAGTTGCAGCGCCCCCACCCCGATGGCCACAAACAGCAGCGCCTGGGCCAGTTTGAAGGCCGCAATCAGGATCAGCCAGGTATTGTGCCGCGGATGAGTCGGTAAGAGCCGGGATGAGAGGTCATTCATGATTTTCGGGAAAACTGCATAAATCCGCCCACTTGTCTTACGTTAACCGATACGGCGAGGTTCTGCCGACTCGCTCGGGACCCTGCCGTCACCGCGGCGGGGTTACCATCAAAGCCATGACTGAACGCTTCGAGACCCGCCAGTGGACGCCCTACCCGGTGGAACTGGTGTTTGCGTTCTTCGCCAATCCGGCGAATCTGCCCCACCTCATGCCGCCCCGGCTCGAAACCCGCATCGAAGACGCCCGCCTCGTGCCGCCCGTCGCCCGCCCCGCTGCGGCCGACCCGGCGCGGCGCTTCCGCAGCGTGGCGGCCGGCGTCGGATCGGAGATTCTGGTCAGCTTTTATCCCCTGCGCTGGTTTCCCCGGCGCGCCAGTTGGCAGGGGCGCATCACCGGCTTCGAGTGGAACAGCCACTTCGTCGACGAGCTCATGCGCGGGCCGTTCACCCTCTTCCGCCACCGCCATGACATCCGCGCCGAAACCCGGGAAGGCGTCGAAGGCACGCTGGTCGCGGACACCATCGAGTTTGAGCTGCCCTATGGCTTCCTGGGCCGGCTGGCCGCCCTGCTGGTGCGGCGGCAACTCAAAAGTGCCTTTGCCTACCGCCAAGACCGGCTCCCGGAGATTCTCCAGGCCGCTTCCCGCCAGGCCGCCCGCCGGGGATGAGCCCAGCCTCACCTTCTCAGGTTCAGCAGCCGATCCCGGTCCAGCACATTGCCGTCCATGATCAGCCCCGAGATGCGGCGCGCGTTCCAGACGTTCTCCGTCGGGTCGCCGTCCACCACCAGGATGTCGGCCCGCCGGCCGGGAGCGATCTGCCCCAGCTCGTTCCAGCCAAACTGCAGGCTATAGTTGTTGGTGGCCGCCGCCAGGGCCTCGCGCGGAGAAAGCCCCAGCCGCACCAGCATCTCCAGCTCGGTGTGCATCGATATCCCCGGCATCGACCCCGTCACCGGGGCCCCGGAGGCCGCCAGGTAGTGCGGATAGGCCGCGAACAGGGTTTCATTGATGTGCCACAGCCGCAGCGCCGATTGGTCGGCCTTCTTGCGCTGGCTCTCTTCCATCCAGCGCAGGCTCGCGCTGGGCAGATGCCGCGTCCAGGCCGCCAGCGGATACATCGGCTCTCCGCTGGCCCGGTCGGCGGGCTGAAACATCCGGGCCGGGTCCAGCAGCGCCGCGGCCGGCTCCTTCCACAGGTTGCGATGGTCCGGCAACTCCACGAAATAGCGGCTCAGCGTGGGCATCAGCGCCGCGTGGTGGCTGGCCAGGAAATGCGCGTAGGAACGCAGATGCACGTCCGTCGGAGGAAGCCGTTCCGCGTAATCCAGCGCCGTGGACTCGGCCGTGCCCGTCGGGTCTTCCACCAGCGGCACCTGAAGCTCGTCCGGCACCACCCCCAGCTCGTAGCGCCCCATGTGCAGCAGCACATCCACCCCGGCCTCCACCCCCACCCCGTAAGGCGTTGCCGAGAACTCCCCATACGTCACCAGCCCCATCTGGTGCGCCCGGGCGATGATCCACTGCGCGTTGGCCGCCGTCAGGTTGTGCCCCAGCCACAGCACCCGCGTCCCCAGCCGCGCGGTCTCCGCGAGTTGGCGCACGGTGTCTTCCGGGCTCAACTCGGCTGGGTGCGCGCCCTCCCTCAGCTTCAGCGCCCATTCCGGGCGCTTGGCCAGCAAGCTCCAGTTGTCCGTCGCGCCCACCGAGTCCAGAAGGTAAAGGTGAGGGCTCGGCGAGGCTCCGAAATCGATCACCCCGCTGCGCATGCTGCTCACCGCCACCACCGTGGTCACGCCCATGTAGAGGTTGGCGTTGGCCTGCCCCTGCGAGTTGACCCCCGCGTAGCCGTCCACCAGCCCCGGGATGAGGAACTTGCCCGTGCAGTCGATCACCCGCGCGCCCTTGGGGATCGAAACCGCCATCCGCGAACCGACATCCGTGATCCGCCCGTCGCGCACCACCACGATGGCGTCCGGCAGGTCCTTTGCCGAGCGGCCCCAGGCGGTCACGTCCACCACCGTCCCGCCAGCCAGCACCAGCGGCGTCGAGGGCGATGTGCGGGGCGCAAGCTGCTGCGGCATCTGCGCCCAGGCCAGAACCGCGGCCAGAGCCATTCCACCGGCACCCATCGGAAGCAGACGATCAATTCGCATAGAGAAAGCGGTCTTCTGAGGATTGTCGCACAGCGCTTCGGGGACCACCATGAAAAGACCCTTCCCAGCCGCAACCGACCCCGTCCCCGTCGGCAATAAATCCGCCCTTCCAGCTCCGATCTGACTGGAAAACCCCAACTCCTGCTCTCCCATTCCGATCGGCGACGACTCGATCGGTCCCCGCAAGCCCGCGTCGAATCAAGACTGGAATCGCAACCCGGATGGTATGCGTCAGTACTCCGCTTCTTGGCAGGTCAGCCCTCCGCGGCTTTCTCCCCGCGATACATCTTCCAGAACTCCTGAAACCCCTTCAACCGCACCACCTGGAAGTAGTCGCTCGCCACCAGGTAAAAGATCGTGGCCACGGCATAGATTCCGTGCATGGCGCCCGGGCCAATCTGGTCGCTGAAGGGCAAGGGCGCCGCCGACAGCACCATGGCCACCACCGCCAGCGCCAGCTTCACAATCCCCATCACCAGGTTGATCTCCACCAGCTTGCCGGTGAAGGCCTTGCCCAGCCTCAGGCTTTCGCCTAACGAAGAGAGCGCGGAGCGCCCTTCAAGCACCATCAGCAGCGGAGCAATCTCGAACGCCCAGCTGATCAGCGCGAAAGCCGTGAAGAACCCCAGGGCGAGGAAGATGGTCCACATGGCGTATCCCACCAGGTCCGGCTCGCCGCCTCCTGTGATGTGCGTGGCCGCCACCCACTGCATCGACCCGAACCACCCCCAGCAGGCCGCCCCCAGCAGCGCCAGCCATGCGGCCTGCAAGCCGGCCATCTGGGCAGGACGAAATCGCGCCCGCGGCTCAATGAGCCGGAAAACCAAACTGCGCCCCAGGCCGGAGACCACCACCCAGGCCAGCGCCGAGGCCGGCAGCAGCCAGCGCAGCACTGCCGCCACATGCGGCTTGTAAAGCGCCCAGGCCTCGCTCAGTTGCACCGCCGCCACCCAGGGGTTCTGCGGATCGACCGCGGTCACCCCGGCAGCCTCCAGTGGAAGCGCCGCGAGGATTCGTTGCGCCTCAATCCAGCAAACCATCAGAAACGGCACCCCAAACAGCCAGCGCCAGGCGATTTCGAGCGCCGTCAGCCAGGGCCGCGCAAACACCCAGCCCATCTGCCCCACCAGAGATTGGGTTCCGCGCAACGGCGCTGCCACGTTACTTGACCACCAGGTTGACCAGCTTGCCGGGCACCACGATCACCTTCGCCACCCTCTTTCCGGCAATGCGCGCCTGCACCTTTTCGCCGGCCAGCGCGGCCTCCTCGATGGCTTTACTCGTGGCGTCGGCGGCCACGGTCACCACCATGACCAGCTTGCCGTTCACCTGCACCGGAATCTCCAGCTCGTCCTCTTTGGCCAATTCGGCGTTGCTCACCGGCCAAGGAGCGCGAAGTACGCTACCTTGCTCGCCCAGCTCCTCCCACAACTCCGCCGCCAGGTACGGCGCAAACGGCGCCAGCAGCAGCACCAGCGTACGCAGCACCTCGCCCACCACCGGCGCCGCAACCTCGCCCGCCCCCAGTTGCGCGTCGGCGGCCTGCAGGTCGTTCACCAGTTCCATGATGGCCGCCACGCAGGTGTTGAAGTGCCACCGGCCCTCAAAATCCAGGGTGATCTTGGCCGTGGTCTGGTGCAGCTTGCGCAGCAGCTTCAGTGAAAGCCCCGTGGGAGCTTCTATCCTCTGGCCCAGTCCTGCCCGTGCCAGCGGAGCGTACTTCGTCGCCAGCCGCCACACCCGCGCCAAAAAGCGGCTCACCCCGGCAACGCCGTCCTCCTGCCAGTCCAGGTCGCGGTCCGGCGGAGCGGCGAACAAGGCGTACATCCTGGTCGCATCGGCCCCGTAGCGGGCCACCATCTCGTCCGGCGAAACCACGTTGCCCTTGGACTTGGACATCTTGGCCCCGTCCTTGATCACCATGCCCTGCGTGAACAGCCGCCGCGCCGGCTCGTCGTTCACAATCAGGCCCAGGTCCCGCATCACCTTGGTCCAGAAGCGCGAATAAATCAGGTGCAGGATGGCGTGCTCCACGCCGCCAATGTACTGGTCAATCGGGAACCAGTATTGCGCCACCTTGGGCTCGAACGGCGCAGTGGAGTTCCTGGCGTCCGTATAGCGGTAGAAGTACCAGCTCGAATCGACAAACGTATCCATGGTGTCGGTTTCGCGCCGGGCCGGCCCGCCGCACTTGGGGCAGGCCACGTTGACGAATTCCGCCACCCGGCCCAGCGGCGACCCGCCCTGCTGCGTGATCTCAATCTGCGCCGGCAAAACCACCGGCAACTCGTCGTCCGGCACCTGCACCAGCCCGTCCCGCTCGCAGTGAATCATCGGAATCGGCGTACCCCAGTAGCGCTGCCGGCTCACCCCCCAATCCTTCAGCCGGAAGGTCACCTTGGGCTCGCCAAAACCAGCCGTCTGGGCAACGGTCTGCATCAGCAGTTGGGCGTCCGTACACGTCAGGCCGGTAAATTCGCCGGAGTTGATCAGGACGCCCTCTTCGGAACAAAACGGAAGTTCCACGCCCTGGGCGCTCTGTTCCCCGCCCTCGGTCGCCGGGGCAGGCTGAATCACCTGCGCGATGGGCAGCCCGTACTTGTTGGCGAACTCGAAGTCGCGCTCGTCGTGGGCCGGAACGCTCATGATGGCGCCGGTGCCGTAGTCGGCCAGGATGTAATTCGCCACCCAGATGGGCACCGGCTGGCCGTTGTAAGGGTTGATGGCCGAGCGGCCGGTAAAGACGCCGTGTTTCTCGATGGCCCCCAGGTCGCCAGCCTCGCGCGCCTGCTTCTGCTGCTCGATCAGTTCGTCCACCTGCGCCTTCAAATTGGCGTCAGCCGCGGTGAACTGGGCCACCAGCGCGTGCTGCGGCGCCAACTGCACGCTGGTGGCCCCGAAGATGGTGTCCACCCGGGTAGTAAAAACGCGAATCCGCGGGCCAGTCCCTAGTCCCTTAGTCCCTAGTCCCTGCTTTTCTGTTCCCTGCTTTTCTGTTCCCTGCTTTTCTTCCGCCAGGAAAAAATCAACCTCGGTCCCTTCGCTGCGCCCGATCCAGTTGCGCTGCATGGTGCGCACTTTTTCCGGCCACCCGTCCAGCTTGTCCAGTCCGTCCAGCAGTTCCTGCGCGTAGGCCGTGATGCGGAAGAACCACTGCACCAGGTCCCGCTGTTCCACCAGCGTCGTCTCATGCCGCCAGCAGCAGCCGTCCACCACCTGCTCGTTGGCCAGCACCGTGGCGCACTCCGGGCACCAGTTCACCTTGCTCTTCTTGCGGTACACCAGGCCCTTCTCATACATGCGCAGAAAGAACCACTGGTTCCAGCGGTAGTACTCGGGCAGGCACGTTGTCACCTCGGTCGCCCAGTCGTATCCCAGACCAAGCCGCTCCATCTGCCGCTTCATCGCGGCAATGTTAGCCTGCGTCCACTCCCGGGGAGGAGTATGGTTCTTGAGCGCCGCGTTCTCAGCCGGCAGCCCGAAGGCGTCCCAGCCCATCGGATGCAGCACGTTGTAGCCGCGCATCCACATGTGCCGCGCCAAGGCGTCCCCGATCGAGTAGTTGCGCACGTGCCCCATGTGCAACTGCCCGCTCGGGTACGGCAGCATCTCCAGCACATAGTACTTGGGCTTGCCGCAGTCCACGGGCTCGGCCGCATACATCGCGGGGTCCGCGGCCCACCGCTGCTGCCATTTGGGTTCAATCGCCG
>Ga0182030_10001150_pt1 | contig 53542 bp, 45 predicted proteins | sample 812S3MmetaG_FD_121299 | JGI IMG/M metagenome (GOLD analysis project Ga0182030, IMG submission 121299) | Permafrost microbial communities from Stordalen Mire, Sweden - 812S3M metaG (Illumina Assembly) | ecosystem: Environmental > Terrestrial > Soil > Wetlands > Permafrost | place: Sweden...
TCAGTTCCTGCTGAAGGGCGACGTTTTCACGGAGGAGATGCTGAACACCTACATCGACTACAAGCGGGAAAAGGAAGTCAACGCCATGCGTTTGCGTCCTCATCCCTACGAGTTCCAGATGTATTATGATATTTAGTTGTAAGTGTTTGAAAATAAATTAGTTAGTTTTAGAGCCTTGGCTCTGTGTGCAAGCGGTGTACAAAAATGCTATATTGCTCCTGCCGTTTAAGCACGAAACGGCAGGAGTTTTTCTTGATCACCGAACCTGAGGCTTCCGTTCCCGTCCTTGGTAAAGAGACCGTTGAGGTCTACGTCCGCCACCTCAAAAGCTGCCGCAATAAGTCTGCTGGCAAACAGCATCGGAAATGCGGTTGCCCCAAGTACCTATACATTTATCGGCAAGGCAAAGTGCGCCGAGTCAGCGCAAAGACAGGCTCTTGGACCAAAGCACAAGAACAAGCAGATGGAGATTCGGCGGCAGTGGGACCCGGAGCTGGTTGAGCTTCAGCGCCTCCGCGCTGAGAAACAGGTCGGGCGAATTTCTGTCGAGGACGCAGTTGCGCTGTACGTCGACGGATATGCGCATCCGTAACCAGGCCCGCCTCACGGTCGCAAATGCGCGTTCTCTTTTTCAAAGTGAACGTAATCCGATGTCGTTGGTCTCCTGGGTGGCAAAGCAGAACTCCGGCAAGAGAGAGCAAGAGAAACTGCTCTGGCTAGACCAGATTGACGGAGCTGTTTTGAGTGCCTGGCGTTCTGATTGGAAGGGTGCGCCCCTTACTCTGCGTAACCGCTGGAGCCGTGTGGTGTCATTCTTCAATTGGTTCTTCCGTACCGGGAAGATCAGCAAGCACCCTTGTACTGGACTTAGAAATTTTCGTGCCGAGGAAGGAACGACGATTCCGTTTTCCGCTGCACAATTCGAGCGGCTTCTGAGCGCAGTCGACGGGTTGAATGTTCCGAACAATGTGGATCGGCAGACACGAGACGGCTGGCGCCTGCGGTTGCGCGGCCTCGTTCTCGTGATGCGTTGGCTTGGATTGGCCATCGGTGACGCAGTTTCGCTTAAACGGCGCGAGCTTGTGTACGATGACGAGACGAACCACTGGTGCGTTGACACCGACCGCAAGAAGACGGGTAATCCAGTTTACGTTCCGCTGCCACCCGAGGTTTACGAAGAGTTGGTTCGACTCCCCCCGGAGCGCGGCTCGCATCCCGAATATTTCTTCTGCAATCCCTATAACGATATCAACTCAGAGACGGCGCGTTGGGAACGTCGGCTCCGTGATCTCTTCGCAGTAGCGAACTTGCAAGACGAACTCGGTCGTCCCATCAGGTGCCACTCCCACAAACTGCGCAACACCTTCGCTGCAATGGCCCTGTCCAGCGGAGTACCGCTGGAGCATGTCTCCAAAGCGCTTGGCCATGACAGCATCAAGACGACCGAGAAGTCCTATGCCAAATGGATCAGAGATCGGCAGGTGCTGGTTGTGAATTCGTTGGCAGCTTCGTGGACCCGTCAGCGCAATTTGGTCAACATTGAAGCAGGAAGAAAGAAGAAGGCTGCCTCAGCGACAGCCAGCTAGCGGTGGCGCAACTTCTCGTGCACCCGGAGCACAACAGATTCCGGAATGCGAAGCGTTACATAGTCGCGTTTGCGAACCCTGGGACGGGGCTCAACTGCCGCGAGCTTGATCACGCCAGGCTCTCCACGGAACAAGCGGCGAATAGCTTCGTCACTCAAGCTCCACATGCCGGCTACGTCCTTAACGGAATAATGTTTCTCGATTGCTGCCATATGCTCTACTCATGACTTGAACTGGTTTCGACAGAGCTCAGTCATCATTGCCCATTCATCTCGCTAATTTCCAATGAATTCTCGGAACGGGCTTATTCCCCGCCGGAATAACCGCAATCTAGCCTGTTCCTGGCCTAGAGTTTCTGACCTGAGTGTTTCAATATGACATTAGATATGTCTAAGTAGTGACGTAATGAGACAAGGCGAAGCCAAGCCGTTTGAACGGATAATGCTCTACATTCACCGCCAAGAAATCGTCCGACCCCTTGATATCGAAGCTATCGGACTGCCTAGAGAGGGTCTACTTCGTCTCCGTAGGCAGGGAAAGATCGTCCCCTCGGGGCCGTGGACTTTACACAATCCCGGGGGCACCGATTACCGAACGTCACTCCTATGCGGAGGTGGCCAAAAAGTGTCGGGTGCTGTGTTCTGTCTGCTCTCAGCACTTTTCCACGAGATCACGACGCAGAGCCCTGCAGTTGTTTGGATCGCGGTCCGCCAAGGAGCAAGAAAGCCAGCTCTTAAGTCACCAGCGCTTCGGATTGTTCGTCTCGCAGGAACATCGCTGACCGACGGAATCGAGAGTCATAACGTTGAGGGCGTGCCCGTCCGTGTCTATTATGTAGCTAAGACCGTGGCCGACTGTTTTAAGTTCGAAACAAAATCGGAATCGATGTGGCCATGGAAGCTCTTAGGGATTCTCTTCGTCAAAAGAAGGCGACCGTCCGTGAAATGCACCATTTCGCCAAGATCTGCCGGGTCGCTAACGTTATCGGTCCCTATTTGGAGGCGCTGTGAGGAATGCAGCCTTTCCAAACCTGGCCGCATCCATCCGCGCGCGTCTGCTCTCTCTCGCTCAACAGAAAGGCGAGGATTATCAGCGTGCGCTCGGTAGCTATGCAATTGAACGGTTTGTGTATCGGTTGGGACAGTCGCAATATCGGGACAGGTTTGCCCTCAAAGGCGCTACACTCTTCACGCTCTAAACTGGCCACACTCACCGTCCTAAAAAGGATCTGGACTTGCTCGGACGCGGCTTACCCTCTGCCATCGGTGAGGTTGAGAAGACTATTCGCCTGATCTGCGAGATTCCGGCGTAATAGCCGCATGAAAGATTTCTATGACATCTGGTTTATGGCAACACTTGGACATTCGATATCCAGCCTTTGCGGGATGCCATCGCCGCGTCATTCAGAAGCCGTGGCTCAGCTGTTCCTGATGATATTCCATTTGCCTTAAGTGACGGCTTCCTAAAAGTACTCAGAAGAATTTGCAGTGGAATGCATTCGTCAGCCGATTGAACGTCGGGGACGACAAAGGCACTTCCCTTGAAGAGGTAGGCGCGGTTTTGCGTGCCTTTTACTGCCATGTATCTCGGGGAAGTCGCCGGCACAAAATGATCTTGGAAGTTGGACTTGAGGCCAGCACTGGCATACCACCGAACACGACCGATAAGGCCGGCCCCTCGACGTGTGGGAGCGGAGTCCTAAAGGGTATCAATGCCGCACTTTGGGCTGCGCAACACTGATCAGCTGTCACCAACAAAAAACAAATATGATTGTCGAATCCAGCCCCGTAGGTTCTTGAACTCCCCTCGTTGACCAACTCGGACAGGACGATCATACGTGCCGCTTCCGGGCTTTCCAAGCCATTCTCACCTTGCCTTTCCTCACCGCATTTCAACCGCATAGACTAGCAGAGAATTCTCATAACTTCTGGGAATAATGTGATTCCTGAAAGTCATTGGACAGGAGGAATTTCCACCGCTTATCGTCTAAGAAGAGTTTGCGTAGTTACCACCATTCCTTGTCTTTTCGGCAGACCCGCTTGACTCGAGTTGACCGAGGTTCTGAAGGGCGGACAGAGAGCTCGGTTCGAGGGCACGGGCAGTCCATATGGATCTCACCTCCAACTCGTAACTTGTCCGAACTTACGCAATCGAAGTTGCGCTTAATCTGCCCCGTCGCTGTTGGAGCGTTTCTGGTAGAGGCGGGCCAGATCCCGACAGAAGTCTGGCATGTGTGAGGGGGCAGAGATAGTGTCACAGGCCTACTAATCGCCAGAAGAGGAAGAATTTCGACGGGGTTTTCAGGCACAGATGATGTGACAATGATGGAGATGAAATGGCGCTGTTGGAGATCACCCAATCAAGGCAAATTACGGCCACGATCCGGCTGGAAAAGAAGACGGCGGAGCAGGTGGACAAGTACGCGGCATTCGTTAATGCATCGGCGGATGGTGTGGTGAATCACGCGTTGGATTACGTGTTCAGCAAGGATCGCGATTTCCAGGAGTATCTGAAGTCGCCGGAAGCGGCGGCTGCGGTACCGAGCTTACGGGTGCGGAGAACGCCGCAGCCAGCGGAGCGGCAGGAAAGGCCACTGCGGCTGAAGAAGGCTAGTGCGTAGGCACGGGAGCGATGCGAGGTGAAAGTTTGCTGAGGATTGGGAAGGTTATTCCGGGGTGGAGAGGGGGCGCCGCTGCGCGGCGGGAGGATTTTTGACACTCCACCCCTAATAGGGAACTGCCCAGATACTTTGGTATCTCGTCAGTTACTCACGCGAATGAAGAACTTACGGCGTGCCGGTATCTCGGCGGATACCGACGTTTCTTTAGGAGAAGCAGTGCATGGCTGATGCGATAGACATGACCTTGTTTGACGGTGGGAAGTTGAAGGGACGAGACAGGCGCACTCAGAACTTGAGCACCAAGCTGACACAGGAGGATGTGAGAGAGCTACAGCGTGCCTCAGCGGCCGAAGGCAAGGCGCTAAGCGAATGGGCACGCGAGGTTCTGCTACGATCCGCTCGCAAGGGCACGCCTGCCGCCGGCCAGGAAGCCTTTGTACTAACCGAAGTCGTGGGCATTCAGCTCTTCCTGATGAACGTGCTCTCTCCGCTCTCGCGAGGAGAATACCTCACTCCGGAACAATACCAAACCATCATTAGGAGCGTGCAGGCCAGCAAGAGTCGAGTGACCCACGAGCTCGTTGCTAAGCGCCTCCGCGCAGGGGATCGATAGCCATGTCTAATGTTCAGAAGTCGACCAGGGAGGAATCGATTACTTGGCCGTCATGCGGATCCTGGCGATTCCTGCGAAGGTTTTCTCGTGTGGGTCCGGTCCACTTACGGCCTTAGTTGTTCGGAGAACTGCTGCCCTGGCACCGTTACAACCGATGGAACGATCAATTGAATGACGATGGTTTCGAACGGCTTCGGTTCTGCAACTGATACCAAAGACTTAACGATCGGATGCCACCTCACAAATCGATCAATGGCCCTGATCCTAGTAACAGTCCCGCATTGGTTCGTTCAGCGTTTTTCCTAGCTTCTCAAGGAAAAGCCATGTCGAACCGTCTAGCTAGCCTTCGTTTTTCTGCGAATTGTGCAAACGGGCAAGGAACCCGTCAAGGTTGCCCTTCGGCTCGCTCCGCTCGACCTGTGACCGAACCCTTGCCCGTCTGCATAAAACCTCTCCGCTAGAAAACGAAGTCACACAATCGAAGCCTAAAACTAACCAAGTCTCGGTAAAGTAATCCGGGATTCATGTTGGAATTCGCTTGGCCCATTCGGCTCCGACCAAGACAAGGCCGGAGCCTCGTCGCAAGGCTGCTCCCGCTCGGCGGGGAGACTCTGATCTGCTACGCGAGGTCCCCGAAGCCATCCAGCACACCGCTACGGTGATCTTCGGGATCGCCTGATTTTGCTACTTTGATTTGGCCCACTTTGCGCATGTGAATCGGTCTGACCCGGCCCGGAAAACTAAGCCGTCGGAGGTTGGAAATTTTCGCCCGCATGGTTCGGTTGGTGGCGGATTTACAGATTTACCGGCATATTTTGAGCTAATCCCACTCAAGTGATGGTCTCCGGCAAAAGGCTGGAAGACGTATCGGTTCTCAGATTGATCGCAGCCGCAGTCGTAAGGTGGGAATGTGGGTAACACCCTCAGTGATCACTTCAAAACCGGCCAACGGGATTGGCATCCAGGACTGAGAATGTTCTACCCTGCCGCCTCCTGTAGTGGCAAGTCGGTTTTGGTGCGCGAGCTTCGCGGGCCGCAATTGAGCACATGGCAGTGGTGCATCAGGCGGTCGAACATGGCCCTCACGGCGGCCGCATCGCTCGGCAGTTTGCCCCAGTATTCCACCGGCTGGTTTGAGGTCAACATGGTGCTGGCAGGCTCGTAACGGCGCATGATGATGTCCACCAGTTCTTCGGCGGCGGTGAGCGGCAGCTTGCGCATGCTCAGATCGTCGAGGATGAGCAGGGACACGGTCACCAGGAATCCCGTATGCTCTTTGCGGGTGCCGTCGAGAGTGATTTCGGCCAGTTCATCGAGCATTACCTTGGGTGTAAGCAGAACTTGGGCAATCCGGTGGAATGATACTTTCAGCAAAACTAGCTCTCTCGCGGCATAGGTGGCTTAGAGACAGAAACCTCTTCAAATGCTCTCGCGAGATGAGCAGCCTCTGTGGCACGATCCCAACCCCAGAAACGAGCGGTGACCTCAGATTGCCGAGCAAATGGGTCAACAGCACCCGCGAGCCGGGCTTATTTCCTCTGCCTCTTCCGTGCGGGTGCAGCATGGCTTTGCCTCGGGACGACCGAACAAACTTAGTTAGACGAACAGCTAAAATGTATACGAGGCTCCTACCAGCGGCGCCGGGTTACTCCGCAATCCAACGTTATTAAGCTGGATCAGCACGTTGCTGTAAAGAAGAAAATTCTTCACGGGTTTCACTTTGATGCCGATGCTAAGTTGGTTCGAACCGTAGGAAGTCTTACCAGTAATTAGCGTAGGGCTTTGGCTGAGGCTCGTGTACGCTGTGGACAAGTCAGGAAAAGCCGCCCCGACTGTCGATGGCAACAAGATGGGCGAATTGACGACGTAGAACCCGAGCAAGTCTCCGGTGATTGACGTCAAGACTTTTTTGAAAAGAACGTAATCTGCGCCGATGTTGTACTGAAGACCTCCTGGAAGCAGGAGGTTGCTAGCGCCATTCGCCGCCGGGAGAAGGTTCGTATAGGTATTAAATTGATACCCGAGCCGAACGTGGGGCGAAACTCTAGCGTCATACGAAAAAACCGCATAGGGATTAAACCCAACTGCACCCGAGCCCAAGTAATTCAGGGAATCTCCCGTAGGGAAGCGCAACAACAAGCCAGCTGAGAGATTTGATCTTTCTCCGACCCAAAAGAGGTGTTTTACATTGACGAGAAGATCCCCAACACCACTCGCTGATCCTCCGTTATGCTGGTAGGGCACTGTCGCGGGTGTCCCTTGTGCCTGGCCGTTGGCTCCGACAATGTAGACGGTTGCATTGGGGATTCCGTTTGTCACGGTGGGCGCCGCACCGATGGAAACGCGCTCGAAAGGTAGCAAGACGGAGATATCGGTCCTCGACGTTACGCCATAAGTCAGCAAGCCAACATACTGATCAAGCTTAAAATCTACGTACTCGGTTTCCTGCGTGAATCGTTTGCCGCCTAGACCGGCGGAAGCCTCGAAGACAAATGGGAGCGAACCGAGACCGTTCCCATCGATGCTGTTGAACCGGAAGCGCTGATACGCAAAAGCCAGTAGTAGTTTATGGTTGCCGATCGTGTGGGCGCGTTCCGTCAGAATCGGACCAAGGTTGTCGGACGCCCTACTCATTCCTAAAGACTTGTCAAATGTAAAGATGACTCCAGATGCTGGGCTCAACAAGGGCAATTCACTCAATTGAGTGGCGAAGGCCGAGTTGATCGCCGGCGCTGGCGAATTCACTGCGCCGATACTGCTTGTGGAAACCGGCACAAGGCAGATGAGATGGTTGTTCTTGGATGAGTTGCAGTTCCACGCACCATTTGGGCCTACCTGCCCCAGCGCACCTACACTAACCACCAAGCACACCAGCGTCACGAGCAGAGTTCGTCTAGTCATAGGAGATCCTCGCAAAACCTGCACTTACGGAGCCCATGAATGCGCTCTTCTTTATCTGCTTCATTGGATGACCGTGAATGGAACAACAGCCGAGGTTTGGACCGTCCCGTTGGCGGTGCCTACCACCAGCACCTGGTACGACCCTGCACTTAAGGAGTTGTTCCCAGATTGCGTACGGTCGAATCCACCGCCACAGCCTATTGCTTGCAGTAGCGCAAGCAGTAGCAGAAAGAGAGCCAGCACCCGGAATATTTTCTTCCGGGAAGCCTTGTCAAAACGCACACATCCGATTAGCACAATGCCGGGCATTCCCAGCCACAGTGCGGCGAGAGCACCTGAGCTCCTGAGTTGCGCTGTCTGTTGCGGAAGGGAAATTGAGACGGTGATGGATGTTGGGCTGTTGGGATTAAGCGTCGTCGTTGTTTGTGGGTTCGTCGTGCAAGTCACAAGTTGAGTCACCTGGGATCCCGTCGCGTTTACCTGCTGACCCGTGGTAGTGAGACCAGTAAGGGACTGGCACGAGAAGGTCACAGTCGATCCAGAAGGACCGAGAAATGGCACGGATGTGATAGCAGCTTGAGTCGGAGTTATGGTTCCTGGAGGAGAATAATTGATAACCGCGAACGGGAGTGTAATCTGATGGCTCAGTGTGGGTAACCCTTGATCGGTCGCGGTCAGGGTAACTGTGTAACTTCGTATCGGAGCTGCGGCAGGAGCGTTAATCGTCACCGTGGTGCTTCCGTTTGGCGCAGCAATGACTGCTCCGGATCCGGGGGCAGTGCATGTCGGTCCGTTTTTCCGCATGGGAGTGACGACACACGATAGCGTGACATTCCCACTAAACCCAAGTGATTGGAAATCGCCTGTTGTAAGAGTAATGGTCTGAGCGACCAATGGCTGATTGCCATTGTTGAAGCTCTGAACAACCACGGTGCCGCCGTTGACTGGTGGCAAAGCCGAGATGCTGAGCGTGAAGTCCCGGACCGTTTGTGCAAGATTTGCGGAGACCGGATTGTAATTAGTGTCACCGCTGTAATTCACCACGATAGTGTGTGAGCCCGGCGCCAACTGATTCTGGCTCTGCAGATTCGTAATGCAGGTTGCTGTGCTGTTGCTGGTACCCTGCGTCAAGCTGACTGATGCACAACCCAGGATGACACTGCCGTTATCCATGAATGCCACAGTTTGGGTGGGCTGTAAGGCTCCGCTGGGCCCTGTCACGGTTGCAGTCAAGTTGATCTGTTGCGTCGAAACCGCCGGATTGTTATTAGAGGATACCGTTGCATTCGGCGTCGCTTTGATCACGATCAAGGATGTGCGGGCGTTGTGAGCCGGCATGAAGTTATGGTCGCCAGCATAGTTATATGTAATCGTGTAGCTCCCTGGCACAACTGTATTAGGGAGTAGATAGGAAACACTAAAATCGCCATGACTGTCACTGATCATCGCGGTTCGCGGTTGCAGCCCCTGAATGGTGATCGTTACCTGATCGTTCATGGGTGGACAAACACCGCCGGAGGCGCAAATGACTCCCGACAGAGTTACCGAGGTCGTTCCATACGTGATGGGGGTTGGGGAGGTAACGGTGAACACTGGTGTGGCCTTGTTCACCGTTAGTGTGGTGCTGTTGTTGGTGGCGGATTTGAAGTTGTGGTCACCGTTGTAGCTGTACGTGATGGTATAGGTGCCGGCCTTCAGCAGAGGATTGTTGCCTAACGGGTAAGAGATGCTGAAGTTGCCGTTGTTGCCGGTGATGGTGGCGGTTTGCGGCGTCAGCCCCTGAACGGTGATGGTCACTGTCTCATTGGCCGGCGGGCAGGGTCCGTTGGGCTGCACGCAAATGGTTCCGGACAGAGTGACCGAAGTGGCTCCGTAGGTGACGGTTTGCGAGCTGACAGTAAAAACAGGTGTAGCCTGATTGACGGTGAGCGCGGTGCTGCAATCGCTCGCGGGAGCAAAGTTGCTATCGCCAGGGTAGTTGTAGCAAATCGAATAAGTTCCCACCGGAATCGTATCGGTCGGATATGTGGCGCTGAAGTCGCCGTTATTGTCGCTGATCGTAGCCGTCTGTGGTGGTAGCCCGTGGATGGTTATGGTCACCTGCTCGCCCATCGGCGGGCATGGTCCTGAGGGGGAGACACAAATTACACCCGACAAAATGACGGAGGGAGTGCCGTATAGGATGGTTGGAGACGTCAGGCCGCTGAACACCGGCTGGAGCAATTCGGAGTTGATACTCAAGTTTTTTAGGACGGTTACGTCACTGCCCTGCGGTGTTAGCCCCCCGTTGCCATTGGCGGTGACGAGATCGGCATGGCCGCTGTGATTGGAATCAATCGCGACCAACGACTCAGGACCGACACCCACTGCAAAGTGAACGGCATTCTGCAAAGTACCGTCACCGTTGCCAAACAGAACGCTGACCTTGGAGTCTCTGAAATTGGCTACAGCTATATCGCGCTTGCCGTCTCCGTTGAAGTCTGCGATCACGAGCGCAGACGGCGCCGCACCAACTGCATACGTCACCTGTGGTTTGAAGGTTCCATCCCCATTGCCGATCAGCACGCCGATCTTGTTGTCGGTGCGATAGGCGACAGCCAAATCCAACACATCGTCGCCGTTAAGGTTGCCCAAAGCTAAAGACGACGGTCCCTTGCCAAGTTGAATCTCGCCCGCCGGCGTAAAGCCTCCCTTGCCGTTTCCAACGAGTACAGAGGCGGTGCCGTTACTCTTGCAAGAGCTGTCACTGCCGCAAGCATTTGCGACCACCAGATCGGCGTTCCGATCTCCGTTCAAATCGCCAACGGCAATTGACGAAGGCGAATACCCCACTGCATTAGACGCCGCCGCCTGGAAACTACCGTCCCCATTGCCGAGAAGTACACTCACGCTACCTGGCTCTGAGCACGTGGTTGAGCCGCAGTCTCCGGCAATGGCTAGATCGATCTTACCGTCCTTGTTGAAATCACCGGTTGCGAGAAACCGTGGACTGTTTCCTGCCGGATATGTAACTGCCGATTGGAACGTGCCGTCTCCGTTTCCAAGCAGCACGCTGATGCTCTGGTCACCACGATTTGCCACAATCAGGTCTAGCTTCTTATCGCCGTTTACATCGGCTAGCGCAACTGACAAAGGGCCTGCGCCCAGAGAATAGCTGCCGGCAAGCCTATACGTTCCGTCGCCGACAGCCAGTAACACGCTCGCCGTTCCGTTACTCGTACAACTTGTATCGGTTCCACAAAAGTTCGTAACCACCAAGTCCGGCTTGCCGTCGCCATCCAGGTCGCCAGCCGCTACCGACTTACGATCCAATTCGACGCTATAGGCACGAGCAGCATTGAAGGTTCCATCCCCATTACCGAGCGGAACACTGACGGTTTTATCGGAGAAATTGACAATTGCGAGATCAACATGGCCGTCGCCATTGAAGTCACCGGCCGCTAGCGCCCGCGGAGAGTTACCAGCCACGAAGTCCAGCGAGGACTTGAAGGTCCCGTCCCCATTGCCAAGGAGCACACTGAAGGAATTTGCAGACTGGTTGGCGGTTATCAGGTCAGGTATGTTGTCGCTGTTCACATCGGCGACGATCACAAACGCTGGAGTATTGCCGACCACGTAAGGCGAGCCCGGACTGAACGTGCCGTCGCCTTTACCCAGGAGCACCGTCAAAGACTTTGTGCCCTGCGTAACAGCGAGATCGAGTTTTCCGTCGGCGTTGAAATCGCCCGCAGCAATCGACGATAAGGCTGCATTGTCGACCCGCATCGAAGAAATTGCTCGAAAGCTACCGTCCCCACGACCTAAGAGAATGCTCACGGTACCATCAGCATTTGCCGATGCAATATCTATATGGCCATCACCGTCGAAATCGCCGATAGCCAACGCGTCGCTGCCACGGCCAATACTGTACGGTACTGGCTTCAGAAAGTTACTGTTGCCATCGTTAAGCAGCAATGCGATTGTATCGCTGGAGTGACCTGCGACAACCAAGTCTGGTTTCCCGTCACCGTTAAAGTCGCCAATTGCGAGATATACGGGGTCGGCAACCGCCGCATAGTTAACGGCTTTCGAAACAGTCCCATCACCATTTCCCGATAGGACACTGACTGTCCCATCAGCTTGATTCGCAACAACAACGTCCAGTTTGCCGTCACCATCTACATCCGCGACCAGCACGAACGAGGGCTGCTTGCCTACCGGATAATCGACCGGTGCGGCGAACTGACCGTTGCCCTGCCCCAGTAGCACACTGATTTTGTTTGCACTGGAATTTGCGATGACTAGGTCTGGCTTTCCGTCGCCATTGAGGTCGCCTACGGCAACACTGCTCGGCGCTCCAGAGAGCGGCAAGCTTGGCGCAACTACAAATGGTGCCGCCGAGACCGGTTTAGCCGATGTCGTGGTCGCGGTGGAGGATGCGGCTCCGCTTGGCTCAGCGCTAGAAACCGCCTTGTGACGGCGGCTGAGCACCGATTGCGAGAACGCAAGGTTCGAAGCCAAGAGGATTATGATCCAAGACACACGATCACATACGAGGAAACGGCAGTGGCGCGCCATTATGACCTCCGAGATCTTGCACGGGCCCAAATACGAACGAACCAAATCCCGTCTAGTCTTACTTTGAAACGGAAACCTTGGAGATGAGCAAATTAGCACCGCACTTTCATGGAGTCAACAAAAAAGTCAAACACTAGAATCTTCGTGGCAGATGAACATGCTGAGGGTTCCATTTCAGGAATAGGAGTGATGTCTTACTTTAGCCTCTGTGGCAACCAAAACCTGCATATTTTTAGAGTGCTGGCCCTACTAAAAATTAGAAGAAAAGGTCTGGGGGGCATGAGTTGGTGAGAATCCGAAGAGGAAAAATGGTCATTGCCCAGAAATACTAACCAAATCCGCAGCCAAGTGATGGATCGCTGTGTTGCTGAGCTACCTAACCTCGCGGGAATCAACGACCCACTTGCCCTGTTGTTTCTTAAACCCGAAAAGAGCTGTGCGTGGTGGCTGAGGTCTGATGCTCGAACCAACACGAAACTTCTCCGTCTGGGTACAACTCAACGTCGCGGTGCTGCCATTAATCTTAGGCTGTTCCGGGCAATTTTCCTCGAGACTATAGTGTTGGACTTTGTCAATAGTGTCGACTATTCCCTTCAAAAGTTTGGGATTAACTGAAGGCCATGCTGACTTGATTTCACTCCCGGGATCGATTGACTCAAATGCATTCTGCAGTCTCGTTAGCGCTGCCCGTATGCCCTGCTCGTCGTCCGAGCTGTTTACGGATACAGACGAGGGCCCTGTCGGCGGCTGTTCTGAAAGCTTTGGCTGGGCTTTAGGCCGGACAGTTATCGTTACGCTTGACTCCGCGCTTGCGCCGTTACTCTTAGCCGTGAGGACATATGTTGTTGTGCCAGCGGGTGGGTTGACCGACTGGCTTCCATTTGCTGATTGAACCGAACCAACTCCTGAAATCTTCAAATCCGTCGCATATTGCGTCATCCATCTCAGGGTCGTCGACTGTCCCTCTTCAATTGTGGTTGAATCAGCGCTTAGAGTGGCGGAAGGTTTCGGCGGCGGAGGAGGTGGCGGCGGAGGGACATTGGCCTTCAGGACGGCATTCAGGCTCTTCCGTTCTCCAGCAGCCACGCTCACCGTGCTCGATTGGGACTCATATCCATTTAGACTTAATTGCACCTGATAAGAACCTTGATTCACTTTCTTCGAGATGCTGCCGTCACTGCCTACAAGTCCCCAATCACTCCCGTTCACCTTGACATTCGCTCCAGGCGTCGACGACACCGTCAGATAAGAGTCATTAGGCGGGGGCTGGGTGCCGAAGGGCAGAGTTGTGGGCCTTAGCGTGATGGGCGCCACCCGGTCTTCTTTTCCAGCGGCAATCTCTATTCGCTGCTCCTGCGAATCTTCGTAACCGTTCTTCCCCAGTTTGAGCTTGTAAGAGCCCGGTTCAAGTTTCAGTTCCGATTTACCGTCGCGCCCGGTCGTTTTCTTGTATTGATCATTGATGAAGACGTCCGCCTGCGGTACATTGGTTCGCAGCACGAGCGTTCCTAACGCTGGAGATCGTGGAGGCTGCGGGGGTTCAGGCAAGGTAGTGACGATTTTCTCTCCGATGGGGACAGCAAAGGATCTCCGTTCACCCGCTTTCAGCGTGATGTCCTGCGAACCCTCTCTGTAGCCCTCGAGATTCGTGCGTATCGTGTAGTGTCCAGGGCGCAATCCAGAGACCAGCAAACTACCCGATTGAGCCTGTCCCGCCAGTTTTTCGTCAATGAATACTTGAGCGCCAAGTTGCGTTTGCACGGTCAATGTCGCGGTTTTGGCAGGAGATGGCCACCGCCACCAGACAACGGCGCCTATCGCGACCACCAGAATTGCAGCAGCAATCACGAATTTCGTTTTTGACTGCGCAGGAGGCGTTGCTCTCCAGACAGGTTCTGGGATGCCCGTAACCGGTTCGGACTTGGGGATGGTGAAAAGCGCCGTTCTTTGCTCCGCAAAAGGAACACTGTCGCGGTTTTCCTGCCCGGGCGAAAACATTTGCGTCGCGCCGGTAGTCGGAGTGTCGGCGTCCTTCGGTGCTATTATGGCCGCCCTTACTTCGGTGAGGAGACTAAGAAAGTCCGTTGATTGCTGATACGATTCCGGCCTGGATCCGAGAAACTCCTTTGCATCAGCGATTGCACCTTCGTTCATCAGCGCCGTACCCTTAGTAATGGCTGCCCGAATATCTTGTGCAAAGGTGTCCCGCTGGTCGACGGCTTGTTTCAGCAGCAGATCCAGATCTTCACTTGGATATTGTTCCACCGCTCTTCGCAATAACTGAACGGCCTCTTCAAAGTGCTGTTCTGCTAGCAACTTCTGCGCGCGGCGAAGGGCATGGTCAACGGATGCTTGGCGTTGAGCCTTAGTGTCCTGTTCGCGCGCAAAGTGCAGCAGTTCGTCTAACTCCGCGGAGTCGGTAAATCGGAGGCGTGCGGCTTCTAAGAGCTGAATTGCATCCCCATAACGGCCAATGCCGATAGCTTCATTAGCTTGACGAAGGCAGGTGCTCTTATCGGCTTCGTCACGGTCCTTGGCGATCCGCCCAAGCAGCATGGTCCGGAGAGACTCTAGTCGGGCGTTTTCGGGAACTTTTTTCAGAGCCGACTCAACTGTCTCCAAGGCTCTGTGAGTATGTCCCGCGTCCAACAGCTGTTGCGCTGTAGCTGTTTCGTTCCTTACAAATTCCTTTTGTACGGCCAATTCAATCTGCGTATCTGCCAATTCCTTCAGTCGCCGCAGAGTTGCCTCGTTTGGAAACTTCAGGAGCGCCTCGGCAGCGACCATGGAGGCCGCCTTATAGTCGTCCCTATCTAACGCCTCCTGTACATCGCGGTTTAACTGTTCCAGTTCCTTCCGCCGCTTTTCCCGCTGATGTTCACTTGCTAATCGGTCAAGCAAAATGCGCAACTGGGGTGCCGAAGGATCCAAGTTTTGTGCTTCGCGCAAGAAATCAAGCGCCGAAGTGAACTTCCGCTCTGCCATGTACTTCCGTGCTTCGTCCAGCAGGGTTTCAACTTTTTTCTGACGCTCGCGCTCCTCAAGATCTCGCGTGATCGCTCTACGAAGAGCTTTGATGTTGCTATCGTTTGGACGGAGAGAAACTACAGCGTCGATCGCGCTCTTCGCGGCATCTAGGTCTCCGGAGCGCTGGGCTGCCTCTGCCCGTGCGATCGCCTTCCGCACAAGTTCAGAGTCGCCCTTGGCTTTCTCCACCTCTGTCTTGAGAGTTTGTAGGCTCGGGTCCTTGTCGAGATCGATCGCCTGATTGATGAAGGCGATCGAGGCGTCATAATCACTCCGCCTGTATGCCTCCTCAGCTTGTTCCTTCAATTGTCGTACGCGTTCGGCGCTTAACTGCACCTGGAGTTTTGTTCGAATCGTACTGAGGAGTCGCGCCGCAGCAGTATGCTGGCGGTCAAGTTTAAGAATTTTGGCCAGGTATTCTTGCGCCTGGGCGAGTTCATCACTTTGCTGCAAGAGTTCCGCTTTACTCAGGTACTCGGCGATGGACTCTCGCTTCAGGCGATCCTGTACTTCGGCTAGAGACGCCGCCAAGGCTTCGGCCGACGCAAAACGCTGGTCCCGATTCTTGGCCAATGCTTTGAGCGTGATGGTCTCTAATTCGGGCGGACAAGAAATTCCAAACTGGCGAAACGGAGGTGGCTCGTCCGAAATGATTTTTGCCAGGGTCGAAACCGTACTGTCGCCTTCGAATGGCAGAGCGTAGGTCAAAAGCTGATAAAGAACGACGCCGGTTGCATAGATGTCCGCGCGGGTGTCGACACCTTGTTCCCGGATCTGCTCCGGAGGCATGTAATATAAGCTCCCGACGATCTGACCCGTTCGGGTCATGCTGTGGTCGCCAAGTCGAGCGATACCAAAATCGACAATCTTAACGCTGCCGTCGTTAAGCACCATGATGTTGGCGGGTTTGATGTCACGGTGAATGATCCCGTGCTGGTGCGCGTAACTCAGCCCTTGGCAGACTTCAATGATGATATTGAGCTTCTCCAGCAGGGTCAGCGAATGATGCGCGCGCAAAAGCACCTCGAGACTGTTCCCTTCGAGGTATGGCATCACGAGGAAGGGGCGGCCCTGGTGTTCTCCTAACTCGTAAACAGTGACAATGTTGGGATGCTGCAGGCTCGCTGTAGCCTTAGCCTCTTGTTCGAAGCGCTTAAGAAATTCGCCACTTTCGTGAACTTCGATGTTCATCATCTTGATCGCGACCAGTCGATCAAGGTAAGGGTCCTTGGCCAGGTACACCACTCCCATGCCGCCACGGCCAATGGTGTCGATCACATCGTACTTGCCAATCTTTATCGTTCTGCTAGGGGCGGCCATTGCTTTAGATCACCGTGGCGGCGCAAGCACCGTGTAAAAACCTCGTCCGGGCGCAGTCCAATCTTGGCTTGAGCCAAGTTGTCTGCACAAAGACTCCAGGCTCGGAGCCGAAGACTACAGAAGGACCTCTGGCGGGCCGAGATTGCGTTGCCGCCATTGTGCTACGAGTTGGACGAGGTAGCAAGAGTAACGAAAGGCCTGTCAATAAAGTTGCCGAGATACAAAAGAACGAGAACCTCGCTGGGAGCCTCCGGTCATTTTGGCGGAACATGTAAAGGCTTGCAAAAGATGGACTTAAGTGAGTCGGCGAGGCCTTCGGGTAGCTTGGCACGGCGGACAGCCGCCCCGGTCCTCTCGGGCGCTTGTCACTCACGGTGCGGCGTCTGGCGGTCACAAGATCTACCTCGGATCGCAAGAAGTGTTGTTCGCAAATGAGGTAAACCGTTGTAGACTTAGCATCGTTTCTTCCCCAATTCAGGCTATCCAATGAAAGCTCCGAAGATCTCTGTGCCTTCCTTGCCTAGCTTACGCGTGGTTGTCGAAATTCCCGGCATGTCATCGCAGAGCTTCGAGTTTTCGAGACCATTCAGAATTGGCCGAACCGATGATTGTGATGTCTGTGTAGATGATGAACACGTTAGTCGAACTCATGCCGAAGTGACGTTGGAGAACGGCTCTTGGTGGATCAGTGATCTGAACAGCACAAACGGCCTGTATATCGGCGATCAGCGTTTTGAATCCGTGGCAATCGCGGGTTCAATGACGATAAAGTTGGGTATTTACGGCCCCGCAGTTTTTTTTGATGTAGTGCAGCCCACTTCTCCGGAGCCGCCCCAGTCCGACAACGAGGCTGTCGTAGCGCGCTACATTGAGCACTACTTCGGCAAGGCCGCAGCCCACGAGCCTGTCGGCGAGCACACCATGTTCGTCCGCCGGGCGTTCGCGCACGTACAGACCAAGCAGAAGAAGAAGTATGGATATGTCGTCTCTGCTCTGCTGGTTTGTGCGATTTTGGCTGGAGTCTATGCCATCTATGAACGACAGCAGGTTAACAAGCAGAAAGCGATGGCCGAGGATCTTTTCTATGCCATGAAATCACTCGATGTGGACATGGCAAGCCTGGAGAAGACGGTGTTGAGTTCCAACGATCAGCAAGCCATCGGAGTGATCCGCAAAGACCAGGAACGCCGCAGGGTTATGGAGCGTAGCTACGACCAGTTCCTCGCCACGCTGGACGTTTACAACCCCAAGATGAGCGAGCAAGAAAAGCTCATAATGCGCATTGCACGCATCTTCGGAGAGTGCGAGCTCGATATGCCGCCAGACTTCGAAGCTGAAGTCAACAGGTATATCAAGCTTTGGCAGTCGTCGGGACGATTTAGAAGGGCAATTAATACTGCCAAAGAGAATGGCTATATCGCGCCCATTTCGAAAGAGTTCCTGGATCAGGGACTGCCTCCGCAGTTCTTATATCTAGCCATGCAGGAAAGCGATTTTGACCCTTACATCAGTGGCCCAATGACAAGAAAGGGCATCGCCAAAGGTATGTGGCAGTTCATACCTGAAACGGCGGTGAAGTACGATTTACGGGTCGGACCGCTAGTCGATCTCAGGCGCCCCGACCCAGCGGACGATCGCCATCACTGGGACAGGGAAACCAAGGCAGCCGCGGAATACATAAGAGATTTATACGGCACGGATGCCCAGGCGTCCGGCTTGCTGGTCATGGCTTGTTACAACTGGGGCGAAAATCAAGTTTTGCCCCTCGTCCGCAGCATGCCCCCAAACCCGAGGGAGAGAAATTTCTGGCAGTTGCTTGCCAGGCACCGAGATAAAATCCCTCAGGAGACGTACGACTATGTCTTCTACATCATCTCCGCCGCGGTGATCGGAGAAAATCCTCGCCTCTTCGGGTTCGATTTCGACAATCCGCTTGCTGACTTGCAAAGCATGTATCCGGCTGGAGCAATACAGCCAGACGTGCCTGGCCCAGCGGTGCGTGCCGCCTCTCTACAGCCAACATTCATCCTCTCAAAGGATGCGCTCGGTGTCGCAAGACTCTTCCCATCATGCCCTGGCCAATGCGTCAGAGATGAACTCACCTTGGCCAGAAATAAGCAAGGAAATTTGCCGTGAAGTTCGCAATCCAGGCAGCGGCCAAAACCGACATCGGACTTGTACGTGCCAACAACGAAGACAATTTTGGTTGCGATCTTCGCCATGGCATCTTCGCGGTTTGCGACGGCATGGGAGGGCAGGCCGCGGGCGAGTTAGCCAGCAAGATCGCCGTCGAAACTCTGTTGAATTACTACAGTCGCGATCTCCATGATAGCGGAACCCATGTATTGAGTCGGGGATTTGGTGAAGTATCCAAGCGGGCGAACCGGCTGGCCAATGCCATTCAGCTCGCGAACCAGGCGATACGACACGCTGCCGCACAGAATTCCGAACTTACCGGCATGGGCTCGACCATCGTCGCCGTATGCGTGGAAGGGAAGCGGTTCTCCATTGCAAATGTCGGCGACAGCCGGGCATATCTTATACGCGGAGGAACCCTCCAACAGTTGACCATGGATCACTCGCTTGTCATGGAGCAGGTTCGGCGGGGAATTATAACGGCGGAAGAGGCGGAGCACTCGAAGATGCAAAACGTAATCCTTCGGGCGTTGGGTTCCGACGACACCGTTGAACCCGACCTGCAGGATCGGGAATTCGCATTGGGAGACATTCTGCTTTTATGCAGCGACGGCTTGTCGAGGTGTGTGAAGGATGATGCTGTGATTGAAGCAGTCAGTCAGGCTTCAACCCTCGAAACCGCCTGCGAGAACCTGATTCAAGGTGCGAAAGATGGGAACAGCGACGACAACATTACGTGCCTCCTACTTCGCGCAAGAGAACCCTGGTGGCATCGGCGTCTGGTTGTGAAGATCCGTTCTATTGCCCAACCTTAGCCGTACAACCGAGGTTGGATAGAGATACCCGTTGGAAGAGCACGCTCGCGTTTCCAGCGTCAATCAAAAACTTCAATTTCTGATCGCTAGTCGTCTGACGGCCTAATTCTTGCTTGACTTCGACATCGAAGGAATAACCTGATTCGTTAAGGTGTCCAGGTTCTCCTACCTCGGTTACAAACTGAAACATCGCAAGGGACCCCTCTTTAACCGCAGGGGATATGCCGGGTAAGCGTAGCATAAAGCTGTCGTGAGGATCGCCAGTCCAAGTGAAGTCTTTCCGACTGTTGAATTGATTGATATTTTGCACTCGGCTTTGATTTCCGACTGCCAGGGCGAAGGTCTCGACACCTGGGCTCGGCAAGGCGGCTATCGTGTAGTGCAATTGTAGCGTCTTGCCATCCGGATAGAGTGCGGTCTGAATTCTCTTGGCTTCGTTAAAGAACGAGGTGTAGCGAGGATTAGGATTTGTTGGTGGCACTGGGTGCTTGTCGAGCAATCCACCGGGCTTGAAGATATCTTGAAGTTCAGCGAACGAGTTCTCGCTCTTGGGAAAGTCGTCGGAGAAGTGCTTCAGTGCCACACAGAGATCTCCTGCCCCAGGCGCAGGAGTAGGCTGAAGTTCTCTTGCGATTACAGGATCCTTTATGGGACGCTCGAGCAGGACCTGCACCGCCTTGTTCACGGATAGATTGGTTCCTTCATTGTTGGCAACCAACTGTTCGACCGTTTCGCTAGCTGTCTTTGACTGATCCTCGCAAGTCTTTCTCCGGCTCTCTTTGTCCTCCGGTGTCATATCCCCGCTCATCTTGTCGAGGCAGCCGCTCAGAGTAAAAAGTGCGTCAGTATACTTTGCATTCTTCGGCCCTGTGACTCTGGCCTCGCACTCTGTTGGCGAAACAAGTCCCGCCGCGCCGCTAAACGCACCGGCGATATCCTTGTCGACGCTGGTATTCTCGGAAGTGACACACAGGACCATCAGCAGCGCCGAACGAGCGCCGGCGACTTTCGCAATTTTGGGGGAAATGTCGGCCGGGCCAGTGTAACCCGAGAACCTTGCATGGGTAAGAAAGGCCAGCCAATGCTGGATAAACTCATTCTTGTATCGTTCGCGTAGTTTGGGCACGTAGCTTTGTGGTTCGGCTATCGCTTGCCGGCTTTCTCCCAGAACCCATGGCTCCCCGCTGCTGTAGCGTTCCGGAGTCTGAAGTGCGTGGCCCATCGCGGTCCAACCCGCCTTGGTAAAGGCTGCTGGCACCCGATAGCTATCCCCAGCAGCATCATCAGCGTACTGAGGATCAAAATTGATATCCTGTTTGATTTTCGCAGTCGCATCCGCCAACATCGCCTGGTACATCCTCTGGTCGGGCGGAAAAGCGTTCAGATAAGATCGGGAATTGCTGACTGCATTCTCATCAGCCGGAGAAACAACGCAAGATGATCCGCTTTCGCCCACGAGTTCCGCCGAGTAGCGGCTGAGTTGCGCAGCGACCAGATCGGCTTGTTGTTTCGACGCAAGCTGTCGAGCAGGCCAGTTTTCGTTCAGCTCGGAAAGGAAATCTTTGTCTCCCTTCGCATGGATGCCTTGATCAGTCGCGATAAGATAAGTCTTCAGCAGATTGTAGGCTCGTTCATATGCCTGTTGGGCTTCATTTCCAGAAACCGTAGATACGGCGGAATTATAGCTGAGCTGTTTTAATGACGACGCCATTGAGATTCGGGTGGGGTTCAGAATGAGTTGGTTGAGACCGCGAGCATACGCGGTACATACCTGCGGATAGATATCCTTACCCACGTATAAGCCCCAACTCAAGGACATAGGTACGCTATCTTCCTGGTTGTAACCTGCGAGAGTGTTCAGCAATCGTCCCGTTGCTTCGAGACGCAGAAGATCGGAAACTTCGGGTGGCCGGTTTGCTTGAGGCACGCTGTATTCAGCTGCTTGAGCGTCCTTCAGCTGAGAAAGCAGGGCTCGATTTCCAAGATAAGAAACCAAGAAGCCAACGCAGCAAATAGCCGCGACCGCGGCGACTGCAATAAGAGCGACTCGACGAAGCAGACTGACCCGGGTACTGAAGCCGCTCGTCGCCAAGGCCACTCGATCTTTCACAATGATGTCGTTGAAGAGCTGCGACAGGAAAACCCACTGGGGGACTTTCCTCGCCCCGGCGACGCGGGCAGGGGCTTGGGCCTGTGCCGATCGCCCCCCGTCGCCGGTGAAGATACGAGTTGCGCCGCCGTCGAATCCAGCTTCCGTCGCCTGCACCTGGGGAGTTGCTTGTACGACGTCGTCAACGATTACGGGGCGAACTCCTGAGAAATAGAAACCACGGAGAAACGGATTAACCGACAAATGGCTGGGCCGTCCCAAGTCCACCAGAAACTGCACGATCAGAATTCGCAGCTTTCGCAATTCGCGAGGAAACTCATAAATACCCGGTAGCTTGTCGCCCTCGGTTTCCCTGGCAAGGAGGTTGAGGCGCTTCTCTGCCAACGAATAGAACAACTCGTCGAAAGCTTTGGTCAGGCGTCTTGTCTCTTCCTCTGCATAGACCCCACTTGCAGCTGGGCGCACCGGCAACGTCGCTCCCAAAACCTCGGAGGCCTCCTCTTTCGTTAGATCGCGAGCGAACTCCGGAAAGAAAGAAACTCTGTCCAACTTGGTAAACAGGACATACACCGGGAAGCTGATACTGAGCAGCTGAGAAACCTCGTGCAGCCTTACTGCCAGCTTTCGAGCCGCCGATACCGTGCTTCCACTCGCCCCCGACTGAAGAAAATTTTCACAGTTGTAGCAAACGATGGCTGCGCGTGGGGCCTGTTGGCCTTTTCCAAACGCGGCAGAGACTCGTCCTGGCTGAACCAATTTGATCAGGCGCCTCCAACGGGACGACTGGGTCATTAGGTCGCCCGCGGGATCTACAAAAACCGCCTGTCGCGTATACCAGACGTTGGAAACTCGCGTCGGCAAGATGTTGTTGTCCTGGTATACGTGGCCAGCAAGGAGCTCGGGGTCGAGAGCGGAGTGAATAATGGTGGTGGTCTTCGTGGAACCAGGCTCTCCTAGAAGGAAAATCACGGGAAGGCTGCTGATGCTGGCGCCCCGACCAAGCGTTGAATTTTTCAGTCGCTGAGCCGCCTCACGGACCAGCAAATCGATATCGGCCGTTCCTGTTGCCGTGGAATCGTCGTTCACCCCCGATTCTGCCGTCGTGGTCTTGTGGTGAAACCAAAGGAAGACACCTGCAGCGACCAAACCGATAAGAGCGAGACCACCCCGCAACATCCATAGGTGAGAGCCTTCCAGACCTAACAACGTGCCTAGGAACCAGACCAGAACCAAATATACTGCCAGTATCCCGCCGATAGCCCAGTAAACAACCATGCAGCCCCCTACTTCACCAACTGCGCAGCCGATGTGGAGAGTTCAGAAACACCCGAGATCAGCAAGAGCTTGAATACTACAAACAGAGTCACGGCGAGCAGCGAACTGCCGATCGCTGCGATTGCCAGTCTTCGCACCCAGGGATCGGATTGCGTCAACCGCACAGCCTCAGATGGAATTGCTCCCCGAGGCGACAACGCGCCAGAAGGACCGCGCACTCGACGAATCTTCTCTTGGATACCCGCCATGATGGCGCGCAAGTCACCGCCTGCTGCGTAACGGCCCTTGAAACCAAGAAGCAAACACAAATAGTAAACTTCAAGCAGGTCCGTGGTCTCGAGGGAATCACTACGATTCAAAGTCTTCTGCAACTCCTGGAAGAAGACTTCGCCGGCTAACTGGTGACCATACAATTCAGCCTGCAGAGGCAAGCGCGCCCAGTCGGAAAACGCAGGATTGCGGCACCCTAATGCCGATTCGTCGAGAAATGCTACAAGTGCAAACATCGCCTGCTTCACATCCTCGGAGTTGTAGCCGCCGCTGCGCGCCTCTTGTTCAGACACCCGCAGTGCCTGCTTGATATGAGCACGGAAGGCCTCTGAGCTAGGCACAGACTGGCGGTTGTAACGTAAACGCACGATGGCTGTGAAGACTTCCTGGAATGCCAGAGCAAGATTCCAGCCGCGGCGATCCAGCGCGGGACTTGAGCCCCGATAACTGTTCAAAGGTAATGGACTCGGTGAAGACATACGGTTCAGCCTTCCAGTAACACGATGAGTTCCAGTTCAGGCGAGGGTATTTCGCCAGGGACATAAACGCCCACGTTACGGGTCTGCAAAATGTGCTCCCAACAGGGCCCGCTTCGGCTGATAGTGAAGTATTGATTATCTACATTCACGTCGATAGCAGAGGGCGGCACCTGAATGTGGCTGAGCGTCAGCCCCGGGAGAGCGCGTTTCACGAGCTCGGAAATGAACTTGGTCGAGCAGACTTTCACCAACTGCGTGGTCCTTGAAATCAGGTCGGCTTCTCCCACCTGTGCGTGAACGCTTAGAATCCAGCGAGAGCCACCGAGGCAACGCTGGTCTTTGATTTCGCCTTGATAGAAGTAACGTTCTGTCGGGTTGAGCGGAATGGAAATAGCTTGCGAGGGAACTACCAACTCTAACAGACGGCGAATGTGGCTATCCACTGACCGAAAGCCGAGGCCAGGATCGCGATGATTGTAGACGGGCAGCGATCGAGGATGCGTATCCAGGTCAAATGTGCAGAGTGCGCCGGCAAGACGCGACATTTCACGAAACAGTTCCTCAGGGTGGCCATGTTTGGAGAGCAGGAGATGCCGAAGCGGGGTCAAACTTGAATTGATGGCGTGCAGAAACCAAAACTGCGAGACGTGTCGCGCTGACATTCCCGCCTGAAACTTTCCAGCCTTTTGACTCTGCTCCTGTGAAACTGCAGCGCCCTTTGTCTCCAGGATTTCAACCAGCCTATGTAGCATGCCAGTCAGATATCCGCTGGCGCTGATCCGCATACACGACGAGACGAACGTCGGGTCGAAAGCAAAGTGGCCTGAGCCGTCGCGAACCACTCGAGCCAGAGGTAGAGCCAGTGATGCTTCGGTATCACTTGCTTCCAGTGCTAGTCGAATATTCTTGTAGCCGAGATTAACTGACTTCTCGTCCCGGCCGGTGTTCTCATCATGCAGCAGTTTCGCTACCTGTCCATAGCGAGTTTGTTTGTTAGGCGCGACTTCCAGGCTGCAGTTCTGGCCGTCGGGGATCCAGCGGGGCACGGCAAGAGATAAGATTAAGTCGCTGGCGGTGGGAAGAAATTGATCAACGATGTTGCATGCTGGCGGTAGCGGATCCGAGTCCGGCATATCGAACACAAGGCCGTCTTCAAACATTCCACGAGCATTTAACAGGACTACAGTTCCGTTGCGAATGGCGTCTGCGTCGAGTTGGTAGTCGACAAATCCGTAGGCGTCATTCCAAAGACTGGCCGTCGCAAAATGCACTGAATCTTCGAAATATCGATTTTGGGCCTGGAAGTGGTGCGGAGCCAGATACATACCTTCTGCCCAGACCACTTTGGACAGCAACTTCATGCCGGTTCACCCTTGTTAGTACGGAGAACGCCATTCTCTCGCGAACTTGTTCTTTTGAGAATAGGAATTTTGGTAAGGCTGAATACCCAGGTCAACGTTACATCTTTACTGTCGAGGCAATGCGGTGTAGTTTGTAGACATTACAAGGCACCAGAGCCAAGGAATTCGCCGAATAGGACGGAGGACGGGTCGCTGTGCGAGCGATTCGCAGACAGCGGTCATCCGATGTCATTCAGCGCGGCCGTGACGTTTACCGCCAAATACGAGATTCTCGAGTCTGTCACCCATGGACGGGTGGAGACCTTTATTGCGCGAAATGTCGCCAGCGATGAACGTGTTCTGGCGCACGTCTTCGATTGCCCCGAACAAAAACCTCATCAGCCGACCGTTCAGTGGGTTCTGGAGTCGTTTCAGGCCATAGCGCCTGAACCGGTCGCGCTGGTGATCGATACTGGCAAGTATGCCGGAACCTCCTATGCCTACCTGGTCACCAAGTTGCCGTCGGCGGATCGTCTTCGGGACTGGGTTCAATCCTACGAATCCCTGGTAGCGGAGGAGAGTGTTGCCAGCCCTTTACCCAGTTTTACCCCCTCGAAAGAAGTCAGAAAATTCGAGGAGCCTCTCGCGAACGATCGAGCAACTCTCTCTGGTTCGGATGACGCACACGGGATTACCGCCGCCTTTGAGGCACTGCGACTGGGCCTTGCACCTCAATCAGAAACCAAGCAAGCGGTGCAACGCGCCGATGATCGCGGCACTCCCGTGACCAGTATTCGCGCTGACGGCATTGCCGCAGAACCGCGGCCCAAGAGTGACGAACCCGGTGAATTCACTAAGGAATTCTTTGCGGAATTGAATCGAGATAAGGTTGAACCAGCAAAAACGGATTCATCCGAATCATCCGCGAGCGGCATCTTTCGAGGATCCACTTCCGGGAACATTCCGCCCAACGATGTGGGAAAGTCTGCCCAGGCAGAATCCGGAGACGCTTCCGTCAGCAGTGTTTTCGAGTCTAGGTTGGGCTCAACCGTTAAGCCGTGGGAGGGTACTCGCCCGATTGCCAGTCCGCACTCAACCATTCCGCCCAAGACAAAGTCTCCGGATCACGACTTATCAGGCAGTGACGAGGGAAAAACCGGAGAGTTTACCAGATTTATTCGAGGACCGTTCAACGGAGAGCGTGCCGAGTCGACCCCAGATGTTCAGCCAGGCCCGCCTCCGGCTAAGCAGATGGGTGAATTTACTGAGGTTTTTGGCTCGGCGAAAGACCTCTCCCGCATGGATGCTTCCTCGACTCCCGATTCGAGACGAGGGGCGGCGGCGAGCAGCGACCCGGGGTCTATTACCGGATTGTTGGCACAATTGGAGAGCCCAGCCAACGAATCGAAGTCGGATGTCTCTGAGAATTCAGCTTCGCCTAAGGGTGCTCCCGAAGTGTACGTTCGCAGGTTCTCGACCGAGAAGGACGCAAGCGAATCAATGTCATTCGAGCCTCGAGGAAGTAGTGATACTGACCCTTTCTCTGCGAGCATGTCTGTTGGGAGTGCGACCCGATCCGAAGGACGAGAGGTCGAGCCAAGTTTCTCCTTGGCTTCCGAGCCAGCCGGCGCCACCCGAGTCTTCTCCACGCCGGATAGAGACCCGATGCAGGGCAAACCGAAACTGCCCGACGGCCCCAGCGAGTACACCAGGTTTATCTCTGGCGGAATGAAGAGCCCCGTCCCGGCGAAAGACACTCCGGTGGCCGGTGGGCCGGAAGATCCGAAGATGGCCAGCGCGAGTCTTGCAATTCCCATGCCCGCGATGCCGTCTCCGCAGATATCGGCGCCCCAACAAGCAATGCCCCAGCCCAGGCAGTCCGCGGGTTATCCGCACGTGCCGACACCAACTCCGATCGCGCCTCCTCCTATTCCGCAAAGGCCTCAGATCGGAACGGCTCCGCCCAAAGCAGCGGCAGTCCCATGGACGCTGATCCTGATACTGAATGGCTTGTTCGTTCTGGCGGTGCTGCTGGTGCTGTACTTCGGCCTGAAGCACTGACAGCTCTTCTCGCTTCTGTAAGTGCTTTGCTAGATACGATTGAACTCGGCGGCAGCGGGCAATTCGCCGGCGAAAGGGCCAGCGTACAATGCTCGCGTTACTGAGATTAAGCCTGATCTTCGCCTGAACTGGCCATGAAACTCCCGGCCCAAATCGGCAAGTACGAGATCGTTGATCTGATCGGGTACGGTGGCATGGGCGTTGTCTACAAAGCCTGCGACACCGTTCTCGGCCGGCTGGTTGCGCTCAAGGTCATGACCAGCAGCCTCGCCGACAGTGCCGAGGTGCGCGAGCGTTTCCTGCGCGAAGCGCGCGCCGTCAGCGTTCTCCAACATCCCAATATCGTTGTCGTACACGAACTTGGAGACCGCGACGGCAGCCCTTATATCGTCATGGAGTATCTCGACGGCGATCCGTTGGAACACACGATTCGCACCCATGTCACGCTGACCGTCCTGGAGAAGATCGACATCATTCTCCAGGTGGCGAAAGCGCTACAATATGCGCACGAAAAGGGCGTTGTTCACCGTGATGTGAAGCCTGGCAACATCATGCTCATGCGCGACGGCGGCGTGAAGGTGGTGGACTTCGGCATCGCCCACCTTGCCGATCAGACCATCCCCCGCACGGGATTGGTTTTGGGGACGGTTTCCTACATGTCGCCGGAACAACTGAATGGCCAGCCGGTGGACGCCCGCACAGACGTCTTTTCTCTGGGAATTGTTTTCTACCTGCTCCTCACCGGCAAACTGCCCTTCGAGGGGGCAAGCACCGCCGAGACCATGATGAAGATCTTGTTGGAACCGCCGCCGGCGCTCTCGCGGTTCGGCAGCGTGAATCCGCCGGAGCTGCAGCCGATCGTGGACAAAGCTTTGGCAAAAGAAAAGGAGGGCCGTTATCAGGGCTGCGCAGAGATGGCGAGCGATTTGCTGAGGCTTCGAAATGCGGCACGGCCCTCCAATCTCCCCCCGACCCGAATATTGCTCCAGCCCCCTTCAAAGCAATTCGTATGGACGGCCAGTACTGTCGTGATGCTGCTGGCGGCGACACTTATCGGCGTAGCTGTCTACCGCAATTTGCGAATTCGGTCCACCGCCGCAGCTGTCACATCTTCGGCTCCAATTGGCAGTCATTCGGCGTCATCTGATGGACCTCCGCTGGTACCAGTGCCGATAGTAACTTTGCCGTCCCACCAGACTCCGTCCAGGCCGCCGCCCGCATCAACTCCGCCACTGAGTCGGTCGCGATCAAAGCCACTATCAGCAGGGACTTCAACAGCAGGTGAATCCCCGCTGGGGGCAAAGCTCGACACGAAGCCAGAAAACGCGGAGCAGTTGACACATCCGCTCTCAGCTCCCTCTCCTCCTTCAATCACAGGCGGGAACGATCGCTTTCAAGTGATGTGCGACTGCGGAGGCAACCGATATCACAACGGGGTGATGACTGTTTCCAGCGGGATCATTCGGTATGAGCTTTTGGAGGCCGCAGACAGCCAATTGTCCTTCGTGGTTTCTGCTTCAGAAATAAAGAACATAAGGTTACCGTCGGGTGAGAAACACGCGAAGTTCGGAATTGAGTTAAACAATGGACTCTACTATAAATTGTCAGCCGTCGACAGTCACGACCGACTGATATCCGCGGATCCCATCATCGAGGCCATCCAACAAGCTATCCCCGAATTACGACGTTAGTCGCGGTAAGAGTTTAGGAGCCGTTCAAGGCGGTTTCCGCTCTATCACAAGAACTGGTGAGGCTTATCACGTTCTCCTGACGGGCAGTCGATGTACGCTCATGACCGTTGACTCAATCTGGTTTATTAGCTATTCTCCCCAGATTCGCACTAGATGTTGAAGAAGCAATGCCGGCACCGTTGACTGGGCCTATCGTGATGATGCCACTGATCGCTGCAACTCGCGTGGCTGCAAGCTGGTCTTACATCAAACGGTGCAGGAGGATCTTTAGAGGATCTTTATGAGTAAGAAAGTTGGCTGGTTGCTATTCGCTGGGATCTTCCTCGCCGCTGCATCAACCATACCCGCAATCGCCAATAGAAGCAGTGAGTTGACCGCCCAGTCACCTTTGTCGCCGGTGGTCATAGTTCCCGACGGGACGCCCGTCCGATTGTCTCTCGAAGAAGCGCTTAATTCAAGCACTAGCCAAACCGGGGAATCGATCCACTTTCGAGTTCTAGTTAGAGGACGTGCGAGTCGGCAACTTGGTAGCGATCCCCAACGGGTCGCCGGCGGTTGGCCATATCGTCAACGACGAGCACAAAAAGATGCTGGGGCGTGGTGGAAAGCTCGAGTTCACCATTGATTACATCAAGCCATACAACGGGAATCAAGTGAGAGTTCGCGCAAGTTCGAAGAAAGAAGGAAAAGACAGTACGGGTAAGGTCATTGCTTTTACGGTTCTTATCTCGCCTTTGTTTCTTATGCTGCACGGCAAAGATGTCGTGGTTGCTCGAGACACTACGGTGACTGCGTATATCGACGGCGAACAAGACATTCCGATCGCGAGCTCTCCCACAGCCACCTTCTCCCCGACCATAGCGCCGGTTTCGCAATCGTCGCAAAAGCCCGGCAGTTTGCCGGGTGCGGATCCACCTCCGGCCGCGGTTCCCATGGGGGCCGAAAATCTCTCAACTCTCAATCTGAAATCGGAACCGTCCGGCGCGGAGATATCAATCGATGGCGAGTTTGTGGGCGACACCCCATCCACTATTAGGTCGAGCCCTGGACACCACACGATAATAGTTAAAAAGGACGGATTCAAGAACTGGCAGCGAACCCTGACAGTCAACTCAGGAGGAAATCTTAGCATCGATGTGGCGCTCGAAAAGGCGCAGTGAGGATCCGCCTAAAAGCGTAGATTCTACAAAACTGTAATTTCCGGGAAAATCAAATCCCAACTCAAGCAAGCGAAGGTATGTTCGCCAGGATCCAACGACTCGTCCGAGGACGGAGGTTGTTCTCATGCAAATCGAGCTAAAGGGCAAAATGTCCACGTTTGGTGGCCCCGATGATGGCGGGGTGAGGCCGGATGAGGGCCTGGCATTGATCACCGAGCACAATCAAAGGCACTTTTTGGAGTACCTGCTTCCAACTCAACCGCCAGGAACAACTGGGCTGGCGCGTCGCTTGAACCCATCCAAATTTTATATCGCTTGTCGGTGGGACTATTCAAAGACACCGGCGGCTGCCCTGCGACACATAATGGTCAAAGTAACGAATTCTGCAAACGGGCGGTGCGCTTACGCTAAGCCCGTTGATTGGGGACCGCACGAAGAGAAGACCCACGGCAGGATTGCCGATTTATCGCCGGGACTTGCAAGATATCTGGGTCTTCGAACTGACGACATTGTGGAGGTCAAGTACAATTGAGGTTCCGGACGTGCTATCACGTGCACGGTCAGGGCAAGACATCTTGAAAGTTCATTAGCGTCTTGCAGGTGTGTTCACGATTACCGGCCTTTTCAATATCTGGTCGAGATCATAAACCTGAGTCTTGTATGGACTTACCTGCACATTTTCGCGAAGGTCGTCCCAATCCTGATCTCTGTACCACGCAACCGTAAAACTACCCCCGCTGCTGCCCGCGAATTTAGCCCCATCTTGGCGAAAGACCTCTCCCCGTTGCAGGTCCACAACTGCAATATGCGAGGCTCCAAGTCCGCCATCTTCCAAGCTGACAAGCAAAGCAACTTTGCCATCTGTGCTTTGGGCAGCTTCCACCGCAGTAATCTCGAAAGATTCGGAAATAATTTTCGACTTGCGTCCGGTAGCGACATCGTACCGGTATAACGATTGCCCCTCTCCCTCGAATCCGCCGGAACCGTTCGCAGTAGAGTAGACTATTGCGGCTCCGTTGGCCACGATCCAAGCTCTAAATGCGGCCGCCGCCACTCTGACTTCTGTTCCTTCGATTTTCGCGTAAAGAGGCCCTCCCTCGGCAAGCAGGCGGGTCTGTGAGGCTACCTTGGAGGCCGTCTGCCCATAGAGGACAGCAGCAAGCAGCAGCAGGAAAGCAAAGCATCTCATACAAGTATAGGCACGTACTGGGCTGCGTAGAACAGGATGAGGAGCCGCTGGCTGATAATTGGTTGTCCGGGACATTGAAGATGACCCCAGGCCTTTCCGCCCATGGAATGGTAGCCCAGCCCGAAACCCGCCGGATTATCGGCCAACTGAAGGGGAACGCCTTCGTTCTCGAAAAGCCATCGCATCAGCAGAGCAACATTCTGAATCTGTGACACTGTCAGAAGATCGCCGTGCTTGCCTTCATTTTCAACGCTGATCCAATGACGGTTGCCGGCTTTCTGTGTCCAAGCCATGTCGTCAGTGTCAACAAACTGTTCAAGCCTACCGTGTTTGGGGTTTCCAAAATGTGACGATGCCTTTGCTTTAGGGTCGTTAAACCAACTGCGGGTGCCACTCTCCGTGCCTTCCTGGATATGTAACACCAAACCGTGGACCGGCCTGACAATTCCACCTGGCGTGAAGTTACAACTGATCGGATGCTTGTATGCAATGTCTACAGCCCACATACACACCTTTCAATTCGATCCGCGGCAGCTCTTCCGGATCAAGTTGGCTTTCGGCATCAAACTACACCCGAAGTTTTGAAATTACAATCTAAATGGCGACATTCGCACGTCAGTACCGCAACATGCTCGCCAGATTCGACTTTCGGAGCGCCTGATCGGGACGGAGCGAAATCGACACCGACCGCCGCGACGGTACAGTGGTTTTCTTACATTACGCCGCTTCTGGCAGCAGAATCAGCAGCTCCAACTTTGGATTTGGGAAATCGTCTGGCACGTAGGCTGCGAGATTTCGCGCTCGGGTGACCGCCTCCCAGGCCGCGCCCGACTGGTTCAAGCTGAAGTACTGATACTTCAGTTTCACCGGCAACGCACTGGGCGGGCTTGGCAAATGGCTGAGCTGGATTCCCGGCAAGGCCTGCTTGATAAGGTGCTCGATGTGCGTCGCCGAGCATACCTTCACCAGTCGCGGCACGTCGCGGATCAGAGCGTCTTCTTTGAGGTCGGCGCCGACGGCGAGATACATCTTGGTGTTTCGCAGATATTTTTCGTCGTCGATCGCAGTGGCGTAAATCGAGGTCTTTACCAACTTCAACGGCAACGACACCAGATTCGTCGGTACCACCGTTTCCAGCATGGCACGAAGTTTCTCGTCTAGGTCCGCGAACAGGGCCCCCAGCGCATCGTGCGCATAAAGAGGCAAGTCGCCCGGCCGTATTTTAGGGGAGAATGTGGTCAATGAGCCTGCCATCGACACCATCGCCGAGTACAGTTCTTCGGGATGGCTGGTTTTGCTCTCAAAGAGGTGGCTGAAGATCGGGAAATGCGAGTTGATGGTATAGAGCAGCCAGAAATCTGCGATGTCGGAAGCCGTGAAGTCGGCCAGGCTCTGGTTCTTCTGGCTACGGGCCCCGGCCAGCTCGGTGCTTCTGGCCGCCAGTATCTCGATCAATCCTCGCAGCAATCCCACCAGGTGTTCATTGCCGCGAATGTTGATGAGGGGAGGAATGAAGCGGGCGTTCAGCCGAAACGTGCCGGCCTCCGTGCGCTCTACGTTGGCGATCGGTAGAGCAGAGAAGCCTTGACGGTTCTCGCTCTCTGCTAGCAGACGGAAGTTCTTGCGGGCGATCTGTAGTGGCTTATCACTGCTGGCCGCATTTTCGTCACGGAATGTCGTAACCTCCGCAACATAGCGGGCGCCGCCATCCACACCGGACGAAACGTTCACGCCGCGTTGACGATAGTCTGGAATCGCCAGATACATGTTCAAACTTTTCGCGTTGGCATCGAACAGTTCAACCAGTCCCCTAGAGGGCGGAGGCTGATCGGAATCAGGGATGTCGAACAGCAACCCGTCCGGAAAGATACCTGCAGCACGGGAAACCGCAAGTTGGCCATCTGCCAACAGTCCGTGGTTAAGGGCAAGCTCGGCGAAGCCCCAAGGACAAAACCTGAGCGCCTGAAGGCGGAAGTTAAGGGTGTCCTCGATAAACTTGTCTTGCACTTGCAGATGCTGCGGACTGAGAAAGGTCCCTTTCGACCATATAACGGGCTGAAGGCGCTTCATAAGGATCTTTGGTAATTGCCAACGATAGCAAGTCTACACCTGGGAATCAAAGGTTAAATCCCCAGCCATCAGGCGAAAGAGTCGTAGCTCGCATCGTGGTGTCTTAAGCTCTGGGACTTGGCGGATGTTTTGCCGCATTCCCAAGATGAGTCGACAGATGTGCGCCGTTGGCGGCTAGCGTTCTCCTAAAGCGCCGATAGTTGGTCGCGGCAGCTCCACTCTCAGTAGTAAACCCTAGTGTGTTTATCTCGTAAGACGCGCCGTTTGAAGTTCTTGCTTGACTTAGCAGAAAGCAGCGCTCATAATCTGGGCCAAATTCATTTAGAAAGCGCCACGAAGTGCCTGGCTCCCCACGGCCTCTATCACGGCACTTTCTTTATATTCCCCAGGTTGGACCGTCCTAACCATAGCCGGTCCAAAAGGAACTCGCCATGGCACGAGAAAGCACTCAGCAAAAGCTTAGCCGTGTGCGCCCTCCTCGCGTGCATATTACTTACGACGTGCAGGTCGGCGACGCTATCGAGAACAAAGAGATTCCATTCGTCATGGGGGTCTTGGGCGATCTCACCGGTCAGCCGGAACAACCCTTGGCTCGGCTCAAAGACCGCAAGTTCGTCGAGATAACACCGGACAACTTTGACACAGTGTTGGCTGGCATGAACCCCCATACGGCATTTTCGGTCGAGAATAAGCTAAGTGACGACTCCACCGCAGGCCAATTAAAGGTGGACCTTCACTTCAAGAGCCTTGAGGATTTCGAGCCCGAACAGGTCGCCAAGCAGGTTAAGCCCTTGCGCGACCTGCTAGAGCTTCGGACCAAGCTGGCAGACCTGCGAGGCAGCTTACAGGGCAATGACAAGCTCGACGAACTTCTGCTGGAATCGATAAGCAACACCGAGAAGCTGGAAAAACTTCGGGCTGAACTAGAGCTGCCCAAGAAACCGGAGGGAGGTCCTAATGAGTGATCCTGTGGGAAGCGCCGCCGCTAAGCAAGCTTCTGTTCCATCCTCCGCGGAACAAGGAAACGCCGTTGAACAGAGTCTGCTGGATCGAATTATCGAGGAAGGCCGCTTTACCCGTGACGAAACTGCTCGGGATCGGGGTCGCGACCTGATTAAGCAATTTGTTGCGCAGGTGGTCGAGGGGGAGATCACCGTCTCTCGCGACGCTGAAGCTACCATCAATGCCCGGATCGCCCAGATCGATCACCTGATTTCGATACAACTCAACGAAATCCTCCATCACACGCAGTTTCAGAGCCTGGAGGGAACTTGGCGTGGCCTGAAATATCTGGTGGATCACAGCGAATGCACCGACATGTTGAAAATTAAGGTCCTCAACGTGTCGAAGAAGGATCTGCTACGCGACCTACAGCGAGCTTCGGAATTTGATCAGAGCGCCTTGTTTAAGAAGGTCTACGAGGAAGAGTTCGGCATCTTCGGGGGAGCTCCTTTCAGCGCGTTGATCGGGGACTACGAATTCGGCAAGCATCCGGAAGACTTGGAACTGCTGGAAAAAATATCCAACGTTGCTTCTGCCGCGCATGCTCCATTTCTCACAGCGGCAGCCGCCGATCTTTTGAACTTGGACAGCTTCACGAACCTAGGCGCGGCCCGGGACCTCAGCAAGGTATTCGACTCGACAGAGTACGCGAAGTGGAAGTCTTTCCGACAGTCCGAAGATTCGCGCTATGTAGGATTGTGCGTCCCGCACATTCTTATGCGGTTGCCCTATGGCCGCGATACCAAGCCAGTGGATGGCTTTAACTACGAAGAGGGTGTCGACGGTACCGACCACACGAAATACCTCTGGGGAAATGCTGCGTACGCCTTGGGCGCACGTTTGACCGACGCTTTTGCGAAGTACGGATGGTGTGCGGCGATTCGGGGCGTTGAAGGTGGAGGCTTGGTGGAAGGACTTCCGGCGCACACTTTCCGGACCGACGAAGGTGATGTTGCCCTTAAATGCCCTACCGAGATTGCCATAACGGAGCGTCGGGACAAAGAACTGTCCGATCAAGGGTTTATTCCCCTTGTTCATGCCAAAAACACCGACTATGCAGCTTTCTTCGCCGTTCAGTCGGCACAGAAGCCCAAGAAGTATGACAAGGAAGCGGCCAACGCAAACGCGAGGCTCTCGGCGCAATTGCCCTACATCTTAGCAATGTCGCGTTTTGCGCACTATCTCAAGGTGATGATGCGCGATAAGATTGGCTCGTTTATGACTCGTGCTGATACTCAACGCTTTTTGAACCAGTGGATTTCTCAGTACGTTTGTGCTGACGATAATGCTACGCAGTCTGTGAAAGCTCAGCTGCCGCTTCGCGAGGCTAACATCGAAGTTAGTGAGGTTGCAGGGAAACCAGGCGTCTACAGAGCGGTGGCTTTTCTCAAGCCACATTTCCAGTTAGACGAGCTTAGTATCTCGCTCCGCCTCGTAGCCGATCTGCCTCAGCCGGTAGGGAAGTGACAAGTTTCGGGGAATTCCGCAGTAGACAACTTTGTTAACAGAAAGGACCAGTCATGGCAGCGGTTGATTATTTTCTCAAGATAGACGGGATTCAGGGAGAAAGCCAGGACGACAAGCACAAGAACGAAATCCAGCTGGAGTCATGGTCTTTCGGTGCAAATCAAAGCGGTTCGTTTGCGTCGGGCGGAGGCGGCGGCGCTGGTAAGGTCCAGATGCAGGACTTCCACTTCGTCAAAAAGGTCGACAAAGCCGGACCTAAGCTGCTTCAAGCGTGCGCGACAGGTGAGCACATACCTAAAGTTGTGCTGGTGTGCCGGAAGGCTGGCAAGGATCAGCAAGAGTATATGAAGATCACCCTATCCGATTGCCTGGTCTCCTCCTACCACACCTCGGGTTCTGGTGGTAGCGATATTGTTCCTCTGGAGGAAGTGTCCATCAACTTCGCGACAATTGCTCACGAATATAAGGAACAGAAGCCGGATGGAACTTTGGGTGGAACGACCAAGATGGAGTTTAACCTGAAGACTATGAAGGCGAGCGCTTAATGCAGGCCGCTTTGAGGTAAGCGATGAAGGCAGATGAGTATCTTCGCGCAGGAAACCTCAAGGAAGCCATACAGGAGTTGAACGAGCAGGTTCGCCGGAACCCACTTGACATCAAGCTTCGGACATTTTTGTTTGAGCTCCTGTGCTTTGCGGGAGAGTATGACCGATGTGAGAAGCAACTTGGAATTCTGGCTCAATCCGACAAGGATTCGCAAATCGGATCCCTTGTGTACCACTCGGCTCTGCACGCGGAAAGAGAACGGCAGCGTTTTTTTGCTCAGAAGGAATACCAGGAGCGCCCTGAAGCCAAACCATCGACCACCGGTTTCTTGAATGGCCGTTCGTTTCGAGGCATTTCTGACGAGGACCCCAGGATTGGTCCCCGTCTAGAGGTCTTCGCGGCGGGATCTTACATGTGGATCCCGTTTGAGCATATAGCGAGTGTCACGATTCAGCCGCCCAAGCGGCTTAGGGACCTAATTTGGATGCCGGCAGAAGTCCAGACAGCCGACTCGTTCCGAGGAATAGAGCTGGGCAGTGTGTTTGTGCCGGCTATCTCACCCGGTAGTTGTCACCATCCAGATGATGCTGTACGTCTGGGACGCTTAACAATCTGGGAAACTGTTGAAGACGGTACCGAAGTACCGTTCGGACAGAAGATGCTGACTGTAGATGACGACGAAGTTCCTATTCTGGAGTTGCGGAGCCTGGAGCTAGGGGTCGCTGCCGCGGCCCAATGATCCCATATGCCACTCTCGGAAGACCTTCTCACTCCGATTCCAGGACCTAATCCCAGCGGCCAAAATCTGCGGTATGTCCTTTATGGTCCGATCAAGGAAGCCCGCCGCGAGGATGACGAAGTTCCACAAGGGGATTGGGCGTATGAGCGCAAACGAGCCGATTATCCTCTGGTTCTCCGCTTGTGCTGTGACGGTCTCGCCAACCAGACAAAAGATATCCAGTTGGTCGTTTGGGCAACGGAAGCCGCTCTCAAGTTGGAAGGACTTCCCGGGCTTCAGCGAGGACTCGACCTTCTGGGAAAGTTGGTTGACCAATTCTGGGAAACTCTTTACCCAGAGCTTGAAGATGGCGATGCAGAACTGCGCGTAGGAGTGTTGGAATCGCTTGGGGGCAAATTCTCAAGTCAGCTTTTATATCTTTCGCTCACATCCGATGGTCTGAACTGGCTGCAGTATAAGGATTCCCGCACCATTGGGTATGAGACGGATGCTGCCGGCAACGAAGAAAAGCAACAGGCACGAGAGCAGGCAATCAACGACGGCAAAATCCCTGCCGACGCGTTTGATTCCTCGGTGGCTAAAACCCCTAAAGCTTTTTATGAAAGCCGACTGGGGGAGGCCGACGACTGTCTCGCCGCATTACATGCTCTGGATGACGTCTGTAAAGCCAGACTGGGAAATGCGGGTCCGAGTTTTGCGGGTCTTCGAGACGGTCTGGAAGACTTTCGTCAGGTCGTCAGTATTCTGCTGCGCAAGAAGCGCGAAGAAGAGCCGGACGGACCATCGATGTTCGCCGCGGATCCATCCCCCATGCTTGCTGAACAGGATCAGGAGTCGTATTCCGCCGCTCCGGTGGCCCCTTCTCCAGCGAGTTCGATCAGCAAGGAGCCGCAGGACGCGGTGGACGCGGTGCAACGAATTGTTCTGGCTGCTCATTATTTGCGACGAGAAAATCCGACAAGTCCAATACCCTATCTAGTTCTGCGAGCGGTGCGATGGGGTGAGTTGCGAACCAACCTCGAAGACTTGGATCTGTCAATGCTTGAAGCGCCGACAACCGAGGTGCGCAAGCAACTACGGGCACTGATGTTGAACAGCGAATGGGAGGAACTCCTCAATGCCGGCGAACTCGCAATGGCTACGCCGTGCGGCCGGGGGTGGCTTGACTTGCAGAGGTATGTCGTGACTTCCTGTGACAGTCTTGGAAACTCCTACTCTTCAGTATCCGATTCCATCGTATCCACTCTGGAATCGTTATTGAGCGACTATCCGCAACTTGCGCAGATCAGCCTGAACGACGAGACGCCGACGGCAAATCCAGAAACCCAGGCATGGTTACAAGAATTGAAAAATTCCAAGTCCCAGCCGTTTGCGCAGGAATTTGCTCCAGTTACTAGCGATGAGGGGCCTGCCGCGCAGCTGAACAGACAGCCACCCGATTCCTACGATCTGGCCAAGCAGGCTGCTTCTTCAGGGCACCCGCAAGACGCAATCGCGATATTGGAACGTGAGGCAGCACAAGAACGGTCGGGCCGTGGCCGGTTCCAGCGACGAGTGCAATTAGCCCAAGTCTGCATGGCTGCCGGATATAAGGGCGTAGCTCTCCCCATTCTGGAGGCTTTGGCTCGGGAAATCGATGATCGCAAGCTCGAAGACTGGGAAGATCCTGATCTGGTTATCCACGCTCTGGGCCTACTGTATCAATGCATGGACAAGCTTAAAGCGAGCGCCGAACAAAAGGAAAAGGTGTATGCCCGTATATGCCGGTTGGGACCAGTGCAGGCTTTGGAGCTGGTGAAGTGATCGGCAGACTATTGTTGTACTCGTGAACTATGTCTCCACGCGAACCCGGAATCGTAGTTACCCAATCTCTGCTGGACCGGCTCGTCGACCGGTCCAAAGACAAGGACTCGGATTATGCAGCTTCCGGTGACGAGTCGTCGAACCGCTCCGATTCGTTCCGCAGGTTCAAGGATGGCGTTAAGCGGGATCTTGAATGGCTTTTGAATACGAGACAGACTCCAGATCCTGCCGACGAGGAGTATCCGGAGCTGCAGTTGTCTCTCTTCAATTACGGGTTACCGGATATTACGTCTATTGGTTTGCACTCGTCACGTGATCGTGATCGGATGCTTCGGATGTTGGAGACCACAGTTCGGCGCTTTGAACCGAGAATCTCAGGAGTAAAGGTGAGTTTGGAGCCGCCGTCGGCAAATAGTCGGACACTGCGCTTTCGCATTGACGGCATGTTGCGGGTAGATCCAGCTCCGGAGCCGGTCACATTTAATACCGTCCTTGAGATTACCAGCGGCCAGTACGAGGTGAAATGAGTCGGAATGCGTGAAGAGCTATTGGATTATTACGAAAGGGAACTTACCTTCCTTAGGCATATGGGGGCTGAGTTTGCCCAAAAATATCCAAAGATCGCCTCTCGCCTCGTAATAGAACCTGATCGCTGTGAAGACCCCCATATAGAACGGTTGCTCGAAGGCTTTGCTTTCTTAGCTGCCCGTGTCCATCTGAAAGTGGACGACGAATTTCCTGAAATCACAACCGCATTGCTGGATGTCGTCTACCCTCACTATTTGCGACCAGTTCCCTCCATGTCAGTGGTGGAGTTCCATCTTGATTCCGAACAGGGGAAGCTTTCGACCAGCCTCTCGATCCCTAGTAAGTCAATGTTATATTCGCGGGCCCAGGTGGAAGGGGTGGCCTGTAAATTTCAGACCTGCTATGACACTCAACTGTGGCCGGTTACGATTGCCGAGGCAGAGTGGAGAACTCCTGATCGCCTGCAGCCTGCCATAAAGGCGACGGACGCAGTAGGAAGTTTCAGGCTGCTCCTTCGTTGTTTACCGGATGTCAGTTTCCAGAAACTGGGCATGCGTTCGGTCCGGTTCTACGTGAACGGCGAGAGCAATTTGACTCATACGGTGTATGAGCTTTTGTGCAATAACTGTGTTCAGATTCTGCTCAGAGATCCGAATGCCCGGCCTGGAACCACGCCGAAGGTGCTTCTGCCACAAGCTCTTCGACCGCTCGGATTCGATGAAGATGCAGCCATGCTGCCGTATCCTAAGCGTTCCTTTGCAGGTTACCGATTGCTGCAGGAGTACTTCACGTTTCCGGAGAAGTTCTTTTTCTTCGAGCTGAGCGGACTTGAACAGCTTGCAGGCGCGCAATTCAAAGAGCAGGTCGAGATAATATTCCTGATCTCAAAGTTTGAGCGTGCGGAGCGGCAACAGATTCTTGAGCTAGGTGTATCGCCTTCGGCCTTTCGACTCAACTGTACGCCGGTCATAAATCTGTTCCCGCAGGTGGCAGAGCCGATTCTCTTGGACCAAACTCGCCATGAGTACCCCGTGGTTCCAGACGTACGTCGATCCTATGCTACCGAGGTATTCTCAATCGACTCGGTCGTTAGCAGCAATGCAGGCTCTCAGGATCTACTCGAGTTTGCGCCCTTTTATTCTTACAGGCACGATGCCAGCCGAGAGAAGCGGCAGACGTTTTGGCACGCCACCCGCCGGAGTGCAGACACTCGAGAGGACCTGCGCACAGACGTTTATCTTTCATTGGTCGACGTTTCCGGGCGACAGATGAAGCCCGATTCCGACACCCTCACAATCCGCTGCACGTGCACGAACTCCAATCTTCCGGCACGCTTGCCTTTTGGCAGTGAGTCCGGCGACTTCGAACTAGAAGGAATAGCCTCGATTCGTAAGATTGTCGCGCTCAGAAAGCCTACCGTGGCTCAACGACCGCCAACTGGCAAAAGGGCGCTGTGGAATCTAGTATCGCATCTTTCCCTCAATTACCTTTCGTTGGTTGAGGAAGGCAAAGATGCCTTTCAACGCATTCTTGGTCTTTACAACTTCTCCGACCTTCGGCACGTTCACAGCCAGATTGATGGGATTACCTCGCTGTCCAGCTCCAGGCACTTCGCACGGGTAGTCTCCGAGATTGGCGTCAGCTCCGCACGAGGGACCCAGGTGCGGATCGAGTTTGACGAGGAGCAATTTGTGGGCGGTGGAGTTTATCTGTTTGCGAGCGTCCTAGAGCATTTTCTGGGTATGTATGTGTCGATGAACAGCTTCACCCAGTTAATCGCTTCGGCGCCGCAAAGAAAGGGGGTTATCAAAGAGTGGCCACCACGAGCCGGCAGATCGATCCTGCTCTAGACCAGACTCCCCTGCGGGAAGCGCTCATGCAGGAACCATTTCGGTTCCAGTTCTTTCAGGCCATGCGCCTCCTCCAGCGCTTGTCACCGCAGCGGAACATCGTAGGTAGGTTTGTTCATCCTTCGAGCGAAGCTATTCGCTTTGTTGCGCGAGCGTCTCTGAGTTTTCCTGCGAGCGAAGTGCATTCGATTTCCTGTCGCTGCCCGTTTTGTGCGGCCGATTTCGAAACCAGCGCAATTAAGGAACACGTAGAAGCGTGCCAGAAACGCGCGGGTCGAAAGGTGCCAGAGCTTGGCCCTCCGAACATGGCGCTTAACTTCATGGGATTGACCGGACCCGAGGGGGTGCTCCCACTCTGTTATACCGAATTTGTAATGGAGCGAACCCAGCGACGTGACACCGCGATAGCCGATTTCCTGGATATCTTTAATCATCGGTTTGTTTCGCTTTTTTACCAGGCCTGGGAAAAGTACCACTTTACGGTTGGCTACGAACGCGGGGAGAGGGACCGGTTGTCGCAGAACCTGGCAGACCTGATTGGCTTGGGTACTGGAGGCCTCCAGAAACGATTGGCTCCAGACTTGGCTGATGAGTCACTTTTCTACTACGCGGGCTTGCTCGCCCAGTCTCCGCACTCTGCAGTGGCCTTGGAGCAAATCCTGAGTGATTACTTTCAGGTGCCAGTGGCCATCGATCAGTTCGCAGGCAGATGGTATCGGTTGGACAAAAGTAATCAAACTTCTTTGAACGAAAATAGCAGTCCGTACGAGACGTTGGGTTTGGGGACAGTAGTCGGCGATGAGGTATGGGATCAGCAGTCATTGGTGAGAATCCGGTTGGGCCCGCTGGCCTTGCGGCAGTATCTGGAATTCCTGCCGGGTCGGGCAGCAAACAAGTCTCTTCGTTCTCTGGTGCAACTGTACTCTGGAGAGCAGCTGGATTATGAAGTACAGTTAGTCTTGAAAAAGGATGAGGTGCCAGCCTGTGAGCTGGGAAACGAGAACACCAGCGGTCCACAGCTCGGTTGGGTGACTTGGATGAAGTCAGTTCCCCTGACCGTCGATCCGGGAGACACGGTCATTCGCCTTTAACGGGAGGAGTTTATGTCCATCAACTTGAAGGCACTTATCGGCAAGCTGAACGAACCCTGCCGAAACGCGTTGCAATCCGCTGCCGGCTTGTGTCTGGCGCGTACACACTATGATGTAGAAATAGAGCATTATCTAGCGAAGCTGGCAGATGTGCAAGATGGCGACTATGCCAGGATTCTCAAGGCATTTGGCATCAACAAGTCAAAGTTGACGACCGATCTTCTGCATAGCCTAGACCAGCTCAAGTCAGGCAACGCCCGCACTCCTGCGTTTAGTCCTACGCTGGTCAAGATGCTTACCGAGGCTTGGACCTTAGGTTCGATCGACTATGGGGCTGGCGAGATTCGAAGCGGCTTCACAATTCTTGCATTGATGACTAATGACGAGCTTTTGCGTCTGGTGCGAGAATTCACACGCGAGTTCGACAAAATTCAAGTTGAGGGCTTACGGAAAGACTTCTACCCCATCGTTGCGGGCTCGAAAGAAGACACTCTGACGCCGTCGTCGGATCTTGGTCGCGGGCCGGATACAGCTGCGGTTCAGAAAACAGGCAAGACCCCTCATCTTGACCAGTACACCATCAATCTCACTGAGAAGGCCCGCCAGGGCAAGATCGATCCCGTCCTTGGCCGCGATCAGGAGATTCGGCAAATTGTAGACATCCTCATGCGTCGGCGCCAGAACAACCCAATTCTCACCGGGGAGGCAGGAGTCGGAAAGACGGCCGTGGTGGAGGGGTTCGCTTCGCGAGTCGTGTTGGGTGACGTCCCTCCTCCCTTGCGTAATGTCGCGATACACACACTAGATCTGGCTTTGCTGCAGGCCGGCGCTGGCGTTAAGGGAGAATTTGAAAACCGGTTAAAGGGTTTGATTGAAGAGGTGAAGTCGTCTCCGGTTCCGATTATCCTTTTCATTGATGAAGCGCATACCATGATCGGTGCTGGCGGGGCGCCTGGCCAAGGTGATGCCGCCAATCTGCTAAAGCCTGCTCTAGCCCGTGGGGAACTACGCACGATCGCAGCGACCACATGGTCGGAGTATAAGAAGTATTTCGAGAAAGATGCTGCACTGGCTCGGCGATTCCAAGTAGTGAAGGTAGAAGAACCGTCGGAGGAACAGTGCACTGTGATGCTTCGAGGAATCGCCTCATCGCTGGAGGGCCATCACTCGCTGCGCATCCTTGATCAATCTATTCATGCAGCCGTCAAGCTATCCCATCGCTATCTTGCCGGCCGCCAACTTCCAGACAAAGCCGTAAGCGTTCTGGATACCGCGTGTGCCAGGCTCGCTCTGGAACAGACTGCGACGCCCCCTGCCATCGAGGATATGGGGCGCCGTTTAGATGACCTGGCAGTGCAGAAACGAATTTTAGAGCGCGAGGCCGCCGTAGGAGCTGATCATGGTGAACGGTTACATGCGATCAGCTCGGAAACTGCTTGCCTTGAAACCAAATTGGCAGAATTAAAGGCGCGCTGGGTGAAGGAGACGGGATTGGTAGGTCAGATTCGAGATCTTCGCACCCAACTGGAGACGTCGACGAGTCACCCAGAATCAACAGGCGATGGAGAACCTAAAGCGGTCGACGTAGAGGCTACTCGCAGCGAGCTCCAAACATTGGAAAGTGAGCTGGGAACTCTGCAAGGTGAGCAACCGTTGATGCGCGTTTGCGTGGATGAGTTAATTGTCGGAGAGGTAATTTCCAATTGGACTGGAATTCCCTTGGGGAAAATGGTGAAGGATGAAATAGCCACGGTGCTTAATCTTGAACAACACCTAGGCTCGCGCGTAATTGGACAGAATCACGCCCTCGGCTACATCGGACAAAGAATCGTCACTTCGCGCGCCAGGCTTGACGATCCCGGAAAGCCGATTGGAGTCTTCATGCTCGTGGGACCAAGCGGCGTCGGCAAAACTGAGACGGCACTCGCTCTCTCCGATTTGCTTTACGGGGGCGAGAAAAACCTGATAACAATCAATATGTCTGAGTTTCAAGAGGCACATTCCGTTTCCAGTTTGAAAGGATCGCCGCCGGGATACGTCGGATATGGCGAGGGTGGCGTTCTAACCGAGGCGGTGCGCCGTCGGCCATACTCGGTTGTATTGCTTGACGAGGTTGAGAAAGCGCATCCAGACGTCCTTGAGCTGTTTTATCAAGTGTTTGATAAAGGGGTGATGGAAGATGCAGAGGGTCGCGAGATAGATTTTAAGAACACGATCATCATTTTAACTACCAACGCTTGCACGGATGCGATGATGAAAATGTGCGCTGATCCGGAGACCACTCCCGATGCTGAGGGCCTCGTCAAGGCGCTGAAACCCGACCTGAATAAGATTTTCAAGCCTGCGTTCCTGGGCAGAATGCTAATCGTTCCGTACTATCCGATTCGCGACGAAGCGCTACAGAAGATCATTGGTCTCAAGCTAAATAGAATAAAGAACCGATTGCTTGAGAACCACCGTGTCAGGCTTACCTATGATGATGCTTTGATCAGAGAAGTGGCAAACCGTTGTACCGAAGTTGAGAGCGGCGCCCGAAACGTCGACAACATTCTAACCAACACACTGTTACCCGAGATGTCACGCCAGTTACTCGGACGTATGGCAGAAGGTGAAAAGCTCGATAGGATTACGGTTAGTATTGGTTCCGATAGCTCCTTTATTTACGACATGGGTTTGCCGCTGGCCATGAGCGCAGCCCCATCAGTTGCTTAGCGGGCCTGAGTGTTTCGAGATCTATGCTATGCAGCGCAGGAGAAGAGTGCTACGGCTATGGGCTATACGCAAGACAACAGGCTCCTTGCCATAGACACACCGCTTGGACCGGATGTTTTCCTCCTCCAGGGGCTCACCGGAAGCGAAGGGATTTCCCGGTTGTTCACCTTTCACCTCGAACTCCTATCGCAGAAATCGTCTATTGCCTTCAAGAACATCGTTGGCAAGAACGTCACCATAAAGATCAAACTCGCCGACAACAGCACACGCTGCCTTAACGGGTTCGTCAGCCGTTTCGCCCAGACTGCCGCGGACGAACGCTTCACGCATTATCAAATGGAGGTCGTACCGTGGCTTTGGTTCCTGACGCGTAACGCAGATTGCCGCATTTTCCAGAATAAGACTATCCCCGAGATTGTTCAGCAGGTATTTAAAGACAGAGGTTTTCAGGATTTCAAGAACTCTCTGAGCGGGTCGTATGAACCTCGTGAGTATTGTGTCCAGTATCGCGAGACCGATTTCAATTTTGTCTCCCGTTTGATGGAGCAATACGGAATCTTCTATTTCTTTCAGCATCAGGATGGGAAGCACACGCTGGTTCTCGGCGATTCTCCGAGCGCTCATCAAACCTGTCCATGCCAAGCAAAGGCAAAGTATGACTTGGTAGCCGGGGGTTTGGAGTCGGAGGACGCCGTTACGGGCTGGCAGATGGAGCAGGAGCTCCGTACCGGCAAGTATTCGCTGACCGATTACAACTTTGAAACTCCCACGACCAGTTTGTTGGCTGGCGAACCGACAGTGGTGAAGGTGGGAGGGAATACCGCATACGAGCTCTACGATTATCCGGGCGAATATCTTAACCGCTCGCAAGGGGAAGCTTTCACTAAGATTCGCATGCAGGAGGAAGAGGCCGGACACTTGCTGGTTGGTGGATCAAGCGTTTGCCGCGCCTTCGCGTCAGGTTACAAGTTTGATCTTCAGGACCATTACCGCTCGGATATGAACGCCTCGTATTTATTAACTGAGTTGCACCACACTGCATCGGCGGGCACGACGTACACCAGTTCAGAAGGGGGCGGTAGCGAGCAATATTCGAACCACTTCTCGTGCATTCCCGCGTCCGTGCGGTTCCGGCCAACCCGCATCACACCCAAGCCGTTCGTTCAAGGACCACAGCCCGCGCTGGTTGTCGGCAAGTCAGGTGAAGAGATCTGGGTGGACAAATACGGGCGCATCAAGGTCCAGTTTTACTGGGATCGCCAGGGCAAGAAGGATGAGAACAGCTCTTGCTGGATCCGCGTCTCGCAGCCTTGGGCAGGGAAGAACTGGGGCTCAATCTGGATTCCCAGGATTGGCCAGGAAGTGATCGTCGACTTTCTGGAGGGCGACCCCGACCGTCCGCTGATCACCGGGCGCGTGTACAACGCTGACGAGACTGTTCCGTATACCCTGCCGGACCACCAAACCGTTAGCACCTTTAAGTCGCGCAGTTCCAAGGGCGGAGGCAGCTCTAACTACAACGAAATCCGCTTTGAAGATAAGAAGGATAGCGAGCAGATCTTCATTAACGCAGAGAAGGACATGGATTTGCGAGTCGAAAATGACTCGCGTGAATATGTGAAGAACGATCGCCACCTGATCGTGCACAACGAGCAACACGAGTTGGTGGAAGCAGACAAACATGCGCACGTGAAGGGTGACCACAAAGAAGCTATCGACGGTACCATGTCGCTGAAAATCGGTGGCGATGTGAAAGAGCAGGTGGGAGGAGGCCTGTCGCTGCAGGTAAGCCAGTCGATGAATGAGAAGATCGGCCAGACCTGGGCTACGGAAGCTGGCCAGACGGTCCACATTAAAGCGGGCATGACTCTGATTCTCGAAGCTGGGATGCAGCTTTCGCTCAAGGGCCCGGGAGGATTTGTGGATATCGGGCCAGCGGGAGTGACTATCCAGGGCACCATGGTCTTGATTAACAGTGGCGGAGCGGCGGGTTCGGCGCCAGACGCCAGTCCGCAAGCTCCCGATGCGCCCAAGGATCCCGATACGGCCGACGATGGTACCAAGTTTACTAAGCTCAGTTAGTAAGGACGACTATGCCTCCAGCAGCGCGACTGACCGACATGCACACATGCCCGATGGTGACGGGTATTGTTCCGCACGTGGGAGGGCCGATCATCCCGGCCTGCGAGCCCACAGTGCTGATCAACATGCTCCCTGCGGCGCGGGTTAGCGACATGCTAACGTGCGTGGGGCCGCCGGATGCGATCGCGATGGGCTCGCCCACGGTTCTCATTGGCAACATGATGGCAGCCCGCCTCGGCGATCCTACGATTCACGGAGGCGTCATCGTTGTCGGCAGTCCGAATGTCATGATCGGCATTCCGGCACAGGGCGGCACGTTGCAAGTCGCGGCCCAGACTGGTGCGCCTTTCTGCGAGCATTGACAGCACGAATAGGGGCCTCGGTCGAGGCCCGCAAGTGAGACGGGGGAATCGAAGCGGGACGTGAATCATGATTGTCTCTCTGGAAGTGAAGTCGGGACCGTCGGCGGGGAAGGGTGTCCGGTTGCAGTCCGGACAATCGATCCGGGTGGGGCGTACCCAGAAGTCCGACTTCATGATTCCAGGCGACAGTCACATTTCCGGAGTTCATTTCGCCATCGAGCTGAAGGAAAACAGCTGCCGCCTGAGAGACCTGAACAGCCGGAATGGGACGCTGTTGAACGGTCAAAAGGTGGATGTGGCGGATTTGCAAAGCGGCGACACGATTGTCGCGGGCGAGACCGCCTTTGTGGCGATGGTCTACCGCGATACGCCTACGCCGCCACCGGTGGATGCGAGGCCGGCTGCGGGGCCTGATGCCTCGCCGCAGCAACGGTTGCTGGCGCTCTTGCGCAGTGACTATCAGCCGCTCTATGTGGTGCTGGATGCGGCTCGGGACATCAAGATTTTGGCGCTATTGATGCAGTCGAAGGAGGAGCACCAGTCGTTGTACGAAGGAGTGCAAGGGGCGAAGCTGTCGCAGGTCGCACCCTATCTGGTCAAGTTGGGCAAAGATTCGCTTCTGCTCGGATCTTTGCTGCTGGAAGGATGGGGGAAAAGCTGGGGAGTGTACCTGACTTGCACCAGTGAGTTTCAAGAAGTGAGACGGCATTTGCGACGGTTTCTTGAGGTGCAGTTGCCTGACGGCAAGCAGGTTTACTTTCGGTTTTACGATCCGCGGGTTCTGCGAGTTTTTTTGCCGACGTGCAATGCCGACGAAGTCAACCAGTTCTTTGGTCCGATCAAGCATTACCTAAGTGAAAACGAGAAGCCGGACAGTCTATTGCAGTTTGCAAATAACGGTAACGGCGCCGACAAGAAGGCAATTGAACTAGCTGGAGTCGCGGTGAACGAGGAAAAACGACCAGCATCGTCGCCCGGAAGTCCGACCATGACGTGGATCAAGCAGTCGACATCCGATCAGCAGCGCTAGAGAAACCCATGTGGACGATCCGCCAAGAACAAGCCGAAGCCTTCAGGCAATACCACTTGCAGAAGTTCGAAGACGAGATGGTCGAGCACTTGAATGACTTCGCGCCCAAGTTTTGCGAGGTCCGCGGTGAGCCATGTATCCGTCGGGTGATTCGGATCGGAATCGAGCGTGCGGCTAAATATGGTTTCACAAATCGCGGCCCGGTTCGCTTTTACATCGAGTTGATGATTTCGTTGGGCTCGGACTTCGACACGGATCCGCAATACCCTTGGGCCACCGATGCCCTTGGCGATCAGGAATTCGGGAGCCAAGCAGTTCGGGCGGACCGGCTCTTCGATCAGCTATGTCAATATATGGATCACGTTGCTGGCCCGAAATTTCAGCACACTCTCGACGCACTTCGGAGAGTCCAGACTGTCGATTTCGATAGCGCACAAGTACCCGGTAACGACCTCCCGAGCCGGATGATCGCTCGCTTGAGAATGATTTTCCCGCAGAAGTACACTTATGTCCGGGAGCCGATTCTGCGAAAGCTGGTCGGCAGAGGGCTCGAAATGGGCGGGGCTTACGGGATAATGTCGGAACGGGGTCTGACTGCCATTGTCGGCCTCATGTTCGGCGTGGGCCACGGAGCGGTTGGTGACCCGCTTTACCCTTGGGTCATAGCCACTCTGACCGACAGCAAGGTGAAAGACCCAAACGTTCGTGCCGAGCGGCTCTACCGCAAAGCACAAATTTACTGCGAGCGGATGTCGGCCTCCCTGGAAGCCGAACAACAGCATGTGTAAACCTCCCAAACACCCCAATTCAGGTGCGGATGCCAACGTGCCTTGCAATGGGGGACCGCCGCCCTGCCCCTCGCCCCAGGCCACTCCTGGATTGCCGGCCAGTATCCCCAAGACTTGCACAGATGCACCCAAAACCATAGCGATCCCCAAGAACGTTAACGATCAATTCCAGAAGCTATGGGGTAATAGCTTCCCTGGTGGAAAGAGCCAAGAGAGCGGCGGCACAATTGTGCGAGACCACAACGGCAAAGACTCAGTGGTAAATGAGGGCACCGGAACATCCGGTACCTTTAGCCCGAATCGAACGGTTTCTCCCGGGCAAACTGTTATTGGGATTTTTCATACGCATCCTTATGATAAATCCGAAGGCGGATACACAGGGGTTTCTTTCAGCGGAGCCGATATTTCCATTGCCGCGAATAAGCGCGAGCCCGATTATGTTCAGAGCGGCAATCAGCAGTTCATGATCATGCCGACTGAGGAGACTGGCAAAAACCTCGATTACACAAAACTCAATGACGATCAGAATAGGCGAATTCAAGATCTAGTAAACTCAGGAAAGGATTTCTCCGAAGCCAGTCGAATTGCGGCAAAGGAGACTGCCCAAGCAAACAAGATGGCTTATTACGAAGGGAAAGACGGAGTATTGCAACGTGTCAGCTGCTAAATGCGCAGTCTTGTTTGTTGCAATGTTTGCCACATCAATTGGCATACTTGTGCCCCGGGAAAGCTCTGCGCAAACACAAACTATGAGGGTAGCCATGTCGGACGAACAACCTGCAGTTGAATTCTCGGAGCTTAGGTTTGGGAGCTACGTTCAGGCGAGATGGGCTGGAATCGATGCTGTTCGCGTGAAAATTGATATGAAGGCTGCGGACGTGCATTTGTCCTGGACCGGAACTCCAGTCGCCAACTATAGAACCGCTCTTGAGAAGAGTTTTGACTCTGTAAGACCCCTCTCTAATGGGACAGAGTTCCGGCTGACGATTCGTCAGCATGACAGTGGCACAATTGCGGCTACATGGAACGCTGTCGACGAACCTCCACACTTGCGAGAAGCGCGTGAGAATATTGAGCTGTTTGCGCACATACGGTTCTTTATTGCTAAGGCTATGCTGATCTACGGTGATCAACTACAGGCGGCCATGGACTACGCCGCAGCAATCCGAACCTATCGCATCGGAACCGATGAACTCGCAAACCTCTATTCCAGCCCTGAATTGCTGGACGATACAGGAATGAAGCTGGTGCTCGCAAAATCAAGACGGGAAAAGGGAGACCTTGAGACCGCCGCGACATTGTATGGGAGAGTGCTCGAATCTAGAGTCGCAATGTACTCTCTGCACCACCATATGGATTAGACGAAGGCCAATCTTTTCCAATACCGGGTTCTATAAAAGGGAGATTTCAAGAGGCGAATGGCCCACCCTAACATTTCGATCGCGACGAAGCTTGAAGGGCCCCACCCAAGCTTTGGCAGGAATTTTCGTCACAGACTAAATGTCGGCGACGCCGTATTCTGCGCTCGGGTCCTTGGGAGCTAAATTACAATACGTGGCATCGTCGTCGCTCGCGCTGAAGGTGCAACAATGAATTTGCGAATTGCCGCCTTTCTGATATGCGGATTGTGTCTGGCCTCACTCGCACAAGACAGCACTCCAGTTAAGAGCGCCGAAAGCCCTAAAAAAGCGCCGACACGCGGTGTGTGGGACGGGCTCATTCTTCCTATTCCGACTAATTACCCTGTCGTTGACTACCCTAAAGGGTTGCCAACCCCATCGCGTATTGAGGGAATGGTGTCACTGTGGGTGACGGTCAACGAACAGGGCAAGGTCGATTCGGTGCTCATAGCCCAGCCAATGAATCCCGATCTCAATGCTGCGGCGACAGCGGCCGTTTCGCATTGGAAGTTCAGACCTGCAACCAAGGATGGAACGCCGATTACTACGCAAGTAAGCGTTGACGTGGTATTCACAAGTCCCCACCCGTATACCGTCATCAACGGAATTGACCGACTTCATGTTGGAGGGGTGACGCCTCCACGCTTGATCTACGAACCCGATCCCCAGTACACGGATGCCGCCAGAAAGGCCAAGACCCAAGGAACGGTAGTCCTGGGGCTGGTGGTAAACGCCGCCGGCATGCCTGACGTATCAGCGTGCTAAGGTCGCTGGATTCGGGTTTGGATCAAAAAGCAGTCGACGCGGTGAAACAATGGAAATTTGAGCCCGCCATGAAAAATGGCGAGCCCGTCGCAGTAGTGATTAACGTCGAAGTTAATTTTAAGGCCTACTAGTGTTGTGACCGCATAGATAGGTAATCAAGATATACACTTGGCGTGGATAGCGTCAGGCTTTATAGCTATGGCATGGGTAGAGGCAAAGCACTCCGGGTTCAACTTTCCAGGCGGGATCGGCAGCAATTGGATCGGTTGCTGAGCGGCGGGTTGCAGCCGGTGCGGACGGTGCTGCGAGCCTTGGCCCTGCGCCAGATGGATACCGGCCAGGCAACCCCTGTGGTGGCTGTCAGCCTGGGGCTTTCGGCCAAAGCGGTGTGGCAGATCGGCAAGCGCTATCAGCAGGGCGGACTGGAGCGTGCATTATATGACGCCTCCCGGCCGGGGGCAGCTCCGGCGCTGGATGGAGAGCAGCGACAGCGCATCATTGCGGTGGCCTGCAGTCAGCCGCCGTCAGGACGGGCGCGCTGGACGGTGCGCCTGCTGACCGAAGAGGTGATCAAACGCAAGCTGGTACCACGAGTCGGGCGAGAAACCATCCGGGTGCTGCTGGAAAGCCACGACCTGAAGCCGTGGCGGGAAAAAAATGTGGTGCGTGGGGGAGTTGGACGAGGAGTACATCGCCCGCATGGAGGAGGTGCTGAGGCTGTATGAAAAGCCTTTTTGCGAGCGGGCACCGGTGGTCTGCATCGACGAGAAGCCGGTGGTGCTGCATGCCGACATTCGTTCCCCGATGGCGATGAAGCCGGGAAGAGCTGCCAGGCGAGACTATGAATACAAGCGTTGCGGAACCGCCAATGTATTTTGCGGGGTCGAGCCCAAGGCGGGACGGCACTTCACCAAGGTGACTCCGACTCGCTGCTCGGCCCAGTTTGCCGATTACCTACTGGATATCGCCGCTAACTATCCGGAGGCCGATACCATTCATCTGGTCATGGACAACCTGAGTACCCACACCCGCAAAGCTGTGGTGGAGCGATTCGGAGAAAAAGCTGGCGGTTGGTTATGGAAGCGTTTTACGGCGCACTACACTCCCAAGCATGGCAGCTGGCTGAACCAGGCGGAGATGGAGGTCAGTTTGCTTTCCCGGCAATGCTTAGGCAAACGCCGAATCGGAGACATCGCTTGCTTGCGCCAGCAAATCCGGACCTGGAATCGTCGTACGAATCGCGACCGGGTTACCATCCAGTGGAAGTTCACACGGAAGCAGGCCCGACACAAGTTTCGTTACATAATCAAGCGGTCGAAGCACTAGGGACCAGGTTTCATCCCTCGGGCGAGTGGCCGCGTGAACATTTCGCAGGGTATGGAACCTGAGGGCGGCCGTCTAAGCTTCTTTGCTCGGTGGGAACTTTCTCTCATGTTTGAACCAATGTGTGTGGGCGGGAAGTTTGGTTAATACGCGCACCAAATAATGCTACGCAGGCGCCGGAGCGACCTACAATGAAGAGACCCGCAGGCGTGACGGTAATTGCAGTTTGGAATATTTGCGCAGCACGAATTCTGGTCGTGAGCGAAGGTTTGCTGTCTGCCCAGCGTCCGCAAGGACTTTATCTCGAATTGCTGATTGTCAGTGTGCTCTTTTCTCTCGGCTTAAGCGTGGGTTGCTTAAGCTAAGAAATTGGGCCCGCAGCTTGACCGTTCTATTCTCTTGGTTTTCTTTGCTCAATGCCTTTACCCGCACCATCGAATCACTTCTTGCAGGCAAGGGAGTCGCTGCTGTCGGTGCGCTACTGGGTGGCATAATCGTGAGTTGGGTGCTTTGGTATCTCTCCAATCCAGAGGTCATCGCCGCGTTCCGGTTGCGTGAGAGCCTCTCCTTGCGTGAGAGCCTTTCCGCCGCAGCAGGAGTGACGACAGGGATCCCGAAACTCGACAATCCAGATGGTGGAACCACCACCTTGAATGAAATGAACCCGAATTCGATCACATTGTTTGGAAAGAAAATTGATATGCGAGCCCCTAGCCCGCTTTATTCGTGAAGGCGCTGAGAGTGGTTTGTGGGGCGACCAGATTACGCCGAACATAATGGCGCCGGGATGTTTTTGGTTGTGCGATGGTGCTGGCTGACTGGTGGGTGTGTAGA
>Ga0182030_10001151_pt1 | contig 53528 bp, 44 predicted proteins | sample 812S3MmetaG_FD_121299 | JGI IMG/M metagenome (GOLD analysis project Ga0182030, IMG submission 121299) | Permafrost microbial communities from Stordalen Mire, Sweden - 812S3M metaG (Illumina Assembly) | ecosystem: Environmental > Terrestrial > Soil > Wetlands > Permafrost | place: Sweden...
ACATATTCGATCCAGGCATTCTCCAGTGTTCCATCGCTGGACCAAGAGGTGTAGTCGTCGTCGTCCTGGCTCAGGCCGGCGTTGGCTGCATTGGACCCGGCTGTGATCGATTCGGCCACAATGGGAAATCTTGTCTGACGGAATGAAACCTCCAGCGGCGTTGGACCGCGCGTCAGGTTGGAAGGCAAGCCCGCGTCCGGCATAGACGTGGAAAGCCCATCGTGCTCTTCAACCGGCTTCGATGAGAGTTCTACATCCGCCGGTTTCAAGTCATCCGCCTCGGCATGAAGCTCAATCTTCCCGGCGCTGGGCAGCGAGCGGAAAATCACGCGATTTACGCCGCCCTCGACCGGAAGCGTCTTAGAGAGAATGTAGTTATCTTCGTGCAGCAGCGGCGTTGGGTTGATGCCGTCTCTAGCGCGGTCACTGGCGGCTATATCGGCGGGCACCGGGGTAGCGGAGCCTTGCGCTATGCCGCCGCGCCATTCTGCGGCTCCGGTCAGAGTGAAGTGAACCTTATTCAGCGCCGTCGGGCAGCGATTCCCTGCCGCGTCCACCACCTCAACATCGACCAGCGCCAGGTCCGCTCCGTCCGCGCGCAATCCTCCAGGCCCGGTATGTGGCGTAAGCCGCAGAGCAACCGCAGGTCCAGCCGTCCGCAATTCGGTACTGGCAATCTGCTTGCCCTGCGCATCGTAGCCGATGGCCTGAAGCGTGCCCGGCTCATAAGCGACCTTGTCAAAGGTGAACAGGAACCCCGTCGATTGAACGCCATCGCCCAGCGACTTGCCATTCAGTTTCAATTCCACCCGGCTTGCTGAGGAAACCACATACACCGGCTTCACGGTGCCTTCCGCATAGTTCCAGTGGCCGACAATGTGGATGCCTGGATGCTCGATATCGACCCATCCATCCCACATCAACTGGTTGACAAAGTACGCGTCTTTGGGCAGGCGCATGGCGTCCACTCCGCCGCTGCGGCGGTAGTTGTTGTCGCCGCGATAGTGCGTATTCGAGTCGGAGAAGATGATCTTCGCTCCGCCCGAGTTGACGCGCGTTCCCGTGCCTGGGCGCGCCGCCCAATAGTCGTACCAACGGCGCACATTTTCAATCGCAAGCGAATCCTGATTGCGGTTGTAGTCGGGCGAATCTTTGTGGAACGGCGGCGAATCCTCATCCCAAAACAACCGCGAGCCTTCGTCGCGCGAGTACTCATGCATCCACACCGGCTTGGTTGCGCTCTTGTCCACATAGAGCATTTCCCCACCGTATTCCGCGATCTTGCTTGACAGCATCTCGCGCGCGCCGATGGCCCGCCCCCCGTGCGGATCGTACTGATCGCGCACTTTCTTCATCTCAGCCATGTGGTCTTCGCTGATGCCCTTATTGCCGCACTCATAGAAAAGAATGCTAGGGTTGTTGCGGTTGTAGATGATGGCGTCGCGCATCAACTCGACCCGCTGATCCCATTGCCTGCCCTTTGAATCGCCTTCCGCATCGCCCGCCGGCATCGACTCAATCAAGCCCACACGGTCAGACGATTCCACATCCTGCTTCCACGGCGTCACATGCATCCACCTCACCAGGTTTGCGTTGCCGTCCACCATCAGCCGGTTGCTCAGGTCGCTCATCCATGGCGGCACGGAAAGGCCAATGGCCGGCCATTCGTTGGTGGTTCGCTGGGCATAGCCGTGGAAGTCGATCACCCGGCCGTTCAGCCGCACCATGCCGTTGGCAAATTCAGTCTTGCGAAAGCCAGTGCGCGTGTTAACCACATCCGCCGTTTGATGGCCAACCACCAGCTTCGTCGTGACCATATAAAGATAGCCGTAGCCCCAACTCCAGAAGCGGAGGTCATGCACAATGGCCGAGGCAGTCAGCGTGCGCGTCTCCCCGGCTGCGAGCGTAGCGGATCCGCCATCAAAGCGGCTCATCAATCGCCCCTCCATGTCTTTGACCTCGACCTGATAATCAACCGCCCTGGGTGCGCTCTCTTCGTTGCGCACCTGCGATTCCACGGTAACGCGGGCGCTCTTGCCGGGAATGTCGAAGTCGCTGGCCCACACATAGACCCCGGTCGTCCCAAGCTGCGAGTAGAGCGGCAGCGTCTGGTAGAGCTTGCCCGTCACATGCAGCCAGACGCTCTTGCTGATGCCGCCATAGTTGGCGTAGAAGTTGTTGTTGTTCCAGTGATACGAGGCGCCGGTGGCCTTTTCCTTGTAGTCCCAGCGGTTGTCCGTTCTCACCGCCAGCACGTTTTCGGCAGGCACCGGTTTCACGGTCTCTGAAATGTCAAAGCCGAAGGCCATCACCCCGTCTTCGTGCCGTCCGATGAAGGTTCCGTTCAGGTATACCTCGCCGGCCTGGCGAATGCCCTCGAATTCGATGAAGACCTTTTGCCGCGCGCTCCCGGCCGGCATGCGGAAGGTCTTGCGATACCACGCCACGCCCACCGGCAGGTCGTGAATGCTCACCCGGAAAGCTGAGTCCTCATTCCACGCGTAGGGCGTCGTGACCCGTTTCCACTGGGAATCGTCGAACTCCGGCTGATCCGCCCCTTGCGCATCACCCACCAGTACTCGCCAACCTGAATTGAAGTTGTATTTGATGCGGCTTGCCTGAGGCTGACCAAGACACTTGCCTGGCAACAGGCCAAGCGCCACCAGAACCATAAAAAAACACGCAAACCGTCTCATCGACTCTCCTCGATACAAGAAACCAGCCACAGCAATGCAATGGAAATAGTAAACTCGTTTCGATAGGAAAGACAATTCTATCGAGAAATCGCCGCTCTGGGAACCGACGGCACGGAGCCGATCTTGCAAAAGGATCTTCCATGATGTTCGGGCTTAATCCGGCGCTCCTCGGCCTTACCGCAAATGCGGCAACGTCAGCGCGGGCTTTGGCGCCTGTGGGATTGTTATGACACGGACGGAATCTGCGCGGAGATTTCAGCCTGCAAACACGCACACCGCTGTTGGCGCGGCATCGCTATAACTACTTTATTGATTAACCCTTACAGCCTTATATGCTCAGTCTCATGCGCTCCCGCATCGGCTCATTGTCGGCATACACACGCCACTCCTCCACTTTGCCTTCCTTGATCAACGCCCGGAACGCCGCCGGCGTTTCCCACCGGTTCTCTGCCTTTAGCCACCCATCGGGAGCGTAGGTCCCCTGCGCCATACCCAGCAGCATCACCACAGGCCCTTCGCACACCGTCTCCTGCGGGGCGATTGCATAATCGGGAACCATGTGGAAGTAACTGCCCCACGCCATACGCATATTCTCGCGTCCCTCGACAACCTTACCTAGCGAGTCTACAAATCGGTGGTTCGGCGTCATCAATGCCGTCATAGCCTCAAGATCGTGCCGGTTGATGGCCCGCACAAACGCCAATGCCGCAGTCTCCACCGCTTTGCCCATGCCGACATTGTACCCGCACTCGGCACGAGTTCCCCGATGCCGGCAACTCGAAACCCTCTGTCAACCTGAATTTCACAAAAAGTGTTGCCTGCCGGAGCGGAGGCCGCCTGCCTGGGGCAGGCCAAGTCGTTGATTTTCTATCTCCGATTCCTGTCCCAGCCGCCCTCCATGGTGAAATAATGGGCGACATGCGCACTGAACTGACTTTCCCTAACCTTGCTGAAATTGAGACTGAACTGCTGGCCGTCCTCGCCGCCGACACGCAGTCCTCGAAAGTTGCCGACGCCAAGCCCGAACCTGTGCTGCTGACTTTAAACGAAGCGGTCAAGGCCGCTGCGGCAGCCGTGCTCGCCAGCGGCGAATACAAGGCGGGCGCCAATGAGACGCTGCTGCTGCACGCCCCAGCCGGCCTCAAGGCAAAGCGGCTCTTGCTTGTTGGCCTCGGCAAACAAGCAAAGGCGACAGTGAACGGAGTGCGCAATGCGGCTGGAACCGCTGTCCGCTTCACCAAGCCGCGGGGAATCCGCGACCTGACCTTCGCGCTGCCCGAGGCGGAGCTGCTGCCACCGGGGCCTTGCACCCGCGCCGCTATCGAGGGCGCCTTTGTGGGGGACTACGACCCCGACACCTATCGCAGCGACCGCAAGGACCAGAGCGTCAAGTCTTTCACCCTGGCTGTGGCTGAAAAGGCCGACAAAACCGTCCTTGAAGCCGCCTTCGCCGAGGGTGTTATCGTGGGCGAGAGCCAGAACTTCACGCGTTCGCTGGTCAATGAGCCGGGCAACAAACTCACGCCCACCGTCCTTGGCCATCGCTCCGCGCGCATGGCTGAGGAAGTAGGCCTGGGCTGGTCGGTTTTCTCAACCGATAAGCTGCACGATTTGAAAATGGGCGCATTCTGGAGCGTCTCGCAAGGCTCGGCGGAGCCTCCCGCCCTGATTGTCCTGCGGTATCAGCCAGAGGGCGTGAAAGAAGGACCGGTTCTGGGCCTGGTCGGCAAGGGGATTACCTTCGACACCGGCGGCATCTCGATTAAGCCCTCGGACAATATGGAAAAGATGAAGTACGACATGGCCGGCGGCGCTGCCATGATCGGCGCCATGCGCGCCATCGCCCTGCTCAAGCCTAAGGTGCGCGTGATTGGCATTGTGTGCGCGGCTGAAAACATGCCCGACGGCAAGGCCTACAAGCCCGGCGATGTGGTGACGGCCATGTCGGGCAAGACCATCGACGTTATTAACACCGATGCCGAGGGACGGCTCGTCTTGGCCGATGGATTGACGTATGCAAAGAGCCTGGGAGCGACGCATCTGATTGACGCGGCGACCCTGACCGGCGCCTGCGTTGTGGCTCTCGGTTACGCTAACTCCGGCGTCTTCTCAAACGATGAGGAGAGTTACGGGAAATTCGAAGCGGCGCTCGGCGTCTCTGGCGAGAAATTCTGGCGTCTACCCCTGGGCGAAGAATACTCCGAGCAGATCAAGAGCGACATCGGCGACATCAAGAACACCGGCGGTCGCTATGGCGGCGCCAGCACGGCAGCCGAATTCCTGCATGTGTTTGCGGAAGATACGCCGTGGATTCACCTTGACATCGCCGGCATGGCGTGGGTAGAAGACTCCAAGCCCTACATCGCCAAAGGCCCAAGCGGTGTTGCGGTGCGGTCGATACTGGAGTGGGTGCGGAGCTTTTAGAGGCAAGAAACTGCCTTTCTAGCTTGGCTGCCGCGGCTTGAAGTGGCACGTGCCGCCGGCGAGCACCGAGGTCCAGATCGACGGATCGACCGGCTGTTCGCTCGACCCCAGGAGCAGCACCCCGTCCGGCGCCAGAATCCGGTGAATGTTGTTGAGCAGCGTGCGCCGCGTCTCCTGCGAAAAGTAGAGCATCACATTGCGCAGCAAGATCGCGTCAAAGTGGTCGTCGGCGCGGTGGAACGGCAGTTGCGGCCCGCACAGATTGGCCTGGCGGAAGTTGCACATCTTCCGCACTTCTTCCTTCACCACCCAATCCTCGCCTGCGTGGTCGAAGTAGCGCACCACGAAGCGGGCGGGCAGGCCGCGGTTGATTTCGATGCGGTGATAGCGGCCGGCCTTGGCGCGCTCCACCACTTCTGCACAGATGTCGGTCCCCTCGATGCGAATGTTCCATCCAGCCAGCATGGGAAAATGCTCCAGCATCGCCATGGCAAGGCTATAGGCCTCCTGGCCGCTCGAGCAGGCAGCGCTCCAAAAGCGCAAACTGCGCACATGCCGCCGCGTCTCGATCAGTCTCGGCAGCACTTCGGTCCTCAGCAGTTCAAAAGGCCGGCTGTCGCGAAAGAAGCTCGTCTCATTGATCGTCATGGCCTCCGCGATGGAGCGCTCCAAGGCGGGATCCTTCCTCACCTTCAACTGCTGGACAAGTTCTTCCAGGTGAGCCATTCCCTGGTTGCGCAATACCCTGTTAAGCCGGGTCTCGAAGAGATAGTCGCGCGAGGGGTCGAGTACGTTTTGCGAAAGCCCGAAAACCAGTTCGCGCAGATAGCCGTAATCGACGCTTGGGGATATTTGCATGACTAGACCACCGATTTCAGAAGCTCGCGCGCTTCGCTGCTGTGTGTGCGGCCGGCAATCCGGAGGATTTCGGGAACGATTGCATGAAGCGGCAGCACATTATGGGCTAGGCCGGCATTCACAACCGCTCCGGGCATGCCCCACACCGTGCTGGTTGCCTGATCCTGGGCCAGCACGCTGCCGCCATTGTCGCGAACCGCGCGGCAGCCGAGCGATCCGTCGGACCCCATGCCGGTGAGCACAAGGGCCAACACACCCGATCCATAGACGGCGGCAGCCGAGCGAAACAAGGCATCCACAGCCGGCCGGCAGTGGTTTTCAAGCGGGCCTTGATGCAGATGCAGGGTTGGCGGCTGGCTGGACCGGGCCGCGCCCATTACCTCCATGTGCCAGTTGCCGCGCGCTATGTAAATGGCGCCGGCGCGCACCGGGTCGCCTTCGGCGGCCTCGCGCACGGATAGCCGGCAACGGCCGTTTAGCCGCTCGGCAAACAATTTGGTGAACAACTCCGGCATATGCTGCACAATCAGCACCGGAAGCGGAAAGTTGCTTGGAAGCGCGGGAAGCAGAATGTCCAGCGCCGCGGGACCGCCAGTGGAAACTCCAATGGCCAGGACAACCGGGGCTGAGGAAACCGGTTGCGGCTTGTGTGCTGGCGCTACGGGCAGCCCCGGCATCCGCGCCACGCCGGCAAGAATCGGCTGCGCCGGCAGTTGGCTTGTCAGCGCATGAATCTTGGGAAGCAGTTCCTGGGCCAGCGTGCGCGTGGCAACCTCGCGGCTTGCTTGTCCCGCCGGCTTGGTCACATAGTCCGAAGCGCCGCTTGCCAGCGCTTCAATCGTCACCTTGGCGCCGCGCTGCGTGAGAGAACTGCACATAATTACCGGCATTCTATGTCCTCTCGTCCGCAACTGCCGCAGTGTAACCAGGCCATCCATCACCGGCATCTCGACATCCAGCAGAATCAGGTCGGGACGAATGTTTGCAATTGCGCTCAAAGCAGCCTCCCCGTCCGCCGCCGCTCCAGTCACCTCAAGGCTCGCATCGGCGCATACCACCGAACGCAGGAGGCTCCGCATCACTGCCGAGTCGTCCACAATCAAGATGCGGGTGCGCCTGCCGTGCGCCATTGCTCAGGCCTCCACCAGACCCAGCATGGCTAGCTTCTCATTGAGCGCCTCGTCGTCAAAAGGCTTCATCAGATACTCGTCGGCGCCGGCATCCAGCGCCCGTAGAATAAAATCGTTCTCCGCCTCAGTGGTTACCATCATCACTTTGACCTCGGTGAAACCCTCCGCCCGCAGGTGTTTCAGCATCTCCAGCCCGTCCATCACCGGCATATTCCAATCCACCAGCGCGAGATCGAAGGGCGCTCCGGCTTGGAGGCGGTCGAGGCCGGCCCGGCCATCGGCAGCCTCCTCGCACTCGATGCCCCGCTCCTCGAGCAATCCGCGCAAGAAGCCCCTCACAAAACGGGAATCGTCGACAATCAAAGCTCTCATCACCACTCCCCCGATCTTCCGCTTACGCCGCTTGTGCGGCGCTCAGCCGCATCGGATCCAGCCGTTCAGGATCCAGCTTGATCAGCAGGCCGTCCTTGAGTTTGTACGCGCCGGCAAACAGCCACCTCCGGCGCTCATCCAGAATCGAAGGGTTCGGCTCGTAATCGTCCGATGAGACGGTCAATACCTCACCCACCGAGTCCACCAGCAACCCAAAGCACCCACCCGCACTCTCCAGAACCAGAATGTCCTGTGGCCCATCCCTGGGCGGAAGCGCGAGCAACTGGCGCAGACTCACTGTGGTCAATACATCGCCGCGATAGTGAACCAGCCCACCCACAAATGCCGGGGCCAGCGGAACCGGCTGCGGCCGCGCCGCGCCCACAATCTCCAAAATGTGGCTGATCGGCACGCCAAACAATGTCTGCCCCAGCCGCACCGAACACATTTCCACCAGAGTCGCCGCAGCCTTCCCCTTGCGATTCAAGGCACTCCCCGCGTCGCTCATCGCATCGCCTCCGCAAGCTCACCCCATGCGACCGGCGCATTCTGGTCCATAGGCAGCGGAGCTACGCCACCCAGGTCAACCACGCCCGTCACACGATTCTTCAACAGCGTCACGCCGCCGGTTCGCTGGCTGGTACCCGCTTCAAACAGGTCGCCGCCTGCGGCCACGTCCAGCACATGCGATACAGCAATGCCCACATGGCGATTGCCCTCGCGGCACACCACCACAATGATCTGCCGCTCTTGTTTTCCCTTGACCGCGGCCAGAACCCCGCCCGAATCCTCCACCGGCAGCAGTTGACCTTCGAAGTTCAGCACCGGCCTGTAGCCGATGTACTCGATTCGCGAGAGTGGGAGCTGCTCGATGCGCAGCACGTCTGCCAACGGCACCGCAGCCTGCCGGCCGTCAGCCTCCACCAGCAGGAACTCCAGCTTCTTCGCCGTCTCAGCATCCGTCTCTCCATCAGCCGCACGTGCTTGCTCTTCGCCGGCGCTCATGGTCACACCAGCCCTTACGGCAATCGATCCTGGGTCCAAAATCAAGGCCAGATCGGCATTGCCCAGCACCGTCGCCCCCGAGTACAGGCCGATATCTTTCAGCACCGCCGACAACGGCTTGACCGCAATCTCCTCCGGATCGGCAAGTCCATCCACAACCAGCCCGAAGCGCCGCCCGTCGGCATCCAGAACGGCGATGAAGTTGTCCCGCTCTGTCGATGGCTTGTGGTCGCCGCCGGGCATCAGCAGCCGATCGAGAAACACCAGCGGCAGCAGTTTTCCGCGGAGCCTGTAGAGCGGTGCGCCCTCCATCCACTCAATAGCCGCGGCGGCCTGTTCCGGGGGGACGTGGACCAACTCAGAAAGCGCCCCTTGCGGCAACGCGAAGCTCTGGCTCACGCTGCGCACGATGAGGGCCGGAATGATCGCCAGGGTGAGCGGAATCCTCATGCGGAGCGTGGTGCCCTTGCCGGTGCGCGAGTCGATCTCGACCTTGCCGCCGATCTTCTCCACGTTGGTGCGTACCACATCCATGCCCACACCGCGCCCGCTGACGTTGGTCACGGCGGCGGCGGTGGAGAAGCCGGGCACAAAAATCAATTGCAGCAGCTCCCGCTCGGCCAACTGCGCCGCCCGCTGCGGAGTGATCAATCCGCGCTCGATGGCTTTCTGGCGAATTCTTTCGACGGCAATACCGGCCCCGTCATCGGAAACCTCGATGACGACGTGACTTCCCTCCTGGCTGGCCCGCAGCTTCAGCACCCCTTCGGGATCCTTACCCGCCGCTTGCCGTGTTTCCGGCGGCTCGATGCCGTGATCGAGTGAGTTTCTGACGGCGTGCGTCAGCGGATCTTTGATGGCCTCGAGCAGACTCTTGTCGAGTTCGGTCTCCTGGCCCTCAAGCTGAAGCCGGACGCGCCTGCCGAGCGACTGGGAAAGATCGCGGACGATGCGCGGCATCTTGGAAAAGACGTTGGAAACAGGCTGCATCCGAGCCTTCATCACCGTCTCGCGCAGATCGGCCGTCACCATATCCAGGCGGCGTGAGAGCAGAGTCATATTGGGATCGGCGGCTGTGGCCTGAAGAACCTGGTTGCGGGTCAGCACCAGTTCGCCCACCAGGTTCATCATCCGATTCAACACAGTCACATCCACGCGCAACGTGCTTTCCGCGGCAGTTCCGATGGCCGCTGCCGGCGCCCTGAGCTTGGCGGCGTCAGGTTCCGCCTCGACGGCAGCTTGAGCGGGGGGGGCTAAAAGTGGATTCTGCGCGGACTTGATTGGTTCCCGCGCTGGCGCGGCGGATGCAGGCAATACGGGCGGCACAGGCGCGGCCGGCTGTTCGAGTTGAGACACATCGGGCGACGCCGGGGTGCGATGCGCGCCGGCCCTCACACGAACGGACTGCCCGGCCTGCGCCTTGGCCGGAACCTGCAGCGCCTCCATCAACCCGATCAGCTCGGCATCCTCGCCTTCGCCCTCGCTGCTCTCCACTTCGATTGTCTTCAGAATCGAGCGCAGACCGTCAAGCAGTTTCAGCAGCCCGGTGATCGCCGGCCCGTTGGCCACCAGCTTGCCCTCGCGCAACTGCCCCAGCAGATTCTCGCCGGCATGAGCCAGCTTCTCCAGCCGCTTGAAGCCAAGAAAGCCCGTAGTCCCCTTGATGGTGTGCACTGAGCGAAAGATGTCGCCGATCAGCTCCGCATCCTGCGGACGCTCCTCAAGATCGGTCAGGCACCGCTCCATGCGGTCCAGCCCTTCCTGGCTCTCGATCAGGAACTCCCTCGTCAATTCGTCCAATGCCATGCGCGTCCACTCATCCGCCCAGCCGGGATCAAGGCTCCCGATACAGCGAGCACCAATTTCTTTATCGGAAAGAAGAGGCTCGACTTGAGGAGAGGAGTTCAGCGTGAAGACAAGGAAATAGGGAATAGGGAGTAGGGAGTAGGAACAGCACACACTCCGCCCCATGTACAGCAGGTGCGGAAATGCATTAGCCTCAAGCTAAATGCCGCATGCGGATACAAACCCGACGCAATCACCGGAGCCCGCGCTCCTTGACCTGCATCAACAGGCACGCGAGGCTGCACTCCATTCCTACTCGCCTTATTCCGGCTTCCGCGTGGGCGCGGCGCTCAAGCTGACCAACGGCACAATCGTCACTGGCACCAATGTTGAAAACGTAAGCTATGGCCTGACCATCTGCGCCGAGCGTTCGGCACTTGTCAGCGCTGTTTCCCGATTCGGGCCGCAGATTCGCATCGAGGCCGTCGCCGTGGCTAATTTGAATGACGCCCCGAGCCCTCCCTGCGGCGCCTGCCGCCAGGTTCTCGCCGAGTTTGTTCTGCCCGATGCGCCGGTGATCTTCCCCGCCGCGGATGGGTTGCGGACGATGCCCTTTTCCGAGTTGCTGCCGCTCGCCTTCGAGATGAAATCCACATAATGCCGGAACTCCGTGAGGCACACTAGCCCTATGCCGACAGAACCCGCACCGCTTCACACCATCGACATCATCCGCAAAAAGCGCGACGGCGGCACGCTCGACGCCCGCGAAATCAGCTTCATCGTCAATGGCGCGGCCAGCGGCTCCATCCCTCCGGAACAACTCTCCGCATGGCTCATGGCCGCCTGGATTCGCGGCCTCTCGCTGGACGAAACCCGCTCCCTCACCCTGGCCATGCGCGACTCAGGCGAAAAGTTCTCGCCGGCGCGCCTGGGCAAGGTCGCAGTGGACAAGCACTCCACCGGCGGCGTCGGCGACAAGACCAGCTTCCTCGTGGCGCCCATCGCCGCCGTCTGCGGCCTCACCGTGCCCATGATCAGCGGGCGCGCCCTCGGCCATACCGGCGGGACACTGGATAAACTAGAGTCCATCCCCGGCTACCGCACTGCCCTCACACTGTCTGAATTTGAGACAGTCCTCATTCGCTGCGGCGCATCCATCGTCAGCCAGACCCCGGCGCTGGTCCCCGCCGACCGCGTTCTCTATGCTTTGCGCGACCGCACCGGCACGGTCGAAAACCCCGGCCTCATCTGCGCGTCGATTTTGAGCAAGAAGCTTGCAGCAGGCCTTAATGCTCTGGTCCTCGACATAAAGACCGGCTCCGGCGCTTTCCTGCGCAAGCGCGAAGAAGCCGAATACCTGGCCGCCCTGATGGTGGCCACCGCCGAGGCCGCCGGAACCCGCACCGTCGCCCTGCTGACCGACATGAGCCAGCCGCTGGGTTGCGCAGCCGGCAACTGGATCGATATTGCCGAATGCCTTGAGCTGCTACGCGGGAACAGACCAGCGGAAAGCGAAGACCTGCGCGAGCTTTCGCTGGTACTTGCAGGATGGATGATTCACCTGAGCTGGAAGGCCGCCACGCCGGAGATGGGCTATGCGCGCGCCGAAGCAGCGCTCGCCGACGGCTCCGCCCTGCGCGCCTTCTTGTCGATGGTCGCGGCTCAGGGCGGCGACACAGCGGTCTTCGACCATCCAGCCGCCTTCCACAAGCCAGGCGCGACACACGTCCTCGATGCCTGGGAAACCGGCTGCATCTCAGAAATGGATACAACCAAGATCGGCTGGGCGGTACAGCGGCTGGGAGCAGGCCGGGAGAAGGCTGGTGAGCCCGTCGATCCGCACGCCGGTATTCTCTTCCATGCCCGCCTCGGCGCGCGCGTCGAGCAAGGCCAGCTCATCGCCACTCTCTACGCCACCAGCGAAGCCCATCTGGCCGAGCCTATTGCGCTGCTAAAAGAGGCAATTACAATCTCCAAGACTCCAGCGCATGAAGTCCCGCTGGTCAGTCGCATCTTTACGCGCGAAAATGCCGAGGAATATCTGCGAGATGCGATAAGGTAGTTTTCAGAGATCAGGGGACAGGGGTCAGAGATCAGAACCGGCCTCTCTGAATGTAATCGCGAATACTGGGTGCCCCACCCTCGCCGCGTTCTTGTTTTTGCGGCTAGGGTGGGTTACTTGCTGATCTCTGATCGCTGACCCCTGATCTCTAAGGAGTGTTCGACTTTGGTCCGATATACCGGCATACTTGGAATTCTCGCCGTGCTTGCCGCGGCCTATCTCGGCTCGACCGACCGCAAGCACATCCGCTGGCGCACGGTCGCCTGGGGACTCGGCCTCCAGTTGACCTTCGCCTTCCTGGTCCTGCGCTTCGACTACGGCCAGCGCTTCATGGTCTGGGCTGGGGGCGTGGTCAAGTCGATGCTCGCCTCCACTTACGCCGGAACCCAGCTCGTATTCGGCCAGTTGGGTGTGCCTGGCGGTTCGTTCGGCTCCATCTTCGCCTTCCAGGTTCTCCCCACCATCATCTTCATCTCCGCTTTTTTCGCGGTGCTCTACCATATCGGCCTCATGCAGCTTGTCATCCGAGCGCTGGCCTGGGTGATGCTCAAGACCATGCGCATCTCCGGCGCGGAAAGCATGAATGTGGCGGCCTCCATCTTCATGGGCCAGACCGAGGCTCCGCTCACCATCCGGCCATTCCTCTCCGGCGCAACCCGCAGCGAACTCATGACCATCATGACCAGCGGCATGGCCCATGTCTCCGGCGGCATCATGGCCATGTACATCGCGCAGGGCATCGCGCCCGAGCACCTGCTGGCCGCCGTCATCATGACCTCGCCCGGCACCATCCTCCTGGCCAAGATGCTCGTCCCCGAGACCGGCGTGCCCGCTACCGAGGGCCGCGTCGTCATCCCCAAAGACGAGTTGCACAAGGACGAGAACCTGATCGGCGCCATCGCCCGGGGCACCATCGATGGCGGCAAGCTGGCCTTTAACGTGGCCATCATGCTCATCAGCTTTCTTGCGCTGGTGGCGCTGCTCGACAGCCTGCTCGGATGGGTTCACATGCATAACGGCCTGCACTGGGTTCCCGGCTCGCTCGGCCAGATTCTCGGCTTCCTCTTCGCGCCGGTCGCATGGCTCATCGGCGTTCCCTGGCACGACTGCACCGCCATCGGCAACCTGCTCGGCACGCGCATGGCCCTCAACGAGGTGGTCGCCTACATTGGCCTCGGCGCGCAAAAGGCCGCTCTGGCCCCACGCTCCTTCATCATCGCCACCTTTGCCCTGTGCGGATTCGCCAACCTCAGCTCCATCGGCATCCAGATCGGCGGCATCGGCGCGCTCATCCCCGAGCGCCGCAACGAGCTGGCCAAGTTAGGCCTCCGCGCCATGCTGGCCGGCACCATGGCCAACCTTATCTCTGCATCGATTGCCGGAATGTTTCTGGGGTAAGTTCAAAGTGAAGAAGGCATCAATGAAATCCTATTGGGAAGCAATTGAACCTCTCTTCGCGACTGTTGACTTCCACAATGGTCCCGATGCGTTTGCAGCCTCAATTACTTCTGTGCCGCGTTCCTCCGTACTTCTCTTTTCCGCACACATGTGTGTGGCCGAAGTTCATAACGGCGGATTCCTTCAGCTCTTCTGGAATAATACCGGTGTACTCGTCCCTGAAGCCATCGAGGGTCTTACGACGATTGGGATGCCAATAATAGCGGCCCTTGTCCGAGAGGCAGCCTCCCCGCTGGGTTCTCAGTACCCGAGGGATCGGGATGAACGTTGGGACGCCCTGCTAGTAGCATCAAGGCGCAGCTCAAGAGACCTCAAGCGAATCTTCAAGAATGCCGAAAACCTTTATCTCGCTTTTCAGAAAGCTGCCTTGACGTTACCATTCGATTCCCTGGACCGGCGATTCTGGGAGTGCGCCAAGACTGAAGGCGGAGGCTTTCAAGAGGCAGCTACGCGCTACGCCCGACACCCGCACTTGATTCAATAATGGAAGAGAACGTAATTTTCGTATTTCACTGGGATTTACATCGGAGGGCTTCCCCATGAACGACTCCAGGCATACCCGCATATTGAGCGAACTTGCTGACGGCCGTACCGAGTTGGTCTTCGACCTTCTCCAGGGCGGTCTTGCCGCTGACTACAAGGATGAAAACGGCGTCTCTCTCATCCGGCATTGCGCCTACTACGGGGATGTCAGCGCCATCCGGTTCCTTCTCGCGCGCGGCGCTTCGCTCGACACGCTAGGCGAGAACTTGGATCTCAATGGCGCGGCGTTTCATGGCCATTGGCGGCTCTGCAAATTCCTGCTGGAGCAAGGCGCGAACGTCAATCATCCCTTCCCCGGCACCGGGGAGACTCCGCTTCATTCAGCATTGTGCAAAACAGACCGGATGGTCTACGACCGCGTTCTCACGGTGCTGCTGTCGCATGGGGCGAACCCGAATGTCGCAACGAAATCGGGAGAGGAAACAGGCTGCTTTATGCGCGACTGTAGAACCAAAGGAGAAACACCGCTTCACCGTGCTGCCGCCTTCGGGGAAGTGGAAACGATCCGCTTACTCATCGATGCCGGTGCAATTGTGGATGCAAAAGATGCTTACGGCGATACGCCGCTTTCGTGGGCCAGTTGGTATGGACGTCCAACCCCCATCCTCAGAGAATTACTCTATGGCAACTTTCGCATCAATCCAAAAAATCAACCGCGCGCCAACTTGCTCGGATGGCCGCACGCCTAGCTCCGGGTGCCCAATTCATTTTTGCGTTGTTTGCGAAATGGGTGGGAAACCACAACTCTCGCATAGACCCGTATCCATTATTGGCCTGACCGAAACCGCGCCAGAATATCGTCGAGCATCGCGGGCCGATAGCGAAAGTTGGTAGCCTTCAATCGCTCGAAGCATTCTGCAAGGTCGATCAAGCCGCGCCGCGCGGCAAGATCGAGGATGCCCAGCGTTCCCGTCACCTCGAACCCTTTTTGCAGCGAAACGCGTACGCCCTTCCGCTCATCCATCAAGACCAGATCTGCGTGGATCAGCTCAGCCAGAGCAATCGCCGCGCGCTCCCCATCGTCTAGCAAGGCGGTCTCAGGATCGGCGAGGCCAGCCGCTGGCGCAATCGACAGCCAAGCTGGCGCAGTCAGCGCCCACACGCGAAGCGCCGCAGGAGCTGCCGGATGGCACAGCTCGTTTTATACGGCGGTGGGTAGATGGATTTCACCGAAGAGAGCTGGAAGAACGTCAATCTCCCCGATCAGATGCAGATAGAGGATGGGACTGGTATCGGCAACAACGACGCGCTTCACAAGTTGAGCCGGTCCAGGGTGGCTCGCTCGCGGGCCAGGTCTTGCTCGTCGTATTCGATCCAAACCTGATGCGCCTTGAGGAACCCGTCGAGTTCGTAGCCAGTCGCGAATCCGAGCGCCTGACGCAGTTCCGGCTTGGTTAGACGCCCGCTCTGGTACTCGTCCAGAGCCACCGCCTCCAGAACGCGGCGGGAGAGATCGCCCCCGGCTGCATTCATGCTCCGGGCCAGATCATCGGGAATTTGTACAGTCAGGTTCATATTCTCACCGTAGCGCGGAACGTCAGCCCAGTCAAGAATCTCAACCGGGCAGGCCGCCCGCCCGGATCCGCCTCACCCGATAGAAAATCGTCAGCGCCGTCACCGACCCGCATGTCAGCAAGCTCGCCGCCATGCCCAGGATCAGCGATAAATCCCGCTGAAACACCCCATGTACAATTCCGATCGCTTGCAGCACGCTGAATCCGCCAAAGGTAATCAGCGAAATCCCCTCATCGCTCTTCTTCCGCCAGACCGCCAGCACCTGCGGCACAAACAGCAGCGCGTTGCATCCCAGCCCCAACCCAAAAATCACAGCGACAATCTGCTTCATGCGCAACTGCTCCCACGGCTGGGATTCCGATTGCAATAGCTGCCCTGGAGCTACCCCGGATACGATCCCGTAATGTAGCCCTGCAACGCCTGAATCTGCTGCGCCTGGCCGGAGATCACCCATTTCACCAGATCACCGATGGAGATGACGCCCACCACCTTGTCATCCTGCAACACGGGCAGATGGCGAAAATGCTGCTGGGTCATGATCGTCATACACTCATCCACGGTGTGCTTGGGGCTAACAAACACAACCGTGGTGGTCATGATCTCGCGAACCTTGGTTTCTCTGGAATGGTGGCCCAGCAGGACTCCCTTGCGCGCATAGTCGCGCTCTGACAGGATGCCGACCACGCGACCGTTGGAGATCACCAGCAATGCGCCCACATCGTGCTTGGCCATCGTCTCGATGGCTTCGTAGACCGACTGCTCAGGCGTTATCGACAGCGTTCTGTTCGCGTCTTTGCCCTTCAGCACCAATCCGATCGTGTCGGAAATATTCATCGAACCCTCCTGGTTTTCCAAGTGTGGGTGAGCGCATCCCATCCCGGGGGATGCCTATGCCGTCGCGGATCAGCAGTCAATAGCAGTCAATTTCGACCCATGCGGAATGGTCGAAGCGGCAAGTAGTCAATATAGCGCACCTGGAACACGGAAGAACAGAGCAGAAACGGATTGGGCCTTGCCATGCCTTGAAACGGGCTGGAACAGTCTGCATAAGCGCCCCCATGCGGCTCACCGAGCGCCGACGCTGAACTGGCGAACCAATTCCACAGTTGTAATCAGGTCGATGGCCCACTGCGAGGTTTCCGGCGTGGCGATGGCCGGAGTGAACGAATTGTGGCCGGGAGTCTCTTTCACTGGCTCGGCGACCGATGGGCCTTCGATTGCCGTGAGAGCCACAGGAAAGCGATCGCCGTCATTGAATTTGAGGCTGGCGCGAAACATTTCGATTGCCTCACTTTCGAGCCCGGCATCGTGAGCAATAACCGCGGCGTAAGCCGCGAGGCGCATCTTGGAGTACAGGGGTCCAGGGACTTCGCGGGCAGTCTTGTCGCAAAGCAGAAACCAGGCGTGTGCGAACTCCGGGCAGTCGATCAGCGCGATCAACTCCATGGCGATCTGATCGCCGCCAAAGATGAACAGGAACTCGCTTGCGCCCTGGTTGGGCCGGCCAATGTCGTAGAGGTGCTTGGTTGCCGGATCATAACGATAGGCCCCACGATTGAGAAAAGCGTCGGGCATCGCGCCAATGTCCCTCATGCCGGTTAGAAGGAATTCTCGATAGCGTATGTCCCCGGTGCGCTCCCACTCGGCCATCCAGTTGCTGGCCAGCGCCAGCCAGTCGGGGCCGATGCGAATCAGCGCGGGCTTAATCGGCAGGGGCAGCACCTCGCGCAATGGCGGAACGGCCATCAGCGTCTGCTCCACCACATCAAGCGGCTCGCGCAGCAGGTCGCCCGTGCGTTCGTCTGTGGTCAGGTAGTAGTAAAAGCGCTTCAGAAATGCTTCGTTGATGCGCGCTTCCTTGGCGCCGTCGCCCCAGTGGTTCACGTTGTGCCGCGAACCCAGCCCGGCAAAGCGGCCGGAGTGGTAGACATCCACTTCGGTCGTGTTGCGGGTCATGGCTTCGGCTAGCCGGAAGACATCGGCCCGCCCCGAGCGCAGGAAACTGAACCACAGCCACGCGTTCGGCATCAGTTCGGTGTTGTTCCAGCCGTGGCCGCCAATGTCGTACATCCACTCATGACGGATAGGGTCGAAGGTGCGCACAAAGTCGCCGAAGTCCCAGAAGCCATACCAACGCCGCCGCTCGACCTCGCCGCTATAAAAGCTAAAGGCCCGGTCAAGCTGCTCTTCAGCGCTGGCCAGCTCCGCCGCAGAGAGACCGGACGCCGGACCGCCCTGCAGGCTCCATACGCCCAGCGTATGCGTATCGTGATAGTGCTGCGGCGTGCAAACCAGAAGCGGCGGCTCGTTGGCGGTCTTGGCCATGGCGACCAGCGTTGCGGGGCTAGGAGTGTCAGCAGTTGCCCAGAGAGTCAGTTCGCTGGTGTTGGCAACGCCGTTGGGCGTGCTGAAACCCTCCTGGTAGTCCTCGTATGTGATGCGAATGCTGTGACCAACCGTGTCGTAGTGGCGCAAGTCCATCGCGGGCGCATCCGGCGCCCAAAACCAGACCTTCATCTCGCCTGCCGCTGTTGAAGCTCCGGCGATTTCGAGCGCGGATGGATACTTCTGCCAAAAGTTCTTCACTCCCACCGCAAGCCCGCCCGAAACATCGCCAAGAAATGCCAAACCCCTCGCGCGAGCGCCGTTGACAATGTGCAGCCAGGAACTGGCGCTGCCAGTGCGCTTGCTTATCTCAAAAGAATCGGGCGCAAGCTGGTTGAGCTTGAAGCTGTCCCAAACTGCGAGGCTTTCAAAGGCGGCCTTGTCCCTTGGCGCGAGATCAGCCAGATTGGGGATGCGCTTGCCAGCCAGTTGCGCTTGCTGCATCTCTTCTGCATTCTCGACGGCCCTGGGACGATAGCCGGGACTCATGAGTACCGGCTCGGAGAAAAGGCCGTCGTTCTCAGTGGCAAAGCGGATGTGGCGATTCTGGCGCTCCTCGCGGAAAGGCATAGTAAATGCGAGACCCAGGCCGCGGATGAAGTCGGTAGCCTGATCGCCATCGAAGACAAACGAATGCACCATGCGAATGGTGCCGAGGCCCGCCGTGAAGTAAAGGCGCACGGAGAAGGGCAGCCACTGGCGCGTACCTTTTCCGCCGGACCCCGCGTGCGTGCCTTCAATATGCACCACGGCGCGCACCGGCCCCGACTGCTCAACCGTCACTTTCCCGATTTTGCTGGTGAACTCTTCCTCTCGGAGCGTTCCGCTCGTCTCATATTCGGCCCGGTCTTCGCGCAACACAATCAGCCGTCCGTTGCGCGCCACTTCCCGCCCATCCACCGCAAGCGATTCAATGAGGTTCTGTCCCGAACGGGCGATCCGGCAACGCAGCGGGCCGGTTGCGATTTCGATGGACTGCGCGTCCTGCTTCACCTCGACCGGCGTCGCGGGAGCAATCGTCGGTCGAACCGCAACGGTGAGCGGACCCGCGATCTGCGGCCCCGCGGCAATCGCCAGGCCCGACCACTTCAGCGATCCATCCGGCCAGTACGCCAGCGGCCAGCTCTGTGTCGGCAACGCATTCCCGTCCGCTATGCGCACCGTCACCGCATGTCCAGACGCCATTGTCCCGCGCGCCCAAGCCACTCCCCAACTCACGCCGCAAGGCGCCAAGGGTGCTTCCCTACCAAGCCATGCAAGCTCAACAATCCGTGGAATTGCCGCAGCTGCCTCTGGCTTGATTGCGGGACCAGCAGCGGCCAGCAGCTTTCGTTCGGTCAATGTGCACGCGGCGATTGCTGCGCCGGTCAGGGCGGCATCCCTCAAGAATTCGCGGCGGGTCGTTTCCTTCACAGACAATCTCCTTGGCAACTCCGATCGTGCCTGCCGTCAATCGCACATTATCAGCCTCAGAAGCGGCAATTGTGAAGCGGCCGCCAAACTGGGCCCTCCATCTTTTTCGCCGGACACCGCACACGGGACGCAGCCACGACTGCGCTGGCGAATTCAGGATACAAGTCCAGCATTTCGCGGCCCCCTCACCCTCCCGCGTACAATCGCCTAGACCCCTGTCGCGACCGCACCGAGGAGCCGACACTTTTGCCGCCGACCGCTTTGCCCATCCCCGCGCGAACGCCGCTGCGCACTGCTCTTCTGCTCGCCGCGCTCTTCGCCGCCCTCACATTCCTCGCCCATTTTTTGAGTTCCCTCTGGGGCATGCATCTTGGCTACGGCTACTTTCGCGACGATCTCTATTTCCTCGTATGCGGCCATCATCTCGCCTGGGGCTACGTCGATCAACCTCCGATGGTGGCTATACAGGCCCGCGTTGCCGAGATGCTCTTCGGCCTTTCGCCCACTGGTGTTCGCATTCTCAGCTTTGCCGCCGCTGGCGTAACCATCGGCCTCACGGGCCTGCTCGCCTGGCAGTTTGGCGGCCGCCGCGAGGCGCAAATCCTGGCCATGACCGCCGCACTGGCCGCTCCGGTGTTGCTCGGAACCAGCAACTACCTTTCCATGAACTCCTTCGAGCCGTGTTTCTGGATGGGCTCGCTGCTCGTGGTCCTACGCATTGCCGAGGGAACGGCCTCACCCCGCGCCTGGCTTCTCTTCGGCCTGTTGACCGGCCTGGGACTCGAAAACAAGCACTCGACCGTCTTCTTCCTCATTGCTCTTCTCGCCGGACTGCTGCTCAGTTCCCAGCGCCGCATCCTCTTCGCGCCCTGGTGCGCGGCGGGCGTCGGCCTCATGCTGCTCATCGCTTTGCCGAACTTCCTCTGGCAAGCGACCCATCAGTTCCCCACCTATCAGTTCCTCAGCATCGTTTCCCACTCCGACAAGAACATTAAGCTGCCTCCATTCATGTTTCTCTATGAACAAATAAAAATCTTGCTCTTCTCCACCGCGCCTATTTGGGTGGGTGGCATTGTCTGGCTCGCCTTTTCCCGCGCCGCCCGCTGCTGGCGCTTCGTTGCGTTTGCCTACCTAATCTTCCTGGCCATGATGATGCTCATGCACGCCAAGGATTACTACCTGGCGCCTATCTATCCCATGCTTTTTGCCGCAGGAGCCGTCGGCTTTTCGCAGATCAACAGCCGCGCCTGGCCCGTTGTCACCTACGCGGCTGTTCTCGGCGCAACATTTCTCTTCGCCACAGGCCCCATCGTGCTCACCATTCTGCCGCCAGACTGGTACAACCCCTTAACCGAAGTCTTTGGCCCAAAAAACACCCAATTCGAAAAATTCACCAGCCCCCTTCCGGAAATCCTCTCTGACCGCTTCGGCTGGCCGCAGATGGTCCAGGGTTTTGCTGCCCATTACAACGCGCTCCCGCCCGACGTCCGCGCCCACACCGGCATCTTCTGCCGCAACTATGGCGAAGCCAGCGCGGTCAACATTCTCGGCCCTCAATACGGCCTTCCCACCGCCATCAGCGGCCATCAAAACTATTACTTCTGGGGATGGAACGGCTATACCGGCGAGTCCATCCTTACACTCGGCGACAGCGCCGCCGATTACAAAGACACCTACGCGGAAGTTATCGATCTAGGCCCTTTTGACTCGCCCTGGATCATGGACCATGAGCATCATCACTACTTTTGGCTGCGACACCGCAAGCGCACCTACGCCGAAGACTGGCCAAATCTCAAGTACTGGTACTGACTTCAGCCCAACCCGCGCCGGCGTACCCGATGATGAACTATCCAGCGCAGAGACACCCTGATATAGAATGGTCGCAGAATCCTGAATATCTTTCGGTTGCTCCCTGCCTCACCTGTAAGACTGCGCATTTCTCTGGCTGCAATTCCGTTGCTTCGCCGGAGCAGCACGCGTGTGCGCTGACAAGCTCACCAGCCTCGATCGCGCCTATCGTCCGGACATCGACGGCCTGCGCGCCCTGGCCATTCTCAGCGTGGTGCTCTATCACGCCGGCGTGCCGGGCGTCACTGGCGGATTCACCGGCGTGGATATCTTCTTCGTCCTCTCCGGCTATCTCATCGGCGGTCATATTCATTCCGAACTCCGCTCCGGCAGCTTCAGCTACCTGCGCTTTTACCGCCGCCGCGCCAAGCGGATTCTTCCCGCCTTTTTCGCCGTGCTAGCTTTCATCCTGCTGGCTGCGCTGCTTCTGCTGTCGCCGCTGGAGGCCGCTCAAACCGCGCGCTCCGCCTTCGCTGCCACTCTCTCGGCCTCTAACATTCTCTTCTGGATGACGGCGAACTACTTCGCACCGAAGACCGAATTGAATCCAGTCCTGATGACCTGGTCGCTGGGTGTGGAAGAGCAGTTCTACGTCCTCAGCCCGGTACTCATGGTTCTGCTCACCCGCATCCGACGCAACTGGCTCCTGCCTACGATCCTCGCAACCTGCGCCCTCTCGTTCTGCTTTGCCTGGGGCTCACTCGGCCATTCGCCCATGATGGCGTTTTATATGCTCCCCGCCCGCGCCTGGGAGTTGGGTATCGGCGTCGCCCTCGCAGTGGCTGAGTTGAACTATGGAAGCCGAGCCTTACCGGCCCCGCTTGCCGAATCGATGAGCATGGCAGGTCTGGCCCTGCTGCTCGCGCCCGTCTTTCTGCTCACAGCCGCCACGCCCTTTCCAGGCCCAGCCGCGCTGCCCTCCGTACTCGGCACGGCCCTGCTTCTGGCCGTCCCTGCCAGCTGCATCAATCGCCGCCTGCTCTCCCTGCCGCCGCTTACGTTTCTCGGCCGGATTTCCTATTCCTGGTACCTCTGGCATTGGCCTCTGCTGGCCTTCCTGCGCGTTGTCAACGGAGGAGATCCTCCTCGCCTGGCCATGTTGCTCACAGTCGCCGCATCGCTGGGTCCGGCGGTGCTCTCCTACTTCCTCATCGAGCAGCCTTTTCGGCGTTCCACGCGCCCGCCCGCGCCGTTGCTCTTCCGCTATGCCCTGGTCGGCTTCGCTTTCCTGGCTGCTTGCTCCGCAGTCTGGCTCACCCACGGCCTTCCCCAGCGGTTTCCCGCTCTGGCCAGCATGGAAGCCGCCGAGCGCACCCTCAAGGCCGACCCCTGCCTGGTGGGCGACAGCGACCAGCCCAACTCTTCGCCGGCCTGCTTCGATCTCTCGCCAAACCGGCCTTCTGTCGCCATTTGGGGAGACAGCCACGCCGCGGCTCTTGCGCCCGGCCTGCGCGCCGCCGCAAACGCCCAGGGATACGGCTTTGTCGAGCTGGGCAAGAACTCCTGCGCCCCGCTCACCGGCGCAACCCACTACCTGCCGCTGGAGCCGCTGCGGGCTGCTGCCTGCACGCGCTTCAACCGCAAAACCCTGGCCCTGCTCCAGGCCAACCGCAGCATTCGCATCGTGATCTTTGCTGCCTCATGGGCTGCCCCCTTCAATCGAAACTGGATGGACGGATGGCTGACCCCCGACAGTGCGCCCCAAGCCGCAACGCCCTCGCTCGAAGCATCCCGCCAGCTTTTCACCGAGTCGCTGGCAGCCTCGATCCGCACGCTCCAGAAAGCGGGTAAGGAGGTCATCGTCGTCGAAGATACACCCAACTTTGACTTCGACCCCATGTTGACGGTCCGCACCGCCCGCATCCCCGCGCGCCGCGCTCTGGCGCACTGGCTGAGAGCTGCGGACGCCGCCGATCCGGGAGTCGCGCCTCCCGTCGCCGAGCCAAGCATCCCGCTCTCCATCTCGCTGCTTGAGCAAACGGCAGCGCAGCTTCCAGGCGTCACGCTGCTCGACCCAAAGCCCGCTCTCTGCGCCAGTTCCGCTCAATGCGCCTATCGCGACGGAGACAGCTTGCTCTTCATCGACAGCAGTCACCTCTCGCCCGAAGGAGCAAGCCGCGCCCTCCGTGACCTGCGCCTGCCCGCGATTCAACCATGATTCAATTGGGTTTTCAATAATCGCCAGGGCCAACCCCAGCTGAATCACAGCGGCTTCACTTCCGCCTTCTCGCAACTTCCTCATAAAGATTGGCATATTCCCGCGCCGGCTTCTCCCACCCGTAGTCCTGCGCCATCCCATTCCGCATCAGCTTCTTCCATCCATCCTGGTCTTCAAACGCCGCCAGCGCACTGTCGATGGCATCCAGCAGCCCCTCGGCAAGCAGTTCCTCAAACTTGAACCCCGTTCCCGTGCCCAGCGCCGGATTCCACTCCTCGATCGTGTCGTCCAGCCCGCCGGTCGCCCGCACGATGGGCACAGTTCCGTATTTGAGCGAATACATCTGGTTCAATCCGCATGGCTCAAAGCGCGACGGCATCAGAAACATATCCGCTCCAGCCTCGATCTTGTGCGCCAGCGCATCGTCGTAGCGGATTTGCACTGCCACCTGCCCCGGATGCCGGAACGCCCAGTCGCGGAAGAACCGCTCATAGACCGGCTCGCCAGTTCCCAGCGCCACCACAACCACATTCCGATCCGTCAGCCGGTCGGCAATCTCCGCCACAAAGTCGAAGCCCTTCTGCGTGGCAAACCGCGAAACGATCCCGATCACCGGCGTCTGTGCCCCCACCTTCTCCAGTCCAAACGCATCCAGCAGATCGGCGCGGCATTTCTGCTTGCCGGCCAGATCCTGAGGCGAGTAATGCGCCGCCAGCTTTCTATCCGTCGCAGGGTTCCACTGCGTATAGTCAACGCCGTTCAAGATCCCGTGCAAATCCGCCGCGCGGCCCAGCAGCACGCCGTCCAGTTTCTCTCCAAACTCCGCCGTCTGGATTTCCTCGGCATATTTCCTGCTCACCGTGGTCAGCATGTCCGAGTAAACCAGCCCGCCCTTGAGAAAGTTGAAGTTATCGAACTGTTCCACCAGGTCCATGGTAAATATCTCCCATGGAAGCAAGAGCCGCTCCGTCGTTACCGGCAGAGACCACCCCTGGTAGGCCGCGTTGTGGATGGTCATCACCGTGCCCGTCCCCTTCAGCATCGGGTCGGATTTGTACGTGGTCCGCAGGTAAACCGGAATCAGCGCTGCCTGCCAGTCATGAACATGGAAGATTTGCGGCACGCCCAGCAGCTTCGTTGCCTCAAGCACTGCGCGGCAAAACAGGCCGAAGCGCTCCCAGTTGTTGGGGTAATCACCCGCCGCGGTCCCATAAAGCCCTGGGCGGTCAAACAGCTCGGGGCAGTCGACAAAGTAGTACTGAACTCCGCTCCGTTTGCCTCCATCCACAATCCCCACAAACCGGTTGTAGTATTCAAACGGAATCGTGATCGACCGTGCTGCATACTTCCATTCACCCTCAATATGCTTCTTCACCCCCGCATACAGAGGCAGGTAAACCGTAACCTCGTGCCCTAGCTTGACGAGTTCCGGCGGCAGCGCCCCCACCACGTCGGCCAACCCGCCGGTCTTGGCAAATGGAACGCACTCCGAAGCGGCAAACACGATATGCATCGAATCGATCTCCCTGGCCGTTGCAAAAAAAGCACATCACTGAATCAGCGCAAAACCACCACTAGGGAACCTCTGATTTAACCCCGGCTTCATCTGACAGCTTCGGTGATTTGGAAGGTTTCCGCTCACAAGGCCGGAAATCCGGTGATTTTGGGTTTGTTTCCTCCGCCGCGCCCTGCTTCAGGGTACGGCGGACACACTACGCCCCCAGAGGGGCCAGCCGTTTGCGCGTGATGTAAAGATTCACCAGCGCAAAGCAGGCGAACATCCGATTGGTGTTCTTGCCCAGCCCGCGATAGCGTACCCGGTCGAATCCAAACTGACGCTTCATCACTCGGAACACGTGCTCGACCTTCGATCTTACCTGCGCTTTAACTCGATTCTTGCGCCGTTGTAACTCATCCACAAAATGCTTGTATCTCGTTCGGCGCGAGGTCATATCCTGCGCGCGGGGCGCTTTGCGGCGAATCTTCTCGCCCTGGCCCTGATAGGCCGCGTCGCCCCACACCTTCTGTTCCTTGCCATGCAGCAGATCCGGCAGCACCGCAGAGTCAGCCACATTGGCCGCCGTCGCCACCGCCGTATGCACGATGCCCGCCTTGCTATCCACGCCAATGTGGGCCTTCATGCCGAAGTACCACTGGTTGCCCTTCTTCACCTGATGCATTTCCGGATCGCGCTGGCCCTCTGCGTTCTTGGTCGAGCTCGGCGCATGAACAATCGTCGCATCCACAATCGTTCCGGTCGCTATCTTGACGCCGCAGGCGGCCAAATACTCGTTCACCATTTGTAACATCGAACGGCCGATATCATGCCTCTCAAGCAAGTGGCGAAAGTTGCAGATCGTCGTCTCGTCAGGCGCTGCCTCGCGGCCCAGGTCGATGCCGGCGAAACGCCGCAACGCTGCCGACTCATACAGCGCATCCTCCAAGCCGGGGTCCGACAAGTTGAACCACTGCTGGACAAAATAGAGACGTAACATCCGTCCCAAACCAACCGGCGGACGGCCGTTGTCGCCCTTCCGATAATGTGGCTCAACAAGGGCAACCAAGCCAGACCAGGGAACGATCTTATCCATCTCATCCAGAAACAACTCACGCCGCGACTTCCGCGCAAACTTCTCAAAACCGCCCTGCATAGCAAATGTCTGCTGCCGCATCCCGCCCCTCCTGCCCTATCTACAACTTTACCCAATGAACAGGCGACACGGGGAGTTCTTCAGAGGTTCCCTAGAGCATTTTCACCGATGGATGCTGCCCGTGCTTCCGTTACGGCAGAGGAGTTCCCGCCTGATGGTAGTGCGACTTGTCCGCGAAGACCCGCTCCGCGTTACGCGGATCGTTCTCAATGTGCGGCGTGCGCTCCCAAATCATGGTGCTGCGGTTCTTCAAGTCGTACGCAGGCCAATTCGGTAGTCCGGCAAAGTTCGGATTTCCTGTTTTCCCGTAGGTAATGAGCATCTGAGACATGGTTGCAGCCAGCGCATTCGCCGCCGCAAGTTGCTCCGGCATTGACCCGACCTGTCCCTCGGCCATGGCGATGTTGTCGAACATGAACGGTATGTCGATCGTGTGCATCGCCTTGCCGTTTGCGCCTGGAAAGTTCATCTGATAGACCCAGGTCTGGGGCTGGCTTTTTGGATTCGCGGCTCTCCGCTCTGCCTCCCAGCGCTGCCCCGGCCATGCGCGAAACGCTGTTGCTGCCGCTGTTGCCACCTGGTCCGGCGTATAACTCGGATAGATCTCGCGATACTTTGCAACCACCTCTTCAGGCGTGTAAGGACCGAGATACTGGCTCACCGCGGTCTTGATCACCGAGGCCGCATTCTCCCACGTAATCTCCGTTCCGCGGATTTCAACGTTGGTCTCGTCGTGAACATTGCCGAGAATCATCGGCACCATCTCAGAAAGCGCCGGCGCATCGGGATCAAACGGATTCCGCGAAAGAGTTACATTGTCCACCACCGGAAGCCAGTCCGCACTTACCGCAGCGGCTCCGTTCATTATCTCGTCCATGGTCAACGCATTGAGTTGAGCAGCGAGATTCTTGCCGGGCGTGACGCCCATCTTTTCCAGCACGGTCTTTGCACGGCCTGAAGCAATCTCAATGGACGCTCCCTTGATCTGCTGACCGCTCATGGTCATGACCCGGTGGAACAAGCCCCTGGCCGCGGGAGTGGCCATCAACGCAGCGCACTTGGCGCCGCCTCCCGATTGGCCAAAGATCAGCACGCGCGAAGGATCGCCGCCAAACTCAGCGATATTGTCCCGCACCCACTTGAGCGCGAGGATCAAGTCAAGTTGTCCTGCATTGCCCGACTCGGCATATTCCGGCGCCAGATCGCCCAAGTACATATACCCGAAGGCATTGAGCCGGTGGTTGACAGTCACCACAACAACATCGCCGCGATGAACGAGGCGCGTCCCATCGTAGAGGTCGCTGTTCACGGTTCCATTGTTGTAGGCCCCGCCATGAAAGTAGACCAACACAGGACGCTTGCGGGGTTCGCGCATCCCGGCGGTCCACACATTGAGATGCAGGCAATCTTCACTCTGCACACCCTGGTCGCGAGCAACGCGCGGAGGCCCACCTGCCGACGGCCGCGCGATTGTCAGCTGCGGGGCCATGGATGCGAAGCCAGTACACTCCTTGACATCGCTCCAAGGTGCAGGAGGAGCCGGAGCTTTGAACCGCGTCTTGGCCGTGTCTGCTCCATACGGGATCCCCTTAAATACGTTAACCCCGTCCACGACAGCGCCGCTGACCTTTCCCGCCTTGGTTGTTGCCAGCGGAGCGCTCTCGGCCCACGTAATTCCCTTGCTTTGCAAAGCCAGCGAAGCCGCGGCCATTCCCGAGTAGCGCAGCAAAGTCCGGCGATCGAAACGCTTCATAGATCACTCCCATTCAAGCTGTCGGATAAATCGTCCCGGTCTTCGATCATAATTGCGACCCCTGTTGTCTCGATACCTCGATGCATATCTTGACCGCCTCTGATCTTATCCGTTACCCGAGCAATCTTGAAGCGGTCTGCGGCGAGCCGATTGCGGTGCCGCACCGAACCGTCCCCCTTCATCTACCATCAAAGTAGCCCATGCCTGCCAAACCCAAGCTCGGACAGAACTTTCTCAATGACGCGCAAGCCGTGCAGCGCATCGCAGCCTCTCTCGGCGATCTCTCTGGCCGCACCGTCGTTGAGATCGGCCCCGGCGCCGGCGCCATCACCTCGGCCCTCGCCGCCCGAGCCGCCCATGTTGTCGCCGTGGAGCTGGACCACGATCTGGCTGCGCATCTCCGCACCCAGTTTCCCCCCGAGCGGGTCACCGTCGTCAATTGTGATGTGCTGCAGTACGACTTTGCAGCCGCCTCGTCCGCCGCCGGGCAGCCCCTGCTCGTCTTCGGCAACCTGCCCTACGGCATCACCTCGCAAATCCTCCTCAAGCTCGCCGCCAGCCATGCCTCGCTTGATCGGGCCGTATTGATGGTGCAGCGTGAAGTGGCAGATCGCATCGCCGCCCCGCCCGGCTCGCGCGACTACGGCCTGCTCTCAGTGACCGTGCAAATGTACGGCCCGGCGGAAAAACTCTTCACTCTGCCGCCGGAATCCTTCTCGCCCCCACCCGACGTCCATTCCACCGTCTTCCGCTGGCGATTTGCCCCACGCTTCGTCGAACTCGGCCTGGATGAAGTCAGCTTTCTGCCCTTCGTGCGCAAAGTCTTCGCGCAAAAGCGCAAGACTCTCGCCAACAATCTCCGCGCAGCGGGCATTGCCCCCGCAGCTGCCGCCGCCGCTCTGGCAGAGGCCGCAATCGATCCCCAGGCCCGCGCCGAAGCCCTGCCCGTTGAGGCTTTGGCCGCGCTCTGGCACAGTCTGCAAAATGCAGCGTCCAGCGAATAGACAGCGCCTCGCGCTAACTCCGGAAACATCCCGCATAAACTCCCACCGCAACACTTTCAACTAACTCGTGTCTCAATGAATGTGAGTGCGGATCGGCAAACGGTAACAAAACAAACCGCCGCCTCCCCAGGAGATACATCCATGAAACTCTCTCTAATTGGCGTCGGAATTCTCGCACTTAGCTCCACCATTGCCTTCTGTCAGGGTGCCAACATCAACCAGCGCCGTGAAAATCAGCAGGACCGCATTGCGCAAGGCGTGAGAAGCGGACAGCTCACCGCTCGCGAAACTGCTCACCTTGAGCGCCGCGAAGCCTCCATCGGACGCGAGGAACATCGCATGCGCTCCGCCGACGGCGGACGCCTCACACACGGTGACCGCATTGCTCTCAACCATCGCCTCAACCGCACCTCGCGCGCCATCTACCGCGACAAGCACAACGCCGCAAGGCGGTAAGCCAACTCGCACTCCATGACGCCAAAGGCCGCCCAAAGTAACTTGGGCGGCCTTTTCTGTCTGCGGACAATCTAAGTCCGTCAACGCACGGCAAGCGTGTATCCAATGTTAGCTTTCGGCGTATCGTACACCCCATAATCGCAGCTAAACACCGTCCAGGCTTCCGTGGTGTCAGCTGCATCCGTCGTCGAGGTCCAATAGTACTGACTTACCATAAAGTTAGTAAATATCGGCGGCCGGAAGACCGACCCGTCCAAGTTCAGATAAGTGTGGTCGAAAAAGTCGGCGTGATTGTTTTCCATCCTGTCTGACAAGCTCTGCAACTCGTTTCGGTTGGGCATCCTCCACGCGCCTGCCGCCGAACCATCGGTCAGCCCGCACTGACCGCTGGCCAGAGCATTCACGGCAGCAATTGCATCCGCCCAGTCCTGATGAATGCAATCGGCCTGCTTGAGCCAGATAAGGCCGGTTACTGTATCCGTAACGGCGCCATTTCCGTTGTCGATCCAACGCTCAAAGGTCGGAGGTACACCTGCCTGCATGCTGCCATCGTCTCCGCTGCTGAAAGTTACGTATTGCCCGGTCGATTGCAGCTTGATCGTCCCGCCGCCATTTCCCTTTACAGCCCAGACCGCATTGTTCGATACATTCTTGACATTGCTCCCAAAATCGTTCATGTATCTCCCATCGCTCATGCGGATGGTCCAGGCGTAGGGAGATCCGTCTACCCCGCCAAAGTAACTTGTTGAAGACCAATAAATGGCGTCGGTGACATTCGTGAACTGACTGCCTGCAGGAATAGCCGGATTACTCTGTGAAACATCCACCATGCTTTCCAGCTCATTGATATTGGGCATGCGCCAATCGCCCGCCTTGGACCCGTCTGTCAGGCCGCAAGCTCCGCTGGCCAACTGATTCACATCTGTCAGCGACGCGGCAAAAAGCGCTGGTGCGAAGCATCCGGCATTCTTCAGCCAAATAAGCCCAGTAAGATGGTCGGTCACCGTGCCATCCTGATGATCGGTGAATCGCGTCGCCGGCCAGGCCGCGCCCTTTCCCGCCGAGCTGTCATCGCCGGTGGCATAACTCACGGTCTGCCCCGTGGCCGGAAGGCCGACCAATGGATTGGTTCCGTCATAAGCAGTGAAATTGGCTCCTGTCAATGAGTCGAGCGGCAAGGCAGTATATTGGATCACAGTAAAGTAGATCGCAATATCGGTCTGTCCATTCCCCTGGTAGTTACCCGTGTGATCGAATCGAATCACCTCTGCGCCACTGCCAACGGAAGGATAAAACCCATAGCCAGGCTTGCTGGCCCAGAGCTGATAGACCGCATTCACATTGCCCCACGCTGCAACTCCCGTGAAGCTGTAATTGCCGCTCGCGTCGGTAGTGGTTGTTTGTACAATGGAGTTGGTATTCGTAAGCCAGAGAGTAACTGTAACGCCGGCCAGCGGCGCGCCTTTGAACTGCACCGCGCCTTGAATGCTATCGGTGGGCGGTGGCTCTCCCGGATTGGTGTTGCCGTTCGAGCTCGTGTTGCCCCCGCCGCCACAGGCACTCAGAAATCCCAGGCACATGGCCACCAGTACCATCTTCATCTTGCCCATTGCGTCGCCCTCCCTCTGGCCACGAAGGCCGGCGCAATTCCGCGAAATATTCCAGAATCGGAAGCTACGGGAAGGCGCTCACTTGGGAGTATCGGTAACTTGTGGGGGATGTTGAGCGCAGTCTCAGGCTGAAGTCATTGACTTCTCCTCATTTTTCAGATGAGAGAGCCGCAGAGTTACAGCTTCATTAAGAAGCTATAACTCCGCAGCCCATAATTTGTTGAAGTTTTTAAACCATCGGGTCGGCGCGTTTGAGTCCTACTTGTGCGATCCACCGCCGCCGCTGCTGGCCCCGCCGCCGCCACCATGGGATGCACCACCACCGCCACCGCCGGAGTATCCACCCCCTGATGATCCGCCTCCACTCGAGGAGTGGCCGCCGGAGGACCCACTGCTCGCCGCTCCTCCACCGCCAGATGAACCGTGGCTAGCAGCCCCGCTACTGGAAGATCCGTGACTAGCTGGCGGGCCTTGTGGGCCGCCTCCGCCCGATGGTCTGCCCGTGGAAGAATTCTGGGCATTCCCCGAGCCGCCCGTACGGCTGCCTCCAAAACTCGGCCCACCTGCGCTTGCTGGAGCGCCCGCTGTCCTCGCCCCACCGTTCGCGCCAGGGCTGGAGCCAGAGTAAGGTGTCCGGTTCACAAACGAAGATTCCGGGCGTTCAAACTGCGGCCGCGGATTCAAAGGCCGAACGGCCTGCACTGTCTGCCCGGCAATCACAACCGGCGATTTCCCGTCCCGCGTGGGTAGCGCATTGCCCAGAACCGCTGGATGCCGGTTCACAGCGACCAAAGGCATTGGCTCATTGTGACCGCCTCGACCGATGGGGGGACGAGGACGCAGATGCGGGGGCATTGGCGGGCGGTAACCGCCATAGCCTATACCGACGTTAGGGACAAAGTAACCACCGCCGCCCCACCAGGGGGAGCAGCCTCCAGTCCCTGGCATCCAACCCCAACCGAAGCTATCGTAGTAGTTCCAATTGCCGCATTGAAACGGCAAATAGCCCCACGAATAGCCCGATACCCAAATGTAGCCAAAGCGCGGCGTCCACATCCAGTAACCGCTCCCGTACGGGTCCCATCCCGCGCCGGATGCCGCAAACGGCGACCAGATGTTGCCCTGCCCCGGCACGTCGTACCAGGTCCCGTTCGCGTCCAGGTCGTTCCACGCCGGGTTGCTGCTGTTGGCGTAACTTTGAGCCGCCCCAGTCTTCGACGCCGCCTCGGCGGTCAACACCTGGTCGCGATCGGAGTTCCATGAGTCCCACGAATCCGGCTCGATTGAATCGGATAGATCGAAGTGCGTTGGATCGGTGGCGCTTAGAGCCACACTTTGGCCCCCGTGCAGGTCCGCCGTCAGCGCCTGGCCCCGCTCCAGGTGCGCATTGCCAGAAAATACAGCGAGCTCGCCAGGAGCGTTGTCCATGTTGATGCGCAGTACAGTAAAACCGCTTGCCGTCACCACGCTGTAGCCAAATCGAATGCGAATCGTCCCAGCCTCTCCCCCACCCTGAAGCTCAAAGTAGCCCAGCCCGCTCCCCAGCTCGATCTCCGCTTCGCCGGCGCCGCCCTGCCCGCGCAGCACCGTCAGGGTCAGCCAGCTGTTCGGCGAAAGCCGCGCTACGCTCCCGTCTTCCAACTGAATCTCGGCGCGCCCGTCGTCCCCTGTCGCCACCCTCATTCCTTCAAACAGCGGCGCATTCGCCACTGCCTGATCGGTAATCAGCTGACTGCCCTGCAAAATCGTCACCTGCCCGTCCACGCTGCTCAGCCGCGCGGCGCGCGCGGCCGGCTCCGCCGCGTCCTCGGTCCAGGCCGCGGGGGCCAGCATCCCCGTGCCCACGCCAAGCGCCGTCAACCCAAGCAACCAGGCGCCCAACCAGCGTCTAACCAACCCCGTGCCATTCCCAAGTCGATTCACAGCGTTGCCCCTTTCCACCGTCTCTGCCACAGTAAGTAATCCGCCACGCCCCGCAGTACGTATATCTTCTAAGACACCCTCAAACCCGCAAAAGTCACGCCGAATTCAGAGATGGGGGCGTACTATTTCTCGCCTGGGCTAATCCATAGTCCCTAGTCCCCAACCCCTATTCCCCGTTCCCTGCCTTGCCCAGCAGCACCTTCGCGCGCTTCCTCACCCGCTCCATCACCGCCGGATCGTCCGCCAGCTGCTCCAGAATGCCCCGGATCGCGCCAATCTGCTGCACTCGCCCATCTCCCGCGGCCGCCACCAGGTACTCTGTCTCTCGGTCCAATCCAAGCCGGTCATGCTGCAACAGCACTTCCATCCGCGCACCCTCCACAATCGTTCCGGCCACGGCCATCAGCGAGTCCGCAAGTGCTTGTATCTCCTTGTCTTTCGAATAGTTGAACTCGCAGTCCCACTCCCCGTCAGGCCCGCTCAGCCGCAGCTTCTTCCATCCCTGAAAAGCCACTTTCAGGTGGCTGTCGCAATCCGAGCTGGACAGCTTGTGCCGGCGCGCCGTCTCAAACACGCGTTCGGCAAACTCCGCGCTCACTTGAATATCGCGATCCACATCCGGCGCATCAATGCCTTGCGAACCCTGCCCCCTCACGCTGCCCCGCTCAGATCGGAAATGACCGCTCCCATCTGGGCGAAGCGTCAGCGTCCAGTGCGAAGGCGAGAGTCCAGGATGCGAAAAGTCGATCAGAAACTCGGGCGCTGTAGCACCGCCAACCTGGCCGCATACCGGCAGCGCCAACCCGCACAGGGCCAATGCCAGCCAAAATGCCTTCATTGCCCCACCCCTTGCAGCCCCAGCGTCTCCGCCGTATGAATGTGGCAAATCGCAATCGCCAGCGCGTCCGCCGCATCCGCCGGCTCCGGAATCTCAGTCAGCTCCAGCAGCCGCGCCACCATAAACTGCACCTGCTCCTTCTTCGCGAGCCCGTAGCCCACCACGCTCGACTTGATCTTCAGCGGCGCATACTCGGCCACTGGCAGCCGTTGCATTGACGCCGCCAGCAGCGCCACGCCCCGCACCTGTCCCAGCTTTAGCGCCGACTTGGCATTCACTGAGTAGAAGACCCCCTCGATCGCCACCGCATCCGGCTTCCACCGCTCCAGTTCGGCGCTCAGCTCCCGAAACACCTGCTCCAGCCGCGCCGCCGTCGAGAGCGTCTTCTTCAACCGGATCGCCCCCATCGCCTTCATCGTCAGCTTCGGCTGCCGACCCGCGTCGCACGACTCCACAACGCCGAACCCCGTAACCTCAGTCCCGCAATCGATCCCAAACACTCGCATTGGCTGCAAGTTTACTCCAGCGGGCTCTTCCCGTTCCTGAAGCCCCAGAAACAGGTGCGGGAGTTGCGCAATGAACACTTCCCATAAGCGCGATTCTCCTTCCCGAACGCGAAAGGAAGGCGGCAAGACATCGACTCGAAGATCTCGCCCGCTATTGGCTAATGGCTGGTGGCGCCACTGTCATTACTGACCATGAGGCTTGAGACGTTCACAGGCTCGAAGTCAGAGAGAGTGAGACTTTCAAGGCACTGAAGGTCGTTATCGTTCCAGCGAGCATCGGGCGTGCCAATCAGCCCACCGCTGTCTCCGTTGTCAGCCAGGATGATTCCATAGTTTCGGAATCCGGTGATAAGAACGGCCGCTTGTGGACTGGTAGCGGCACACGAGGGAGTCGCCACGGTGGCCTTTAGACGGTAGATCTCGCCGGCAGCTCCAGACATGGAGCAGCTGGCCGGGGGAGAAGATTGCGAGATTTGCGATTCGGTCGGAATGTCGGCTCCGGCTACAGTCTTGCAACTGCCGTCTCCCGAGGTTTGGGTAGCCGGCCAGACCCAGTAGTTCAACATGTGGTTGACCGTGAATCGGATCGGATGCTGCACCGTCCCGTTCGGTGAACTGGGTGTGCCGGTCCCGATAACTTCGTCGGCATTCGCCAGCAACGGTGCTACCGGCAACCCCGCTGCGTCCGAGGTTCCATTCCCTTGCGACGTCAAGGCATTCGAAGATACGTTGGGCCAGAGCGCATTCGATGAATCGCTCCAGGGCCCGTTTTCGTAGATTCCCTGCCACATTTCGTAAAGCGCTGGGTTGTTGCCACCGCCCGCCTCTTGGTAGACCAGAACGTGTCTGTCTCCCGTCGAGTTGCTGGTGCCTTCCACCGGCGCATACGCTGGAATCGGGCCAGACGTGAAATAGGACTGGTACACGGTGGTTGAGACCGATGCGTCCGGCTGATTGTAAGGAACTTCTATGGCCGGTATTCCATTGGGAAAGTTAGCATATGCCTCTCCCCCGAAGAATGCCCTAACCGCCTCTGACAGATAGGCACTGTCAATGGGCCCAGCTGGGGAAGTATCCACGGGCAAGCCGGTCGTGGCTGCGTCCACTCGATGGTGAAAGATAGACGTTGACGGAAAGATGGAGGCGAGGAAGACATTGCTGCCATTGATGGCGAAGCTTATCCCCTGGGTCGCCTGCGCACCGGTCGAGTCCGTCACGACAAATTCGGGAATGTATGTGCCTTGACCGCCGATCAGCGAACTGCCGACAACTCCTGTGCTTGCATTGAGAGACATCCCCTCAGGCAATGGAGGAAAGTCAATAACATCGGTACTCAGCGAGTACGTGTACGGCGGAGCGCCGCCGCTGGCGGTGATTGTGCAGCCTGCATAGGCCGCGCCCTGGGTTCCATTTGGACACGAAGTGGTGGTTATCGCCAAGGGTCCGCCGGAGGCTGACACAGTGACTTTAGCCGTGGACGTGATCGAGCCAACAGCATTGGTCGCTGTCAGCGTGTAGGTAGTCGTCGCCGTTGGGCTCACGCTTGTTGAGCCACTCGCCGATGTGGACGTGAAAGTACCCGGAGTGATGGCGATGCTAGTCGCCCCGGTCGTAGCCCAACTCAGCGTGCTGCTGTGGCCTGAAGTGATGCTTGCCGGGCTGGCCGTGAAGATGGTGATGGTGGGGACGGCTGGAGTCACCGTCACTGTAACCGTCTTGGTGATCGCAGTCCCGCTGGTGGGAGTAACCGTGAGAGTGTAAGTCGTCGTCACCGAAGGCGAAACGCTCACCGGCGTTCCGCTCGTTACGGGAAGATTGCCCGGCGTGATCATGCCCGTGCCGCCGGCAAAGATTCCTGTCAGGCTACTCGAACCGCCAGATGAAATGGACACTGGATTCGCCGTGAAGCTGGTGATGATGGGGACGGCTGGAGTCACCGTAACTGTAGTCGTCTTAGTGATCGCCGTCCCGCTGGAGGGAGTAACGGTGAGCGTGTAAGTCGTCGTGACCGTGGGCGAAACGCTCACCGGCGTTCCACTCGTTGCAGGAAGATTGCCCGGCGTGATCATTCCAGTACCGCCGGCGAAGATTCCCGTCAGACTGCTTGAACCGCCGGATGGAATGGACGCCGGACTGGCCGTGAAACTGGTGATGGTGGGGACGGCTGGAGTCACCGTAACCGTGACTGTCTGCGTGACCGCAGTCCCGCTGGAGGGAGTCACCGTGAGGGTGTAAGTCGTCGTGACCGTGGGAGAAACGCTCACTGGCGTTCCGCTCGTGGCGGGAAGGTTACCCGGCGTGATCATGCCCGTGCCGTTGGCAAAGATTCCTGTCAGGCTGCTCGAACCGCCAGATGAAATGGACGCCGGATTGGCTACAAAGCTGGTGATCGTCGGCGCTACTGGCACGACTGGATCCGCTGTAACCGTAGTAGCCTGCTGGGTGGTTGCCCCGGCGGCATTTGTAACTGTAAGAATATAAGTCGTCGTCTGCGAAGGCGAAACGCTCACCGGCGTTCCGCTCGTGGCAGGAAGATTGCCCGGCGTGATCATGCCTGTGCCGCCGGCAAAGATTCCTGTCAGGCTGGTTGAACCGCCAGCTGTGATGCTCGTGGGATTTGCCGCAAAACTGGCGATACTGGGTTCTGTACCAGATAATACTGCCGCAGCCGGATTGATGCACCCGGTGATGCCGGCCAGAGACAGGCCAAAAGCAAATGCCCAGAGGGCATAAGCGGTCGTGCGTTTCATTTTGGCTCCCGTGACCGAAGCAACCAAATGAACGTCAATACTGCAATCACTGGGAAGAAAAGATGCGTCCCAGCAGGATACTCATCTATAAATTTGACTCGCGTAATCTTACCGGCCCTGTGATGGGAAATGCAAGGCGGTGGCGTCTCAGGTCGGCCACATTTTCAAAACATCTCCAAGAGTCTGATCTTTTGCCCCTGCACGTCCGTTGCAACAACCTGATACGCGGCGAACAAAAGCCAGGATCGCGACCGACCCCTTAGAGATTGCGCCCCAATAGATTTTTATTCTTTACCCCTTGACAACCAGCCATCGGTGCGTGTCAACTTACCGTAAGTGGATACTTACCTACAAGCCGGACTGGACGCCTTGGGCGACTCGACCCGCATGGCCATCTTCCAAATGCTCGCTGGCGGTCCCATTGCCGTCAACGAACTGGCCCGCACCCTGCCCGTCAGCCGTCCCGCGGTCTCCCAGCATTTGCGCGTCCTCAAAGACGCAGGTCTGGTCACTGACAGCCGAGCCGGAACCCGCCGCCTCTACCAGTTGAATCCGGAAGGAATCGCCTGTCTGCGCGCTCACTTCGATACCATGTGGACCCAGGCCATGAGCGCTTTTCAAACCTCTGTCGAACAAATCCCCAAAGGAGAGGAACATGTCAAACCTCATCGCAGAAGCCGTCGTCCGTAAAAACGTGCGCGTCCAGGCTCCCATCGAGCGCGCCTTCTCCGTCTTCGTCGAACAAATGGAGACATGGTGGCCAGCGACGCACCATATCGGCAAGACCCCCTTTGAGGCGATCTTTGTCGAGCCGCGTGTCGGGGGCCGGTGGTACGAGAGAGACGCCGCAGGCAACCTGAACGATTGGGGCACGGTGCTGGCGTGGGATCCGCCGCATCGGGTCACCTTCTCATGGCACGTTGGTCCGGGACACGATTCGCCAGATTGGGTCTGCGATCCGGACATGGCCAAAGCCAGTGAAGTCGAGATTAAGTTCACGGCCGAGGGGCCAGGAACGACCCTTGTCGAGTTGGAGCACAGCAAACTGGAGCGCCATGGCGAGGGCTATGAGCAGTTGCGCGCCATCTTCGACGGACCCGGCGCCTGGGTCGACATTCTGGCGCTCTACGCCAAAGCGGCAAACGGAGAACAATAAGCATGAAGCCCACGATCTTCCTACGCATCGCATCTGTGCTCACGCTCATTCATGCGATTCTGCACACCATCGGCGGCGTCTTTTCCAAACCTGATCCGGGCGCCGCCGCAGTGGCCTTCGCAGCCATGCAATCCAACCAATTTCTGGTCATGGGACTGGTTCGAACCTACGCCGACTTCTACCGGGGCATGGGCCTTGGCGCTACCATCTCCATGACCATTGAAGCGATCGTCTTCTGGCAGCTTGGTTCGCTGGCGAAAACTCATGCCCTGAGAATTCGTCCTATCGTGGCAACATTTGTTGTCGCGTATCTTGCCCTCGCCGTCAACTCCTCGTTCTACTTTTTCCAGGCGCCCGTCGTTGTCGAGATCCTCATTGCCCTATGCCTTGGCCTGGCCATCTACACCGCCAAACCCTCCCCCGCCACCTAGCAGGATCAGGAAGCTGGGTTCATTCAGGCCGTCCCTTGTCCCGTTTTCTCGGATCCCTGCTTCTCGATCTTTGCCAGAAGCTCCTTGGGGGCCGGCCTGCATCCGCAGTTCCTCGCGTGCTCACGGTGCCACTCAATCCGCTCTTTCTCGGTGGCCCCGCTCGGCATCTTGTGTTGCTTGTGCCACTCCCGGTTCATCGTCCCTCCTCGGCCTTGCCGCCCAATTCATTCCCCAATCATCGCCATAATAACCCCAAACGCCGGTACCCAGGTCTCGACTCTGAGCAACAAACCGGCGTTGGCCGAAGGATGATTCTAAACAACTTACTGGAAGTTGGTTTGGAACCCTGGGAAACCGTAGCCCCGACCGACGGCCCCGCGATCCCGCCGTGCAGAAAATTACCCACACCTGGCGCACAATGAAAATGATCGGCGGAGCAAGGCTTGACTGACCACTCTTCACTCTTTTACTTTTTCACTCTTTCACTGTTGGCCGTCAGGCAGCGCCCGGTCCGTACCCCGTTACCAAAAAATTAATACCCCCTACCCCCTCCAATATTTTCAAAACCTTGCAGATTATATGAACCATCCTTAAATCAATGCTTTACAAAAGGTTACCAGGCAGAGAGTACCAATATATGAAACTACAGCGAGTTGCCAGGAATTCCTTCCCGCCGCCAACCTTCCTGCGCCAGAACGGCGTAATCAACTGTGTTCCCGTTGCCATCTTCCTGAAAGCGAGCAGGTTCCTCTTCGCTTCAAAGGCCTGACCATGGAAATAGACTCAGGCAGCGCTTGACCTCAGCGCCACGGGTCACGGAAGATTGTCTGGAACTCCTCCATGCTGGTTAGCGCGGCTCCTTTCTTTGTATTTCTGGTTGCGGTGTGCCTGCTCTACTGGGCCGCTGCCGGATCGCGGCGGCTCCAGTTGGCGGTACTGACTGCAGCAAACCTGTTTTTCCTAGCCCGCTTCAGCCTGATCTATCTGGCCCTGCCCCTGGCCGCAACCGCAGACTTCCTGGTCGGTCTCGGATTCGCGCGATCACCTCGGCCAGCGATCCGCCGCCTGTTACTCGGGGTCTCGCTGGCCATCAACCTGGGCCTCCTGGTGGGGCTCAAGCTGGTTCCGCTTTTCACTGGCGGGCGCTTCGCATGGCTGTTCACGCTGAGCCTTTCCTTCTACTGTTTTCAGTCGCTCACCTACACCATCGATCTCTATCTGGGTGAGATCCAGCCCACGCGCAATTACCTGGGCTATCTGGCCTCCGCCCTGTTTTTCCCATCCATGACGGCGGGGCCCATTCCGCGCCAGGGCAAGCTGCTCGACCAGCTTGCCAAGCCCTTTGCCTTCACCAGGGAAGATGGCGGCCGCGCCCTTCTGCTCATCGCCATCGGACTGGTAAAGAAGCTGCTCATCGCCGACTACCTGGCCAACAATCTGGTGGGCCGCGTCTTCGACACTCCAGCGCTCTACTCCAGCGTGGAGACCCTCGTCGGCGTCTACGCCTTCGCGCTGCAACTCTTCTTTGACTTCTCCGGCTACACCGACATTGCCATCGGCGCGGCTTTGCTGCTCGGCATCCGTCTGCCGGAGAACTTCCGCCAGCCCTATCTCGCCGTCAACGTAGCCGAGTTCTGGCGGCGCTGGCACATCACCTTCTCCGAGTGGCTGCGCGACTACGTCTTTGACATGCTCCCCAAGCGGCGCAAGTATCCGGTGATCTCCTACAGCTATGCCTTCCTGATCACGTTTACCCTGGGCGGGCTGTGGCACGGCATCTCCTGGACCTTCCTCATCTGGGGCGTGCTGCACGGGCTGGCGCTCGGCGTTGTCTTCGCCTGGAAGCGCTTTCGCAAGATCCCTTCGCCCTTTTGGTGGGCCAAATTGCTGCGCGGCCTTGTCACCTTCCACTTTGTCTGCTTCACATGGATATTCTTCCGCGCCGCGTCGCTTGAAAATGCTCTGGCCATTCTGCGCAGCCTGGGCGCGCTCACCTGGTCGGCAGACAATCTCACGCCGCTGGTGCTGGGAGTCCTGCTGCTGGCTGCGGTGATCCATTGCCTGCCGACGCGCTGGTTTGAAATTTCAGCCTCACTGGCTGCGCGCGCGCCCTTCTGGGTGCAGGGGCTGGCCATGGCCGCCCTGATTCTGCTCATTCAAACGCTGGCGGGCCGCGGCTCCGCTCCCTTTGTCTATGGCAACTTCTAACCCTTCCGCGTCCAATCCGCGCCCGCCCGGCCCAGCCGGCGGCGGCTCGGGCTTCCCGCTCAAGACGGCGCTCGCCATCCTGGTGATGGTCGATGCGCTGCTGGGCTGGCGCCTGTATATGGATCGCGGCAAGGGCATCGACTCCGGCATTTTCGAGGAGACCTTCCGGCTGCGCTGGCCGCAGCCTCCCGCACCTATAGTTCCCAAGCCATCTGGAATGCAACCCACAGCCAACGGCAATCCCCAGGCAATCTCCGCCGTCTTCGTCGACGACGCCAACAGCCTCGACCCATTCTTCGCCGCGCTCTGGAAGCTCGAACAGGCGAATCAGGCCCAGAGCAAGCAGGGTGGCGTTATCACCATCCTCCACTATGGCGACTCGCCCACCACCGCCGACCTGATCACCGGCGATGTGCGCGCCCAATTGCAAAGCCGGTTTGGCGACGCCGGCCGCGGCTACACCCTCATCGCCAAGCCCTGGGCCTGGTATGGCCATCGCGGCGTTGAGATCAGCGACCACGGCTGGAAGATGCGCACCGGGGTAGGCCTCATGCGCGAGGGAATCTACGGATTAGGCGGCGCGGCCTTCGAGGGGCAGTCCGGCGCGTGGAGCAAATTCCGGCTCACCGAATCCGATCAGACCGCCGTGGACGTGGAATACCTGGCCAGGCCTGGCGGCGGTGCATTTGCCGCTGAGGCGGACGACCTGCGCATCCAGGAGCAGACAACCGCATCCGACACGCAAGCAGCCGTCTCGGTTCATGTCGTGCTGCCGCCCGGCACAAAAACCGTCTCCATCCGGCCCACTTCGGGAAGCGTGACACTCTTTGGCGCGGACTTCCGCAGAGGGTCGAGCGGCCTGCTCTACAGCAGCCTCGGGCTGAACGGCGCAACCACCACCGTGCTGGCCCGCGTGGTGCAGCCGGTCTTGTGGAAGCAGGAGCTTGACCACGCCGCCCCCGCGCTGGTCATCGTCAACTATGGCTCCAACGAGAGCAGCTTCGGCTCGTTTGTTCACAAGCAATATGCGGCGGAGCTACGTCTGGCCATTCAGCGCCTGCGCATTGCGGCTCCCGGCGCGTCTATTCTGGTGATGAGCCCCATGGATCGCGGGGAGCGCAGCGGACTGGACGAGATCAAGACCATGAACACCATTCCCGAGATCGTCGCCATACAGCGCCAGGTGGCCGCCGAGACGCACTGCGCCTTCTTTGACACCTACGACGCGATGGGTGGCGACGGCACCATGGGCCGCTGGTATGCGGCCAGTCCCCGCCTGGTAACTGCCGACCTGCTGCATCCTACGCCGCAGGGCGCGACCATCGTCGCCGGCCTCTTCGTGGAGCAGTTGGGCCTGGGATACAATCGATGGAAGATGCAACACGGAATTGCCCTTCCAGCCCCACCTCCCGCCGCCGCTCCCAAGCCTGACGCCCCCAAAGCAACGTCTGACCCCCAACCTGATGCGAAGCACGCAAAAAGGAAGGCCAGAAAGAAATGAACTGCCGTCTTCCAATGCGGAGAAATGTGGCTATGGCAGCCGCCCTGCTGCTGGCGCTAACAGGCGCGTCTGCGCTCTCGGCTGCCCCGGCCAAAAAGAAGCATCACGCCCCAGCGGCAACTCAATCAAGCACCAAGGGGCACAAAAGCGGACATACCGCAACCGGCAAGGCTGGCCGAGTTCACGCTCGCACCCGTGTGCGCTACTATGCCGGACCGCGCATGGACCCCGCGCACAAAGCCGCCCTCGTTGAAGAGATCGGCGAGCGACTGAAGGAACCGGTTGCAAAGCCCATCGCGTATGCTTCCGCGCTCGATGGGTTCTATGCTCAGCTTGCATCCCACGAGGCATCGCGCAACGCCTCGGAGCTGCAAACCGAAACACTGCGCGTGCTTCAGTTTGGCGACTCGCACACCGCGGCGGATATGTTTACGGGCGAAGCCCGGCGTGTCTTTCAAGATCAGTTCGGCAACGGCGGCATCGGCTACTCTTACGCGGGCCACCCCTTTGCCGGTTACAGGATTCTGGGCTCGTCGCGGTCGCAGACAACGGGATGGAAGACCCAGGGCAACAAATTTCAGCAGCTCGGCGATGGCCAGACGGGCCTGGGTGGCATCAGCATCTCCGCCGCCCGCGCTGGCGAGCGCGTTACTCTCGACACGTCTTGCGCCACGCTTCAACTCCAATATCTGCAACAGCCCGGCGGCGGCAGCCTGCGCTTTACTGACAATGGAGGCGATCCGGTTGAGATTCAAACCGACGCTCCGGTTGCCGGCCCCGGCACGTATAGCTATTTCTGCATGCCCGGCGACCACCATTTCGAAGTGACCACCGAGCAAAGCGCCCCGGTCACTCTGCTGGGCTGGGTGGCAACCCAGCCGGGTGTTACATGGGAGTCGATCGGCATCAACGGAGCCGAAGCCCCGCTGATCCTCAAGTGGGATCAGCCGCTCTTCTCGCGCTATCTCAAAGACAATTCGCCGGCACTGATCGTATTGGCCTACGGAACCAACGAGGCCGCCAGTACCCATTGGGACGAGGACAGTTATCGCCTGGCCTTTGCCTCGATCATCGATACGCTCCACCAGTATGTCCCGGAGTCGTCGATTCTCGTGGTTGGCCCGGCGGACCGTTCCACAACCCTGCATCGCGCGTGGCATCCCTACGCGGGAACCGATCGCATCGTCCAGGCGCAGCGCGCCGTTTGCCGCACCCACGGTTGCGCTTACTGGGACCAGCGCGAGCGCATGGGCGGCCTGGGAGCGATGCAGGAGTGGGTTTACGCAGGCTGGGCGCAGCCTGACCACACCCATTTCACAGGCGAAGGGTATCGGGCTCTGGCCGACGCGCTGCTGGCCGACCTCATGACCGGCTACAACACCTACAAAGAACACAACCTTACAGGCAGCGAAACGACAGCACAAGGAGCGACAGATGGAGCCGCAAGCTCGAATCCTTAAAGTCCTTCAGAAAGTTACTGGAAAAGAGATAACTCCCGCGACGGATGAGTCTCTGTTTGTTTCTGGGTTATTGGACTCCTTTGCCCTCACGGACTTTGTCAGCGGCCTGGAAGAAGAGTTTGGCGTCTCCATTCCCGACTCTGACTTGTCTGCGCGCAAGTTCGACACCATAAGCAAGGTCGAGTCTTACCTTGCCGCCAAGGCATAACGCATGGCTTGTCTGCGCGCCTTCGGGTCGTGGCTGCCGCCGCGCTGCGTGAGCAATCGGGAGATCGCGCCCCTGGTGGATGCGACGCCCGAGTGGATTCTCGAGGTCAGCGGCATCGAAGAGCGCCGTTACGCCGCCGACTCAGACACGGTGGCAAGCATTGGCCTGCTTGCGGCGCAGGATTGCCTTGAAAAAGCCGGCGCAACTGCTGCGGAACTTGGCATGATTCTGGTGGCCAGCGGATCGAGTGACCGTTTTTGCCCCGGCCCAGCCAGCCAGATCGCCGCCGGGCTCGGTCTTGCCTCCACGCCTGCCCTCGACATCCCCGTCGCCTCCGCCGGGTCGCTCATCGGGCTGGCTTTGGCCGCGCAGCTTGCGCCTACCATGGGCCGCGTGCTGGTGGTGGGCGCTGAGATCATGTCGCGCCGCGTCGCCCTCAATCCTGAAGGCAAAAACACCGCCATACTCTTCGGCGACGGCGCGGGCGCTGCCCTGGTCGACGCCGAAACCGGCTTTGCCCGCATCGCTGACTCCTGCCTGTTTACCGATGGCGCTGCGGCCGACATCCTTTTCGTGCAGGACGGGCGTTTTCACATGGATGGGCCGGCGGTGATCATGCACGCTTCGCGCAAGATGCCCCGCGCCATCAACGAACTGCTCACGCGCAACCAGATCGCACCCGGCGAGGTTGAAGCCTTCCTGCTGCACCAGGCCAATCTGAATCTGATCACTCGCGTGGCCACGGCGGTCAAAGCGCCCAGGGAGCGGTTCTTCACCAACATCGCCCGCTACGGAAACACCTCGTCCGCCTCGCTGCTGATTGCGGCAGCCGAATGGCATAGCGGGCAAACCGCCGCACTCGCCGGCCCTTTGGTCTTCTCTGCTTTCGGCGCAGGATTGAACTGGGGCGCGATGCTGGCGCTTCCACGCTAGAGCGCTTTCGGGTGATCAATCATGTTCCCGCGGGCGTGTTCTGGCAGGCAGGCTGCGAGTCCGAAAACTCCTTCATAAACCGGAAAATTCTCGTATTGCGACACCGGGAACGAGGTGGCTCTTGACCGGGTTCCAGAGCAAGCTGTTGATTTCGCTTTCGTTATTTTTCAGTTTCACAGCTCGGCACATTAATATGCAAGGATTTGAAAATATAGGTAGTGGCTCAGTTTGAAATTAGGCTGTTATCGGGCCGGGGCATTGATGGAGACCCTCTGCACCATTGATGTCTTCCAATGTCGCAGATTCAACCACTGTTTCCCCGCAGTCAAGACACACTGAGATCGTCTTGGCGTTACTCTTCACAACGCGGCGGAATAGCGGCAATCGCGCTTCTGGTAATCCTAATTCAGCGGAGACTGGAGCAGTGATCGCCGCCAGAATTGAAGCGAGACGTTTGTTCGTTAGTTGATCGGTGGAGCCTTTGCAATACACCTGCGCGGCGATCAACTTCAGCGGGCGAGCAAATGGCTCAGGAACAATCACCACCATTCGCCACACTTTTCTTCTTGCTGCCCGTTGATCAGGAGGAGACCAATCGTATTTCCAAATCTTGTTTTGACAGTTTGGATAGCCCGGCATCGGCTGAACTACGTGGTTGCAGCTTGTATGTTCAGCTTCTACCTTCGCCTTAAGCGTTCGCAGCCCCTCATGGAACGTCAGGTCGGAATCGTTGGCGCTAATAGAATTTTGAAAGTAGGGGTGATTGAGGTCGAGCGTACATTGTGCCAAACTCAGTTACCCCTAGACTACGCTCAGATAGTCTCTCTCACTTCTATTTTTTCCGCGAGATCCGCAAGGAGCGCCGTGCAGGTCTCATCAGCAGCCATCCGAAACGACTCAGCGAAGCTCTCCAAATGGCTACTCAGGGAGCCCACTTGTTCAAGTTTGGCGCTCCACACCTTGAGACACACGTTTGGCATTTCATATGCATCAGCGATCAAGGCGTCGGTGAGGGATACAATCCGGTAGAGATCATCGGCCACCTTAACAAACTCCGCGCTGGTCGTACCCTGGTGACCCATCTTACCGAGATGATCGACGAGGCACTTCTGGGATGCAATGAGCTTCCCCATCCGGCGATCAAGCCGGCGAGTCAGGTACCAAACCGCGATGTCAATAATTGCTTCCCGCTGCTTCGATTCAACGACTTCCCAAAACACTTTTTGAGCAGACGCAGCGTCGTACTGAACGGTTGCGCTCAGTTCACGAATCGGAAATGTAGCCGTTGCCATGACAGGATACCCTTAGGAACACTGCATTTAAGCAGTCAGTTTTGTTGTGCTTTGCTTGCCTTGCTCCAACGAGCACGACTTGCCTTTTGAGCGATTTCTGTCCGCCTCTTTGCACTAGTGGTTTTTGCGCGGCTGGGACCGCCAGATAAACCACCCTTCCGAGCCGCTTCTTTTCTCTTATCGACAGGAACGGGCTCTGCAAGAGCAGCTTGTACGGTACGAAAGGCTCGCACGTTCAAGTCCATCCACATGCCTCATTCGTTAGACTTCGCAAATCTCGCGGCGGTTGCTAATTCTGCGCCCTTTTTCTGCGCGAGTTTACTCCTGTTGCCTAAACAGCGCAACAGGAAATTGTGGAACATGTATCTACAATGACACAGATACGTCAATTAGCACTCCCCAAAACGTAGCACTTCGGTCACTCTTTAGTAACCGTTTTATGAGAACTGGAATCAAGAGTGGCAATGATTCTGCGCAAAATGCTTGACTTCTTTCTATCACTCAAGCATAATGATCAATATGAACTTGTTAACACAAGCCGAGCGGGTTAGGGTTGTAACTGCTTTAGTGGAAGGCAATAGTATCCGATCCACTTCTCGCATGACGGGGATTGCCAGGAATACGATCACCAAACTGCTGGTCGATCTCGGCGAAGCCTGTATGCAGTACTACGATGCCCATGTCCGCAATGTCCGGGTGCGTCGTCTCCAATGCGATGAAATTTGGGCCTATGTGGGAGCCAAGCAAAAGAATGCTTCCCCTGAGAAGAAGGAGATCGGTTGGGGCGACGTGTGGACTTGGGTGGGCCTCGATGCCGACACAAAGCTGGTTGTGAGCTACCTTGTTGGGGGACGCGGAGCGGTTTGGGCAAAGGATTTCATGGACGATTGCGCCAGCCGCATCCAAGGGCGCGTACAGGTCACCACGGACGGCCACAAAGCGTATCTGGAAGCCGTTGAAGGCGCGTTCGGGATGGATGTGGACTTCGCCACTCTCCAGAAGATTTACGGGACATCAGAAGAGACTGAGAAGCGGTATAGCCCAGCCAAGTGCATCGGCTGTGAATCAAAGGTAGTGATGGGCAATCCAGACCCAAAGCACATCAGCACATCGCATGTGGAGCGGCAGAATCTCACGATGCGGATGAACATTCGCCGGTTTACGCGGCTCACGAATGCGTTCAGCAAGAAGCTAGATAATCACGGATACGCGGTTGCGCTCCACTTCATGTATTGCAATTTCGTTCGCATTCATCAAACCCTGCGTGTCACACCAGCTATGCAGGCTGGCCTTAGCGATTCTGCATGGACTATCGAGGATTTGGTTGCGATGGGCGATGCTGCTATGCCGAAGCCCGGAAAGCGCGGTCCCTACAAGAAAGCCGGAGAGATTTCAAACTGAGCCACTACCAAAATATACGACGGGGGGAGAGGGTGGTATTGATTTTCTGATAACGGAAAAAGAAGGCGAATATCTTTCCATTTTCCGCTCGACATGATTCGCAACCCAACCTTTGCTCAACTTCATTGCCCACCCCGTCTCCAATCCAATTCCATTGTGCGCCAACGGAAGCTAATTCTCCGCAAGCCCAGCGCGGGCTCCGAGGCACCCACATTCTCTACTTATCGGACCTGGGCCGCCCGCCGCAGTAAGCCCATGCTACGCTAGCCGCATGCGTCCCGCCGGGAGCACGGAGACCGCGACTCAATCGCCAGCTTTGCCGCGTGAGAGACCGTGGCTCTTCAGCTTGCTCATCGCGCCCGAAGCGGTGATTGCCATCGGGCTGGTGGGCGGCGCGCTCGGTTACCTTTTGCGCAATGAGGGAGTGGACCCCGCGCACATCGCGAGTCTGGCTGCATTGCTGTCGCTGCCGCACGCGATTTATTTTCTCTGGGGCCCGCTGACGGACTTTTGGATGGGCCGGCGTACCTGGCTCATGGCCGGGGCTGTGGCCTCGGCGTCGATTCTCCTGCTTGCCTTTCACCAGCCGCGGCTGGGGTCGAATTTTGCGGTCGCACTGCTGTTCTTGAGCGCCTGCCTGGGCGTGCTTGTGGCTGCATCATGCGGCGGTATGCTGGGCACGCTGCACAGCGAAACCAATCGCCGCCGCGCCGGCAGCTTTTACCAGGTTGGTTCGCTGGCTATCGGCAGCATTGCTGTTTTTGTGCTGGTCTCGCTTGCCGCGCGGCTCAGCCTGGGCGCGCTGGGCTGGATCGTCGCCGCTATGATCGTGCTGCCATCCCTGATTGCGCTGGCGGCGCCCGCACTGGAGCCCATCGGCGAGCAGAGCGCGCGCGCGACTGCCACGCGCATATGGCAGGAGTTCAAGGGCACGTTTCTGCGGTGGGAGGCGATCCCCTATACGCTGCTGGTTACGTTTCCGATGTGCAGCGGCGCAATGATCGGCCTGCTGCCGGAGCTGGCTCGCGATTACGGCGTCACCGGCCAGCAAGTTGCATGGATCAATGGGCTGGCCGGCGCTTTGCTGATGGCTGCGGGCGCACTCGCGGCGTCGCTTATTCCGGTGCGCGTGCGTGCCCCCATCGCTTACCTGCTGGCAGGCCTGGTGAATGCTGCTACGCTGGCGATTCTCAGCCTAGGTCCGCGGCGGCCGGCGGTCTACTTTACAGGCACCGTGCTTTATCTGTTCACCATCGGCGCCGGTTACGCGTTGTTCACCGGGGTGTCGCTGGAGTTTCTGGGCAGATCCGGCAAGAGTGGCAGCTCCCGCTATGCCATCATCAACTCGCTGGGGAACCTTCCCGTGGCCTATGTGGCGTATCTCGACGGCAGAGCCTACGCGCATTGGGGCCCCCGCGCGATGCCTGCCGCCGACGCGGTTCTAAGCGCAGTCGGAGCTACGCTTCTGCTGGCGCACTTTGTATTCAGCCGCAGGCGATCCCCAGAGAACCAAAGCCAGCACGCTACTCGCGGATAACCTTGACGAAGATGCCGTCGGGGAGTTCGCCTTCGAGAAGGTGGACTACGCCATCTTTCACGTAGCCTTCCAAAATTTGGCGGGTGGGTTTGGCTGCTGGCGCTGGGGCAGGCCGGCTCGCTGAAATACTAACGCCGCTCACAACGCTAGCTCCGCTCACCGCCTTTCCCATCCCCTTGTCCATGGCTTCGTTGGCCAGGCGGTCGGCCTCCTGGTTGCCTCCGCGCAGGGTGTGGCGCATCTCAAAGCGGTCGAGGCGGGCGGCAAGGCGCTTGGCTTCCTCCCACAGGGGGAGCAAGCCGGGGTTCTTGACCTTGTATAAGCCTTTCATCTGCTTGACCATCAGCTCGGAATCCGAAACCACGCGCAGGCGCTTGACGCCGTTCTCGTTTGCCCACTTCAGCACGGCCAGCAGCCCGGAGTATTCGGCGTAGTTGTTGGTCTGGTGGCCCAGGAACTGGCTTAAGCGGGCCACAACGCGGCCCTGGGCATCTTCAATCACGGCGCCGTAGCCGGAGGGGCCGGGGTTGCCGCGGGAACCGCCATCGCAGTGTGCGGTGAGCCAGTCGGCGGCGGCGCTGGGGGCGGGATCTGCAAAGAGGTTTCCAGTCATCGATTTCTAGTGTAGCGGGCGGCGGGAAACCCTGCGGCCTGTCTGCTTACCAAAACCCGGATTTCCCGTCTATTCGTGTGCAGACATATCTCGAACCCGGAGCAGAGATTTCATGGCAACGGAAGCGGCGATTTACCCTATTTCCCCGGTTGCGGCGCCTGCGGCTTTGGCCTGGCCAGTTGCAAGGAGGGTACAATTCTCTCCAGGTATGGCTGCAACCACGGCAACAGACGGGGCAAACCGGGGCGGAGCGCGAACCGCACAGGAGCGCTTGCAGGCGCGCGCGCCGGAGATGGAGCTGATTCGCGAGGCGCAGGCGGGTTCGCGCCTGGCCTTTGACACGCTGGTGCGGCAGTATGAGCATCAGGTGCTGCGGCTGGCGCTGCACCTCACGGGCAGCGAGCATGACGCCGAAGATATCTATCAGGAAGCCTTCTTGAAGGCGTACCGGTATATCGGGAATTTCCGCTTCGAGTGTTCGTTTTATACGTGGATTTACCGGATCGTGACCAACCTCTGCCTCGACCAGCTACGGCGCAAGAAGACGCGCAAGGAAGACCACGCGGTCGTGATGGACCACTCCGGCGACGAGATTGACCGGTTGGCTTCAGTCTCAGACGAGCGGTCGTTTTCAAACCCCGCCAAGGAGCTGGACCGGAAGCTGCTCGGCGAGAGGATTCAGGGCGCTCTTGAAAAGCTGACACCCAGGGAGCGGATGGTTTTTGAACTGAAGCACTATCAGGGACTCCGGCTGCGCACGATCGGCGAGATGCTCAGCACCACGGAAGAGACAGCCAAGAATACGCTCTTCAGGGCAACCAAGAAGTTGAGAACGCAGTTGGCGGAATTGCGGTAAAGCGCCCCCAGGCAATTCCCAAACGGGATGCGGATTTTAGGGTGCGAAGCAGGATTTTTCTGAGGCTGGAAGGACGTAGAGATGAATTGCGAACTTGCACACGAGCGGATTGTGACGGCGGCTTATCAAGAGCTGCCGGATGAACATATCCATGAGCTGGACCGGCACTTGGCCGCGTGCCCAGAATGCCAGACGGAGCGCGATCAGGTTTTGGCGCTCAAGATTCTGGCCGATGCGCACCCGGTGGCGGAGCCTCCGGCCAATCTGGTAGCGCGTTCGCGCCTGAAATTGGAAGAAGCGCTGGACGCATTGCCGCCTATGCGCTGGTATGAACGGCTCAGCCAGCGAATGATCAACAGTTTTGCCAGCTTGCAGGCCGCGCCCATGGCAGCCAGCCTGCTGATCATGGCCGGAGCTGGGGCGGGATGCCTGGGCGGCTATCAGTTTGCGCAAAACCGGGCGGCGCACACGGCGGCCGTGCTGGCCTCGGCGAGCGCTGGGCAACAGCCTGCGCAGCAGGCGCCAGCCGCGCCGGCTGAGATTGCGAACATTTCGAGCATCGTGCGCCAGCCCAACAGCGAGATCGTCGAGGTGCGCTACAACCAGGTGGTTCCGCAGAGGATGCAAGGCTCGCTGGACGATCCGGCGATCCGGCAGTTGCTGATGCTGGCCAGTGAGAACTCCGCCTCCGCCGGTGTGCGGGACGATTCGGTGGGGCTGATGGCTGCCGAGTGCCGCGCCGGGCACAGTTGCCAGGCGGCGGGCATTCGCGATGCGCTGATGGTGGCGCTACGCTACGACAAGAATGCCGGAGTGCGCGAAAAGGCGCTCCAGGGTCTGGAGCCTTATGTGGCCGAGGATGTGCGGGTGCGGGATGCTGTGCTGGAAGCGCTGCTCTACGATGCCGATCCGCGGATTCGCACCTCGGCAATTAGCATTCTGGAACCCGTGGAAGGCGATACCAGCGTGCGGCAGGTGCTGCACACGGTTGCTTATTCCGACCAGAGTCCGCAGATCCGGACCGTATCGAGAGAAGTCTTGAGACGGGTGCCGGAGATTCAATAGCAGTGCCATGAAAGCCGGTTACTGCAACGCAAGAAAAGAGTGCGGGGCCGGATGAAGGGAAATACGGGAGAAGAAAAGATGAAGCACTTTATGGGGCCGTACAGAAATCTCGGAAATGTTGTGTTGCTGGGCGCCGTAGCGATGGTGGCGATCGCGCCGCCTGGAGCTCGTGCGCAGACCATGAGAATCGTGCAAGTTCTTGAGGAGCCGACTCCGCTGTTGATGGGCAACGGCTCGCAGGGCTACCTGGGTGTGGACGTAACGGACGTTGACCAGGAGAAGGCACAGGCGCTCAAGCTCAAAGAAATGCGCGGCGCGGTGGTCACGCTGATCGACCACGATGCTCCGGCTGGGCAGATCGGGCTCAAGGTCAATGACGTGGTGCTGCAACTGAACGGGCAGAACGTGGAGGGCGCGGAGCAGTTGCGCAGAATGCTGCGGGAGATTCCAGCCGGCCATAAAGTGAGCATTGAGATCAGCCGCGACGGCAACGTGCAGACCTTCGCGGTCGAACTAGCGGATCGCCGCATCATGGAACACGACGTCTGGAACAAGATCGGCAGCGGGGGAGACGTATTTGCGCAGGGTTCGGGAATGGGCATCCTCACCGGCGGCGGCGATGCGCCGATGCCGGGTGGATTCCACATGCCGTTCTTCGGCAGCACGCTGAATGTGGGTGCCATGGTGGAGCCGCTGACCTCGCAGATGGCCGAGTACCTGGGCGTGGCCAATGGGTTGATGGTCAAGCAGGTGGCGCACAAAAGCGAGGCGGCGACAGCGGGCATCAAAGCCTTCGACGTCATTCTCAAGGTTGGCCCCGACGCCATCGCCACTCTTGCGGACTGGGAGCGCGCGCTGCACGCCAACCAGGACAAGCCGGTGCAGGTGACGATTCTGCGCGACAAGAAGCAGCAGACTCTGACACTTCAGGTGGATTCAAAGCGCAAGCAGGGAGAACTGAACTTCGAGCAGCTTTTCCCTGCGGGCGATGGGCAGATGGCGGCGGAGCTTGACCCGGAGTTTGCCCAGCAGTTGGCCTGGAACGATGAAGCCGCCGCCGAGGCATTGCGTAATCAGGCTGAAGCGTTGAAGGAACAACTGCGATCTGAGGATTTCAAGATCGATCCAAAGCAGATGGAGGAGCTGAAGCGCCAGGCGGAGAAGTTGCGCGAGAGCTTCAAGAGCGAGGATTTCAAGATCGATCAGAAACAGATGGACCAGTTGAAGCAGCAGATGGAGGAGTTCCGCAAGAACTTCAAGCCGGAAGATTTCAAGATCGACCCAAAACAGATGGACGAGCTCAAGCAGCAAATGGAACAGATGAAGCGGCAGATGGAAGATTGGAAGGCCTTGGGACTCTGCAACCACGTCTGAGCTTCTTTGAATTGAACTTGTACAAAGGGCGCTGCCGAGTATCGGCCGCGCCCTTGCCGATTTGGGTGAGTCTACGATGGGTATCTTTGGTGCTTACAGCGGAGAAGTGCTTCCCTATGCGGTCATCCTGAGCGACCGCAGCGAAGCGAAGGAAGTCGAAAGCCTGCCCTGAGCGACGCCAAAGGGAACCAGCGGCTCGGATCATGATGACGCCTAGAGCATTTCCTGATTTACTGTAGACCATTCAAGCAGTGTTTGAACCAAGCCTGAGCATTATCAGCGGAGATGAGTCTGAGAGCTTGCTCTATGGCTTGGTCGAGCGTCTCTTTGGTGCGTGCCTTGGCCGAGCG